>Ga0187843_10000929_pt1 | contig 19182 bp, 16 predicted proteins | sample SpaLakP09_SKY_43_FD_134516 | JGI IMG/M metagenome (GOLD analysis project Ga0187843, IMG submission 134516) | Oligotrophic lake water microbial communities from Sparkling Lake, Wisconsin, USA - SP09_SKY_43 | ecosystem: Environmental > Aquatic > Freshwater > Lake | place: USA: Sparkling Lake...
ACTCGCCGACCATGTATGCCGACTACCGCTACGCCACCATCGACGGCGCCTCGGTCAAGGACATGATCAACGACCAGGTCTGGAACAAGGACACCTTCTTGCCGACCGTCGGCAAGCGTGGCGCGGCCATCATTGAGGCGCGTGGCCTATCCTCGGCCGCCTCGGCCGCCAACGCAGCCATTGACCACATGCGCGACTGGGCCTTGGGCACCAACGGCAAGTGGGTCACGATGGGCATCCCGTCGGGCGGCGAATACGGCATCCCCAAGGAAGTCATGTTCGGCTACCCGGTCACTTGCGAGGGTGGCGAGTACAAGATCGTTGAAGGCATTGCCATCGACGAGTTCTCGCAGGAGTGCATCAACAAGACGCTGAAGGAACTGACGGACGAGCAGGACGGCGTCAAGCACCTGCTGTAATCCGGGGTAACGCCCCACCCGAAAAGGGCCGGCTTGCCGGCCCTTTTTCATTTGTCGATGAACGACCTTCTGCACCCCCGCCAAGCCCTGTTCGGCCATGAGGCCGCCCGCATCACGCTGCCGGTCGTGGACCACTACTGCGGGGTCGAAGCCCGCATGCGCAAAAGCCTCGCGCTGCAGGCCGAACTGGGCCCCGTGTTCGACATCACGCTGGACGCCGAGGACGGCGCTCCGGTCGGCGGCGAGGCCGAACACGCGCTGCTGATCGCCGAGCTGGCAACCAGCACGGCCAATCACTTCGGCCGCGTCGGCGCGCGCGTCCACCCATTCGGCCATGCCGCCTTCGAGGCCGACGTCGACACGTTGATCGCCGGGGCCGGCCAGCGCCTGGCCTATCTGATGATCCCCAAGCCCTACAGCGCCGACGACGTGGAGCGCGCCGTGGCCGCCATCGACGCCGCCTGCGAGCGCCATGGCCAACCGAAGCTGCCGCTGCAGGTGCTCATCGAGACGCATGGCGCGCTCCGCGAGGTCTTCCGCATCGCCGCACACCCGCGCATCGAGTCGTTGTCCTTCGGCCTGATGGACTTTGTCTCCGCCCACGGTGGCGCCATCCCCAAGACGGCGATGGAGCTGCCCGGCCAGTTTGAGCATCCACTCGTCGTGCGAGCCAAGCTGGAGATCGCCGCAGCGGCCCATGCGTTTGGCAAGACGCCGTCGCACTGCGTCGTCACCGAGTTCCGCGACCCCGAACGCTTGGCCGACGCTGCCCGCCGCGCATCGCGAGAGTTGGGCTACACGCGCATGTGGAGCATCCACCCCGACCAGATCCGCCCCATCGTCGAAGCCTTCGCGCCGGCAGCCGACGAGATCGCCGAAGCCGCAGAGCTGCTGCTGGCCGCGCAAGCCGCGCACTGGGCGCCCACCTCGTTCCGTGACCGGCTGCACGACCGGGCCAGCTACCGCTATTTCTGGACCGTGCTGGAACGCGCCGAGCGCACCGGACGCGTGTTGCCCGCCGAGGCGCGGCAGGCGTTCTTCCCCGTAGCCATCGGGTAAAGCACGGACCGGCGTGCGATTTTTCGCGCCGGACAATGCCTACATCTGCTCACTGCGGCACGGCCCGTTCAGGGTCATGATGCGCCTCCTCATTTCATTCTTCCCTCACCCCTAAGCCCGATGCAGTTTCTTCCGCTCCGCAGCAGCGTTGCTGCCCTGATCCTTTGCGCCGCCCTCCCCGCCCTGGCGCAGACACCGGCTGCCAAGCCCGGAGACAAGCCGGCTGCAGTCAAGCCCGCCGCCAGGCCAATGGCCAAGGCCGCGCCCGCCAAGAAGACGCCGCCCCCGCCGCCAGAGCCCGTGCTGACCGACGCGGACGAAATGCAACTTGCCGCCGCCGAGCGCGCCTACCTGGGCGACTATGGCTGCGAGTTCAAGGAGACTGTGCGCATCGACAAGCACCCCAAGGTGGCGGGCTACATCAACGTCGCGTGGAAGAAGCTGCTCATCACGATGAAGCCCGTGCTGTCCTCCACTGGTGCGCTGCGCCTGGAGGACGTGACGGGCCGCACCCTGATGATCCAGATCGCCAACAAGTCCATGCTGCTGGACACCAAGATCGGCCAGCGCCTGCTGGATGACTGCGTCCATCCCGAGCACGTCAAACTGATGGAGGCCGCCAAGGCCGCCCGGATCGCCGACCCCGAGGCCGAAGCCGCCGCCGCTGCACGCAGCAGCCTGGGCATCACGCCCACGGCCGGCAAATGAGTCGTCCGGCTTGAAACATCCAGGCGCAGGTATGTAAAATGAATGCATACTTTCTGATGCATACCTGAGCCGCCGCCTCCTGTGGCGCTCAGCCGCTGGAGGCGCCCCATGGAAGCCACCGTTGCCGAACGCGGGCAGATCACCCTGCCCAAAGCCGTCCGAGACGCTCTCGGCCTGACCAAGGGCACCACGCTCAAGGTCGAGTTGGACGGCGGGCGCATCATCCTGCGCAAGAACGTCGATGACGCGCTGGCCAAGCTGCGTGGGCGCTTCAAGCTGCCCGAGGGCGTCACCACCGACGACGTCATGCGCGAGTTGCGTGGCCGTGCCCCGGGCGATCCGGTCGAACCGTGATCGCCATCGACTCCTCCGTTCTCGTTGATCTGCTGGGCGGCGACACCGGCGCCGAGGCAGCCGAGGACTGCCTGCGCGCGGCGCTGACACGCGGCCCGGTAGTTGCTTGCGACGTCGTCCTGAGCGAAGTCGTGTCGGGCCTGGGTTTCGGCGCTGAACTGCTGGACGCTCTCGAAGGTGTCGGCATCGTCTATTCCCCCATCGAATCCCGCGCTGCCGTTCGCGCCGGCGAAATGCAGCGCCGCTACAAAGAGCGCCGCAGGGCCGCCGGCGAGGCTGCAACCGGCCCACGCACCGTTCCCGACTTCCTCATCGGCGCCCATGCACTGTTGCAGTGCCAGGCGCTGATCACCCGCGACCAAGGTTTCTTTCGCGACTATTTCAAGGGCCTCAAGGTCATCGTGCCTGGCACCTGATTTCTGCTTGATCTAACTGGAGAACTCCCATGCTCACCGCCTACCGCCAACACACCGCTGAACGCGCCGCCCTGGGCATCCCGCCCCTCGCCCTGGACGCGAAGCAGGTCGCCGAGCTGATCGAGCTGATCAAGGCACCGCCGGCCGGTGAAGACAGTTTCCTGCTGGACCTGCTGACCCACCGTGTGCCCCCGGGCGTGGACGACGCCGCCAAGGTCAAGGCCTCCTTCCTGGCTGCCGTGGCGCACGGTGACATCGCGGTGGCGCTGATCTCCAAGGCCAAGGCCACCGAGCTGCTGGGCACCATGGTGGGCGGCTACAACGTGCATCCGCTGATCGAGCTGCTGGACGACGCCGACGTCGCCAGCGTCGCTGCTGCAGGCCTGAAGAAGACCCTGCTGATGTTCGACTTCTTCAACGACGTGGCCGACAAGGCCAAGGCCGGCAACGCCCACGCCAAGGACGTGATGCAAAGCTGGGCCAACGCCGAGTGGTTCACCAGCCGCCCCGAGGTCGACACCAAGATCACCGTCACCGTCTTCAAGGTGCCCGGTGAAACCAACACCGACGATCTTTCGCCCGCGCCCGACGCCTGGAGCCGCCCGGACATCCCGCTGCACTACCTGGCGATGCTGAAGAACACCCGCGCCGACGCGGCCTTCACGCCCGAGGAAGACGGCAAGCGCGGCCCGATGCAGTTCATCGAGGACCTGAAGAAGAAGGGCCACCTGGTCGCCTACGTGGGCGACGTCGTCGGCACCGGCTCCAGCCGCAAGTCGGCCACCAACTCCGTCATCTGGGCCACGGGCCAGGACATCCCCTTCGTGCCGAACAAGCGCTTCGGCGGCGTCACGCTGGGCGGCAAGATCGCGCCCATCTTCTTCAACACGCAGGAAGACTCCGGCTCGCTGCCCATCGAAGTGGATGTGTCCAAGCTGGAGATGGGCGACGTCGTAGACGTGCTGCCGTACGAAGGCAAGCTGGTGAAGAACGGCGAGACCGTCGCCACCTTCAAGCTCAAGAGCGACGTGCTGTTCGACGAAGTGCGCGCCGGCGGCCGCATCAACCTCATCATCGGCCGCTCGCTGACGGCCAAGGCGCGCGAGTTCCTCGGCTTGGCCGCCAGCACGCTGTTCCGCCTGCCCTCGCCCCCGGTGGCGACCCAGGCCGGCTTCACGCTGGCCCAGAAGATGGTCGGTCGTGCCGTCGGCCTGCCCGAGGGCCAGGGCGTTCGCCCGGGCACTTACTGCGAACCGAAGATGACCACCGTCGGCTCGCAGGACACCACCGGCCCGATGACGCGCGACGAGCTGAAGGACCTGGCCTGCCTGGGCTTCTCGGCCGACCTGGTCATGCAGTCCTTCTGCCACACCGCCGCCTACCCCAAGCCGGTGGACGTGAAGACGCACCGCGAGCTGCCCGCCTTCATCAGCAACCGCGGCGGCGTGGCCCTGCGCCCGGGTGACGGCGTCATCCACAGCTGGCTGAACCGCCTGCTGCTGCCCGACACCGTCGGCACTGGTGGCGACTCGCACACCCGCTTCCCCATCGGCATCAGCTTCCCCGCAGGCTCGGGCCTGGTGGCCTTCGGCGCTGCCACCGGCGTGATGCCGCTGGACATGCCTGAGTCCGTGCTGGTGCGCTTCAAGGGCGAGATGCAGCCCGGCGTGACGCTGCGTGACCTCGTCCATGCCATCCCGCTGTACGCCATCAAGGCCGGCTTGCTGACGGTTGCCAAGGCCGGCAAGAAGAACGCCTTCTCGGGCCGCATCCTGGAGATCGAGGGCCTGCCTGACCTGAAGGTCGAGCAAGCGTTCGAGCTGTCGGACGCCTCCGCCGAGCGCTCGGCCGCCGGCTGCACGATCAAGCTGAACCCTGCGCCGATCAAGGAGTACCTCACCAGCAACATCGTGCTGATGAAGAACATGATCGCCGACGGCTATGCCGACGCGAAGACGCTGCAACGCCGCATCGACAAGGTCGAAGCCTGGCTGGCCAACCCCGAGCTGCTGGAAGCCGACAAGGACGCCGAGTACGCCCACGTCATCGAGATCGATCTGGCCGACATCAAGGAGCCCATCCTCTGTTGCCCCAACGACCCGGACGACGCCAAGTTCCTGTCCGAAGTCGCCGGCACCAAGATCGACGAGGCCTTCATCGGCTCGTGCATGACCAACATCGGCCACTTCCGCGCAGCGGCCAAGCTGCTGGGCGGCCAGCGCGACATCCCGGTCAAGCTGTGGGTGGCCCCGCCCACCAAGATGGACCAGAGTGAGCTGATCAAGGAGGGCCACTACGCCGCCTTCGGCACGGCCGGTGCGCGCACCGAAATGCCGGGCTGCAGCCTGTGCATGGGCAACCAGGCCCAGGTGCGCGAAGGCGCGACCGTCGTGTCCACGTCGACCCGCAACTTCCCCAACCGCCTGGGCAAGAACACCAACGTGTTCCTGGCCTCGGCGGAGCTGGCGGCCATCGCCTCCAAGCTGGGCCACATCCCGACGGTGCAGGAGTACCACGAAGCCATGGGCGTCGTGAACAAGGACGGCGCGGCCATCTACAAGTACCTGAACTTCGACCAGATCGAGGAATACGCAGAAACGGCCAAGGCCACCGCAGCCGCCTGCTGAGCCAGACCGGCACCAGCACCAGCCCGCCGCGCGCAAGCCCGGCGGGCTTTTTGTTGAGGCAAAGCAAAAGCGGCCCACAGGGGCCGCTTTCAGCAGGGGAAGGAGGTGCTCAGGCCTTGATGTCCAGCAGCGCGCCGGTGGTGTTGAGCTGCGTCTGCAGCACCTTCATGTTGGCGACGAAGGCATAGGCCGCAGATTGCTGCTCGACGACCTCGTTGGCCGGGTTGATCTCGCGCTCGGGCACCTTGTCGACGTTCGTCGGCTCGACGCTGGGCCGGGACTGGCTGCTGGCCGCAAGGTTTGCGATGTTGGACGCCGACGCGCGCAGGCGCTCGTTCGCGGACGAGATGCCAGACAGGGCGGTGGACAGGGCGACGTTCATCGGGACTCAGTTCTCAAGCGCTATGGCCGTTACATCGGCCAGGCTGAAGCGAACTTTAGAACATTCGGCGAAAAACCCCGCACTTCGGTGGATCGCCACGCCGCCAATCGTGCGGTTGTTCCGGGCCGAGCGCTGGGCCTGCCCTGGGCCAGAGGCCCAGGGCCTTCCGTAGGCACCAGCAGTCCGCAGGGACTGCTGGTGTCCGACTCCAGTTCACCGAGCCGGCCCTTCTGGCGATGTGCTTGCGGCTTGACGCCGCAAGCATCGCCGTCCCCTCGGGGGCTGAGGCCGGACACGGCGCGCCTAGTGGGCGCGTCGTGCCTGCCGAAGCGCTGCGGGCTCTGGCCGCAGCGCGGTCCCGGCCAAGGTCCTCCTTGGACGAGGGGCTGCAGTTCAGCCCGCCAGTTCCTCGAAGCCACCGGCCGAGACGAACACCCGCACGCTGTCACCACCGGCCGCCTTGGCCTCGGTACAGGCCAGTGAGGCGGCGCCGAGCACGGCGTCCACGGTGGTCAGTGTCGAGTGGATCTGCACGACGCCGACCGACGCCTTCACGCGGGTACGGTGCATGCCCCAGCGCAGCCGGTAAGCCGCCACGGCGGCGCGGATCTTCTCGGCAATGATCTGGGCGTAATGATGGTCGCAGTCGGGCAGCAGGATGGCGAAATGGTCCTCCTCCAACCGGGCGACGAGGTCCGACGCGCGCACCTTGCCGATCAGCATCTGGCCCAGGCCGTAGAGAAAATGGTCTCCCACCTCGGAGCCCATGCCCTGGATGACCTCGCCGAAACGGTCAACGTCCAGCCACAGCACAGAAACCGGCTCGTTGCGGCGGCTGCCGACGTGTTCGCCCAGGCGCCGTTCAAACTCGCGGCGGTTGGCCAGTTCGGTGACGGTGTCGTGCTTGGCGGTCCAGGTGGGCTGCAGGCGCTGCGCGCGGGCCGCAGTCACGTCTTCAAGGATCCAGAGCGCCTCGCCGGCCGGGGCGTCCCACTGCAGCGGGCTGGCCTGCAGGCGGCCCCAGAATCGGTGGCCGTCGCGCTTCACGTACTCAATCTCCTCGTCCAGCGGCCGGCCGGCGGCAAAGGCGGCGGCGGCGCGCTCATGCAGCGCTGCGTGGGCCATGTCGGTGGTGTGCACGGCGCGTGTGCCCTGACCGGCCAGATCGCTGTCGTCACCAAAGCCGAACAGGTGGTTGAACTCGTCGCTGACGACCTCGAAACGCTGGCCGGCCACGAAGGCGACGGCGGTCGGAGCCTTGACAAGCAACGCGCGCAGACGCGCGTAGCTGGGGTCGTCGGGCGAGGTAGGTGCGGCGCTGCTCATGAGGGTCTCCGAATCGGTCTTCTTAAGCCCGACTATCGCAGGACTGGGCACTTTCAGCCATGAAGCAGATCACGACGTTAGAGTCTGCGCGATGCGCTTGCTGACGGTCTCCCTGCTCGCCCTGCTCACCGGCCTCACCCAGGCCCAGCAGCTCAGTGAAATCCCTCAGGGCTTGCGTGAGTCCACGCCGCGCTGGCATGCGCTGACAGGCGCCCGGCTGGTGCTGGCGCCGGGCCAGGTGGTGGAGAACGGCACGCTGGTGATGAAGGACGGCGTCATCGTCGCCGCCGGCGCGACCGTGAAGCCCCCGGCCGGCGCGCGGATCTGGCATCTGCCCGGGCGCACGGTCTATGCCGGCTTCATCGACGCGGCCAGCAGCATCGGCCAGGGACGCATCGAGACCGCCAAGGCCAAGGGGCTGACACCAGGCCAGCGCTGGGTGCGCGCCGAGTTTCACCAGGCCACGGCGCTGGAGATCAGGCCCGACGAGGTACGCGCCGAGCGCGAGCAGGGCTTCACGACGGCGCTGTCGCTTCCACCGACAGGTGCCGTCTTTCGCGGCCAGAGCGCACTGATCAGCCTGCGCGAGGGCGGCGACGCGCGCAGCCTCGTGCTGACCCCCGACGTGGCCCAGCATGTGGCGCACGAGTACCTGGCCGTCGATTTCGAGAGCGGCGGCCGCGTCGGTGTCGTCAGCTACCCGACCTCGCTGATGGGCAGCGTCGCACTGATGCGCCAGACCTGGCTGAACGCCCGCTGGGCCGCCGGCCCGCAGCCGTCGGGCGAACGGCGCGAGTTCAATGCGGCGTTGGTCGCGCTGGCGCCGGCCGCAGGCGGCAGACAGCTCGTCGTGCACGAGGCGCTGGACGAGCAAGACCTGGCCCGCATCGGCAGGCTGCGCGACGAGTTCGGCTTGCAGGTCATCGCCCAGGGCACGGGCCATGAGTACCGCCGGGCGGCGCAGTTGAAGGCGCTGGGCCTGCCCGTCATCGTGCCGCTGGCCTACCCGGCCGCACCCGAGGTCGAGCAGCCCGAGAGCGCACTCGACGTGCCGCTGGACGCGCTGCAGCACTGGGCCGCCGCGCCGGGCAATGCAGCGGCGCTGCAGGTGGCGGGCGTCGAGTTCGCGATCTCGACACAGGGTCTGAAGGACCTGCGCAAGGACTTCTGGCCGCGCATGCGCCAGGCCGTGCAGCGCGGGCTCAGGCCCGAGGCAGCGCTGGCCGCGCTGACGACGACGCCCGCCAAGCTGCTCGGCCAGACCCGCCTGGGCCGGCTCGCACCAGGGCAGCTGGCCCATGTCGTGGTGGCCAGCGGCGACCTCTTCACCAGCGAACAGGCCGAGGTGGAGATCACCTTTGTCGACGGTCAGCCGCTGCCGACCGAGGCCTGGGAGCGCTTCGATGCGCGCGGCCGCTGGACCGTGAAGCCGGCGGGCGGGCTTGACCAGACCTGGCAGATCGCCGGCACACGAGCCAGGCCGACCTTGCTCGTCGATGGCCGCGCCTGCGAGCTGCAACAGCGCGGCCGCGAGCTCCTGCTGCGCTGGCCCTGCGGCGGCAACGCCAACCTGCGGCTGGAAGGCCGAGGCGATGCGCTGACCGGCACGCTGGCACTGGCCGACGGCCGCACCCAGGCGTGGACGGCGGCGCGCGTATCGGCGTTCGAGCCGCCGCCAGCCAAGCCAACCGTGGCTGTGACGCCCTCGCCCACCACCTTCCCGGCCGGCGTGTTCGGCCGCACTGTGCCGCCCGAGCGCCCCGCAGCCGTGCTCGTGCGCAACGCGACGGTCTGGACCAGCACCGCCACCGGCACGCTGGCAGCCACCGACCTGCTCGTGCGAGACGGCCGTATTGCCGCCATCGGCCAGGGGTTGACCGCACCGGCCGGCGCCGTCGTCATCGACGCAGCTGGCAAGCATCTGACGCCAGGCCTCATCGACGCGCATTCGCATACCGCCATCCAGCGCGGCATCAACGAGCGCGCCCACTCGGTCACGGCGGAAGTGCGCGTGGCCGACGCGCTCGACCCGACCGACATCAGCCTGTATCGCCAGCTCGCCGGCGGCGTGACCAGCGCCAACCTGCTGCACGGCTCGGCCAATGCCATCGGCGGGCAGAACCAGGTCATCAAGCTGCGCTGGGGACAAGATGCGGATGCGCTCAAGTTCGAAGGCGCCAGGCCGGGCATCAAGTTCGCGCTGGGCGAGAACGTCAAGCGCGCCAACTTCCCCGCCAGCGACAACGACCCGCGCTACCCCACCACGCGCATGGGCGTCGAGCAGGTCATGCGCGATGCCTTCCTGGCAGCTAAGGCCTACCGCGAGCAGCGCAAGGCCGACCCCGGCATGCGCCGTGACCTGCAGCTGGACACGCTGGTGGAGCTGCTGGAGAAGAAGCGCGTCATCCACATCCACAGCTACCGCGCCGACGAGATCCTGATGTTCATCGCGCTGGCACGAGAGTTCGGCCTGGAGGTGGCCACCTTCCAGCATGTGCTGGAAGCCTACAAGGTCGCGCCCGAGATCGCGGCCCTGGGCGCGGGGGCCTCGGGCTTCGCCGACTGGTGGGGCTACAAGCTGGAGGCGCAGGACGCCATTCCCTACAACGGCGCGATGACGCACAAGGCCGGAGTGCTGACCAGTTTCAACTCCGACAGCGACGAGCTGGCCCGCCACCTGAACACCGAAGCCGCCAAGGCGCTGCGCTATGGCGGCAAGGCCTGGGGAATGACCGAAGCCGAGGCGCTGAAGTTCGTGACCGTCAACCCGGCCAGGCAGTTGGGCATAGCAGGCCGCGTGGGGTCGCTGGAGGTGGGCAAGGATGCCGACTTCGTGCTGTGGAGCGCGAATCCGCTGTCCAGCCTCGCCAAGGTTGAACAGACCTGGATAGACGGCAGACGCTATTTCGACCGTGGCGAGGACGCGCAACTGCGAGCCCGCGACGACGCCGAGCGCGCCCGCCTGGTGGCGCTGGCCCTGCCCGAACGCGCCAAGGCTGCCGCGCCACCCGAGGGCCGACCGGCCACGCCGCTGGCCGCTGCACTCGACCAGCTGCAGCTGCAACGCTGGCTGCACGAGATGAATCGCGACCGGCACAGTTATTCCTATGGCGATGCCTGGCATGAATGCACGCTGGACGGGTTCTGACATGAAGCGCACTTTCATCACCGCCCTGCTGGCCGCGACGCTCACCGCCCAGGCCTCGCCCAACACGCCGCCCCCGCCGCAGCGCGAACCGCTGGTGTTGCGCAACGCGACGCTGCACCCGGTCTCCGGCCCTGTCATCAACAACGGCAGCCTGCTCATCGAAGGCGGCAGGATCCGCGCGATCGGCGGCGCCGAACTGGCCGCACCGGCCGGCGCCAGGACCGTGGACCTGGGTGGGCGTCACGTCTACCCCGGCATGGTGGCCGCCGACACCAGCCTGGGCCTGGCCGAGATCCGCTCGGTCAGCGCCACCTACGACACCAGCGAGACCGGCGCCCTGAACCCGAATGCCCGCGCGGTCGTGGCCTTCAACGCGGACAGCGAGCTGCTGCCCGTCACGCGCAGCGGCGGCGTACTGGCGGCACTGAGCGTGCCCGAGGCAGGCCGCACCGGGCTGATCGCGGGCACCTCCGCGCTGCTGCAGCTGGAGGGCTGGAACTGGCAGGACATGGCTCTGGTTCCCGAGGTGGGCCTGCACGTCGTCGTACCAAGGCTGCGGCTGAACGGCGCCCTCTTCCCGGGCCAGCCCGAGGCGCGGCTCGCCGAGATCCGTCGCTCCACCGAGGCCCGGCTCAAGCTGCTGGACGACGCCTTCGACAACGCCCGTGCCTACGCGCTGGCCCGCGCCGCCGACCCGGCCACACCCATCGACACGCGCTGGGAGGCCATGCGCGCCGTGCTGCCCGCCACACCCGGCGCGGCGCCGGCGCGGCCGGTGTTCATGCATGCAGACGACCTGGCGCAGATCCGCTTCGCGCTGGACTTTGCGGCCCGGCATGGGTTGAAGCTCATCCTCATCGGCGGGGCGGACGCCTGGCGCGTCGCTGACACGCTGCGCGAACGAGACGTGCCCGTGATCATCAGCGGCCTGCTGCGCCTGCCGCTGCGCCGCGACGACCCGCCGGACGCACTGTCCACGCTGCCCGCCAAGCTTGCCGCAGCCGGCGTGCGCTTCTGTATTGCCGACCCTGGCCGCGACTCGACGAATGCGCGCAACCTGCCCTTCGAAGCAGCGCATGCCCGCGCCTTCGGCTTGAGCGACGACGACGCGCTGAAAGCCGTGACGCTCTACCCGGCACAGATCCTGGGCGTGGCCGACAAGCTGGGCTCGCTGGAGGTGGGCAAGCTGGCCAATCTGTTCGTGGCGGACGGCGACCCGCTGGAATCGAGCACGCGCATCGAGCGCGTGTTCATGCAGGGGCGCGAGGTGGAGCTGAGCGACCGGCAGACGGCGCTGCGGGACAAATACCTCAGACGCTAGGGCGCAATCTGTTCGGCGTAGTCGTACAGCGCCGACAGGATGCTTTCGCCACGCTCGTCGGCGTTCTCGCCGAGAACGTCGATGCGCTCCATGAACGCCGCCAAGGTCTGCGCGCCGCCCTCGCCTTCGTGCAGGCGCGCCGCCAGATGCGCTTGCCAGCGCTCGGCCTCTTCCGCCGACAACATCGAAGGGAAGTTGCGCGCGCGCCAGCGGAACACCAGCTCATCCAGCCGCCCGTCCTGAAACGCCAGCTTGCCTTGTGCGGCACGCTCGGCGAGTTGCAAGGGTGGCGTTGAACGCACACGGTTCAGCGCGCGGCGGTCCTCGGTGCCGATGAAGCCACCGTAGAGGTCTTCATCCACATCGGCCGCCTCGAAGGGCTCGCGCTGGAACACGTCGCCCCACAGGCCGTCCAGCAGCCGGCCCTTTTCGCCAAGCAGCTTGGCGTTGGCGAGCTGGGCTTGGGTGTCGTGGCCCCAGCGCTCGGCCATGGCGGGGCTGAGCGTCTTGAGGTTGCCAATGACGATGGGGCTCTTGTTGACGTGGATGGTCTTGATGGGCAGGCGCGTGACGCCCTCGGGCAGCGCGTCCTGCTTGGTGAACATGCGCGCGCGGATGGCCTCGGCGTTCAGCGTCAGCAACTCGGTCGGGTCCACAGCGCAGTCCCAGACGATCAGCTCGTTCTTGTTCGTCGGGTGCGGCGCCAGCGGCCAGACGACGGCAATGCAGCCGCGCTCGGGGCCGTACATGCCGGAGATGTGCAGAAAGGGTTTTCCGATGCCGATTTCGTCCCACACGGCCTGCTTGCTACGCAGCTTGACGCAGAAGTCCCACAGCTTGGGCTGGGCCTGGCGCAGCTTGCGGGCCAGCGCCACGGTCGCGCGCACGTCGGACAGCGCATCGTGCGCCGCCTCGTGGGCCACGCCGTTGGCGATGGTCAGGTGTTCGAGCTTGAAGCTGGGGCGGCCGTCTTCGTGCTTGGGCCACTCCATGCCGTCGGGCCGCAGCGCGTAGGCGCAGCGCACCACGTCCAGCAGATCCCAGCGGCCGCAGCCGTTCTGCCACTCGCGGGCATAGGGGTCGATGAGGTTGCGCCAGAACAGGTGGCGGGTCACTTCATCGTCGAAGCGGATGGAGTTGTAGCCCACGCCGACGGTGCCCGGCAGGGCCAGCACGGTCTCGATGCTGGCGGCGAACTCGTGTTCGGGCACACCTTGCTCCAGGCAGTGCTGGGGCAGGATGCCCGTCAGCAGGCAGGACTCGGGGTCGGGCAGGTAGTCAGGCGCGGGCTGGCAGTACAGCATCAGCGGCTCGCCGATCTCGTTGAGTTCGGCGTCGGTCCGCAGGCCGGCAAACTGGGCCGGCCTGTCCCGGCGCGGCACGCGGCCGAAGGTCTCGTAGTCGTGCCAGAAGAAGGTCAGGTCGCTCATGGGGCGGGACGATAGCCGATGCTCTGCGAGCGTCAGAGAACGCCGAAGTGGATGCGCAGCACGTACTGCATGGCGCAGGGCTTGCCGGCGCAGATGCCGGGCTTGAACGGCGTGCGCGCCAGCACGCTGGCGGCGAAGCGGGCGAAGTCGGCGTCCACCTTGCCGAACGACTCGGCATGCTGCACCTTGCCGTTGCTGCCCACATCGACCACCACCGCCAGCAAGCCCCGGGGCAGCCCCTGCTCGGCGCCGGTGTGCAGCTCAGTGAAGATGGGCAGCAGGCCCTCGGCCGGGAACGGTGGTTCGTCCGCCTCGGGCATGCCCTCGTAGTTCGCACGCACAAGGGCCTTCTCGGCTGCGTCCAGCTCGGGGTAGCGCCGGTTGAGCGGCATGCCCGGGCTCGTCATCGCCGCGCGGCCGAACCGGGTGCCGGTCTCCTGGACGCGTATCTCGAACTGCTTGCGCGGCAGGTCCGCAGCGGCAGCGCCCTGAATGCAAGCCACCAGCAGGCAGCCAGCCATCACTCGGCCAAGATGAGATGACATGGGCTCGCTCCCTGTATTTGATCTGGTCAACGGCCGTCACGATAGCGCAAGCCTGTCGCCAAGCCGGGGGCACTCCGCTAGAGTGGGCCGCTAGCCTATTCGGCCGTTGGGAGTCCACCGTGAAGACCCAAGCTGCGCTGCTGCGAGGATTGCTCGCCCTGTTCCTCACCGGTCCCGCCTGGGCCGACGACGAGCCCATTGCCACCGACCGGCCTGACTTCGTCGAGTCCAGCGACGTGGTCGGCAAGGGCCGCTTCCAGATCGAGACCAGCCTGGCCTGGGAACGCGACCGAGCCGGCGGCGTGAAGGCACGGCTGGCCAGTACACCCACGCTGCTGCGCATCGGGGTTGGCAATACCTGGGAGCTGCGCTTCGAGACGGATGGCCGACTGCGTTTGCGCGCCGAGGAGGCCGGCGTGACGACGCGCGAGCGCGGCTGGTCGGACCTTGCGGCGGGCGTCAAGTGGCACCAGCGCGATGGCGACGAGGAAGCCGGCACACCGGGCCTGGCCTGGCTGCTGCACGTCGACATGGACAGCGGCTCGGGCGCGTTTCGCGGCCAGGGCTTGCGGCCATCGCTGCGTTTCGTGGCCGAGTGGGAGCTCGCGGGTGGCTGGTCGGCCGGGCTCATGCCGGGGCTGTACCGCGATCGCGACGAGGATGGCCGGCATTTCGTCGGGGCCATGCTGGCCGGTGTCGTCGGCAAGTCCCTGACTGACCAACTGCGCGGCTTCGTCGAACTGTCGGGCCAGCAACTCGCCTCAAGGCGCCACGGCGGCAGCGTGGTCACGCTGGACGCCGGCCTCGCCTATTTGCTGGAGCGCAACCTGCAGCTGGACATGGCGGTGTCTCACGGCATCAACAAGAACGCGCCGGACCTGTCGTGGACGGTGGGCCTGTCGGCCCGCTTCTGAGAAGACCAGACCGACGAATCTCAACATCCGCCAACGCCTGCTGGCGCTCAGCCTGATGGGCCTGTCCTTCGTGCTGCTGGTCGGCGTGGTGGGTTTTTTGGCGCTGGGCTCGCTGTCGAGCACGGCGGAGTCGGTGGCGCGCGCCAATGGCGCGCTTCGCCCGCAGCTGGAGGCGGACATGATGCACGACGCGCTGCGAGCCGACGTGCTTCGCGCGGTGCTGAGCGGGCTCAAGGGTCAGGCTGACGAACTGGCCGATGCGCAAAAAGGCCGCCGCCGAACACACCCAGGAGTTCCGCGAGCACATGGACAAGCTCAAGTCGCTGTCGCTCAGCCCGGCCATCGAAGGCAGCATCGCCAAGACGCAGGCGCAGCTCAACGCGTACATCAGCAGCGCCAACGAGGTTGTGAAGCTCGCCGCCACGGACCTGCCCGCGGCCGAGGCGCGGTTGCCGGCGTTCGGCAATGCCTTCAGGGCGCTGGAGACGGACATGGAGCAGCTCAGCAATCTCATCGAGGCCTTGGCCAAGGAGACCGATTCGGCCAGGGCGGCCGGCGACCTCGGCCATCACATCGAGGGGCACACGCGCGACAAGACCGGGCACCTGCTGCTGGCGCTGGAACAGATGGGCTCCAGCCTGGCGAATATCGTCGGCCAGGTGCGCGGCAGTGCGGAAGCCATCGCCATCGGTTCCGCCGAAATTGCCACCGGCAGCGCGGACTTGAGCCAACGGACCGAGGAGCAAGCCAGCAGCCTGGAGGAGACAGCCTCGGCGATGGGAGAGCTGATGGCGACTGTGAAGAGCAACGCCGAGACGGCTCAACGCGCCACCGAGTTGGCGCGCTCTGCGGCGACGCTCGCTGCCGGTGGGCCGCGCCGGTGGGACGGTGCGCAGCATCGTCTTGGAGGTCGGCAAGGTCGGCAACCTGATCGCCGAGATCAGCACATCCAGCAATGAGCAGAGCAAGGGCATCAGCCAGGTCGGCTCGGCCATCACCATCCTGGACCACATGACGCAGCAGAACGCCGCGCTTGTCGAGGAAAGCGCAGCGGCGGCCGAGAGCCTGAAGGACCAGGCGGCGCGCCTGGTCGACCTGGTGGCGCAGTTCAGGCTGCCGCGCTGAAGTGAATGCCCCTCGCCCAATCTCGCCTTGCTGAACGCAGGCGAGCTTGGTCGGTCCCCCGAGAGGACACAGATGCTTGCGGCATCTAGCCGCAAGCATCGGCAGGCGGGCCGGCTTGGGAGCGGCCCGGCGCTCGGCCCACAGGTATCTTCAGCGTTTCTTCACCACCACGCTGCCGATGGAATAGCCCGCGCCAAAGGAGCAGATGACGCCGGTGTCGCCGGCCTGCAGATCAGTCCGGTGGTGGTGGAAGGCGATGATGGACCCGGCCGACGCGGTGTTGGCGTATTCGTCCAGGATTAGCGGTGCGACGTCGCTGCCCGCCGTGATTGACGACTCAGCGCCGACGAGCCTCTTGATGACCAGCTGGTTCATGCCCAGGTTGGCCTGGTGCAGCCAGAAGCGGCGCACTTGCGTCGGCGCCAGGCCCAGCTTGCCGAGATGGGCCTCGATATGGGCGGCGGCCATGGGCACCACTTCCTTGAAGACCTTGCGGCCCTCCTGGTAGAAGGTCAGGTCGCGAGCATTCGGGTCGCGGTCTTCGGCACGGTTCATGAAGCCGAAGTTGTTGCGGATGTTGTTGCTGAACTGCGTGGCGAGCTGGGTGCCAAGGATCTCCCACTGCTCGGCGCCGGTCGCCGTATCTGCGCGCTCGACGATGACCGCCGTGCAGACGTCACCGAAGATGAAGTGGCAGTCGCGGTCGCGCCATTCCAGGTGGGCCGACGTGATCTCGGGGTTGACGACCAGCACGCACTTGCTCGCACCCGAACGCACCGCGTTGAAGGCCTGCTCCAGCGCGAAGGTGGCCGACGAGCAGGCCACGTTCATGTCGAAGCCGTAGCCCCCCGCGCCCAGCGCCTGCTGGATCTCGACCGCCATGGCCGGGTAGGCGCGCTGCATGTTGGCGCTGGAGCAGAGCACGGCATCGATGTCCGCGCCCGTCTTTCCCGCCTGTTCCAGCGCCTTTTTCGCCGCGTCGACGGCGATCTCGGCCATCAAAGAGATCTCGCCGTCGTCACGCGGCGTGAAGCGCGGGTACATGCGGGCCGGGTCCAGCACGCCGTCCTTCTCGATGACGTAGCGCTGCTTGATGCCCGAGGCCTTCTCGATGAACTCCACGCTGGAGTGCGTCAAGGCGACGCGCTCGCCGGCGGCTATGGCCTCGGCGTGCTGGGCGTTCTGCAGGTCGGCATAGGCGTTGAAGGCCTCGACCAGCTCGGCATTGGTGATGACATGGGGCGGGCGGTAGATACCGGTGCCACTGATGACGACGGGCGGGAATGAAGCTTGCATATTGAAGACGGAAGCCGCCGCTGCTGATGTACGAAGGCTCAAATCTTATCGAGCCATGCTGGTGCAGCCTCTAGGCACTAGCCTGGGGCCTTGAGCCCAAACATGAACGAAGCCAGTCTGCTCCCCCCCGACGACGCCCTGCGCCTGACGCTGCACAACGAGGTGCACGCCCGCCCACCGGCGCGCATCCGCCTGCCGGCCGTCATCGTGCACATCGCCGTGCTGAACGACGGCATCAGCCGCGCCGACGAGCATGCCCACCTGCGGCGCCTGCCCGGCCAGCACGAACTGGCCGAGAGCGCCCTGAGCGGCAACTTCCTGCGCCTGCGCTGCGGCGAGTTCTCGATGAAGTGGGAGCGACATGCCGAGTTCACCCGCTACTCGGTCGTGCAGCCCCTGCCCGCCGACGCCGAGCCCAGCGCGCAGACGCTGGACGCGCTGGCGCTGCGGGTGCCTGGCGACTGGCTGAGCCGCATCCCGGGCCGCACGTTCGCCGCCATCAAGCTCCTCATGATCGAACGGTCCATGACCTTCGCCCCCGCCGCGCTGGCCGAGGCCCAGGCCTGGTTCGGCGCGCACGCTGTGGTGGCATCGACGATGGGCGGGCATTCCATGGTCGTGACCGACTTCTGCCTGCGCGCCAGTGGCTTCGAGCACATCGTCGTGCTGGCCGAGCCCGGCACTCCCGAGACCCGTGCCGGCCGCATCTGCCAGCGCCTGCTGGAGCTGGAGACCTACCGGCTCATGGCGCTGCGCGGCCTGCCCGCCGCCAAGGCGCTGGGTTCGACGCTGACCGAGGTGGAAGCGACGCTGGCCGCCATCACCGCGCGGCTGGAGTTGCGTGGCGCGTCGGAAGCCGAGCTGCTGGACGACCTGATCTCGACCGCCGCCCGCATCGAGCATGCGACGGCCGAGCACCAGTACCGCTTCAGCGCGACGCAGGCCTATCACGCCATCGTCGAGACCCGCCTGGGCGAGCTGCACGAGGGCAAGGTGGCTGGTACGCAGACGCTGGGCGAGTTCATGCAGCGGCGCCTGTCGCCGGCCATCGCCACCGTCAGCGCGACGGCGCAGCGCCTGGCCGGCCTGTCGCAGCGCATCTCACGCGCCAGCGCCCTGCTGCGCACGCGGGTGGACATTGCCACCGAGGCCCAGAACCAGCAGCTGCTGGCCCAGTTGGGCGACGGCCAGCGCACGCAGCTGCGCATGCAAGCCACGGTGGAAGGCCTGTCGCTGGCGGCCATCACCTACTACGTTGTCAGCCTGCTGCTGTACTTCTTCAAGGCGCTGAAGGCGGAGGGCTGGCTGCCGTTCAGCCCCGAGCTGGCGGCCGGCGTGGCGATTCCGGTCGTGCTGCTGACCGTGTGGCAGACGACGCGGCGCATCCACCGCAAGTTCTTCAACCACCCGTGACGATCAGGTCCAGGCCCGGCAGGCGCAGGGCTTGCAGCTGGGCGGGGTCGGCCTGTGGCGTGACGATAAGGGTGCTCAAGGCGGACAGCGGCGCGACGCGGTAGGGCGACACCTTGCCGAGCTTGTCGCTGCTGGCCATCAGCACCGTCTCGGCGGCGCTGGCCATCAGCAGCGCCTTGACCTGGGCCTCCTCGGCGTCGCCGGTGGACAAGCCGAACTCGGCCTGGATGCCGGTGACGCCGAGGAAGTAGCAGTCCGCCCGCAGTGCCTGGATGGCCTGGGCGACGCCCGCGCCGACGGCCACGCCGGAGTGCTTGAACAGCCGCCCACCGAGCATCAGCACCTCGACGCTGGGATGCTCGATCAGCGCGGCGGCGATGACGGGGCTGTGCGTGGCGACGGTGGCCCTCAGCGTGGCAGGCAGTTGCCGAACCATGGCCAGCGTGCTGGTGCCGCCGTCGACGAACACCAACTGGCCGTCGGCAATGAGGGATGCCGCCTGCCGACCCAGCGCCCGCTTCTCGTCGACGGCGATGCTGCTGCGCCGCGCCAGGTTGGCCAGCGCGGGCGACACCGGCAGCGCGCCGCCGTGCACACGCTGCAGCGCGCCGCGCGTGGACAGCTCGCGCAGATCGCGGCGGATGGTGTCCTCCGACACACCCAGCCGCTCGGCCAGCTCACGAGCGAGCACGCGACCCG
>Ga0187843_10000930_pt1 | contig 19180 bp, 18 predicted proteins | sample SpaLakP09_SKY_43_FD_134516 | JGI IMG/M metagenome (GOLD analysis project Ga0187843, IMG submission 134516) | Oligotrophic lake water microbial communities from Sparkling Lake, Wisconsin, USA - SP09_SKY_43 | ecosystem: Environmental > Aquatic > Freshwater > Lake | place: USA: Sparkling Lake...
CATGCTCGAGCGCTGGGTGTAGCCGAACATGGCCATGGCGGCCGGGTTGGCGTCCAGCACCCGGCCCCAGCGGTGCAGCACCAGGGGGCTGGGCGAGCGGCGGAACAGCTCGCGGTAGCGGGTCTCGGTGGCATGGATGGCCTGCTCGGCCTGCACCTCGGCCGTGACATCGCGGCCGACGCCCCAGTAGCCGCGGAAATTGCCCTGCGCGTCGAAGCGCGGCTCGCCGCTGATCGACACATACAGCACGCTGCCATCGATGGCGCGGCGGCGCGCCACCAGGCCGTGGAAGGCGCGGTGCGATTCGAGGTCGGCGCGGTGCGCGTCCATGTCCTCGTCGTTCAGGCCGATCTGATCCACCTCCCAGGGCGTCTTGCCCAGGCGGGCCTGCAGGTCCAGGCCGGAGCTGCCGGCCTTGTCTTCTGCCAGGTGGGTGAAGCGGTAGTCGCGGTTCATTTCCCAGTACCAGTCGGCCGCCATGCTCAGCAGGCCGCGGAAGCGGGCATTGCGGTCGCTGGCCGCCTTGGTCGAGCGCTTGACCATGCGTTCAGTCGCCACGCCCACCAGCAGGCCCGAGAACAGCAGCAGGCAATGGATGGCGATGCGCGTGCCCAGCGGCTCGATGGCGCCGGTGCCGGCCGGCCAGCCCTGGTACTCGGCCCAGCCCAGACCCAAGATGGCCAGCAGGCCCAGGCCCGCCAGCCCCAGGCCGATGCGCAGGCCCAGCATGCCGGTGCCGAAGGCGGCAATCAGGCCGACCACGGCCAGGGCAATCGAATACAGGCCCACGCCGCGCGAGACGGCGATCAGCACCGCCACCCCGATCACCAGAGACAGCAGCAGCACCACGGCCTTGGGCCCATGCTGGCGCGGCAGCTTCCACAGGCTCAGCAGGCTCAGGCTGCCCAGCACAAAACAGGCGGCCGGCGGCAGCAGGCCTTGCAGAGGCTCGTTGCCGGGGCGGCTCAGCATCAGGACCAGGGAGCCGATCAGCATGATCAGCCCGCAGGTCATCAGGAACAGGCGCACCGCATGCCAGCGCACCTTGCGTTCAATCGCGGCCTGTTGCTCGGCCGGGCTCAGATCCTGGCCGACCAGGCTGCTCAAATCATCGAGGGAATCGGTACCGCTGCTGCTCACGTGTGCGCCCTGGCTTGGCGGCAAGAGAGGCTGCCGCTCACGACGGGGCCTGCCCCCGACGAACACCGCAGTCTCCCCGACTCCGCGCCCCCTGAACATCGGGACTGCACTGGTAAAACCGCGCTATTTCGCCGCCGCGCCACGGCCGTGCGAAAAGCGTGCAGGAAGTGGCAAGCAGGAGCTGGCGTGCCGCAACCGTTGCGCTGAGCCTCAGCGGCGCGCGGCGTTCAGGGTTTCGCGGGTGGCCAGGGCCACGCGACGGGCGGCGGCGGCAAAGTCTTCGCCGGCGCTGGCGTAGAGCACAGCGCGCGAGCTGCTGACGATGATGGGGCCGCCCTGGCCTTCGCGGCCACCGGCGCCGGCGCGCCAGCCGGCCTTGACCGTGGCCTCGGCGTCGCCGCCCTGGGCGCCCACACCGGGGATCAAAAGGGGCACGGTCGGCGCCAGCTCACGCACACGGGCGATCTCGGCCGGGTAGGTGGCGCCCACCACCAGGCCCAGCTGGCCGTTCTGGTTCCAGTTGGTCTGAGCCAAACGGGCCAGGTGCTCGTACAGCCGCGGCTGGCCGGCCACATCGGCCAGGCGCTGGTTCTGCCAGTCGCTGCCGCCGGGGTTGGAGGTGCGGCAGAGCAGGATGGCGCCCTTGTCCGGGTAGCGAAGATAGGGCTCGATCGAGTCGAAGCCCATGAAGGGCGAGAGCGTCACCGCGTCGGCCTGGTAGCGCTCGAAGGCCTCGCGGGCGTACTGCTCGGCGGTGGAGCCGATGTCGCCGCGCTTGGCGTCGAGGATGACGGGCACGCTGGGCGCCACGCGCTTGATGTGGGCCATCAGCTGCTCCAGCTGGTCCTCGGCGCGGTGGGCGGCGAAGTAGGCGATCTGCGGCTTGAAGGAGACCACCAGGTCCTTGGTCGCGTCGACGATGGCCGAGCAGAAGTCATAGATGCGCGAGGCATCGCCCTTCCAGGCGCCCGGGAACTTGCTCGGTTCCGGGTCCAGGCCCACACACAGCAGCGAGTCGTTCAGGGTTTGTGCGGCGTGCAGTTGCTGGATGAAGTTCATGGGGGCTATGACCTTGAGATGGTGGCGGGGCAGGGTGGCATATTGTCCAATTTTTCAATCCGGGAGCCCAAACATGCGGGTCTTGAAGACGGAAAGGCTGTGCCTGCGCTGGTTTGAACCCAGCGATGTGGACTACGTGCTGGAACAGATCAGCGAAGCGGGCTGGAAGCGCAATATCAGCGACCCGGGCGTCAACGACCTGGCCGCCGCACGCGATTGGATGGCGGCCAAGCTCTTCAACTGGTACTGGCCCCAGGGCCTGGGCCTCTGGGCCATGGAGCGGCTCAGCGACGGCGTGGTGGTCGGCATGTGCGGCCTGCTGCAACGCGACCACCTGCAGGCACCCGACATCGGCTACGCCCTGCTGCCGCGTTATGAAGGCGCCGGCTACGCCCGCGAGGCCGCTCAGGCCTGCCGGGCCTATGCTCATGATGTGCTGGGTGAGCCCCTCTTGTTCGGCACCACCGCCACCTTCAACGAGGCCTCGGGCCGGGTGCTGCAAGCCATCGGCATGCAGCGCCTGTCCACCGGACCGCTGGGCGACAGCACGGAGGACAGCCACCTTTACGGCGTCGGCGAGTCCAGCCGGCTGAATGAGGACGGGCAGGTGCGAGATCTGCTGGCCCGTTTCTTTGCCGTCTTCGACAACCGCATCGGCCGCCATGCGCCGCTGGCAGCCCTGCCTTATTTCTTCCTGCCCGAGGCGGTGATCAGCCGCGCCAGCCTGCCCGCTGAGCCGGCCGGCGTGCAGCGCATGAGCGTGCGCGAGTTTGTCGAGCCGCGCGTGCAGATGCTGGCTCCGGGCGGCCGCCTGCAGGAGTTTTCCGAGTGGGTGAGCGAGCAGCAGGTGCAGATCAGCGGCCGCGTGGCCCAGGTCTGGCTGCGTTACCGCAAGAGCGGCATCCTGGACGGCCAGGCTTTCGAGGGCGGCGGCGAGAAAACCGTGCAGCTGGTCAAGCCCGGTCGGCGCTGGAAGATTGCCGCCATCGCCTGGCAAGACCGGGATTGAGTCCGCCCCAGCAGCTGCAGCGGGCTGGCTACACTTCGGGCACTCAAGACATCCTGCCCTGAAGCCTCCGAACTATGGCCTCCTCCATCCTGCTTGTCGAAGACGACGAACGCCTGGCCGAACTGGTGGCCGAGGCCCTGCGCAAAGCCGGCTACGAGGTCAGCCTGGCCGCCACCGGCCCCGAGGGCGAGCGCCTGATGCGCGAGCAGCCCTTCGATGTGGTGCTGCTGGATGGCCACCTGCCGGGCAAGGACGGCTTCGACGTGCTGCGCGATGTGCGGCCCGTCTTCCACGGCCGCATCGTCATGCTGACCGCGCGCGATGACGACATCGACCAGGTCCTGGGCCTGGAGGGCGGCGCCGACGACTACATCACCAAGCCGGTGGCGCCGCGCGTGCTGCTGGCCCGACTCAAGGCCTTGCTGCGCCGCGAGGTGGCGTCGGCCGGCGAGGCGGACGAAGACGCCGATTTGCGCTTCGGCGAGCTGCTGATCCGCCCGGCGGCGCGCGATGTGCTGCGCGCGGGCGAGCGGGTCGAGCTGACCACGGCGGAGTACGAGCTGCTGCTCTTCCTGGCCGAACGTGCCGGCCAGGTGGTCAGCCGCGACGACATCATGCAAGGCCTGCGCGGCCTGGAGTTCGACGGCCTGGACCGCGCCATCGATGCCCGCGTCTCGCGCCTGCGCAAGAAGATTGGCGACGACCCGCAGGCGGCCGAGCGCATCAAGACCGTGCGCGGCCAGGGCTATCTGTTCGCTCGCGACTGAGCGCGCGCTGCCGGCCATGCCTGCCCTGAACATGCGCTCCCCCATGACCCGGGTCGCCCTGGGTCTGGGGGTGTCGGTGCTGACCCTGGTTCTGCTGGTGCAAGGCCTGCTGATGTTGGCCGTGGACGGGGTGACCGACGACTATGTGCGGCGCTTCATGCGCGGCACGGTGGACATGCTGCAGAACGAGCTGGCACCACTGGCCCCGGCGCAGCGCGCCAGCCGGGTCAAGGTGCTGGACGAGCTGTTCGCTTACCCGGTGGCCCTGGCCCCGGCCGCCAGCCTGCGGCCACAGGACATCGACACCCTGAGCCGCGGCGAGCTGGTGGTGCAGGGCTTCAACCGGCGCATCTATGCAGCGCTGCCGGGTTTGAACGAGCCTGGGGGGCAGGTCTTGCTGCTGGGGCCTTTGAACTCCGATGGGCACCCGGCCGGTCGGCTGCAGGTGCCGCGCGAGGTCTGGCTGCAGCTGGCGGCGTCCCTCTTGCTGGGCCTGGCGGTGTTTGCCCTGGCCGTCTGGCTGCTGCGCCCGGTCTGGCGGGACATGCGGGCCCTGCAGCTGGCGGCCGAGGGCATGATGGCGGGCCGCTTTGACATCACCATCCGCGAGCCCGAGAGCCGCCTCTTCGCCCCGCTGGCCGCCGGCGCCCGCGCCACGCTGGAGCGCCTGGCCACGGCCCTGGCCACCCAGCGCGAGCTGACCGGTGCGGTCTCGCACGAGCTGCGCACGCCGCTGGCCCGCCTGCGCTTTGCCATCGACGCCCTGGTCGACGAAGACGATGCCGGCCGGCGCGAGCTGGCGGTGCAGGCCTGCGAGCGCGACATCGACGAGCTGGACGCCCTGATCGACGCCAGCCTGATGCTGGCTCGCCTGGACATGGGGGCGCTGGACGTCAGCAAGACGCCGGGCGATCTGGCGGCGCTGCTGCAGCAGGAAGCGGCCAGCCTGGCGCCGCTGCTGGACGGCAAGCAGCTCCGCACCGACATCCGCCTCGGCCCGCAGCCCCTGCATTTCGACGCCCGGCTCCTGCCCTATGCCCTGCGCAACGGCCTGCGCAATGCCGCCCGCCATGCCCGCGAGCACATCTGCCTTTCGGCCTGGCAGGACGAAGCCGGTCGCATCTGCCTGGCCGTGGACGACGACGGTGAGGGTGTGCCCGAGGCGCTGCGCGAGGCCGTGTTCACCCCCTTCAAGCGGCTGGACGGGCCCAAGGAGCGCGGCAGCCGCGGCTTCGGGCTGGGCCTGGCCATCGTGCGGCGCGTGGCCGAGGCCCTGGGCGGTGAGGCGCTGATGCAACAAGCCCCCAGCCTCGCCGGCGCTCGCTTGCTGATGCGCTGGCCTGACGGACAATAGGGACGGATTGCGTGCCCGCCCTGCCATCCTGCACCACGCCTTTTCAACCCACCCCATCATGACATTGACACTGACGCCCTACACCGATGTGATCAAGGACGAGATGCTGCGCGAGATCGCCCGGCGCGGCGATGTGCGAGCCTTCCCGGCGCTCAGCACCCTGCTGCGCGAAGGCGACACCACCGACGCCTTCTACATCCTGCTCTCGGGCCGGGTGAAGGTCTTTGGCACCGACAGCAAGGGCCGCGAGGTGGTCTACAACACCATGGGCCCGGGCGAGTATTTCGGCGAGCTGAGCCTGGACGGCTCCAGCCGCTCGGCCTCGGTGCAATGCCTGGAGCCGGTCAAGTGCGTGATGGTGCGCGGCACCGATATGCGCGAGTTTCTGGGCCAGCATCCTGACTTTGCCCTGCACCTGATCCGCCATTTGATCGCCTTGCTGCGCCGCTCGACCGACAGCGTCAAGAGCCTGGCCCTGGACGATGTCTATTCCCGCCTGGCCAAGCTGCTGCAGGAGATGGCCGAGCCCGATGTCAGCGGCCGCCTGGTCGTGCCGCACAAGCTGACCCAGCAAGACCTGGCCGAGCGCGTCGGCGCCTCGCGCGAGATGATCAGCCGCATCCTGCAGCAGCTGGTCAAGGGCGGCTATATCGAGCGCCAGGGCCGGCGCATGGTCTTGCTGAAGAAGCTGCCGCCGGGCTGGTGAGCCCCGGGACGTCGGCCTCAAACCGGCTGAACGGTGTGGCTGATGTTCAGCTTGAGCCATTGACCCGGTTGCTGAGGCAGTTGCACCTGGTACTCCTGACCCTGGTGCTCGTAACGCACCGTGTAGTCGCGCACCTGCTCGCGTTGCACGCTGACCGGGCGGCAGACCTGCACCTGCTGCTGGCTGTAGCTGGGATAGCTCGCCGTCGAGCCTGAGGGTTCGGCCATGCTCTTGCCAATCAGGGCGCCGGTGGCGCTGCCGGCGGCGATGGCCACATGCTTGCCATTGCCCTTGCCGATCTGGCTGGCCAGCAGACCACCAGCCAGGGCGCCGAGCACCGCGCCGCCGGTGCCGCTCATGCCGGCCTGGCTGGCCACGGGCGGCTGCATCACTTGCTGGGTTTCATAGCTGCATTGCTGGCGCGTCTCGGTGATGCGCTCCAGATTCGGGGTCGACGAGATCACCCGCACCAGGGTGCTGCTGTTTGCCTGAGGGCCCAGGGATTGGGCGCGCACCTCGGCCGGCAGGCCGGCGAAGAGCACGGCGCTCAAGCCCAGGGCCAGGGCGCTGGCGGCAAGGTTCTGGGCCGGGCTGCGTTCGGCGATGCTTTGCTCGGCCAGGGTCGGCAGCTGCTGCAGCGGGCGTGCCTCGGGGCGGGCGCGGCGGCTGTTGAACTTGCGTTGGAAGGGGCTGAGGGTGGCGGCCAGGGCGTGTTGCATGGTTTCGGTCTCCGTTGCGGATCGCTGGATGGATCTGTTGTCGATGAACGGAATTGTCAGAAACCCGGGCCTCCACGTCTGTGGCGCTTGCGTGCGCCGAGTTTGACCGTCTGTGACCGTCCGGCCCTCTCTGTCCCGAGGCTCTGCCTCAGCGTCGCAGCGATTTGCAGGGGTCTTCGCGTTCGGCCGGCGCGGTGAGCACGCGGCTGTCAAAACGCCCCGGGCCTTCCTGGCCCTGCTCCAGGTAGCCGATCGCACGGATCTCGCGGGCAGGCACGCCGGCCGCTTCCAGGTAGCGCGGCACGCCGAGCTCACGGTCGACATGGCCGTTGCCGGCGATCAGGATCACGCGCTCGGCGCCGCCCTCGCGCGCGGCCAGCATGGCGCGGGCCATGGCCGCATCGCGGGCGCGCTGGGCCAGGGCCATCGGGGCTTGCATGGCTGCAGGCAGGGCACCGCAATGGCCTTCGTCGATGGCGCGGATCATGGCGCTCTGCTGGGCCTCGCCCCAGGGTGTCTGCTCCAGCAGGCGGCGCAGATCGGCTGGCCAGGTTTCGGCCGACACGCCCTTCATCAGCGGGCGCAGCTCCTCGCGGCTGAGGTTGCCGCCGGCCACCGTGGCGCCGGCCTGCAGGCTGGCTTCAAACAGCGGCTTGTGCAGCGGCCAGCGCCAGTTCTTCTTGTCCAGCTGGGCCAGCTCCACCAGGGCCTCGGCGTCGCTGCGTGCCTCGGGCGGCAGCGCCGCCAGGCTGGCCGTGCGCTGGGCCGGGATCTGCTCGAACACCACCGTGCTGCGCCGTCCGTCCTTCATCAAGGCCAGCAGCTCGGCAGCGCGCAGGCGGTGCTGCTCGGCGTTGTCATGCACCTCGCCCAGCAGGATGAAGCGAGCCGAGGTGGCCGGGGCGTCTGCGGCCGCGGCAGGAGCGGCGTGCAGCCCATTCAGTGCGAGGAGCAGGCTCAGTGTCAGGGTCAGCGCTTTCATCAGAATCCTTGGCTTGAGAAGGTGGGCGGGCTGATCTTGCCATGGGCGAGCCGCGCTCAGCCCTGACGAAACGCCGTGGGCAGCTCGCCCGACCAGCGCTTGAAGGCGCGGCGGAAAGAGCGCGGGTCGGCATAGCCCAGGGCCTGGGCCACCTCGCTGATGCTGAGCTCGGAGTTGATCAGCAGGTCGCGGGCGCGCTCGTAGCGGGCCTCGTCGCGCAGATCGCGGTAGCTGGCGTTCTGGGCCACCAGGCGGCGCCGCAGGGTGCGTTCGCTGACGTTGATCTGGGCGGCCAGACCGCGCTGCGAGGGGCTGTCCTGCAGACCGTAGCGGATGCGGCTGACCACCGAGGCCAGCAGATCGTCGCGGCCGATGGGGGCGGGCAGCAGACGGTTGAGCTGCTTTCGCACCACCTCGCTGCTGAGCCGGTCATAGCCGGGCATGCGCATCTGCAGCCATTGGGCGTCCACTGTCATGCGGTGCTCGTCGGCATTGAAATGCACCGGGCAGCGGAAAAATCGCTCGTAGAGCCGCGGCTGCGCCGGGCAGGCATAGGCAAACTCAATCCGCAGAGGCTTGAAGTTCGGGCCCACCATGGAACGCATCACCGCCACCACGCCGGCGAAGGACTCCTCGATCAGAAAGCTCTCGATCTCGCGGTCGAAGATGTGCGGCGTGGCGCTGAGGTAGAGGCGCTCGCCGTCGATGCTGAGCAAATGCGGCGTCATGGAGCCGATCGCCGTCTGGCGCTCCAGGCCGTAGCTGACGGCTTCGCCCAGGGTTTCGCAGCTGAGCATGGCCAGGCCCGCCAAGCCCCAGGAGACGGCGGTCTCGCGTGCGCCCACGGCCAGGCCGAGCGCGGGTTCGCTCAGCTCGCGCTGCACGCGCAGGATCAGGGTGCGAGTTTGCTGATGGGAGACCCGCACGTCTTCCTCGGCCAGGGTTTGCGGCGTCAGGCCCAAGCCGCGGCACAGGCGCTCGCTGGACAGACCGCGTTCCTCGGCCAGGGCCAGCAGCACACGCACCACCGAAGGCACCAGATTGGCCTGGCTGCGCGGATCGGCGTGGGCCTCGTTCTCGGTCAGCGTGCTTTTGAAACTCATGAGGTGGATTCGGGGAATGGCTCGTGAAGCAGGCCTGAAGAAAGAAGGTAATTTTCACCAGATATGGCCGATTTTGTGCCACAGGACTTGGCCCTGTGTCCCTCGGCTTCATCGAATTCTCCGGTGCGCGGCCTGCCGGTATCCGTTAATTTCATATGAAATTTCAAACAACTGTCGCAATGTGCTTGCAGTTCGCCCTGTGACGGCTTGGTCACTCAGCTTGTCCGAAACTGACCCCATTGTGGCCGAAAGAGTTCCTTCCAAAGCGAAGGGCTTTGACTAGAGTTCGCCCCGTTCACGATCGAACTTCTGGCTCATCGCCTCCGACTTTGAATTCGAAGCAGCTCCGCCATGTCACGTCCTTGTTTGCCTGTTCTGCGCACGCCCCGCCGTCATTTCCCCCTGACCTTGTGCCTGTTGGCCCTGGTGTCGCTCGGTCTTGCTGCGTGCAGCCCCTCAGCCGAGGATGCGGGTGCGGCGGCCAGCCCGCTGCCGCGCACCGTGCTGGTGGCGAGCGCCCAAAGCTCAGCCAGCCAGGGGCCCGAGTTCATCGGCGAGGTGCGTGCGCGCCAGCGTGCCGAACTGGCATTTGCCCAGCCGGGTCTGGTGCGCCAGGTGCTGGTGGAGCCCGGCGATGCGGTCAAGCGCGGCCAGCTGCTGGCCACCCTGGACCTGGCGCCGGCGCAAGCCCAGCTGGGCGTGGCCCAGGCCGAGATCCAGCGTCTGCAGGCCGCGGCGGATGAAGCACGCCGCAAGCAGCAGCGCCTTCAGGCCGCACGCGAGCGCCAAGCCGCCAGCGAAGCCGAATGGACCGGCGCGCAGGCCGAGCTGCGCATGGCCGAGGCGGCCCTGGCCAGCGCGCAAGCGCAGCGCGAGAGCATGGCCTGGAACCGAGCCCAGGCTGAGCTGCGCGCGCCTTTTGACGGCGTGGTGGCCGCGCGCCAGCTGGAAGTGGGCCAGGCCGTGGGCTCGGGCCTGCCGGTGATCACGGTGGACGGTGCCGGGCGCGAGCTCTGGGCCTTGCTGCCTGCGGGCCTGAAAGGTTTGAGCCTGGGCCAGCCGGCCCGCCTGCTGACGCCCGAGGGCGAGCTGGACAGCCGCCTGCTGCGCCTGTCGGCGCGCCAGGAGGCCGGCGGCGCGCGGCGCGCGGTGTTTGCCTTGCCGGAGAACGCGCGTGTCGGCGACACCCTGAGCCTGCGTCTGCTGGCCGGCGCTGCCAAGGACAGCAATCACGTCTGGGTGCCGCTGCGCGCCATCGAAGGGCCGGGCGCCAAGACGGCTGCCCAGGTGCTTCGGCTCAAGGCCGATGGCCAATCCCTTGAGCGTGTCGAGGTGCGCCTGGGTGCAACCGAAGGCGATCAGGTCGAGGTGCAGGCGGGCCTGAAGGCGGGCGAGCGGGTGGTGCTGGCCGGTGGCCACAGCCTGGCGCCGGATGCCCGCGTCAAGCCGGTCAGCAGCCTGCGCTGAAGTGGGGAACACGGTCATGAGCAGTCTTTCCGATTACGCGCTCCAGCGCCCGCGCTTTGCTTTCCTCGCCGCCTTGCTGCTGGTCCTCACGGGCCTGTGGCTGGCGCTGGATTTTCCGTCCACTGAAGAGCCGCAAGTCACCATCCGCACCGCCACCGTGCTGAGCCTGGTGCCCGGTGCCAGCACCGAGCGCATGGAGGCCTTGGTGGCCCGCCCTACCGAGGAAGCCATTCGCAGCCTCGCCGAGGTCAAGCGCATCAAGACCACGGTGCGACCCGGCTTTGTGTTCAGTTATGTGGAGCTCAAGCCCGAGGTCAGCCCTCAGGCCCTCCCGGCCGTCTGGCAGCGCCTGCGCAACCGCATGGCCGAGCTGCAGCCGCGCCTGCCGCAAGGCGCCACCGGCCCGCTGGTGGACGATGAGTTCGGCCGCGTCGCCGTGCTGACCCTGGGCCTGACCGGCCCCGGTTACAGCGCCGGCGAGCTGCGCGAACAGGCCCGCCAGCTGCGCGACCGGCTCTACCGCCTCGACGGTGTGGATCGCGTCAGCCTGCATGGACTGCGCGAGGAGCAGGTGCAGGTGGTGGCCAACATCGGCGCCCTGCAGGCCAAGGGCCTGTCGATCGCAGCCCTGTCCAAGGCTCTGGCCGAGCGCAATGTGCTGGCCCCGGCCGGCCGCGCTCAGGTGGGCGGCGCCGAGCTGGCGTTGACGGTCAGCGGCGATGCGCAGGAGATCGCCGACCTGGGCCGCACGCCTGTGGCCCTGCCCGGCGGCGGCTGGCTGCCGCTGAGCCAGCTGGCGCGCATCGAGCGCGTGCCGCAAGATCCGGCGTCCACCGGCGCTTTTGTCGATGGCCAGGCGGCCGCGGTGATTGCCGTGGCCATGGACAGCGGCCTCAATGTGATCAGCTTTGCCGAGCGCCTGCGCGGCGAGGTGGCGCAGATCCAGGCCCAGCTGCCGGCCGGCATGCAGCTGGTGCCCATCACCGACCAGGCGCAGATCGTCACCAAGCAGCTCAAGCAGGTCAGCCAGGTGTTCCTGGAGACCACCATCATCGTCATGGGGGTGGTGGTGCTCTTCCTGGGCCTGCGCACGGGCCTGATCGTCGGCGCCATCGTGCCCACCACGGTGCTGGGCAGCCTGGTGGTGATGAAGCTGCTGGGCATCGAGCTGCACACCATCTCGATCGGCGCCATCATCATTGCCCTGGGCCTGTTCGTGGACAACGCCATCGTAGTGGCCGAGGACATGGAGCGCCGGCTCTCGCTCGGTGAAGACCGGTCCAGCGCCGCCGCGGCCGCAGGCCGCACCATGTTCATCCCCTTGCTGGTGTCCTCGCTGGCCATCATCCTGACCTTCATGCCCCTGGTGCTGAGCCAGACCGAGACGGGCGAATACCTGCGCAGCCTGGGCCTGGTGATGGCGATTGCCCTGCTGCTGTCCCTGCTGCTGGCGGTGACCGTGACGCCGCTGCTGTGCCAGCGCTTCGCCCACCACCATGCCGAGCTGAGCCGCATGGCGCGTGCCGTCGAGGCGCTGACCGGCTGGTACCGCGGCAAGGTGCGCTGGGTGCTGGGCCACAAGACGCTCTACATCGGCACCATGGTGGCGCTGCTGGCCGCTGCTGGCTGGCTTTTCGCCCATGTGCCGTCCGAGCTGATGCCGGCCTCCGAGCGCCGCCAGCTGCAGATGGCCATCGAGCTGGCGCCCGACACCAGTGGCAACACCACCCTGGCCACGGCCCAGCGCATCAGCCAGGCCTTGAGGGACGACAAGCGCTTTCCCGAGCTGCAAAGCCAGGCCGTCTACGTGGGCGACGGGGGCCCGCGTTTCATCCTGGCGCTCAACCCGCCCACGCCGGCCAGCCACCGCGCCTATGCCGTGCTGACCCTGGCGCCCGGCTACAGCCATGAGCAGGCGCTGCAACGCCTGCGCAGCGAGCTGCCTGCGCTCTTCCCCGAGGTGCGTTTTGAACCCAAGCGCTTCTCCATGGGCTCGACCGAATCGGGCACGGCCGAGTTCCGCATCAGCAGCAGCGACGGTCACTCGCACCGCGCTGCCGCCGAGCAGCTGAGCCAAGCCCTCAATGCCCTGCCCGAGATGGTGGAAGTGCGCAGCGATGCCGAACGCCAGATCCTGCATGTGGCCGTGGAGCTGGATCAGGTCAAGGCGGCCGCCGCTGGCATCAGCAGTGCCGAGGTGGCGCGCAGCCTGGAGCGCCTGCTCTCGGGCGAGACGGTCACGCAGTTCCGCGAAGGTGACACCTTGCTGCCCGTGCTGGTGCGCGGCCCGCTGGAGCTGCGCGAGCGGCTGCAGCAGCTGCAGGCGGCGCCGCTGGAGCGAGCCGATGGGCAAGGCCGCGTGCTGCTGGGCCAGATCGCTCGGGTCGAGCTGGCTGGCCAGCCCTCGGTGCTGCAGCGCGTGGACCAGAAGCGCGTGGTCACCCTGAGCGCCCGCCATGCCCGCTGGACGGCACAGAGCCTGGCCGATGCGGTGCAGCCCGAGCTGGATCGTCTGCAGAAGGACGGCCGGGTGCAGATCGAGCTGGGCGGCGAAATCGAAGAGGGCGCCAGCGCCAACCAGGCCATCACCGCCTTGCTGCCGGCCTGCGTCGTCGCCATGTTCCTGCTCTTCGTCTGGCAGTTCGAGAGCCTGCGCAAGAGCCTGATCGTGATGACCAGCATCCCCTTCGTCAGCATCGGTGCGGCGATTGCGCTCAAGCTGACGGGCACGACGCTGACCTTTGTGGGCACCTTAGGCCTGCTGGCCCTGGCCGGCATCATCGTCAACAACGCGGTGCTGTTGCTCGATGCCATCGACGAGGCCATCGCCCATGGCCTGGAGCCCGCCGCCGCCATCGAGGACGCGGCCTCCAAGCGCCTGCGCCCCATCGTCATGACCAAGGCGGTCTGCATCCTGGGCCTGATGCCGCTGTACCTTTTCGGCGGCGCCGTCTGGACCAGCCTGGCCGTGGTGATGATGGGCGGCCTGGCCTTGGGCACCCTGATCACCCTGGGCCTGATCCCGGCCCTGTATGCCGCCTTCTACCGCGTGCCGGCGCCCCAGGCGACGGCCAGCCATTGAACTTGCCTGCCATGTTGTCGATGAAAACGCCTCTCCTTCCCTTGCTGCTGGCGCTGAGCCTGGTCGGCTGCGCCAGCGTGGCGCCGCCCAGCCAGCTGCCGGCCCTGCAGGCCCGCCATGACAGCCGCCTGCCGGCCGCCGCTGGGCTGCAGCCCGGCCCCATGGTCAGCACCGCCTGGTGGCAGGCGCTGCAAGACTCGCAGCTGAATGCCCTGGTCGAGCAGGCGCAAGCCCGCAATCTGGACCTCAAGGCCGCGCTGGCCACCGTGCAGCAAGCCCGCGCCCTGGCCGGCCTGGCCCGCCGCGAGGGTGGCCCGCAGGCCAGCCTGAGCGCCTCGGCCCAGGTCTCGCGCGCCTCCATGCCCGAGGTCGACCCCTACCGCAGCGGCCAGCCGCGCCCGCCCGAGCAGCGCCTGATCGGCCTCAGCCAAAGCCTGAGCTGGGAGCTCGATCTGTTCGGCCGCGTCGCCACCGCCCAGGCCGTGGCCGAACGCGAGCTGGACATGGCCCGGGCCGACCTCCATGCCGCACAGGCGCTGGTGCAGGCCGAGCTGGTCAACCGTTATGTGCAGCTGCGCGCCAGCCAGCAACTGGAAACCCTGAGCGCCCAGCAGCTGGAGCTGGCCGAGGTGCGCCGCCAGCAGCTGCAGGCGCGTGTGACCGCCGGCCTGGCCGATGCGCGCGAGCTGCGCGCTGTCGAGGCCGAGCAGGCCCAACGCAGCGCCGAGCGCGCCGGCCTGCAGGCCCAGCTGCAGCAAACCCTGGCCGCCATCGCCCTGCTGTGCGGCCATGCGCCGGCAGCCCTGGATCGTGAGTTGGCCGCCTTGCGCCAGCCGCAGGCCTTGCCGGCCTTGCCCTTGCAGCAGAGCGTGCAGCTTGGCGAGGGCTGGTTGCAGCAGCTGCCCCAGGTGGCGAGGGCCGATGCCGCCCTGCGCGCCAGCCTGGGCCAGCAGGTGCTGGCCGAGCGCGCCCACCTGCCGCGCCTGAGCCTGGCGGCCACGGTGGGCTTGAACGAGAGCTCCTCGCGCCTGGGCCAGGCGGGCGCACTGCGCTATGCCGCCGGCCCGGCTCTGCAATGGGACTGGTTCGATGCCGGCCGCCGCCAGGCGCGCGAGGCCGCGGCCCGGGCCGGCAGCGAGCGGGTCTGGGCCCAGTTTGAGCAGACCGTGCTGCAGGCCCTGGCCGAGGGCGAATCGTCGCTGCGCGGTTGGAACGCTCAGGCCCGCGGCTGGGAAGAAGCTCAGGCGGCCGAGCGCGCAGCCGCCGAGGCGGCGCGTTATGCCCGCGAGCGCCAGCGCGCCGGGCTGGAGCCGGCCATTCAAGCGCTGACCGCCGAGGCCCAGCGCCTGGACGCGCGCCAGCGCAGCCTGTCGCAGCAGGCCCAGGCCTTGCAGGCCTTCGTGCAGGTGCAGCTGGCCCTGGGTGCCTGGCAGCCGGCTTGAGGCATGGCAGGGCTCTTCCAAAAAGCAGGCCTGCGATGGCGCGCTGCACGGGTGGCGGCGATGTTCGCCGGTGCCTTGCTGCTCAGTGCCTGCTCCAGCTACCGGCCCTGGATCAACCAAGCGCGCTTGCCCAGCGCCCCAGAGACGCCCACTGCCGCTGCGCTGGTGGCGCCGGCATCCGCCCCGGCGCGGCCGGTGGTGGTGGCCGTGGCGCTCTCGGGCGGCGGCGCTCGCGCGGCGGCTTTTGGTTTGGGCGTGCTGCAGGCCTTGAAAGCGACCGAGTTCGAGTTGCCGGGGCGCCGCACCAACCTGCTCGACGAGGTGAGCTTGATCAGCGGGGTGTCCGGCGGCAGCATCCTGGCCGCCCATTACGCCGCCTTGGGGGACGAAAGCCTGGCCCGTTTCGAGCATGATTTTCTGCTCGCGCCCTTCGAGGGCCAGCTGCTGCGGGAGCTACTCTGGCCACAGCGGCTCTATCAGCTGAGCTCGCCCTGGTACGGGCGCAGTCAGATCCTGGCTGAGCGTCTGGACGCGCTGTACCGCGGCATGAGTTTTGCCGATGTCCGCCGCCGCCCTGGCGCGCCCGAATTGATGATCACCGCCACCGATCTCACCACTGGCGCGCCCTTTGATTTCACGGCCGAGCAGTTCGAATTGATCTGCTCCGATCTCGACAGCACGCCCTTGTCCTTCGCGGTGGCCGCCTCCTCGGCCGTGCCCTTGCTGCTGTCGCCGATGACGGTGCGCAACCATGCCAGCCATTGCCCCGATGGCGCCGCGCGCACTGCCTTGGCCAGTGAGGGTGCGGCGGGCAGCTACCGCGCCGAGCTGCTCAAGCGCTCGGTCGAGGGCTACCGCAACGCTGCCGAGCGGCCCTTCATCCACTTGGTGGACGGCGGCGTGACTGACAACCTGGGCGTGCGGCTTTTGCTCGACCGCCTGGTGGCACGCGGCTCCATGCACGCCAACTTTGCCGACGCGCCGCCCGGATCGATCCGCCAGCTGGTGCTGGTGACGGTGAACTCCGAGCGCGGCCTGGCCGAGCGCATCGACAGCAGCGACCGCGTGCCCAGCACTGGCCAGGTGCTGGAGTCGCTGATCTTTGGGGCCGGCGCCCGAGAGTCGCAGATCACCCTGGGCATCCTCGGCGACGACCTGCGCCGCTGGCGCGAGGAGCTGCAGCGCAGCCGTGGCCAGCCGGGCAGCCCTTTCGCAGCCGACGCAGAGCTGCAGGTGGTCAGCATCAGCCTGCATGACGAGCGCGACGACCGCATCCGCGACCGCCTGCTGCGCGTGCCCACCGCCTTCACCATCGAAGCCGCGGATGTGCGCGAGCTGCAAGCCGCCGGCCGCCGAGCCCTGCGCAGCGCCGAAGCGTTTGTGGAGTTGGAGCGTGCTTTGCTGCGGCTCCGGGAGCCCGCGCCGAACTGAGGGGCGTATTGAAGACCTGCCATGCCTTGCCGCTGCCGCCTTGATATGCCGCTCAATCTTGGCGTTGGGTTGCCGGTGAAGCCCAAGTTTCATGCTCAAATGCCTGTGAGAATCTGGCGCCTTGCTGGCGTCATCTCAGGGATGGGTTTCGCCGCGGGAACGCCTGGCGAAGTGAGATTGCAGGACGAGAGAAGATGAGAGCTTTTGAATTTGTCATGGCCGTGATGTTGAGCGCGGTGGCTTCGGCGGCCAGCGCGGCACCATCCAAATTGGACCGCGGGCGCTGCCCGGTCATGCCGCCGCCGCAGCTCAGCGACAAGCGGCTGCCGAACGGCGAGTTCTTCATGAAGGCGAGATATCTGTTGAAGGCCGACGGTGCCATCGAGCAGATCACGGTGGAAGGCAAGGGCCCTGAGAGCTTCCGCCGTGCCATTGCGGACGCCATCCGCGCCTACGAGTGCGTGCCTGCAGCAGAAGACCAAGAGATCGAATCCGAGTTTCGGATCCGGATTTACTAGGCCTCTGCACAGATCCCAAGTTTGCAGGGGGCTTCGTGGGTTCCCTGTCTCCGCCATGCATTTCATCGAGCCCGGCATGTACCCGATCCGCATCCTCACCGCCGCTGACGCCTCCGCCTACCGCAGCCTCATGCTCGAGGCCTACGAGCAAGCGCCGGATGCGTTCACGGCCACGGCGGCCGAGCGCCGCGCGGAACCCGAATCCTGGTGGATCCGGCGGATCGGCAGCGCTGACGGCCTGGCCACGAGCTTGGGGGCATGGCAAGACGATGCATTGGTCGGCACGGTGGCGCTGGAGTATTCGGCCAAGCCCAAGACACGGCACGCCGCGCTGGTGCTGGGCATGTATGTCCAGCCCAAGCAGCGGGGCCAGGGCTTGGGTCTGGCGCTGATGAAGGCGGCTGTGGCGGCGGCCTCGTCGCGACCTGAGATCCTGGCTTTGAACCTCACCCTGACCGAGGGCAATGAGCCGGCTCTTCGCCTGTATCGATCGGTGGGCTTTGTCACCTGGGGAGTTCAGCCGCGGGCGATTCGCACCGAGGCGGGCCTCCAGGGCAAGGTGCACATGTCGCTGGTACTGTCCTGAGTTGGCCGCGTCGCTTGAGTTCGCAGCTCAGGGCTCCGAACTTGCGGCCAGCGCCGGCCTCTCGGCACCTTGAACGTCTGAGGCATGGGCCACTTTGCTGAAGAGCAAGAGGGCGCAGACGGCCGAGGCGGCCGACAAGGCCACCGCGGCGGCGATGAGCGCGAGCGTGTTGCGGCTTGAAGCGGACAGCTTGGCCCAGGAAAAATCGAGCTGCTTGTGGTGGGGGGTCAGGATCTTCATGCGGTGTCTCCGCACGCATGTCGCCCACGACGTGGACCCGCTGCGTGCATCAGGAATCAGGGACACGCATTGTCAAAAACTGGGCCGGCTTTGTCCGTGGCCTTTGTGTGCCGAGACTTTGACGAGATGTGACGGCGGGAAGCTGGCAGCAGGCTCAGCGCGGCTGAGCGGCATCCAGCGCTGCTGGTGCTTGGTGCCGGTACACCAAGCCCTCTCCGCCGCGGAATGGGATGCTGCGCTCCAGCGTGGCGCCCAGGCGCTCAGCCACCTGGACCGATGGCCGATTGCCCGCTGCGATCACGCTGACCGCCGTCTGCCAGCCGAAGTGGTGGTACGCGGCCCGCAGCGCCGCACGGGCAGCCTCGGTGGCATAGCCCTGGCCCTGGGCCTCGGGCACAAGCGCCCAGGTGATCTCGGGCTCCAGCCAGCCCTCCGGGAACCAGAGCCCGGACAGGCCCAGAAACACACCGTCGGATTTGCGCTCCAGCGCCCAGGGCCCGTAGCCGCGCAAGGCCCAGTGGCCGAAGTAGACCGCGAACTTGCGCCAGGCCTCATCGCGCCCGCAGGGCCCGCCGTAGGTGGCCGACACGGGGTCGGCAAAGAACCGGGCCATGCCCTCAAAATCCGCCTCGGCAAACGGTCGCAGCCGCAGACGCTCGGATTCGAAACTGGGGATGGAGGCGATGAAGTTGCTGAAACGAGGGGCGGTCATGGAAGCGGCTTGAAGAGCAGAGCAGAGCAAAGCAGGGCGGCGTGTGGGTGTGAACGACCGACCTCACAAACCGGCGCCCAGCTTAGCCGCTTGCTGCCCGCAGCAGCCCGCCCCTCAAGCCATCCGTCCAACCGTGCGTCAATCAGTGGGACCGAGGGGTCGACACGGGGCCGGTGGCCAACGCACTCGACCATTGCGCTTGCCGGGCCAGTTCCGACGCCGTGGCTTCATCGGCGGTGACCAGGAACTCGGTGCTGCTGCGCTCGACGAAGTAGGCGCTCTTGAAGCGCAAGAGCAGTTCACCCAAGGCCTGGCGAGCCTGAAGCGGAGCGCCGTTGAAGGTGAGGGTCAGCGTGGTCATGGTGCTTTGGCTTTCTTTCAAACGTTGCTTCGAACTGCCGGCTCAAGAACATGGCGCCGGTGATTCAAGAACGTTGCAGATGAAAGCCGGTTGACCGTGCCTCTCAATCAGGCCAAGCTCGCCCGGCGCAATTCAATCGCCTCTTTGACGATCGGCAGCAGCTCGCTGGCTGCCCCCGAGCCCTCCATCGCCGCCAGCAGCTCCCGCCGCATGCGCGGCTCCCAGAACTTTTGAATGTGGGTGGCGATGCCGTCCAGGGCTTCGGCGTGGTCGGGCATGGCCTGGAAGAAGGTGCCGATCTGGTTGGCCATGCGGACGAGTTTTTCAATGTCCATGGGTGGGCTTGAGCTGGGGTTCGGGGTCGTGGAGGTCGAGCCGCTCGGGGTGGCAGTAGACGACCAGGTCCTGGCGGCGGGCGAAGCCGACCAGGGTCATATTGGCGCGCGCGGCGGTGGCCACGGCGAAGGAGGTGGGGGCGGACACGGCCGCGAGCAGGGGCACG
>Ga0187843_10000931_pt1 | contig 19138 bp, 17 predicted proteins | sample SpaLakP09_SKY_43_FD_134516 | JGI IMG/M metagenome (GOLD analysis project Ga0187843, IMG submission 134516) | Oligotrophic lake water microbial communities from Sparkling Lake, Wisconsin, USA - SP09_SKY_43 | ecosystem: Environmental > Aquatic > Freshwater > Lake | place: USA: Sparkling Lake...
AGCGATTCGTCGCGCAGGATGTACTGGTACTGCTCGGCGGCGCGCCGCCGAGCAGTACCAGTACATCCTGCGCGACGAATCGCTGCACTGCAATTTCGGCATCGACCTGATCAACCAGATCAAGCTCGAAAACCCGCACCTGTGGACGCCGGAATTCAAGGCGGAGATCACCGAGCTGTTCAAGAAGGCCGTGGATCTGGAATATCGCTACGCCGAGGACACCATGCCGCGCGGCGTGCTGGGCCTGAACGCGCCGATGTTCAAGGGCTATCTGCGCTTCATCTGCAACCGCCGCTGCCAGCAGATCGGTCTGGATCAGCTCTTCCCGAACGAGGAAAACCCGTTCCCGTGGATGAGCGAAATGATCGACCTGAAGAAGGAACGCAATTTCTTCGAAACCCGCGTGATCGAATATCAGACCGGCGGCGCGCTGTCGTGGGATTGATGGCGCCTGCCGTGCGCGGCGCGCTTCGTTGCGCCTCGACGGCTTGAAGGGTCGGCTGCTGTCGAGCAGCCAGAACGGGTGAAAGGCGGACATCGGGCGAGGGCCCGGTGTCCGTTTTTCTTTGGGGCGATGCCGATGCGCATGCCGACCCGGCGCGCGCGTCGCGCCGATCCGCCGGGTCAGTCGGCTCCCATCAGTCGGCTGGGATCAATCGGCCGTCGCGCCCGAGCGCTTGACCACTGTCGACCATTTGCGGATTTCGCTGTCGACGAATTTGCCGGTTTCGGCCGGCGTCATCGGCATGGGCTCGGATCCGCGGTCGGTGATGAACTTGTGCAGCTCCGGCGATTGCAGTGCCTTCACGGTTTCTGCGTTGAGCTGGCTGACGATGGCGGGCGGCGTGCCCGCCGGCGCCATCATCACCGCCCAGCCGAGCGCCTCGAAGCCGGGCACGCCTTCCTCGCGCACGGTCGGCACCGCCTGCAACTGCGGCACGCGCCTGGCCGTGGTCACCGCCAGCGGCACGGCCTTGTTGGTCTGGATCAGCGGCATCGCGGCCGTGACCGAATCCACCATCAGCGGAATCTGGTTGCCGAGAAAATCCGCCTGGGCCGGGCCGCTGCCCTTGTACGGGATATGGACGATAAAGGTGCCGGTCTGCACCTTGAGCATTTCCGCCGACAAGTGCTGCGTGCCGCCAATCCCGGCGCTGGCGTAGCTGTACTTGCCCGGCGCGGCCTTGGCCTTGGCGATCAGGTCCCGCAGCGATCTGAAGCCCGATTGCGGCGTCGCCAGGAACACCAGCGGCACCGAGAACACGCCGGAAACCGGCGCGAAATCCTGGCGCGGATCGTAATTGAGCTTCTTGTAGAGCGTCTGGTTGATGGCCATCGCGCTGCCTGCCATCACGATCGTGTAGCCGTCGGGCGCGGCCTTTGCCGCGACTTCCATGCCGATATTGCCGCCCGCGCCGGCCCGATTCTCCACGATCACCGACTGGCCCAGTTGCTTGCCCAGCTTCTCGGCCAGCGCACGCGCAAAGATGTCGGTGGCTTGCCCCGGCGGAAAGGGCACGATCAGTTTGATCGGCCGTTCCGGCCAGGCGGCATGGGCGGTGCCGGCGGCGGCCAGCAGCAATGCGGCCAGCGGCAGGCCAAGGTGGGGGCGCAACGACTTCAAGGAGGTCTCCTTCAACGGGTTGTGGAATACAGCTGACGCCTTGTCCATGGCGTCTTTCGGCCAGATTCTACGCCTCATGCATTTTCAGAATCGGCTCAAAGACGCGCGCCCGGCGACTGCCTACGATCGACGGCAGACATCACCAAGGAGAGCGTCACGATGCAAGCCGTTGTATTGCACCAGCTTGGCCAGGCTCCGCGCTTTGGCGCATTTCGCGACCCCGATCTGCGCGCCGGCGAGATCCTCGTATGCGCCAGCGCCGCCGTGGTCCGTCCGTCCGACCTTGCCATCGCGCGCGGCTGCCACGCGCACATGCCGCGCGAACTTCCATACATCTGCGGCCGTGACGGCGTGGGGTGGCTGGCGGACGTCCCGCACACCGGCCGGCAGCATGTCCGGCAGGGCGGCCAGCGCGTTTACTTCCGGGCCGCGCGCAGTCCGTTCGGATCGATGGCCGAGTACGTGCCCGCGGAATGGGTAGTGCCCGTGCCGGACGGCGTCGATTCGGCCATGGCGGCGGCGCTGGTCGGCCCGGCGATGACGGCCTGGCTGCCGCTGGCCATGCGCGCCGACCTGTATCCCGGAGAAACCGTGCTGGTGCTGGGTGCCTCGCGGCTGGTCGGGCGGCTGGCCGTTCAGGCGGCGCGGCTGCAAGGCGCGGGACGGGTGATTGCAGCCGGGCATCGCATCGACATGCTGACCGCACTCGGCGCCGATGCGCTGATCGACCTCGCCCAGCCGCCCAGCGTGTTGCAGCACACCTTTGCCACCTACGCCGACGACGGAATCGACGTGGTGGTCGATCTGGTCTGGGGCAAGACGCTGGAGCTATTGCTATCGGCGCTGATCCAGACCGATGGCATTCCGATGTACGGCAACGATCGCGGCGTCCGGATCGTGTCGGTGGTGGACCGCTCGGCTGGCAGCCTGATCATGGCGCCCACGGCATTGCGCGATTCGCGCGTGACACTGATCGGCTGCGGACCGGCCAATCATCCTCCGGCCGAAGACCTGATGCTGCTCGTCGAAGAAATTCTCGGCTGCATGCGCGACGGCGAGCTTGCCGTCGACACCGAGCAAATGGCGATGGCCGACGTGGAGAGTGCGTGGGGACTTGCGCAGGCGCCCGAGCGGCGGGTGGTCCTGACGCTGGGGGCGCCGTGATCGCGGACCGCCCACGCCCGCATGCCCCCGGTGGCGGGGCGTCTGGGGCGGGGCGGCTGGCCGGATCAGGCGGCCTTGCGTACGTCGGCTGGCGCCGATGCCGATTCGGCCTTGCGCTCGCCGCCCAGGGCTTCCGTCAGGTCGCTCAGCAGGCCAGCCAGTTCGCCGGCCATCAGCGCAAAGTCGGCGTCGAAGCGCTCGTCCTCGTCGTGAAGCGTGGCGTCCGCCTGCTCCTTGATCACGTCGAGCGGGTTCACGCGCTTGACTGCCAGGGCGTCGGTGAGCACGAACGAAACGCGGTCGTTCCAAGTCATCGCCAGACGCGTGCAGCGCTTGCCGGCGGCAATGTGGCGGCGCAGGTCTTCGGGATCGAGCGGGTGGCGCACATAGCGCACCGTCGCCTTGCTTTCGCTGCTGGACTGCAGTTCGATTTCCTGGTCGACCGTAAAGCCGGCCGGCGCGGTATCGGTGGCAAGCCACTCGGTCATCGCCGCCACGGGCGACAGGTTGACTTGCAGGCCTACGACCGGCAGCGGATCGATGGCCTTGAACAGCATGCCGCGTACTTCGTCGGCCTTTGCCGTGCCTGCCGCGTCGATGGCAAGCCAGCCATTGGTCGGGTCGATCCAGACCCGCGTGTCGCGGCGAATGCTGAAGGCGCGCGGCAGCAGTTCCTCGGTGATCTGCTCCTTGAATTCCTTCAACTGCTTGCGGCCCGGCTTGAATCCCTGCTGCTCTTCCAGCTCGGCGGCGCGGGCCTTGGTGACCTGGTTGACCACTGTGGCGGGCAGCAGCTTCTTCTCGGTGCGCAGCACCAGCAGAATCTGGCGATTGACGCAATGCACCAGACGATCGTTGTCACGCGGCGATGCCCAGCCCTGCGTTTGCATTTCGAGGCTGGTGCCGGGATAGAACGCGTGCTTGGCCAGGCAGGCCTCGACGTCGTCGGCGCTTAACGTCCACGGGGCGGAGAAACGATGAATCTGGAGATTCTTGAACCACATGAGAATTCGGCCTCGCGTACGGATTGGAAAATTGTGAGAGGGACGAATTCTAACGGGTCAACGTGCGCGGCTACCGCGACGAAAAAAAATGCCCATGGCGCGGGAACAGGAAATTCCGCGCCATGGGCACTGCATGAGATGCGCCGCCGATGCCGCCGCGGCGCAGGGTCGTCAGATATCGAGCTTCGAGATCTTGGTGCCTTCCAGGCTCAGGCCCGCCATCAGCCCGGCGTTGGTCATCGCAAAGCCGATGATCGGTTGCTGCGCCGTGTTGGTGTCGATCTGCCCGTTTGCGCCGATGGTCGCCAGTGCTACCGTCGCGTCGGCACCCACTTGCCAGCCGCTGCTGCGCACGAACTTGTCGTAGGCTTCCTGCGTCATGAACATCAGGATGAAGGCCTTGGACTGAGCGCCGATCTGCCAGCCCACCGACCCGGAGATCGCGCGGTAATAGCCGCGATCCGCGCCGCCGGAGCGCAATACGCCGTCGCCGTATTCGCCACCGACGATAAAGCCGGCGGAGAGCAGTTTCGGGAAGATCAGGATGCCCTTGGCCTTGGCACCCAGGTCTCGCGCGCCCTTGGCAGTGGCATACAGTCGGTTCAGCGTGTCGGTGGCGCCGGTGTCGATTTCGCGGCGCTTGGATGCGGCATCGCCGGAATCTTTCGGTCCGGTCACGCTACAGCCGGCGAGCGACATCGCGCCCAGGGAAAGGCCCGTCAGGCCGACAAGACCAGCACTACCAGCGGACAGGAAGGTTCGTCGTTTCATTGTTTCCTCCAGGAGGGTGTCATGTGTTGCAACCGCCTCTACAGCATAGGCGCGCAGAGCACATCCGCCAATGCGAAGTTGTCTGACACGGACCGGGCGAGTCTCTGACATGGCATCGTCATACTTTCTTGCAAATCCGCCTTACCATTGCCGGAACCCGCTTAAAACGTCTGTGTCTGTGCAGCATGCAAAAAATATCCGCGCCCCCCGCCATTTCCGCCGGCCACGCCGATTTCCAAAACGCCCTGAGCAATATTGCTGCGCCGCAGCGCCAATCCCAACGCCGCGCCGGCCTGGGTGTTGCCGCGCTTTCGCTGGCCACGCTGATGCTGGCCGCCTGCTCAAGTGCGCCGAGCGTGGAGACTCCCGAAGCCAAGCAGGAAGTGGCGCAAATGAACGCCGGCTGGCAAGCCGAGCGCGCGAAGTACATGGACTGCGTGCAACAAAAGGCAGACGACGGCGCCCGGGGCAAGGGTACGCCCAAGGACGTGGCAGCCGGCGCCATCGATGCGTGCAAGGACCAGCTCAAGGTCATGCACGACGCCTTCCATTCCTATCTGTCAGCGCAGATGAGCACGGCCCATGGCCAGACCAGTGCGCGGCAGGCGGCCGACCGCGTTACCACCGATACCAGGGAAAAAGCGCGCACTTACCTCACGCGCTACGTCGAAGTCGAACGATACAAGGCCGGCCAGCGTTGAGTGTCGCCGCGCGCCGGCGCCAAGCCCGCCGCGTCGCGCGCCTGGGTCGCAAGCCAGGAGATGCCGCTGCGTTCAGAGTGCCGCTGCTCAGAGCATTGCCAGCGGTTGGGCGTGCCGGGGCGGCGGAAAGATCTTGTCCAGTTCGGCCATTTGTTCGGGCGTCAGGTCGATCGTCAGCGCGTCAAAATTCTCGCGCAGGCGCTCGCGGTGGCTGGTCTTCGGGATCGCGATGACGTCATCGAAAGAGAGCAGCCAGGCCAGTGCGGCCTGAGCCGCCGTCATGTCGTGCGCGGTGGCAAAGCGCTGCAGGCCGTTGTTGCGCAGGAGCCGCGCCTGTTCGATCGGCGAATAGGCCATGATCGGGACGTTGCGTTCACGCAACCATGGCAGCAGATCGAACTCGATGCCCCGACGGCCGAGGTTGTATAGCAACTGGTTCACGGCCACGCCGTCGCCGCCGGGCACGTCCCAGAATTCCTCCATGTCGGCCAGATCGAGATTGCTGACGCCGAAATGACGGATCTTGCCCGCCTGCTGCAGCGCGAGAAACGCCTCGATGGTCTCCTCGAACGGGACGTCGCCGCGCCAGTGCAGCAGGTACATGTCCAGATGATCGGTGCCGAGCCTGCGCAGACTGCGCTCGCATGCGGCAACGGCGCCCTTGCGGCTGGCGTTGTGCGGATACACCTTGCTGACCAGAAATGCGTCGTCGCGGCGTCCGGCGATGGCCTCGCCGATAAGCGATTCGGACAACCCTTCGCCGTACATTTCGGCGGTATCGATCAACCGCAAGCCCATCTCCAGACCCAATTGCAGCGTGGCCAATTCTTCGGCGCGCGTGCCAGCGCGGTCCCCGATGTTCCAGGTGCCCATGCCCAGCGCGGGAACTTGCTCGCCGCCGGGCAGCGTGACGTACTTCATGCGATGTCTCCGGAAGGAATTGCAGCCCTTCACACTAGTGAACATCGCGAAGCAGTACAAGCCCGCTACCCGCACGACCCTTTTAACCGCGCTGAACAATGGGACGCGGATTAGCGATGCTGGTGGCGGAATTCCTGCGATTTGCCGCCATAACCATAGGCCGCCGCACGCGCATCGATCACGTGGATGTAAGACACTTCGTTGACATCGCCGATCACTTCCGACAATGCCTCAAACGCCTGCTGGAGAAACGCGGCTTTTTCTGCCTTGGTGTTCGTCTCGTCGGTGACGCTGATATCCAGTTGAAACGCGTTGCGCGCCGTGCGGTGCTCGGACAGCGGCTTCCCGCCGATAAACCATTGCTCGCGCGGAATGAACGTAATCGTGGTGGCGATCACCGGCGCGTCCTTGCCCAGCACACGCTGGGTCAGATCGCCCACCGCGGCGACGGCGCTATGCATCAGTTCGGTATCGGGATGGCCGGAAATTTGCAGGGTGACGTGGGGCATGACAGGCTCCTTGATCTGTTTCGATTTGCAGCGTCTTGGTGCTGCAGTGATGTCATGGTAGGCCGCGTCTTGATATCGGAAAAGCGGGAATATACGATATGATCCATCGGTAAATCCGATGGAAAAAACGATGCGCACATTCGAAACCGACCAGCTCAAAACGTTCGTGGCGGTGGCGGACAGCGGAAGCCTGTCGGCCGCGGCGCCGCGCTTGTTCCTGTCCCAGTCGTCAGTCAGCGAACAACTCCGCAAGCTGGAAGAGCGTGCCGGCGTGCCGTTGCTCACGCGTGGGAAGAAGGGCGCAGCGCTGACGCCTGCCGGGGCGCGGTTGCTCGACTATGCGCGGCGCATCCTGTCGTTGAACGCGCTGGCCATGGCCGAACTGCGCGGGCAATCGCTCGATGGCGAACTGCGTCTCGCGGTGACCGACTATTTCCGTCCCGGCGAAATTGCTGGCATGCTGCGACGCCTGCGCGACAGATATCCATATTTGAAACTCCATGTGACGGTCATGAAGAGCGCTGCCATCGAAGCGGCTGCGGACATGGATGCATTCGACATCGGGTTGAGCATGCGGCTGATCGGTATGCGCGGTGGCGACAAGGCGACGACCGCGCGCCGCGGTGTCGTGCTGCGGCGGGAAGCGCTGGCGTGGGTGGCCGCGCCGGAGCTGGCCGATGCGCCGCAAGATGTCATGCCGCTGGTGCTGTTGCCGGACACCTGTTCGATGCATCAGTTTGTGGTGCAACTGCTGATGCGCCGCAAACGCGAATTCGAGATCGCGCATTCGGCGTCGGGCGTGGCGGGTTTGCATCTGGCGCTGGCCGCCGGGCTTGGCGTGTCGTGCCTGAATGCGTCGGCAATCGGCCCGGGCGTGACGCCGCTCGATGCGGCAGCCGTCGCGCGCTGGAAGTTGCCTGCGTTGCCGTCGGCCGAGTTCTATCTATTAGGCGCGCGAGCTGGCGAGAGCGATTTCATCGGCCAGGCCCGCCAGGCGCTGGCGGAGCAATTTGGCTGAGGCTGCGCCGGCCAACCTGCCGTCGACCGGCGATGGCGCCTGCGGAGCTCGGCTCAGGTCTCGCTCCACTGGCGCAGCAGGTTGTGATAGCAGCCAATCAGACTGCGGCGGGCGCGCTCGTCGGCGTTGGTCTGGTTCAGCGTCTGGATGGCGTTGTCCATGTCGAACAGCAGCGCGCGCTGGCCGTCATCGCGAATCAGGCTCTGGATCCAGAAAAAACCGGCCAGGCGCGTGCCGCGCGTGATCGGCGTCACCTGATGCAGACTGGTGGCGGGATAAACGATCATGTCGCCGGCGGCCAGCTTCACCGCGTGCACGCCGTAGGTGTCTTCCACCTGCAATTCGCCGCCGTCGTAACTGGCCGGGTCTGACAGGAACAACGTTGCCGAGACATCGGTGCGCAGCTTGCGGCCATTGTGCGGATGAATGCGTACGCCTCCATCGACATGCGCGCCGAACGTCATGCCGGCGCCATAGCGGTTGAACATCGGCGGATAGACGATGTTCGGCAGCGTCGCACTAATAAATAGTGGATGCCGTTCCAGCGCGGCAAGGATCAGGTGCTGGCATTGCGCCGCAACCTCGGACCGCTCGTCGATCTGCTGATTGAACTTGACCGGCGCGCCGGAGTAGCCAGCCGAAACGCGGCCGTCCACCCAGGCATCGCCAGCGTGCTCGAGCTGTTGCACCACGGTCGCCAGTTGCGCGACGTCGAGAACTTTCGGAATACGAACCAGCATGCGGGAATCCGGTTGGGACCGCCGGCGAACGCGACCTGCGCGAGCAGCGCGGCGCCGGGGCCTTACATGCGATAAGCGAACGACAGCATGGCGGTGCGGCCCGTACCGGGCACCGAACGGCCGCCGTCCGACTGAATCAGCGCATCGTAATACTTCTTGTCGAAGATGTTGAACAGATTCAGGCGCACATCGTACTTTGGCTGATGGTAGGCAATCATGCCGTCCCAGCGCACAAATCCTCCCACCTGCACCGTATTGGTATTGTTGGCATAGCGCTGTGACATATAGAACGCGCCGCCGCCAATTTCCCAGTCCGGCATGACGCGGTAGCTGGTCCAGGCCGTGGCGGTGTGCTTCGGCGTATTGGTCGGTACCTTGTCTTGCGTGTTTGCCGCAATGCCGTTTTTGATCACGGCGTCGAGATACGTGTAGCCGGCAAACACCTGCCACTTTGGCGTGATGCGGCCGGTCACGCCGGCGCGGAAGCCATCGACCTGGATCTTGCCGGTCAGCGCGTAGGTGGTGGCGTCGATCTGGCTGCGCGCATTGTCCTTGGTGATGCGGAAGACCGCCGATGTCAGCGACAGGTTGCCATCCATCACATCCCACTTGCCGCCAGCCTCGTACGACTTGTTCTTTTCGGGATCCAGCGATTGCTGTCCCACCGTGCCCACCAGCTGTTCGAGCGACGGATTGAAAGATGTGCCGTACGAGATGTAGTAAGACTGCTGCTCGGACGGCTGCCAGATGCCACCCAGCCGCACGCTCGTGAAGTTGACCGACTGATCGGCGTTGGCCAGCGCGGTGTTGCCGGCGGTATTGCCCGCGTTGATCGAGTTGCTGATGCTGGCGATGTACTTGTCGTAACGCAGCCCCGCCACGGCCTTCCACTGTTTCGTAAATTCGATCGAGTCGTTGGCGTACACCGCCACCGTATTGGCCGATCCGCCCTGGAGATTTCCAGTGCTGGTAGCCACGCTGCCCGGCGAGTCGCGATAGACCGGATTCACCACTGGCGTGCAGGCGACGTAGCCGGCTGTGGTGCCCGTCGGATTCAGCGGCGTGGTGCCGCAACTGCCGTTGCGGTAGTAGTTCTGGTTGTTGTAGCCGTCATGGCCAAACTCCAGGCCCGTCAACAGCGTGTGCTTGATCGGACCGGTGTCGAATTTCGCGGTCAACTCGGTCTGGTTGAAGATCGAATAGTCGCGAATGTTGCGATCGTGACTCTGCTGGCGCACATAGAGCTGCGACAGCGGCAGATTGGTGGTGGTCAATGCTGTGAATGCGCCCGCCGCATTGATCGTGCCCACGGCGTTCGGAGCCGTCTCGCGCGCATCGGTTTCCACATAGTTGAACGCGGTGACGTTTCGCAGGCGCAGGTTGGGCGAGAACTTGTGATCGACCCCGGCCGACAGCGACGCAATGTTCTGGCGTGTACGGTCATTGTTGAACCCATAGTAGGTGTTGCGATCGACATTGACCGGGTGCCCGTTGATCGCTGGCAGGCCATAGTCGGGCATGTCTTCGTTGTGCTGGAGCAACGCCGACAACGTGATTTCGGTGGAGGTGCCGATGCCATAGCGCCACGACGGCGCGATGCCGAAATCCTGCACCGTCATTTCGTCGCGCGTGCTCGGCTTGCCGTCCTGCGCCATGGCCGAGATGCGGAATGCAGAGGTATCGCCGGTTGGCGTGTTGACATCCGCGGTGGCGCGCACCAGACCGTTGGTCGTAACCGAACCTGTCACCTCCGTGGCGGCCTTCAACTGCGGCTTCTTGCTGACCTGATTGATCACGCCGCCCGTGGAGCCCCGGCCGAACAGCATCGACGAGGGGCCCATCAGCACTTCCACCTGATCGAGCGCAAAGGTGTCGCGATAGTACTGGCCGCGATCGCGAAAGCCATCGAGATAGATGTCGGTGCGTGCCGAAAAGCCGTTCAGGTTGATGTTGTTACCGATCTGGCCGCCTTCCGCGCCGCCGATGGTGATGCCCGGCACGTTGCGCAGCGCATCGGCCAGCGAACTGACGCCTTGCGATTCCATCAGCGCGCGATTGACGATCGTGACCGATTGCGGCACGTCGCGCAGGTCGGCAGGCAATTTCGACAACTGGCTGCCTGACGGGTTGAAATCGTCGCGCGACGCCGCGCCCTGGACGGTGATCTCGCGCAGCGTCACCGGCGCGGTTTCGCCTTTCGGCGTGGCTGCCTGGGCCGCCGCTACGGGCGTCTGTGATGCGGGCGCGGGCGCCGCTTGGGCGAATGCCGAGGGCGCTGCAAACAACGCGACGAGCGCAGCGGCAACAGGGGTCAGTCCGGGGGTGCGACGATTCATTCTCGAGTCCAGTTCGCCCCGTGTGGCCGGGCCCTTACCGGCTCGATATCCGGGGCATATGTGCGGGCGATTCGGGAATATAAATACGAACGATTCTCGTTGCAATTGCGTTGTTTGGCGTTCACAGACAACAGATCTGGATGTCGAATGACTTATTCAAAATACATACGAGGGCCGAATTCTGCGCGATCTGATATTTCTTATGGCTTATTCGACGCATTAAGCGGTTTGCGCAAAAGAAACGGCCCGCATGTCGCGGGCCGTCGGGCAATACATTCGGATAACAGACTTTATTTTTATTTGCTCACCGATCGGTTACTCGGCGGTCATGTGGGCATTCTTGGCAATACGTCCGAGCCGTTCGCGTTCGCTCTTGATGAACGCAACGAAGCTGTCGACGGAACCACCCGCCGGCTCGATGCCGTTCTGGATCAGGCGCTCACGAATTTCCGCATTCTGCATGCCCGCAGTCAGCTCGGCATTCATGCGCTTGATGATCGCGGGGTCGGTGCCCTTCGGCGCGAAAATGCCGGCCCAATGGCCGATGCGCACTTCCGGCAAACCTTGCTCGGCGGTGGTTGGGATATTCGGCGCCGCGGGCATGTGCTTGTCCCACGTCGCGCCCAGCGCCTTGAGCTTGCCTGCCTTGATTTGCGGCAGCACGACGATCGACGCTTCCGACGTGGCAGCCACCTGGCCGCCGATCACCGCGGTGATGCTTTCCGAACCGCTCTTGTACGGCACCACGGTCAGGTCCGCACCTTTCTCCTTGAGCATCTCTTCAACGAAGTGGGGCGTGCTGCCGCTGCCTGCGGTGGCAAACGGCACGCCGCCTTGCTTCTTCGAATACTCGATCAGTTCCTTGACGTTGTTCACCGGCAGCGAAGGCGATGCCACGATCACCGAAGGGCTGACCGCGATCAGCCCCACCGGCACCAGGTCGTCGGGCTGGTACGGCATCTTGGTGCGAATCAGGCCGTTGGTCACGGTACCCACGGCGCCCACCAGAAACGTGTACCCATCGGGCTTGCTCTTGGCCACGTAATCCGCACCGACGATGCCGCCCGCGCCGGGACGATTTTCGATGACCACAGGCTGGCCGATGCGCTTGCTGACGGCGTCGGCGCCAGCACGCGCCACGAGGTCGTTGGCGCCGCCCGCGGTGAACGGCACGACGAACTTGATGACATGGTTTGGCCACGCATCGGCCGCGTGGGCCGTGGTGACAAACAGCGGGGCGGCGGCCAGTGCGAGGGCCAGCTTGCGGCGGCGAACGGATGTGCGCATGAGTCAGTCTCCGGTAGTTGTTGTGAGGCTCGGGATGCCGATCTTACCGAAGGAACCTGTCAGTTGCCTTAAGCGCCGCCGTGCTGGTGGCACGCCGCCGATGGCTGTCGCCGCTTCGCTTGCAAGACGCGTGGTGGCAAGCGATCGGCAACATCTTCGTGGGTCACTGCTGACGCACCCAGGTCTGCGTCCGACCGATCAGGCTGATGCCGATGAAGCCGCGCACGTTGAGCTTCTTGCCGTCGTCGGCAAGCGACATCTTGCATTTGTAAAGCTTGCCGCTTTCGGGATCGAGGATCTCGCCGCCGCTCCACTCGTTGTCTCCGGTCTTGCGCAAGCCGGTCAGCAGCGTCATGCCAATGATGGGCTGGTCCTTGCGCGAGTCGGTGCACTTGTCGCACACCTTCGGCGGTCCCTCGGACGGCACGAGGCTCTTCACGAGCTTGCCGCTGTACACGCCGTCCTTCTCCGCAATCTCGATCACGCCGCGCGGCTTGCCGGTGGCGTCGTCGATGGTGTGCCAGGTGCCGGCGGGGGTCGATTGCGCCAACGCCACGGCACTGGCGGTCATCATCGTTACGAAGGTGGCGGCGAGGGCGGTCGCCCGGACGAAGGCGCGGGGGGCGGTCATGCGCATGGAAATCTCCAGTTCGGTTTCGCGACGGCACAATGCCGATCGCGGAGTGCTCTTGCCGGATGGTACGGCGATGGCCGTCTTGCAAGTCGTACACGTAAGTCGTGCAGGATATCCGCACACGACCGACGATGGTGGGCGACGATCGCCGCACGCATCGCCGCCCGGCCGGCAGCAGCACCGCGCCGCCAATCTACTGTGGGCCATCCCGCGCCGCAATCTCCAACATCCGTTTGCGTACGCACCAAAGCACGCCGGGGCGCTGGCCGGAATCGACCGCTGGCTGCGGTGCGGCGGGATTCTGTTGCGCAACAAAACGCGGGCGGATGTCATACCCGAGACATTCCTCTAGCGAGCCGCGCATTGGCGCACTGGCGCAACAGCGGCCGCGTCGGAGCCGCCAATCAGGAGCGCGTGCACAGCGCGCGCCGATGTCGGTAGGAACCCGGATACGCGCCGACTCGTTGCCGATACGCGAGCAATGTGCGCGTCCGAGATGCGCGCCAGAATGCGCACGCGCACGACGCGTGCCGACGAACATCGACGGCTATGGCACGTCGGCGAACCCGGATGCGAAAGCATCGCGCCGATGTGGGGCGATGTCTGACCTCGCAGCCGACATTCTTGCGTCGCACGGGGCGGGCACGGCATGCGATTCGATCTCGCCACCGCGCGCGTCATGCTCCGGGCGTGACGCACAACGCGGCACGAACCACGCGCATCCTGGCACGCACGATTGGGTCCGATTCGAACGCGCAACGACCATCGTCATCGATGCGATTCACATCGTTTCGAGTTGGTGAACGCGTCGGAAGACCATCGCGAAGCACGATCGACTTGGCAAACCGTTGCATCGACGCATCACTCTTTCGTCGTACTCGCGCAACTGTCCGATCGATGCGCGCGAGGTCCGACACACGCATCGCGCGATGGTCGCGCACGCGTTGCGATGCGACGACGACGCGCTCCTCGCACGTGGTGCAGCTGCAGTGTCTGCAATCGCGTGCGACGAATGTTTGCAGCGGTGCGACGCGCTGCGACGAAGCCTCGGTGCGCTCGCGCAAAGCCAATGTTCATGCGGGTTTCGAGACGATCGTCAGGTTTGCGCGGACGCTTCGAAAGCCGTTGCGCAATAGCGATGGAGAGGTCAAACGCGCTGCGCGAGCGTGACCGAAAATCAGTCGATGCGCGACGCGATACGGTCCATCGCGACCCGCCAAATTCGATCGCGATGGAACTTCGTTGGCGAGACGAAAGTCGAGATCAACATGTGTGTCGATGGTGTTGGCATCGAGGTGTCTGCGCGGAGTAGATCGATTCGTTCTTGCGCGCAAGTTTTTTTGCACTTTTTTCTTAACATCATCGAACAAACGAATTATGATTCGCCTTGACAAGAGTCTCACTTCATTGCATCGACACCAACGATGCGTTGCGTCGCCAGCAAGCAAGACGTCGCGATGATTGCGATGCGTTGATGCAAGTGAATGCGGGTAGCCGAGGAGCACTAGAACTTTGACGCAGACCGAGCCGATCCGGCTTCTTACAACGCGTGCAGTCTCCTGTAGCCCTGTCTCGGGATGGGCGAACTACCCCTTGATGATTGCTGTCTGCAGCGCGCGAGGCCATGCCCGCGCTGCAGGCCTGCTGACCGATATCTCCTCTTTCCTGGCCGCGCGCCGACACAACGGCCGGCGCGGGCCAATCGAATATTTCAGGGCACCGCCTGCCCCGGAAATCCGCCTGCACGCTGGCTTCGAAGCTGGCGCGCGGATTTCGGGCCGCGGTGAAAGTACCGCGCTGTGCGACGTCATCCACGGCGGTTTCCCTGTCACCGAATTCATTAGCGTGCGGTCTGAGTTGAGTCGTGCGCCGATGAATCGCTCGCTCGATTGGGGTTCGCGGCAAACGCGCCTCGGGTCGGTCGGGTCGTCCATTTAGGTCATTCGATATTTCACGCTAGTGAAGGAGTTATCCATGGCAACTGCTGCAAAGAAAAAGCCGGCGGCTAAGAAGGCCGCCAAGCCGGCCGCCAAGAAGGCTGCTGTGAAGAAGGTCGCCGCCAAGAAGGCTGCCCCGGCCGCCAAGAAGGCTGCTGCCAAGAAGGTCGCAACGAAGAAGGTAGCTGCCAAGAAGGTCGCCGCCAAGAAGCCGGCCGCCAAGAAGGTAGCCGCGAAGAAGGTTGCAACCAAGAAGGTCGCCGCCAAGAAGGCCGTCGCCAAGAAGGCGGCACCGGCCAAGAAGGCTGCAGTGAAGAAGGTTGCTGCCAAGAAGGTCGCAACCAAGAAGGTCGCCGCCAAGAAGGCAGCACCGGCCAAGAAGGCCGCAGCCAAGAAAGTAGCCGCCAAGAAGCCGGCTGCCAAGAAGGCCGCTGCCAAGAAGCCTGCCGCGAAGAAGGCCGCCAAGCTGCCGCTGCGAAGAAGCCGGCTGCGAAGAAGGCTGCCAAGCCTGCTGCTGCGCCTGCCGTTGCGCCTGCCGCTGCTGCAAAGACCGCGCTGAACCCGGCTGCGGCCTGGCCGTTCCCGACGGGCAACCGTCCGTAATTGACTCGCCTCGTGCGAGCGATGACAACTGGGAAATGCCTGGGCACGCATCGCGTGCCGCACTGACCGGATACCTCGTATCCGGTCCGCAAGACAGCGAGTCTTGCCAACCCGCCGATGGCCACCGTGCCCGGCGGGTTTTTTATTGGTCAGTCAGCATTGGATGCTTTCGGCATCGGCATCGGCATCGGCATCGGCATCGGCATCGGCAGCGCGTGGGCGCGTGCTCTGGCGAAGCGGCTGGGCGATGGCGGAAGGCTCAGGCGGCCGAGGGTAGGCGAAAGAAAGCAGGCAGAAGAAGGGAGCGTGCAGCAAGGTATCGGCGCAAGGGCAACGGCAGGAGGGCGCAGGCCGATTGGCAAGGGCACAAAGCAGAACGCCGCGGCCCAGGGGCTCGCGGCGTTCTTCATGACAGCTTTGTCATGTCGCGATCAGTGTGTGACGCGCGTCGTCCCGCCCGAGGACAGCAGACGCACCCGGTCGCCAGGGCGGAACACCTCGTCGGCTTCCTGCGTGATAGCCCGCATGTCGCCGTCTTCCAGGCGCACGGTGATTTCCAGGCCGCGTCGCTGCGTCAGACGGTTTTCAGCCGCGCTGCCGGCGATGCCGCCGAGCACGGCGCCCAGCAGCCCGGCTGCGACCGATCCACCGCCGCTGCCGATGGTGCTGCCGGCCGCCACGCCGCCGATGGCACCACCTGCGATGGTCCCGGCGCCGGTCGAGCCGCCCTGGATCATCACTTCACGTACACCCTCCACCACGCCAAAGCGCACCACCTGCTCGCGCTGTGCCTGTCCCGGCGAATAGACGCTGTTTGAATTGGAGTAGTTGGCGCAGCCGGTCACCAGGGCCGCGGTAGCCAGCACCGCTGCGCCGCTAAGTCGAAGGATCTGATTCATGGCAACTCCCGTCTGAATGCCGCGCGGTTCATCGAATTTCGGTGCGCGCGGTGCACCGTTTTATCTTAGGCGTATCGGTATCCGAAAGCGGACTCGAAACGATTGCCGATTTCGTCGCGCGAGACCCAGTGATTCTGCGGGCCTTGCTGGGCGATCTTGAGCGCGCCCATCAACGAAGCGAGTCGGCCAGTGGTTTCCCAGTCCAGTCCGTTTTCGATGCCGTAGAGCAGGCCGCCGCGGAAGGCGTCGCCGCAACCGGTGGGATCGACCACGCGTTCGGCCTGCACCGCAGGAATCGCAAACTGCTGACCATCCGCGAAGATGCTGGCGCCGCGCTCGCCGTGCGTGACGATGAAGGCGCGGACCTTGGCGGCAACCTCGGCGCTGGTCCACGCGGTGCGCGACAGCATGACCTGCGCTTCGTAGTCATTGACCGTCACGTAACTGGCGAGTTCAACGAACTGGCGCAGGTCCTCGCCGTTGAACAGCGGCATCGCCTGGCCAAGATCGAAGATGAACGGAATGCCGGCTTCGGCAAACTGCTGTGCATGGTGCAGCATGCCTTCGCGGCTGTCCGGCGCGACGATGCCAAGCGCCGGACGCTTGCCCGCGCCGAGCGCATCCTGCACGCTGTTCAGTTGCGATTGGCCCATCGCGCCCGGGTGGAATGCGGTGATCTGGTTGTTGTCCAGATCAGTGGTGATCATGGCCTGCGCGGTGAACGTGTCCGGCAGCGTGCGGATGTGGTCGGTGCCGATGCCGAGGTCGCGCAGATATTGCAGATACGGTCCCGCGTCCTGACCGACGGTGGCCATTACAACCGGATCGCCGCCCAGCATCTTGAGGGTGTAGGCAATATTGCCGGCGCAGCCGCCGTATTCGCGCCGCATGCCGGGAACCAGGAACGACACGTTCAGCATGTGGATCTGGTCCGGCAGGATGTGTTCACGGAAGCGCCCGTCGAAGGTCATGATGGTGTCGTAAGCGACGGAGCCGCAGATCAGGCTGGACATTGATTCTCCATGTGGCCCGGCGTTGGGCCATTTGCATAAACGGTAAAGAATTCCGCCCGTGCGTGACGGGCGGATTCGCATCAACGACTGTGTGCTACCGCACAGATTACTTGAGCGCGGCCAGGGCAGCGTCGTAGTTCGGTTCCTGCTTGATTTCCGGAACCAGTTCGCTGTACTTCACCGTGTCGTTCTCGTCGACCACCACCACGGCGCGTGCGCAAACGCCCGCCAGCGGGCCGCTCTTGATATCGACGCCGTAGGCGTTCTTGAATTCGGCACCGCGCATCGTTGACAGCGTGACGACGTTGGTCAGCCCTTCAGCCGTGCAGAAGCGGCCCATGGCGAACGGCAGGTCGGCCGAGATCGTCAGCACGACGGTGTTGGCCAGGCTGCTGGCGGCTTCGTTGAACTTGCGCGCGGATGCCTGGCACACCGGCGTGTCCAGGCTCGGCACGATGTTCAGGACCTTGCGCTTGCCCGCGAAGTCGGCCAGCGACACGTCCTTCAGGTCCTTGCCGACCAGCGTGAAGGCCGGGGCCTTGTCGCCAGCCTGGGGAAACTTGCCGCCAACTTCGATGGCGTTGCCGCCGAGGGTCACATTGCTCATGGTCTCTCCTGTCAGGAAAAGTAAATACGGCACGCCGACCCGGTGCATGGCCGGCCGGCGTGGCGGGGGCGTTGGAATTCAGGGGTAGAAGATCAGCACGCGGTAGTTCGCTACCGTCTGCTGCGTCCGGAATCGTACCCGAACCGGTAGCTCGCTGCCCGCGCGCAGCCCGGTGGCGGCGAATCCACGCTGCACCGGCTCGAGATATTCGGAAGGCTGCAGCACGCGGCGCAGCAGCAACTGGTCCTGCAGGTCGGTCATCACCAGCTCGATCGCGGGCAGCGCCGTGGTCGCGCGTCCCTGGTTGCGCAGCGTGACGGCGAGCTGATAGACGTCGCTGGCTTCGTCCTGCTTCTGCAGTTGCGAGGTGTCGATACGCAGCGATTCCAGGTCGCGCCATGGCGGCACTTCGCAGCCGAACGGCGCGCACGCGGCTTCAAGTACCGGACGCAGCACCGGCAGGCTGCCAGCGACCTGGCTGCGCGCCAGAAACACGCCTTGCACGATGACGCCAAGGCCAAGCACGACGGCTGCGATACGCATCCATGTGCGCTTGCTGACCGGCGAGGGCGTGGATTTCCGCTCCGTGCGCGGTGCGGCGCGCCCGCGGGAATGGCGCAGGAAGTCCGGGGCGAACAGGGGGCCCGTAGCGGCCGTGGCCGACGTGTCGCGGCGCAGCCAGTGTCGCATCGCGGATTCGCGCGCCCCGGGATCGCGCGCGTCGTCGCGCGGCAATTCATCCGCATCGTCAGACACCTGTTCGAGCCCCATCTTGGCCTGCGCAGCCCACGCTTCGGCTTCGGGATCGGCGGGATCCGCGGCCCGCAGAAATCCGCTCGCACTGCGCACGGGCTCCGGGGCAGGAAATGGATGGGCTGAAGGCGCCGCATCGGCGGGATCGGCGGCGCGTGCAGCTGGCTCGATATCGCCGATGCCGTTGGCAGCGCCGTGATGGTCGACATTGCCGATATCGTCGACCGGGTTGCCATCGCCGACGGCGCCGGCCGCGTCGCCTGCCGTTGGCGTGTGGCCATGCGGCGGCACAGGTGCATCCGTGTCGCGCGCCATGTCGGATTCGCTCGCCGGCTCTGCATCCAGTGCCGGGAAGCCGGCGCCTTGGCCGGAGGGCTGCGCGGTCTGCAACGGCGGCCAAATCGGCTTTGCGCTATAAGCGCCGGCGGGCGGCAAACCGGAGGGCGTGGCGGGCGCAAATGCGGCGGCGGGATCCAGCGACGAGTGACCGGTCGGGCGCGCCGGCTCGTCATCGAACGCGGAGTGGTCGAGTGTCGGCCACGGCGCGGAGGACGTCGATGCGGATGGCGCGGCATCGGCTGCCGCGGGCGGCGGAACGGCCTCGGGCGCTTCGTCTG
>Ga0187843_10000932_pt1 | contig 19133 bp, 13 predicted proteins | sample SpaLakP09_SKY_43_FD_134516 | JGI IMG/M metagenome (GOLD analysis project Ga0187843, IMG submission 134516) | Oligotrophic lake water microbial communities from Sparkling Lake, Wisconsin, USA - SP09_SKY_43 | ecosystem: Environmental > Aquatic > Freshwater > Lake | place: USA: Sparkling Lake...
ACACTTCGTTGTCACGAGGGTCATCGAGCCCGAGCCACCTTCGATGCGTGTCGAACAGATCGAACTGGAGGCCGTGCATTCCAAGCAGGTGTATCTGCTGCACTGGCGCGAGCTGACCGACGCAAGCCTATGGCGCCAAGGCTGGGTATGACCCGAGGCCGGTCTGGACGTCTGCTATCTGGATATGTGAACTTGCGCTCACGGCCAAAAGCAGCCGTTGGTGAGCGTCGGGTTTAGGGGCGCTAGACCGCTCGGGATTTCAGAGTCCAAGCTCAGCTTCAGACAAGCCTCTGTGGGCGGGACACAGGCTTACCAAGCACCAGCGAGTCCGAGAACCAAATTGGCCTCTGCAACTGCGCGACAATTCATCCGTGCCGAAAGAGCCAAAGCCTCGGCACATGCCCAAAAGCTTTAAGGAGGCGGGCCGGATGATTTACTTCACCGATGTTTTCGGCGTTGAGCAAGACGTGCTTGAGGCCCATGGTGCCTTCAACATCGCGCTGGTCAATGACCTGCCTTTGTTCGTCGACCCGTTTTTGCTCTTCGATAGCGAGCGCCCCGAGCTTCGGGAGTTGCACGATGACATCATCAAGTACCTTGTCTTTGTTCGGGATCGCGTCCAGGCCGACGAACTGACCGAGGGAGCAATCTCGCAGTGGCTGTTCTTTCGAGAGGTCAAGCAAAACTGGCTGGGATTCAGCCGCCAAGGGAATAGCGGCACGGGCCTTGGTCGGCATTTCGCTGACGCGCTGGCCAGGAACTTCAAGCGGGTGTTTCGTAACTTCGGCGAAGAAACTCTCACGAAGAGCTCCCACCTGGAGAAGCTTGGGCTGCTCAGCGGCGGTGTTGGCCGCGACCATCTGAGCGACTTCACCACGAACCTCATCAAGGGGTACTTGCTGAAGTACACGGAAGACTTCGCCATGAAGCGCCTGCAGCCCGCCCAACTGAAGCGCGTGCACGTCGAGCGCGTCAGTTTCAACTATGAGTCGCGCCGCTGGCAGTCTGGACACTTCACGTTGCCTTGGCATGACGGCGATTACGTGATCCTGACCCCCTGCGACATCCTGACGCGCGACGAGGCTTGGATTAACCAGGGAGACATGCTTAGCCAGTTTTTTCAGCTGAGGACATCGCTTCCGGACGAGCACTTGCGTGCCCAAGTCAACGACCACTTTCTTCGGCAAATCAGCGAGAAGTCGACGCAGGACGAGCGCAAGGCTGCGGCCTTGAAGACCATCGAGCAATTCACCGAATTGATTGACCACTACATCAAGTGGAAGGAAGAGCACGCCTCCGAGGCCCACGTCGTGAGCAACCAGAAGGTGCAGGAAACGCACAAGCAGTTCGTGGAGAACATCCGTGAACTGGTGCTCAAGCACTTGGCGGGCACAGAGTTCTACGAGCGCGGTGACTCGTATGAGGAAGCGCTACAGCGTGTTAAGTATCTAAAGCATGTGATTGAGGACAACGACGGGTACCGTGTTTTCTACGTTGATGGACTGCCCGTGAAGCGTGAAAGCGATCTCCACGTCATGTACCGTTTGACTTGGTATGCAACCGCTTATGACGTGAACGCCGAAGTCAACAACGGCCGTGGGCCAGTCGACTACAAGGTATCCAAAGGGAAGAAGAACGCCAGCTTGGTGGAGTTCAAGCTGGCAAGCAATTCAAGTCTCCGACGCAACCTTGAGAAGCAGGTTGAGGTCTATGCCAAAGCCAGCCAGACTGCGAAGGCCATCAAGGTCATCCTGTATTTCTCGGAAGCCGAGTTGGAGAAGGTGGCAAACATCCTTCGCGAGCTGAACCTTCAGGACCGGGAGGACATCGTGCTCATCGATGCGGGGCGTGACAACAAGACTTCGGGCTCGAAGACTTGAGACCGGCGACCGCTGGTTGCTGAGTTTCAACGTTGAGAGTCAGCTTTCGGGCGCCGAGTTCGACGTTAGCTTTGTCCGCAACGGGCACATTGCAGCAGCTGGGAACAGACCCAACTTGTGCTGACCAAACCCGCTCGACTGACCCGCGCGAATCGAAGCATGCAGACAATTCGAATCGGAACGAGTGGCCACTTTCAATCGGAATGCCTGGCTGATTTGAATCGGAATGAGTGGCTTTTTTGGTCCGGAATACGCACCTAAACGGCAGAACGGTTTAAGCCGCAACGACTTCCCCCGTCAAAGAACTCTTGGAGGCACGACGCCTTGCAACCGGGCGTACAGATGTTGAAGGTTGTAGTCATGCAAAAGAAGGACATCCAGCGCTGCCGCAGCCTCTTTTGCTGAAGTGGTGAAATCCTGATTGCTCACCACGACAGCATGTTTGGCTCGATAGATGCCCTTGGCAGCGTGAACTTCCTGCACGGCCTTGTTGCCTACTGGCTTGGAATACAACTTGCACTGGATCACCACTTTGAGTCCAGGCTTCTCAGCCACGATGTCCGCACCTTGATCACCGGAGGCTTTGGTTTGGGTCGCTTTCCATCCTGCCTTCTCCAATATGGCAGCACAGGCCTGCTCAAACTCAATCGGCGTGAGTTCAGTGACGGGCTTTTTTGAAAGCTGGTTCGGCAACTTGGTCTTGTCGATAAGGTCGTCAATTGCTTTGGACACGGATTCATTGGTCAGGATTGAACTTTTGCCCATCAACTGAGGCTCATAGACTTGAGCGGCGAACTTCGCCTTTTCCCTTTCCCAGCGACGGGAGTTAGTTTGGCCGTATGGACCAGTAGTGGAGAGCATCTTTCTGCGTCCCGCCAGTTCCTCTGCATGTTGCTTCACCGTGGAAGCCAAGACTTCTGCCTGTTTGCCGCCTACGCGCAAGGCCTCGTCTTTCTTCAGTGACTCCAAATGCAGGAGGATCAAAAACAAGGCTACCAGTGCGCCGCAAGCAAGGAAGAAGCCTTCCTTTCCAAAGAAGAGGCCAGCGACGGCAAGAATTCCGGCAAAAAAGTACATTTGTATGTAAGACCTTCAGGCATCCCCTGCTGATTTTGGACGATCCTAGACCCGTATCCCCCGAAGGTAGGAGTCCAGAAAGTGGGCACCCTTAAGGGGGGATAGAAATCCTGTGCCTCACCGCCGAAGCTGTAGGCATTCAAAGGAGACCGCGATGGGCAACTTCTTTCAACAGAATCAGCAGCAAACCGCCAATGCCGTGTTGGTTGCATCATGGCCGCAACGGCTTTGCTTTTTCCGCGCCGGGAGCCCGCGATCCGTGGCCTGGAAGTCAGCGATTCAACTTGGGAGGACTGGGAAGAGGCAATCTGCAAAGACAGGCAGGAGGGGGTGCCGGATAGGAATTGAAGAACGATGGCTGCCAAATCGAACTCAAAGCGGAGGTACTTCCGCGCATAACCGCCAGTCAACAGCACATGCATGTCGCCGTAACTGTTCGGCACTCGACACAACTGCTTTCTTCGCCTGTATCGACGAACTGAGCTTGGCTCGCGGATCTCATGCGAAGGCGCGACTAGGCTGATAGGCTCCTAGGGGCAGCAATGTGCCCATAGCCGAAGTACGACCTCAGGGCTGACGGTCGCCACTGCAGCGCCAGCAGGCGCTCAGATGAGTCGCGTTGACCGGCTGCTCTCAACCTGAAGCGGCCGTAGTCGGTGCGACGGCAGCTGAGCAACAATTGCCGTCGGTTGCCGAGAGTGCATTGAACTCACGGTGGCGCACACGGAGCCGACGCTCGGCCTCCAGCAGCAATTGCTCCGCCGTGACAGTTTGACCGTGCATCAAACGGCAAACACGCGACACCCGACCACATCCTTGCGAGGATCTTGGTCCACCCACTTCCTGCGAGTGGCGCACGCGACCTTGGTGGTGGACATAGGCAGATGGCCCTCAGCGCCAGCTTCTCATGCAACGTCGGAGCCAGGGCAGGCTCGGCTCAGGCGCCATCCGCTGCAGGGAACGGTGCGGTCAATCCGGCCCGGCGGGCAATCTGGTTGGCCACCAGGCGCAGCTTCGCCACCTTAAGCTCCGCGGTCTTGCGCTGAAGTGCGGTGGCGTTGTCCGGCAGGGCGTCAAGCTCGAGGGCCGCGAGCACCGCGTCATTCTTGGCTTGCATCGCCGCGGCAATGCGGTCTTCGCTGGCCGCCAGAGCCGTTTCGGCGGCGGCCTGCTTGGTGGTGTCGGCCTTCTTGCTGGCCGCCTGCGCGTCGGCGACCGACTTGACGCCCGTGCCCAACTCGGTCAGCACGTCCTGCGCCTTGCTGCTGGAGACGATCTTGAGCGTGTCGATGGTGGCATCAGGGTTGAGCTTGAAGGTCACCGTGCCCTGCGATAGCGGCTGGCCGTCCACCTGCAGCAGATACAGCCGCGAGGTGTCGGCCAGCGTGTCGACGGTGGTGGTGGTGTCGAGTGGCTCGCCGTACGTGCCATCGCTCTTGAGCTGATACACGTCCAGGGCGAAGCGGGCCTGGACCCGGAAGGGGATGCCATTGACCGGGCTGCCGGCGGGAAGGTCCACGCGGATCTCCTGCACGCTGACCTGGGTGGCGCAGCCTTGCAGGCCCGCAAGGGAACCGGTCAAGACCGTGGCGGCAAGGCGAAGCAGGTGGCTCGAGAAGTGCGTTTTCATGGTGTCGCCTTTCTAAATCACTTGCCGGCCGCAGCGGCGGAGGCGGCGGCGGGGGCCGGGAGCGCCTGGATGGGCGTGGCACCGGGCAGGCGACGCATCACGACGACGAACTTCGGCAAGTCCTTGTCGACCTTGATCTTGCCGCTGTTGACATCGTCCACGTAGCTCTGCGCCACCAGCGCCACGGGCTCGTTGTCCTTGGGCTTGACCTTCTCGGCCTTAGGCTTGGCGGCGAGGTCGAAGGTTTGGTTCTTGGCGACCAGGTCGGCGCGGGCCTGGTCCCACAAGCCTTGCAGGCGGTCGCGGTCGGCGCTGAGCTGGGCACGGCCTTCGCCATGGCCGGTTTTGCCCGCGTTGAGCAGGGCATCGATGGCCGCGATGCGCTGTTTGAGTCCGGTCGCGTCGACGAGCTGGTTGCGCTGGTCTTCCAGCGGCTTGAGCTGGTCCCGGGCTTCCTTGACCGCCTTGGCGTGCTGCTCCTTGATCGCCTGCGTGGCGTTCTTGTCCGGCGGGTTCGCCAGCAGCACCTGCAGGGCAAAGCGCGCTGTCTCGATGTCCGACTCGACCTGTGCCAAGTGGCGGGCGCGCCAGGCGTCCAGCGGCATGTCGACGTAGAACTGCGCCAGCCGCGCCGCCAGCTTGTTGCTCTGCACGTCGGTCAGGTAGGCCTGGGCCTTCTCGTAGGCGGTCTTGAGTTTGGGATCGTCCTTGTCATCGAGCGCGGACAGTTTGGAAGACACCGCGCCCGGCTCCATTTTCTTGGCCACCAAGTCCTTGAGGTCTTTGACCGCCTGCTCCGTGCCTGAGGCGCTTACCGCCGCGATCGCGGTCTTGAAATCGGTCTCGTCGGATTCGGCGTTTTGAAAACTCGTCCTGACCGCTGCGAGGCAGGCCTGCTCAGCCGTATTGCGGTAGTGGAAGCGGTCTGCCACCCAAGCGGCACGCTGGTTCAGAATGTCTCGTTCCGCCTTCGCTTTGGCGTCGGTGTTCTTGTAGACCGCGTCTTTGTCGGGGGCGGGAAACTTTTTCTTGGCCGCGTCTGCCAACGTGCTCGCATAGTTTGTCAGTGCTTGGCCGATATCTTTGCGGCAGTTGTTAAGAGGCGTGCCGTTCTCGGCGGCGTTGCCGGGGTCCGGTGGCCGAACCGTGAGGCGCGCCACGAAGCGGGTCCAGACGTCGGTTTCGTCCTTGAGCGCCGTCTTCGCGCCGATCACGTTGGCGGCAAAGCCCGCGATCGACTTGATGGTGGCCACCACCTGGCTGGTGGTGCTGGCCTCGGTGTTGCTCAGGTTGCCCGTGGTACCGAAGTTGTAGGTCATGGTGCCGTCGGTGAGGAACCCCGGGGCCAGCGCGAGCGAGTAGCGCTGGTTCGGCTCGGGCACACTGGTGCGTTGAAGCGTGAAGACAGGCTTGGTCGCGTCCTCCGCATCGGCCGCGATCTTGAGCGTGAACTCGTGGCGCGTGAGGGTGTGGGGCACGCCGGTGTCGCCCGCGGGCTGGCTGCCGTCGGCCGGCAGCTTGTGGCCCACGTAAGTGGTGCTGCAGGCCTGCAGCACCAACGCCAGCGCGGCCAGGCCCAGGGTCATTCGTATTGCTCTCATCGTTCTCTCCTCGTCGCCGCTTTTCGGGTGTACTCGTTCTTGCGCAGATGGCACAGGTACGACAGGGTGGCGTGCTGCGGGTCGCAGACGGCGAACAGCCGCTCCGCAGCGTCGATGGCGCGGTGCAACTCGTCCTCGTGCCCGGGGGCTTGCCGCTGCCAGTGGGCGATGCGCAGCAGGGCGTCGCGCTCGGCGACACGGGGCGACGCGATGGCCCGCAGGGCGCGCAGTGGCTGCAGGGCCTGGCATTGCCTGGCGGCGCCCACGATGGCCAGGTGCGCACGCGTCGCAGCCGGCAACTCGGGGCCGGCCAGCAACTCCGTGACGGTGCGCCAGTGCTGCTCCTCATCGCCGGGCAGGCCTCGACGCAGGAAGTCCTGCATGGCCGGCTGCGCCAGTGGCACCGGCGCTGGCTGCACCGCGACGGCTGCCCAGTCGCTCTGGATACCCAGGCCCGGCAGCACGGCCCGCAGGCGGTAGTCGCCGGGCTGCGGCAGCGCCAGGCCATGCCGGTCGCCCAGCACCGAGTAGTGCCGCCGCGCAATCTGACCCGGGCGCAGGCGCCTGCGCATCGAGCCGCAGGCGTGCCCGTCCGGCAGCAGGCGGCGTACTTCGCCATCAGGGCCGGCCAGTTCGAGGCGCACGTTGCCGCTGCGCAGGTCCAGCTCGGCCGGGATGTCGCCCGCCTTTTCGCCGGGCAGCAACCGCAGGCTGAGGCTAAAGTCCAGCGGCTGCACCACTTGAAGCCGATCGCTCTCCAATTTGAGCGTGCAGCGCAGCCGGCCGAACGCGAAGTCGTCGCTCGCGCCGCGGCCGTCGTCGTCGAAAGCGCTAGCCCAGGGGGCGACATCCGACTCGTCCCGGGTCACCAGCAGGTCGCAGCAGTCGCGCGACATGGGCAGGCCGATGGGCGAGCCCGAGCCGTTGCCAAAGAATGCCGTGAGCTTGCTACGGTACTTGGGGCCGGCGTTGGCGATGACGCCCTGCCACAGCTGCGCTCGGTCCAGTACCCGGTGCCGGTCGCCGAACTGCGCCATGGCCCGCTCGGAGTCTTCGCCCAGCTCCGGGTGGAGCAGGTTTAGCAGATGGCCCAGTTCGTGCACGTAGACCTCGAAACGCTCCTCCGCGCCCAGGTTCTTGAACACCCAGGAGTCAGAGTAGACCGCGCAGGCGCCGCGGCGGGCCGGGTCCATCAACTGGCCGTTGATGCCGTCGCCTTCCGGCGGCATGCTGGCGACGACAAGCAGGGCAGGCCTGTCGATGCCCGCGGCGGGGGCGTGCTTGGCGGAGAACGCCGTCATTGCGGCGCTGTCGTGCGTAGGGTCTTCGGTTAGAGCCTGGCTCGGCAGGAAGTCGAGATTGACGCCCAGCGCCGCGAAATACTTCTGCAAAGCCGGCGTGGGTACGACGGTCCTGCTGCCACCTTTAAGGCCGGATAGCGTCATCACCTGGATCTTTGCGCTGACTGACACGGCTCACTCCATGGAAAGGGGTCAGGTTTGGCTTGGCGGCGATGCTAGGCCCCAGCCGCAAGGGGTGAATCAGCACTATTGAGGATCGGCGTAAGAGATGAGCACCAGGTTCTCGCCGGTCTTGGCCGAACTCGGTTCGCAGATGTAGCTGTGTTGGCCAACACGCGTGAACCGTCGCGCACCGACTCGTAGATCATCTTGCCAATCAGATCAATCGATCCGCACCAGAGCGCTCCTCCTACGGTAGAGCACCAGGAAGCTCTCCGCCTAACGGCTTCTCTTCTCTGAACGCAGCTCGGGAAAAGTGGTTGACTCTTCGACCAAGGAGGCGCGCCGGCGCCGCTGCCTCGTTCAAAATGGGGCGCGCCAGGCCCACGCTAGCCCGCCGTACCTGACCCCAGAAGCTAACGTGGCATGTTCAGCGTTTCGCTGAGTCGTCGGGCAACTGCGACGGCTGCTCTTGCCGAGAGCAGTCACTCAGGTCCAGACCTCGAACGACCGAAATCAGCCTGAAGCTGTCTTTGCCTGCCAAACGAAGGCAAAGCACCAGAGGCTGCCAGTCAGCCTGCCTCGGAGAAAGTCAGCTTCTGCCGGCGAATTCAACTCGTCGATGCAACACATTGGCCGCGTGTAGCGATCCGCACTCGCCGAGTTGCCCAGTTCCCAACCAGGGCTGATAGAAGTCCTTGCAACCCCATCTTCATACACCTAAGCTTGCTCGGGGCAGGGCCAAGGGCTCGCCAATGCGCACGCCGGCCACACTCGTGCTGCAGACCGAGGGGTGATCGCCCTGCCCTTCCTGGCTCATCCCAAGAGCCAGTCGGCCACAACAATGGCCTCATGCGTGTTGAAGTCATTGAACTCAGAAAACGGGGCCGTAAGCTCCACAAAGAAGAACTCGACAAACCGATCTGCGGTTGCCTGGTGATAGAGAACTGGACCCTCACTCTTGGCAATAACGGTGAACGCACCGTTCGCGAAGCCTCTTTGCGCCGAACGTACAGCAAAGGCGAGCCGCCCTTGCTCGATCCTCTTCAAGATGCAGTTGTGACCCGCGTTACCGAACGCGGCATGGTAATCATCGGCAGCCAGCGCATCGGTGGTACGGAGCACGCGCAAGCTTGGTGGGTAAAGCCCATTGAGATTCTTCCCAGCCAGCGTTAGGCTGACTTTCAACAGGCCAATTGTGACTTCTTACAACCCGAACTATTCGATGTCAGTCATTGGTGCTGGCGCTGACACTGAAGACTCAAGCCGGTCAACTCAGGACAACCAATTCGGTTTCGAGCACATCGCTGTCAGTGAAGCGTGTACAGCAACCGCTGGCTCCATCGCGAATGCCGGAATTCGGGAGGAATACGGAATAAGGTGGAAGTCATGCCCTTGGGTCTCATCCAGCAAGGGCCCTCCTCTATCTCGTATGCCGCTACCGTGGTTATGACAACGAGAGAAACCTCGCGCTGCATCGCATCTTGTCGGCCGAGATGTCGACGCTGACGTTCGAGCGGCCCAAGAAATATGACCTCATGAAGTACGACGACGATGGTCGGTTTGGATTCGGTGAGGGCGAGAAGGTACGACTGACCTTCCGCATTGAACGCAGTGCCGGATTGCACCAGCTGGAATCACCGTTTTGCAGCGACCAGCAAGTGGTTGAACTTGATGGCGAGGAGTTGGAAATCACGGCCACGGTGGTCAACAGCGCGACGCTGGAGTGGTGGTTGCGTGGATTCGGGGATGCCGTATCCCATGTGCACCGTGGGAGACAAAACTTGGCAAAGTCCACAGTTACGATAACGCCATGAAATTTTCCGATTGCGTCAGTACCGAAACCGCCGGCAACTCCGTTGACCCGTTGGGGTACCTAAAACCTAGCGGTGAAGTCTCCTCCGGGCCCTTCCGCCTGTTGGCGTCGACGGAGTATTTACTTGGCTGTGTTGAGGCAACAGCGATACACAGAACCATTCACCGGAAAATGGCATCGCCTTGAGGCCGCATGGCGCACTACACAGCATATTGGTTCTCTCCCGCGCCGACTAAGGTCACGTCGTCAAGGCTCTCGCTCCACTTCGACCTACGCGCGGCTGACCTCTACTTCCGCGAACTCGTGGTGCCGGAGTTGGGGCGCATCTGGTTCGCGCGGCAGCTCTCGTGGCCGGTGGCGGCGCTGGCGCTCTACGAAGAGCTGGCGAGCTACGGATCGAGCGCGCCGAACCCCACCGCCATATGCCACGGCATCGAGGCACTGGCGTGCAAGCTGGAGTACGAAGCCAACTCCGACCGCGAGACCCGTTCACGTCGTATTCTCGGGTCCCGGGCGTTTGGTCGTGAAGACGGTCAGGAGATGTGGTCGTTCCACAGGCTTCGCCAGGCGTCGCACTACGTGCGGAACACCCATCGTCAGGCCGCAACTCGTGCGATTCGCGTCGATGGTGGGCTCGGCTTCGCACGTGGATCCCGCTTCGATCTCCTCGAGTTGGAGCCGGTTGGGCGCGCCCTCGCGAACGCATTCCTCAACCAGAACGTCGGCCAAGGAGGCACGACGCTGCGGAAGTGGATCGTGGGCTGGCTCCGTGACGAGAAGAAGCTGCCCTCGTCGCGTGAAAGCTTCCGCGCGGCGCTCTCACCCGAACACGCCACCGACGATGAGCGCGCCCTCGTCCGCTCGCGGCTCCTCGGGACGTCGACCCCGGCGAGCGAGAAGCGGCAACGGTTGGCGCAAGCGGTGGGGCGCGCGGTCGCGATGCCGGACATCGAGGAAGCTGTCGTTGTGCGACTGAGAAACTGTGGCCACCGAGAACAGGCGAATCAGGTTATCGCCGCGCGCGCGTTCGGCGCTGTGCTCGACCGTACCCGAGATGCGGTGGCGAGCTTGACTCGTGCGGTCGAGCCTGCGCGCGGAGGAGTGAAAGTTCCGACCCTGGCGGCGGACTCGGGCATCAAGCGCGCGCTCAAGGACCTGCGCTCGGCCACAAAGAGCTACGTGGCAAGAGCGAACGTGGCTGGCGTGAACGAGCCAACGAGCCGCGCGTTCGCCGATGCGGTGACCGCCGCCGATGACGCCGAGACGATCAGGCTGTTGGTTCGGCGTGCTGGCGAGGTGCTCGGGCTCGCTGATAGCTCGGTGGTTCGCGGCGCGCTGTTCCGCGTCGTCGACGGCGCCGACGAGGCCAGCGAACTCGAGGACGGCGCAGCAAGCATCGAGCCTGATCGCACGGGGCGGACGTTCCGAATCGCCAATCTGCACGCGCTCCTGCGTGACGTCGACCAGCGAAGTGCGCAATGAGCGCCGAGACGCTGCTCGACGTCTTCGTCCCGCCTGAAGGGATGGTTGGGCACAGCGCTGCTCTCATCGCGATGACTGGCGCCGAAGACTTTCTTGAGGACGCCATGCAGCGGTTCACAGGTCTTCGTCCTCGACAGCGCGCCGAGTTGGGGAATGTTCTCGCCTACCTGATGCTCGACGGACACGCGTCGTCGTCCCGGAAGAGTGTCTTCCCCCCAGGGCGTATACCCGGACTTCATGAGATCCAGCCGCGCACGGTCGACGCTGGCTCGCTCCTGCATGCGAAAGTCGCGCTTCTCGCGTTCGCCCCAAACCGGACCGGGGCTCCAATCCATCTTCGCCTCGCGGTGCTCACCGCCAACTTCACCTACACGTCCGCCCGGCAGCAACTCGAACTGGTCTGGCTTGTCGATGTGTCGCTCGACGGTACCGCGCGCCCCGAAGACCGCGCTGACGCTGTCGCTGCGGGCACGTTCGTGGAGACGCTGCTGGCCCAACGCTTCCACCATGACGAGCAGGGCCTCGCGCCAAAGGAGCGCAAGCTCACTGCGCGGCTCGATGTCCTCCTTACGGCGGCTTCGTCCCTCGCGACAAATCGTAAGCCCCGCTTCATCCACTCGCTGGACCGGCCACTCTACGACCAGATCCGTGAGCGCTTCCGCAGCGCCATCGACAAGCCGAGGAACCTTCTTATTTGCGGCTCCGGCTTCTACGAAGAGCCATCGGGGAAGGCGAGCAAGCCTGCCGTCTTTGGCAAGCTTGAAAAGCTCGGGGTATTCACGCCGAAGCCCTACCGGGTGGCGCTCGTGGAGCCCGGTCAGGCAGGCGCGGTCGCCGACTGGGCGCGAAAAGGAGACACGGACGGCTGGGCGATCGTTCGGCCCTATGACTCCCTTGACCACGCCCGGCGGCTCCACGCAAAGTTTGTGTATGCAGGCTACCTTCGCGACGGCTACGCGAGCAACGGCTGGCTCTACCTTGGCTCCGGCAACCTCTCGCGCAGAGGCATCCTCACCCACGGCGGCTTGCGCGATGGGAACGTGGAGGCCGGCGTCGTCTTCGAGGTCGCCGAGCGTTTCTCCCCAGAAGACCTCGAGCGATGGCTGTTCTGGACGCAGGACTCCGCCGAGGTTGTCGGTAAAGACGAGTGGGCCGTTGGTCAGGTCGGCGACGCGCCGGACGCACAGCCTATCTTGCTGGCGCCGCTGATCCTCTCCGCGACCATTGAGACGACGCCGAACCGCCATCTTCGTCTACTCTGGCGCGAAAACGCTATGACGGCATGTTCAAGCATCTCGTGGATCGGGCGCGACTGGTTCGAGGTGCAGGGCGCCGACGAGATCCCGCTTGAGGACGACGAGAACCCGACTGCGCTCCACGTGCGTGACGAGAGCGACCGCAAGTGGGTCGTTCCTGTTGTCGACGCGGTCGGTCGAGTCGGATGGCAGCCGCCGCGCTTCGACTCCTACGCGGACGCGCTCGCCGCACTGCTCGACTTCCCGATCCGCCCGGCAGAAGCCACGGACGACGAAGATCGCGATGCCGGTGACGACTGCAGGTCCAAGGGGCCTAGCGTCGGCGAGGCGATCAAGCAGGAGAAGAGCTACGGCCTCCACGCAGCGGCCGAGCTTGTCGAAAAGGTAGCCGCGCTACAGGCGGCGCTGCCCGAGTCGATGATCGACGACTGGATCGACCACCTCGACCGGATGTTCCGCGCCTCGTTCCCGGAGACGCTCATCGCGACCTGGCGTGCGCATCGCCTCGACGTCTTCGCGCACCTTCGGGAGCCAGAGCTTCGCTCGCCACACCTTACCGACAAGCAGCGAGCCCGGTACTTCGAAGTTCTCGACGGCGCAGCCCGCGCATGGGGGATGCGGTGAGCTTCTCGTGGGCGCGTGCGGCAACCGCGCTTCGGAAGCTCGTCGGGGAGGACGCGGCCAAGCCTCGTGAGGAGCAGCATCTCGACGAGGGGCAGCGAGCCTCGCTCGCCTGGATGGCCGAGCGCCTGCCGCGTAGCGGTGTCGTGCTCGCCGATGAGGTCGGAACCGGCAAGACCCGCATCGCATGCGCCGTCGTTCACGCGGTGTTGGAGGCTGGTGGGCGTGCAGCCGTCGTCGTCCCGCATGGCCTCATGCACCAGTGGACTGCGGAGTCTCGCAAGCTCCGCGCGAACAGCCCTGCACCGAAGGAGCTGACGACATTCACGGAGTTCCTGCGCAAGGCCTCACCGAACGAGGCGTCGTGGAAGGACTTCAGCCCGCGTCCCGACGAGTCCGAGTGGTGGCTCATCTCTCACGGGTTCCGCGCGCCCTTGGTCCGCAGCAATTCTTACGTCTGGCGCGCAGCACTGCCCGCATTCGTCGAGCTTCATCTTGCTTCGCATGCCGATCGCCAAGACGGGCGCAAGCGGATCGGCAAGCTGCAACGCGAGATCGACAACGCGCGGGCCTCGTGGTGGGGCTGGAACGGGATGGCTCGGATCGCGAGCGAGGTCGCCTCGCGCGTTCGTGGACGGCGAGACCTGCGCAAGCGAATGGAAGCGCTACCACCGCTCAACGTATCGAGCTGGAACAACGACGCGCTCCTCGCGCAGTTCGGCAATGGCGGCGACGGGCGTCCGCTGACCGAGGAGCTGCTGGGGCTCTGGCTCGGCGAGTTCGACCTGCTCGTCATCGACGAAGCGCACAAGAGCCGAGGGGATGTAGACGTCGAGGATACGGCGCTGGGCGCAGCTTCGGGGACGGTGTTGGCGCGCTTAGTCGACGCGCTGCTGAAGCAGCCCGAAGGCGGGCGGCGGCTTTGCCTTACGGCGACGCCGATGGAGTTGGAACTCTCGCAATGGCTGGACCTGCTCGGTCGTGCGCGCAGCGGGCTCGACCAGGAGCGCGGACGACACGTGGTGAAGCGCCTGCACGACGCGGCATCGCGCGCCGCCGTTGCGCCCGACGAAAGTATCCGTATAGACGAACTGTGTTCAGCCGCGAGGGAATTCACCAAGACGCTGGCTCCCCACGTGACGAGGCGTCGACGCGACGAGGACCCGCTCGTCGCGAGGTTCCGCGACGGCGCGGCGCTGCCCGAGGGGCTGCCGCATCCCCACCGACGACTTCGGCGCGTGCAGATCGGGTGGACCGAGACGGTTGGACAGAACTCGCCCTGGCTCGACGTCCTCTTCGCAGCCGAGTGCATGAGCCAAAGCGCTCGGGGACTGACGCTGAAGGACACCGCAGAGTGGCCACGGGCGGTACGCGACGCGTACACAAAGGTGTCGGCGGGGCACGTCAGCATCGACCTCTCCGAGACCAGCGAGCCGCTTCGGATCCCCGAGGCTGGCGTCGTTGACGATCACACTCGAGGCAAGATCATGCGCGCCGCCTACTGGTATCGGCGGCTCCGAGACGGGCGCAGGCGCGTGCTCGAAGCACTCCCTCCCATGAACGACGCCGTGCTCGACCCTGACGCCGAGCACCCGCGCATCCTCGCCGCTGTGAAGGAGATCGAAGGCTGGACGTTGAGGCGCGAGAAGGTGCTGGTTTTCGGGGTCTTCCTCCGGCCACTTCACATTCTCACGGATGTTCTCAACGTTCGGCGTTCGCTTCGAGACGCAGACCAGGAGCGTCCATCAGCGCTCAACTTCTTCCCGGAGCGTCGAGGTTCGACGAGCGCTGAGCAGGGCCGCCGTTCCAAGGTACTCCTCGGCATCGCCGCCCAGCAGCTCGATCGAATGAGGGCCGAATGTGATGACAACGGGGAGCCTGTTCTCAAGGGAAGGCTCGCGAGCGGAAACGGCGCCGAGATGCGTCGCGCGCTCGCCGACAGCCACAAGGCTTACAAGGGGCTGAGGGACAAAGCGCGTCGGCGTGCGAAGAAGCCGGTCGTCGCATGGCGAGCCGATCCTTCGCTGCTCGGCGGCGCGCCGATCGACCGTGAGCTGGAGGGCTTGCTCGAAGACCACCTCGTGTCGTTCGTCCTCGATGACTTCCTCGCAACGACTTCAGAGTCCGCCGAGGTGACCGACGAGCGGTTCGCCGCACTCACCACTGAATTCATCGAGGAGCGCTTGCGCCCGTTGCTCGGCGAACTGGGCGGTGACGACGTCGACGAAGAGCAAGCGGTGCTGCGCCAGCAGACGCTACATGCGCTCCTCAAAGATGACGACGGGCGTCAGAGCCTGCACGCCCGGCTCCTTCAGGGGGCGACACGGTGGGAGACCCGACGCTACCTCCAGGCCGCGTTCAACCGGCCCGGCGTTTCACCGTGGGTCCTCATCGCGCAGAGCCAGGTCGGACGTGAAGGGCTCAACCTCCACAAGGCCTGCCGCGTCGTTGTGCAGTTCCACGCAGAATGGAACCCCGCCGTCCTCGAACAGCAGATCGGGCGTGTCGATCGGAAGGGCAGCCTCTGGGAGCATCTTGCTCGGAAGTGGCTGGAGGATGGAGCACAAGGCGAGCCGCCCTTCGTGGAGGTCCGGCAACTAGTCTTTGAGGGAACCTACGACGAGTTTCAATGGGATCGCGTCGCACGCCGTCAGCACGAGTTTGACGCCAGCCTGTTCGGCTCGTTGCTTCCTCCTGAAGCCTGGGATAAGGTCCCTAAGGAGCGACTTGAAGAGCTCGTCGCGGCAGCTCCGTCGTTTCGGCCGCGGCACGGAATATAGACAATCTCTGCGACGTATCTCCCGTGTGAAGTTTCAAGCTTCCTCCGTCCCTCATTTGTCGGACGGCAACCAATGCACGCGATCGGCACACCCTGCGGGCGCAGCGAATCCGCGTAGGTCGTCAAAGGTCTCACGAGGCACTTGCCTTGGGTCGAGATGCACTGGCTAGAAGCGGGCCCGTGCGAACTTGTGTATCCATGACTCCTTCGGGTAAAGCTCCTCGTAGCTTTTCGCCACGTTGTACCGAAGCAAGAAGTTCTGAGGATTTTGGAAGATGTGGGTCAGTGTGACGTTGTCTTCCAGTGCGGCTTGCGGCTGATGCAAGGTTTGCATGCTCAGTTAGGCCTAGTCCCAAGGGACGGCTCGGTAGTTCAGCAATCCCGCGGCGGACAGTTCTTTTGTCTGCTGGATGGAGCTATCTCCAAGATCAACCGCCTGTGCAGCCTCCCTGTCAGCACGACTCTTGACTTCATTCGCGTCCAGCCCGAGGCGCGCCAACGCGACCTCAATGCCCGCCAGCAGCCCAACGGACCAAGATCAAGCCACCTAACTACTCGTAGCTACGGCTTTGAGAATTGTTCCTTGAACTTCAACGTTAGAGTCCTGTGCTGGTCAAGATTTTTCGGACACACGGTCTATGAAATACCGCAACCATTGGACCAAAAGCCAAGCCTGCGAAACGTCACCACCTGTTAGGTCACACGAATGATCGATGTGCCGCAATCATGCCAGAGACGCGTTCGTCCAAACTTGCACGAAATCTCTTGATGGCGTCCTCCTCGGCAAGCAAGAGGTCGCGTTGGCGGATGAGTTCAGCATCGCGTGCGACAAGGTGCTCGGACAGCGGGACGGCAGCGTGCATCCAAGTGCCATAAGCCTTCTCACACAGGTCTATGCCCGCAGCCCGCAGCTGGTTTCGGGCCTCGCGGCGCGCTTCATGTTTCCGCTTGGCTTCGGCCGCGTTCATGCCCGCGACAACCAAGTCGATGGCCACTTCGCTCAGCTGGGAGGCGATTGGGCCGAAGACCTCGAGCGCCTGCGAAAAGGACACCAACTGGCCAGCCTTTTCAACGCCCTGCTGACCCTTGAACACCTTCTCGATCGTACTCTTTAGCGCGTCGCCATCGAGTTTCTCGATCTTCTTCAAGTTCTCTGCAGCCATGCTTGCGCTCATGCCGAGACTGGACTCGAGATGACGCTGATAAGTGAACCCGATCGTGCTCGCAATGTCTCGAATGCGGCGCCCTGTCTTGCGCACGGTTGACTCGCTCACCGCGGCATCCCGGCCCTCTTCGCGGGCGGCGGGCTTCGGTACATGGGCTCTCACGTCGAACTGGAACTCCTTAGCATCGGCTTCGTTGTCGATGTTTTTCGCCACCTGAGATAGTTCGATAGTGCTCTGCACCGCCCATGCGTCCACGCTGCACTGCAGCCGCTCCACAAGTTCCCGAGTCGCTTTAAAAGCGTCAGGTTGACCAGTTCGCCCAACTTCCAGCAATGTCTCCTGGACGCTCATGTCCAAATGCGCTCTGGCAGCAGCAAGCACGGCGTCGAGCTGGCAACGCCAAAGGCCAACGCGCTTCACTTCACTATCGACCTCCTCCGCTCGCGTGGCGACCTCATCGAGCTTGTGCCTCATAGCCTGGTCAACTTCATGCGCAATGGCTGCGGAGAATCGTACCTCGGCCAATCGGCGCAGCGCCGGGCGCTGCTCGCTGAGGCCCTGCAACTGCTCAAGCAACTCCTCGACGCCGTCCCACCCGCGGCCGTCAGCGTAGTCGTCGCGAGTGGGAAAAGGTTCGTCGACAACCAATTGGAACGGGTCGGCGGCCACGGTAACCACCATTGCGAGAGGGCGCGAGATGCCACCTTTCTGCAGCAGTTCGACCAACTCACGGCGCTTGTCCTCGCGGCGAGTTTCAAAGCCCGGCGGATTCTCCACTGGGTCAATGCCCGCCTCGTCGATACGCGCAATCGCGGCCATCGTAGCCGGAGCAACTTCCGAGTCGTGGAGCAGCGGATGGAAGCGCTGGCCGTTAATGATCGGCACCAGTGTCTCGCGGGCGGACGTGAGCAATTGCGGAGGCAGCACCCACAGGTACGCATCGGCAAGGGCCAGCGCGTCGACGGCAATGTCGTCATGCAATGCGTTCCCGCTGGCCACGCCAGGCGTATCGACGAACGCGAATGAGCCCGCCTCCACACGCGTAGCCGCGTTGGTCTCAGGCCGAGCACTGATGGTCAGCCACGCCGGTATCGGTACGCCGAGCTCAACCAGCAAGCGCTTGATGAGGCTGCTCTTGCCCGCGTCGTAGACGCCGAAAACGGCAATCTGGAGCGCCGCGTCATCATGCGCGGCACGCCAGCGCGCGTGTGACTCGGCCACAGCCTGGGCCACTGCAGGCTGCGAGAGAAGCTGTTGCCACAACGCCTCGACCGCGTCGTCTACAGTCGACAAATGAGAGATGTTCAAGTAGGTTCCTTTCGATTGAGTAGCGCCAACGCCTCCTCGGCCAGTCTTTCGTGCATATGCAGGAAGCGCGCAGCGGCCTCGTTGTCGCCATAAAGACTTACCCGTTTCCGATCAAGGCGTGCGCGCAAGCGCTTCAGTTCGTCCAGGTCATCCGCCAAGTACCGGCGCAACCCCGGGGCGCCCAAGCTGCCATTGAGAATCGATTCCGCGACAGCCTGCGCCGACTTGCCGAGTTGGTCGTGTAACTTGCTTCGGAAGGCCTCGCGCTGGTCACCACGTCGCGCGTCGACGATTGCCTCGCCAATGTCCAGAAACACCCCAGCGGCACTAAAAACGACACCGGCCTTGCCGAGTGTCTTAGCGGCGTTGACCGCGCCCCAAGGCCTGAACTTGACGCCGAAGAACTTGCCGATCTGATATACGACGTCTCGCGTTGCGCCACCCAGCGCCCGCCCAGTGTCACTCACCATCTTCGAAACTGGACTCAAGGACCGAGGTGCGGGGCCGCTGCCGAAACGTTCCTCCGAATCGCTGCCTCTGCCAAACGCTTGCTTGAACTCCACCGAACTCAACCGTCGATCGATCGCATCCTGGGCCTGGTTGCGCCAGCTTTCGAACTCTTCCACGAAGCGGTCGTGCCAGTGGCACAGGTCGGGCTCCAACGCGGGGCTGAGCCACCAGTTGACTAGATCGTTGGCAAGAGCATGCAGCGCATCGGGATCCTGTTTCGCTAGGAGTTCCTGCTCGAGCCCCCGGACGTGGGCTTCCAGCAGGCGATGCAGTCGTTGCGCGGCACTATCACCAATAAGGGAGCCTTTCGTGAACTCATCGGCAGCTAAGCGATCGATACGCTCCAACGCCTCGACCTTTGCCTCACCCTGTTTCAGCGCATTGCCTTCAGCATTGGCGAGTTGCTTGAAGCGATACCGCGCGCCCTCGAGCAGCGCTCGGGCGCGACCTGGTCCGCGCAGGTAGCGGCGCAACTCCTGGAGCACGCGACTAAAATCAGCGAAGCCGTCCCAATGACGAAAGCGGTCGAACGCCGACGCGTCGGCGT
>Ga0187843_10000933_pt1 | contig 19131 bp, 21 predicted proteins | sample SpaLakP09_SKY_43_FD_134516 | JGI IMG/M metagenome (GOLD analysis project Ga0187843, IMG submission 134516) | Oligotrophic lake water microbial communities from Sparkling Lake, Wisconsin, USA - SP09_SKY_43 | ecosystem: Environmental > Aquatic > Freshwater > Lake | place: USA: Sparkling Lake...
CGACGTCATCGACTACCACCATGGCTTGGAAGACGCCAAGAAACGTGTGCTGCGCATGATTGGCGAGCCTGCCACTCGCTACCGCGAAGACCCGGTTCGCATCATTCGCGCCGTGCGTTTTGCCGCTAAATTGAACCATCTGGGCTTCAAGCTCGAGCCCAGAACCGCCAAGCCCTTGAAAGCGTCAGTGGCGTTGTTGGCCGATGTGCCGCAAAGCCGTTTATTCGATGAAATGCTCAAACTCTTGCAAACCGGCCACGCTTTGGCCAGCATCGAGCAATTAAAGACCTTGGGCATGGCCAAAGGTATTTATCCCTTGCTGGATGTGGTGGTCGAGCGGGTAGATTCCGATTTTGTGAACGCCGCCTTACAAGACACCGACCGGCGCGTGGGCGAGGGCAAGCCGGTTGCGCCCAGTTTTTTGCTCAGCTGTGTGTTGTGGGCCGATGTGCGCGAGGGCTGGCAAGTGCGTAGCAGTGATATGCCCACCTTCCCCGCTTTGCAAGAAGCGATTGAAGATGTGTTCAATGCCCGCATTGGCGACGTTTCAGGACGCGGCAAGTTGGCGGGCGATATGCGAGAAATTTGGACCATGCAACCACGCTTTGACAAGCGCAGTGGCAGCGCCCCTTTTGGTTTGATCGATCAGGCGCGTTTTCGTGCGGGTTTCGATTTCATGCGACTGCGCGCTGAAGTGGGTGAGGTCGAGGAAGAACTGGCCGATTGGTGGGAAACCTTCAGCACCGCCAATGAAGACACCCGCACGGACATGTTGCAAGCGGTCAAACCTGCGGCACGCGCTGTGCGGGCTGACGGCACGCCTGTCGCTCGTAAACGCCCGCGTCGCCGCCGCAAGCCCGCAGGCAACCCCTCTGCCGCTGGTGACAACAACGAAGCGTGAACCGGTCAGTGCCTATGTGGCATTGGGTGCCAATTTAGGCGACGCAGTTTTGGCTGTGCGACACGCTTTGCTGGCCATCGCCGCATTGCCGCATACCCACATGCAACAGGCGTCCCCCTTGCTCAGCAGCGCTCCCCTAGACGCCGCTGGACCTGTGTATGTGAACGCTGTGGCGCATGTTCGAACGGGTTTGAATGCAGTTGAGTTGTTGCAGGCTTTGCAACATCTGGAGAATGACGCGGGGCGCACTCGCCAGTACCACCATGCGCCACGCACCCTGGATTTGGATGTGCTTTTTTATGGAGATGCACAGATGCAAAGCGCCTATTTGATGCTGCCGCATCCGCGCTGGCAGGAACGCGCTTTTGTGTTGCTGCCTCTGCAAGTGGTTTGCCCACACAAAGTCACGCCACAGATGCTGCAAGCGGTTGCGGACCAGCCCGCCACATGGCTTTCTTGCTAGCGCTTTACTGAGAAATTTTTCGCGCTTCTTCGATTTGTGTCTCGAAATAGCGCTGAAAACCATAGGCCAAGGTCGACAGCAAGGCAGTGGTCCCCACCAGCAGCGACAACACCAAAGCGCCCACGGTCAGCCAATTGGTGGCACCTGCGGGCGACTCGGTATCCGCCTCGGGGTTGTAGATGCTGTTCCATCTTTCAGTCGACATCAAGCCCCAGTAAATGGCATTGAGGGCAGTACCAGCAATCGTCATGCCTAAAAGTGGCAACAACCACCAGCTCAATGGATCATCCACACCAAAATCTTGGGCGCGGGAAAAACCGTACCAGCCCAGCAAGCTGGGCCATGGCAAGAGCCAACCCAAGCCATCGCCTTTGCCAAACATATAAAAACGGTGCAAGCCCAAAGGCCCACCGATTAAGCTCAGCCAAGTGGCCAGTGTTTTATTTTTCATACAGTTGATTATCGGTTTGGCGGCGTGAGCTCGCTGGCGGGGCTGGAATCTCCCGCCCCCAAGGCTTTTTGCATGAACACCGTGTCCAGCCACCGACCGTGCTTCCAGCCGCTGGCTTTCAAGATGCCGGTGTGCGTAAAGCCTAAGCTGCGGTGCAACCCCATTGAGCCAGCATTGGCTGAGTCGCCAATAACCGCCAGCATTTGACGAATGCCCAGCGCCTCGCAATGGCGCATGAGTTCAGTTAACAAAGCTCGGCCCAAGCCTTGGCCCGCATGCTCGGCATGTATGTAAACCGAGTCTTCCGCCATGAACCTAAAGGCAGGGCGGGGCCTGAAGTTGCCCGCATAGGCAAAGCCCAGCACCTCGGCACCTCGGCTGGCCACCAAAAAAGGCAAGCCTTTGGCCAGCACATCCGTGCGTCTGCGGGTCATCTCTGCAAGGTCTGGGGCCTCCACTTCAAAGCTGCCTGTTCCGTGCATGACATGGTGGGCGTATATACCGGTGATACTGGCTAAATCAGCGTCTGAGCTTGGGCGAATGAGCAGGGCAGGAAGGTGCATGGCTTGTCAGTCTATAATGGCAGGCTTTTCAACGAGCGCTGGCCGGGTGGCCATGTTGCGTGTCTCATCGTTGAATCAAAGTCTGCACCCAAGGATAAACCATGGTCGTCATCCGACTTTCACGCGGCGGCGCAAAAGCCCGCCCTTTTTTCAATATTGTTGTGGCTGACAAGCGCGTTCGCCGCGATGGTCGTTTCATCGAGCGCATTGGGTTTTACAACCCCATCGCTGCCGGCGGTGAGGAAGGCTTGCGCATTGCCCAAGACCGACTGAGCTACTGGGTTGGCGTGGGCGCACAAACCTCGCCCACTGTGGACCGCCTGATCAAGCAAGCCGGCAAAGTCGCCGCTTAAAGCCAGTTACAAGCCCATGCAACCCGCTTGGGAGCCTGCTGAATTACCAGCGGATGCTGTTGAAGTGGGGCGCATATTGGATGCTTGGGGCCTCAAAGGGTGGCTGAAAATCCTCCCCCACAGCGCCTCTCCCGAGGCGCTGTTTTCATCTAAACGTTGGTTTTTGCAGCCCAATGAACGTGGCGCATCACCCTTTAGCGGCACGGTTTTGGTGAAAGTGCGCGAGGCCAAAGAGCACTCTGACAGCGTTGTAGCTTTTTTACATGAGTTGGACGACCGCGACATCGCCCAAAGCCTCAAAGGTGCGCGCATATTTGTGCCGCGCTCGAGTTTCCCCACCCCCGCCAGCGATGAATACTATTGGGTAGACCTCATCGGTTTACAGGTACGCAACCGTGAAGGCATCGACTTGGGCGAAGTCACCGAGTTGCTGTCAACAGGGCCGCAAACGGTTTTGGTATTGCGCGACGCCGTGACTGACGCCGAAGGAAAACCTGTCGAGCGCATGATTCCTTTTGTTGCCGCCTACATCGATCAGGTCGATACCCAAGCCCGCCTGATCTTGGTGGACTGGCAAGCCGATTACTAGGGCTGGCACTTACCGCATACTGCAACCCATGCGCGTAGACATCATCACTTTGTTTCCCGAACTGTTCCCCGCTTTTTTACAAGCGGGCGTGACGCGTCGCGCATTTGAAAGCGGTCAATTAGAGGTGAAGACTTGGAACCCACGCGAGTATGCCGTGGGCAATTACAAACGCGTTGACGACCGATGCTTTGGCGGCGGCCCTGGCATGGTCATGCTGGCCGAACCGCTGGCTGCTTGCTTGCAAGCCGTTCGCGCCGAAAGCAGCTTAGACAGAGCCCAAGCGCCGCTGGTGTATTTCTCGCCGGTGGGTCAGGTGTTGACCCAAAGCTTGGTCCAGAGCAGCGGGCAAACGCTGGGCGTGGTACTGCTGTGTGGGCGCTACGAGGGAATCGATCAGCGCTTTATTGACACCTGTGTGGACCAGCAAATCAGTTTGGGCGATTTTGTGCTCTCGGGTGGTGAGATCGCTGCCATGGCTTGGCTGGACGCGTTGGCTAGGCTGCAGCCGGGTGTGTTGCATGATGAGCAAAGCCATTTGCAAGACAGCTTTACCCCCGCATTGAGTGGTTTGTTGGACTGCCCGCATTACACCCGTCCCGAGGTGTGGCAAGACCTCGTCGTGCCGGCGGCCTTGCTGTCGGGTCACCATGCGCAGATTGCCACTTGGCGTCGCCAGCAAAGCTTGGCGCTGACAGACCAAGCTCGCCCCGAATTGCTTGAAAAAGCCCGCCAATCTGGACTTTTGACCCCAGCAGACGAGCAACTGTTGGCAAAATCCGGCAAGCCCTAGTTAGCCAGCTATAATGTCAGGCTTTCGATCCTCTGGATGGCCGCCTCGTGTTTCAAACACCATAGGCCTTTTGTGTAGCGCATCCATGATCATTGTGAGGACAGCATGAATCTCATCCAAACTCTGGAACAAGAAGAAATCGCCCGCATGGGTAAGAAAATCCCGGTTTTCGCCCCAGGCGACACCGTGGTGGTTAGTGTCAACGTGGTCGAGGGAACTCGCAAGCGTGTACAGGCCTTCGAAGGCGTGGTGATTGCCAAGCGCAACCGCGGCATCAACTCCAACTTCATCGTTCGCAAAATGTCCAGCGGCGAAGGCGTTGAGCGTACCTTCCAAACTTACAGCCCTTTGATTGCCGCCGTTGAAGTCAAACGCCGTGGCGATGTTCGCCGCGCCAAGTTGTACTATTTGCGCGACCGCAGCGGAAAATCTGCGCGTATCAAAGAAAAACTCACAGCCAAAGCCACACCAGCGGCAGCAGCCAAGTAAGACCTGGTCTCAAGTCTTTCCATCAAACCGCCCCAGTCAACGCTGCGGCGGTTTTTTTCTGACCCACCTTCATCCAGCTTTGTTCACTTTTTCCCAAATTCCCAATTTCTCCGCTGAGACTTCAGAAGTTTTGGGCCGAGACGGGCATTTGCCAAAGGTTGCTGCCCACCGGCTGGACCCCACGGGTTTGCGCCAACATTTTGCCCACCCACCTGTATGGCAGCCTGAGGTCTCGCGAGAACCGCCTTTGACCCCTAAGCCACCGGTGGCGGCATCGGTATTGATTGGTGTGGTGATGCGACCCATACCCACCATCTTGTTGACGCTCAGGACCGCACACTTGTCAACACATTCCGGTCAAATTGCTTTGCCCGGAGGAAGACAAGACCCGGAAGATGCAAACGCGGTGGCGGCTGCTTTACGCGAATCCCACGAAGAGGTGGGACTTGACCCCGCGCATGCAGAAGTCTTGGGGGAGTTGCCCATTTATGTCACGGGTACAGGTTTCAAGGTAACACCTGTGGTGGCACTGCTGGACCCGGCCATGCGTTTGAGCGCCAACCCCCACGAGGTTGCTCAGGTGTTTGAAGTGCCTCTGGCCCATGTCATGGACCCTGCCAACCACTGCCGTCATGCGGTGCTTTGGTCTGGGCAAAGGCGCGAATGGTTTTCCATGCCCTACCAAGATGGCGAGCAAAAACGCTTTATCTGGGGTGTCACCGCAGGCATTTTGCGAAATCTTTACTGTTTTTTAAGCACAGACCCTCATTAGCTTGGGCTTAAGCACTGCGGCTTGACTATCATGTAGGCATGAGTTTTTTCGCACTTTTATTTGCTTTCTTGCTTGAGCAAGCACGCCCTTTGAGTTTTGGCGAGGGTTTAGAGCGAGCTTGCCAAACTTGGTGTGACAAGGTTCGCAACGCACTCGATACAGGGGATTCGCGCCATGCTTGGACGGCTTGGGCAGTGGCCATAGGCGTGCCTTGTGTTTTGGTGGTGGCGGTTCATTTACTGTTGGCGTGGTATTTGGGCTGGATTTTTGCCATGTTGTGGAGCGTGGCGGTTTTGTATGCCACCTTGGGGTTTCGCCATTTCAGCCACCACTTCACCTCCATTCGCCAAGCCTTGTCGGTAGGTGATGATGTCTTGGCCAACAGCTTGCTTTCGCATTGGTCGGGCGCCAAAGGGGAAAACCTCTCGCGCGCAGAAATCATTCGCCATGTCATCGAGTATTCGGCTATTGCTGCTCACCGCCATGTGTTTGGTGTAGTGGTTTGGTTTGTGGTTTTGGCCGGTCTGGGTTTGGGGCCTGTGGGTGCGGTGATTTACCGACTGAGTGAATTTTTGTCCCGTTCTTGGGGAGCGAAAGATGATCTTGCAGCATCTATGCTGGGTCACAACAGCCCCGCCTTAGAGACATGTGCTGCCAAGGCTTGGCGCAAGACCGATTGGCTACCCGCCCGATTTACCGCATTGAGTTTTGCGGTGGTTGGCAACTTTGAAGACGCGGTGCAAGCTTGGCGCAATGATGCTTTGCATTTCCCCGACTCCAATGACGGGGTGGTGTTGGCGGCCACCTCAGGCGCTATCAATGTGCGTTTGGGCGGCAAGAGCTTGGTCCAAGCAGACGAAGAGCAACTGCTCAACCCTCAAGCGGTGGAGACAACCGCTGGCCGCGAGCCTGATTTATCGCATTTACGCAGCATGGTGGGCTTGGTTTGGCGTGCCGTGGTGATGTGGATGCTGTTGCTCGCGCTCTTGACATTGGCACGGCTGTTGGGCTGAGCCTTGGCCATGGGTTCAGTAATTGATGGGCGCTGAAAGCTCTGCAAACAACTCGGTATAAATTTTGTAGCGACCGGGGTCTATTTCTTTCAGCGCCAAAGCATCCCGCACACCGCAATCGGGTTCATGCACATGGCTGCAATTGTGAAACTTGCAATGATCGGCATGCGCATCGATATCTGGCATGCAAGACGCCAAACTGCTCGCAGCGATATGGTGCAAGCCGAAAGCCTGGAACCCAGGCGAGTCCATTAAAGCGGTTTTTTTAGCCGCATCCATCCAGTACCAAGTGGTGGATGTGGTGGTGTGTTTGCCCGACTGCAAGGCTTGCGAGATGATGTTGGTTGCGGCATTGGCGTTGGGTACCAATCGATTGATGAGCGTACTTTTGCCCGCACCCGAAGGGCCGAGCACCAAGGTAACGCGCTGATCAAGTTCGCTACGCAAATCCGTCAAATCAAACGCATCATTTTTCAGGCTCAAGGGCAAAACCTTGCAACCCAATTGCTGGTAGGGGAGCAGCTTATGCCAAGCCCGCTCGAATGCTTCTGTGAGGTCTTGCTTGTTCAGGCCAATCAAGGTGCGTATGCCTTCATGGCGCGCAGCGATCAAAGCGCGGGCTAACTGGCTTTGTGAAAAATCGGGCTCGGCGGCCACCAACACCAACACTTGATCGATATTGGCTGCAAAGGATTTGGTGCGAATTTCATCTTGTCGATAGAAAAGATTTTTTCGCGTGTCAACCGACTCTATGCTGCCGCCGTCTTCACTGGCCGTCCATTGCACATGGTCACCCACAACCGCTTGGTTTTTTTTGCCTCTGGGGTGGCAAATTCTGCGCTCACCTTGGGCATCTTCAACCCAAACATGGCGGCCGTGACTGGCAACCACCAAGCCCCCATTGGTCATGCCGTGAGCCGGGCCAAGCGTTGCGCGGCCGGTGGGTGGGAATGGTAAAAAGCCACGTACAAGGGGTCAGGGGTCAGCGTAGACGCGTTGTCTTGGTAGAGCTTGAGCAGTGCTTGGCGCAAATCGGCGCCGTTGGCATATTGGCAGGCAAAAGCATCTGCTTCAAACTCATGTTGCCGTGAACGCGCAGAGTGCCATGGCGTGGTCACAAAGGTGACCAAAGGCACAAACATCATGAACAACAACAAAGCAATCGCATCATTGGCGCTGGCTAAGTGGGGTTGAATGCCTAAGCCTTGATAAAACCAGCTTTGCGAGCTGAGCCAGCCCAGTCCCGCTAGGCCCAACAGTGTGAACAGAAAACTGTTGAACAAGGATTTGGGAATGTGCTTGAGTTTGGCATGCCCCAACTCATGTGCGAGCACTGCTTCCATTTCATCGGCGTTCAACTGCTTAAGGAGGGTGTCAAAAAAGACCACGCGTTTTTGCTTACCCAAGCCTGTGAAAAAAGCATTGGAGTGTGCCGAGCGACGGCTTCCATCCATGACAAAAAAACCATCCGCCTGAAAACCGGTGCGCTGCATCAATGCCAGAACACGGGTTTTAAGTGCAGCATCTTCCAAGGGTTGAAATTTATTGAAAAGCGGCATGATGACGCTAGGGGCCAACCACATCACAAACAACTGGTAAACCACCAGCACACCCCAAGCAATCATCCACCACCACGCGCCACCCGATTGCATCAGGTACAGCACCAACCACAGCAGGGGCAGACCCAACACGGCACCCAGCAAACTGGCTTTAAGCATATCTGTCAGCCAAAGGCCCAAAGTCATTCGGTTAAATCCAAACGCTTGTTCAATTTTAAAAGTTTGTATGTAGGACAAAGGCAAGCTAACCACGGCGCTGATCAGGATGAAGCTCACCACCAAGCTTATTTGTTGCCACATCCCGGGGCCCATCAGATCTAACAACCCCTGATCGAGCAAGCCCAAACCGCCCAGCAAGGTCCACATCACCAGCATGGCCGTGTCTAGCGTCATGTCCCAATGACCTAAGCGCAGTTTGGCGATGGTGTAGTCAGCCGCTTTGTGGTGAGCCGCGGTGTCGATGGTGGCTGCAAATGCTTCGGGCACAGCCGCTCGGTGTTGCGCCACATGGCGCATTTGCCGACTGGACAACCAAAATTTGAGGAGCAAGTTGAGCACCAGCAGACTGGTGAAAACCAAGGTGAATGTGTAAGCGGTAGTCATGCAACTAGTTTAGGTGACAATGCCCCATATGAATTTAACCGCTACAAATAATACCGAGCCGCCAGAGAGTATTTTGTTGGCCAAGTCGGATGACAACCTGATTTGGCTTGACTGCGAGATGTCGGGGCTCGACCCCGAAAAAGAACGATTGCTGGAAATTGCTTTGGTTGTGACCGGCCCACATTTGACGCCACGAAAAGAAAGCCCTGTGTGGGTTGTTCACCAATCTGATGCTTTGCTCAATGGCATGGACGCTTGGAACAAAGGCACACACGGCAAAAGTGGATTGATCGACAAAGTCAAAGCCTCCACCTTGGATGAAGACCAAGTGCAAGAGCAACTCATCGCTTTCATCAAGCCATTTATCTCTAAAGGTATTTCGCCTATGTGCGGCAACACCATCAGCCAAGACAGGCGTTTTTTGGTTAAGTACATGCCCAAGTTCGAAGCCTGGTTTCACTACCGCAATTTAGACGTCAGCACACTCAAAGAACTTTCCAAGCGATGGAAACCCGAGGTGTATGCGGCTTTTAAAAAACGCCAAAGCCATACCGCTTTGGCTGATGTTCATGAATCTATCGATGAGTTAATTCATTACAGAGAGCACTTTTTAAAGCTTTAAAAAATATTTCTCAGGGTAGACCCTAATCCGTGCGAGAATACAAGAAGTTGGGTTGATAACCCATTTGCTACATCTGCCTCTCACCTTGGGTTCATAGAATTGAACCACGCCAACATTCATTGCTGGCTTGCTTGTTTGAAGGTTGATGTTTTTCCAACCTTTGAACGGAGCGCCCGCCGCTTAGGCAGGGCTTTATCTATGACTGAATTGAATTCCCATATTTTGGCTGATGTTGTTGAAGCGTCCAACGATTTACAACAAGCCACATCTGCTGTAACACCCAAAGAAACCGCCAAAGTTGACGGCTCTGGTTTTGTGGAGATGGGTCTGGCCCCAGAGTTGTTGGCGGCACTTCGCGACTTGTCTTTTACACAACCCACCACGGTTCAAGTCCGCGCTATTCCCTTGGCTTTGCAAGACAACGCAGACAAACCCGCCAATGATTTATTGGTCTCTAGCCAAACGGGCAGTGGCAAGACCGCAGCGTTTTTGTTGCCTGTGTTGCACACCTTGCTGCAACAACAGCAGCAACAAGAAAAAGACGAAAATAAAGCTTGGGCCGACAAGGTCGCACAAGCTGCAGCGCGTGGTGAAGAAGCGCCCAAAAAACAGCGCCGCAAAAACCCCACCGACACACGTCATGTCAAACCCGCCAACCCCGGCGCTTTGATTCTTTGCCCCACCCGCGAACTCGCGCAGCAAGTCGCCAAAGACGCCATCGATTTGGTGCGTCATTGCAAAGGATTGCGTATCGCTTGTGTGGTGGGCGGCATGCCTTACCCCTTGCAAATCGCACGTTTGCATAACGCCGACTTGGTGGTGGCTACACCGGGACGTTTGTTAGACCTGCAGAGCTCCAAACAATTGCACCTCGATAAGGTTCAGTTTTTGGTGGTTGATGAGGCAGACCGCATGCTTGATTTGGGTTTTGCCGAAGACTTGGCCGAGGTGCACAAACTCACCCAGACCCGTCGCCAGACCATGATGTTCAGCGCCACGTTTGCACCCCGTATTCAGCAGTTGGCTGCCCGCATCATGCGCGCCCCACAGCGCTTGCAAGTCGACTCGCCCCAAGAGGCGCATGCCAATATCAAGCAAGTTCTTTTTTGGGCTGACAGTCAACAGCACAAGCGCAAACTGCTAGACATTGGTTGCGCGACACCACCATCGACCAAGCCATTGTTTTTGCTTCAACCCAAATTGAATGCGATGCTTTGGCCGAAGATCTCCAGCAAGTGGGTTTCTCTGCAGTTGCTTTGCATGGTGCGCTCAGCCAAGGCTTGCGCAATCGCCGTTTGCAAGCGTTGCGCGATGGACGTGTCCAAATTTTGGTGGCCACCGATGTGGCTGCGCGCGGCATCGATGTGCCCAGTATCAGCCATGTCTTTAATTTCGGCTTGCCTATGAAGCAAGAGGACTACACCCACCGAATTGGCCGCACAGGACGCGCAGGTCGTGATGGCTTGGCTGTGACGTTTGCTGAGTGGCGTGATCGTCGCAAAATTTTGGACATCGAGCATTTCACCCAGCAGCCTTTGCGCGTGGACATGATTCCTGGCTTGGAACCCACCCAACGCGCTCCACGTGCACCCAGTGGCGCAGAACCCAAGCGATTTGGTAAACCGTCAGGTGGCAGGTCTTATGCCGGCCCCAAACGCACTCCTGGTTTTAAGCCACGCGGAACCGGCCGAGCTTAAGCAAAGACTTGGGGGCTATCGCTCGTTGAGCGAATTCCCCAAGGTTTTGATCACCGGCTTCATCAAATAATTGAGCAGATTGCGGGTGCCGGTACGGATATCGATGCTGGCAGTCATGCCAGGTTTGATTTCAATCAATTGAGCCTTGGGGTTGGATTGCTCCTTGGCTAAACGGATATTGACCTTGTAATACACACTTGGCTGACCGTTGGGGGTATTGACCAAAGAGCCCTGCGCATTGGTATCTGAAAGCGTGTCAGGGCTGATGTCAATCAATTCGCCAGTGAGGTTGCCGTAAAGGCTGTAATCGTAGGCATCCAAAGAAATTTGTACTGTTTGCCCCACCACCAATTGACCCATATCAACAGGCAATACTCTGGCTTCGACAAGCAAGTTGTCTCCCACAGGGGCGATGTGCATGAGTTCGTCGCCGGGTCTGAGTACGCCACCCAAGGTGTGAATTTTTAAAGTTTTCACCACCCCATCCATAGGGGCTGTGAGGTCAGTATGGTCCAACAGGTTTTCAGCGCCACTGAGTTTTTGCAACTGGACCGAGAGTTCGTCTTCAATGCGCGTTAATTCTGTTCGGGTTTCTTGCAGGTATTTGTTTTTACTGGCGGTCATTCGACCCTCAATTTCGCTTACCTGCCGCTTGGCTCTGAGCACATCAAGTTCGCTCACATCCCCGTTTTTAAACAAGTTATCGTTCATGCGTTTTTCTTGTAAAGCCATGTTCAAAGCATCTTGAAGTGAACGTAATTCTTCGTCTAGCGAAAGCTTTCTCTGTGTAAACAAACCCATCTGAGCCGATACAAATTCAGGGTAATTTTTGAATTCAGAGCCAAACTGTGGTGCTGACAAAGCCACCTCTGCTTTTGCGCGTAAAAGCGCTGCTTTGAGCGACATGATTTTGGAACGTGTTTCAGCTAAATTGGCTTGCACCCGTTCCTTTTCTAATACCGCTAACAGTTGCCCACTCTTGACTTTGTCTCCCTCTTTGACTTTCAATTCTTTTAAGACACCGCCGTCTGCAGCTTGAACCAATTGGGTACGCGCACTCAGAATCACTTGCCCTGTGGTGTGTATGGTTTGGTCAATTTCAAAATAGGCGGCCCATGCAATGAACACAGTGACGCAAGCAGCAAGAAGCAGAATTAATCTGCCGCTGCCTTGGGCCTCATCTTGGTCAACGTTGCTCATGCTGTTTTTATGGTTCTGTGAATAGGCGTGACCGCTTGTGGGTTTTGCAAGTGTTGCAATACTTTGTCCCTTGGACCGTCGAGCACGATTTCATGGTTATTCACCACAATCAGCCTGTCTACCAAGGAGAGCAGCTCAAACTTATGCGTCGTCATCACCAAGGTGTCGCTTTCACGCAGATGGCTCGATAGCCCCTGAATAATCTTCACCTCAGTTTGCTTGTCGATGGATGCGGTAGGTTCATCAAGCAGCCAAATTTTGGGTCTTCGCAAAAACATACGCGTCAATTGCACCAACTGACGTTGGCCCGCTGATAGGCCCAAACCGCCTTCAGAGATAAGCAATTGCAAACCTTTGGGGTGGGCCTTGATCACCAGTTGCAGCAGTCCGGTTGTATCTGCTGCTGCCAAGAGTTTGTCGTCACCTGGGTCCAGCATGCCCAGGATGAGGTTTTCTCGCAGCGTGCCTGCAAACAAACGACCTTCTTGTGCAAGAAACCCCATGTTTTCAGCCAGCAAAGGCTTGCTGATATGGGCAATGTCCATGTGATCGAGCAACACGCGCCCTTCTTGGGGCTTGTACATGCCCGAGAGCAAGCGAAGCAAGGTGGTCTTGCCAGAACCAATGGGGCCAAGAACCCCAATTTTTTCGCCCGGCTGAATTGTCAGATTGCCAATCTGCAGAGCTTTTTGGTTGCTGCCGCGGTAACTGGTGCTGACCTTCTCCACTTGGTACAGCCCATGGATGGTCTCTGGGGTCAGCGGATGGTCTTGGCCGTGGTGATCGTCCTCCAGCACCCACAAGCCATCAAGACCCTTTAACGCTGCTTTCACATGGCCCCATTGCAGCAGCAGTGAGGGCAACATCGCAACTGGCCCTAAAACGCGACCAGACAAAATGGAACAAGCCACCAGCCCACCTTGGGTTGTCATGCCATCGGAAACCAGAACAGCACCAATGGCCACCATCAGCACATAAGAGACTTGTTGCAAAGATGCGGTGGTGTGTTGGTTTCGTTCGGTGATTTGCCGCATGGCCTTTTCATAGCTGCGTGACTCGTCCGATGCATTCATCCAGCGGCTGAGCATGCGCCAACCACCATGCCCCGATTTAATGACTTCAGCGCCTTCGATGCTTTCTACCAAAATGCCCGTTTTAAAGTTGCTCAAGGCTGAGGCTTTGTTGGTCAAGTTCTCTATTTTTTTTCGATTCCAAATACCAAGAAGTAAAGCAATCACGAAAAACACCAGCGGCACGGCACACAGAATGGGGTGACCCACTAAAGCAATCAGCACCAAAAATATGATGACAAAAGGCGCATCAACCAACAAATTGGTGGTTGCGGTGGTTAAAAAGCTTCTTACAGTTTGGTAAGCATTCATTTGAGCAGCCAAGCTGCCAACGCTTGAAGGCATTTGGTCTAAACGAACCGATAGCAAGCGCATAAATACGCTGCGACACAGGCTTTGATCCACCTTGTCAATGAGCAAGTCATACAGCGAGGACCTTGCGTGCTTCATCAGGTGCTCGATCACCATGGCGAGCAACACACCTGTGGTCAACACAATCAACGTTTGGGTGGCACTGGTGGGTATGACGCGGTTGTAAATTTGCATGCTGTAAAGCGATGCGCCCAAGGCCAACAAATTGATGGTCACCGTTGCCAGCAGGATTTCAAATAAACGAGTGGGATTTAAAAACAACTGTTTTTTGATCAAGCTGTAAACGGGGCTGTTGGAGGCTTCAAATGGCTGCGATAAAGACAGCTTGGCCATTTGCGTCAGGTCTTGCATGGGCAAATCGCTCGTGGACTCGGCCAGTTTTTGATGTTCGTCGCTCCAAGCCTCGATAACCCATTGCGCATGGGCGTTTTGACCGCGCAAAATAAACCACCCTAAAGAAGGGTGATGTGCCAAAAGAGGCATATTGGCGGGGTCTGGTTTGCGCTGCCACTGGGGCGCGGGCAGCATCAGTATGCGTGTGATTTTCCCCAAGACTTGCTTGACATGTCGAGGACTGCTTTTCGAGACCTCATCAATGGCCTGCATCAACGCATGACGGTCAACTGGGTTTTGCTGAAGCTGTGCTATTCGCAACAAGCATGCTGAAAGTGCGGCGTGGTCGCTCATGGTTGAGTACTGGTTTGAGAGTAACTGTTACTGGTCACAATATGCAAACGCCAGCTGCTTTGCAGTTCAGAACCGCGAATTTCAGCTAATTGAATTTCGTTTTGTACGACATCTCTCACAACCGTCATCAAGTCCAGCCAAGTTTTGCGTCCTGAGTTAAATTGCCTCTCGAAGGACTCAAATACCGAGGTAGAGGCCTGCAATGCGCCTTCGATAGCTTGAACCCGTTGCGCAATGGATTGCAGCACGGTGACATCGTTAAGCACTTGTTCGCGAATGAGTTTTTCTTGGCTCAGGACGTCGAACTCGCTTGCTTCATCTTGGTATTTGGCGCTTTTGATTTGCGTCAAGCTTGAAAATCCTGGTCCGAATTTACTGGTGACACCTAAAAATATTCGACTGTGCGCACTGGTGTCTGTAGAAGAAAAGTAGTTGCCGTATTGGCGTTCAGCTCGCACATAAATATCCGGTTTGAGTGCGGATTCTTTTTCTTTCACGTTGGCTCGAGAAATGAGTGCTTGTGCTTTGGCTTTTTGCAATTCTGGTGAATACATTTGTGCATTGGCCAGCAAACTGTCAATTTTCAGGGTCGGTGTCAAAGGCCCTGTCATCTCCCTTTTCAAATCCTTTGAGCTAAGGGTTGTATCTGTCAATTCGCCCAATTTCTGGATGGATAACTCGGCTTGTAATGTGGCGGCAAACAACTCTGCAGAGGTTGTATCGAGCCGACCTTGAATCAAGCTCAAATCGCTGGCCGGTGAAACACCTTCTCTGATTCTGTTCTTTGCTTGTTGTAAAAGTTTTTGATGTACCTCTAAACTTTTCTCAACGGATTGCGCTTTCAACTCCGCAACCACCCATTCAGCGTAGGCTTGCACCACGCGCAAAGCAATTTGCCGGCGCGCCTCATCCACACTGGCTTGACTGAGCAACAAACTGCCCTTGGCTTTATCTAATTGCGCACTGAACAGACCACCATTGAAAATAGGTTGAGTGATTCGAATCGTTGCAATCCCGTCACCGCCCGAATAAGTGGTGTCAGAATTGCTTTTCTTCACAGTCTCTAGACTCAGTTGCGGTGTGGGGTATCTTTGGTATTGGGCTGTTTCAATTCCTAATTGAGCAGATTTTTCATTGGACAGTTCAGAGCGTATGGAAGGGTGTGATTCGATCGCTCGTTCAATGAGTCGGTCTAAACTCAAAGTTTGAGCACCTGCCCATGCCTGATATAAAAAGCACATCCCTATGCCAACGACAAATCGCACTGAAATCATTTGAAAAGCAATGAAAGAATTAAGTTGTTCAAAAACAATTCATTGTGAAATTAATCTCATAAAATGCTTGAGAAAGAGTGAGGAATGAAGGCAATTTATTCCCTCATCTTGTCAAATCGTTGCAAATCAACCTCGCATTACCCAATTAGGGATTAAATTTGTAGATTTTCAAGTTTTGCTCGGCTTTTGTTTTGAGCTATTTTGAATAATTTTCTTATAAAAGATGAATACTAAATTTTGTATAGTAATTTAATATTTTTAAATATTTTTGCGAAGAAATGATTTTTTTTCAATAAAATCAATAACTTCAAGAAAAAACTTAATATATTATTATTCTTTGATAAGATGCCGCCCAAGGAGTACCTATGGCTAATCAATCCGATTCTTTAGAAAGCGTTGTCATTGGAGACGGCGTGGTTGTGAAGGGCGCATTTACGGTGCCTTCCAAAGCTGTCATCAATGGCGTGATTGAAGGTGACTTGACTGCAGAAGAGGTCTTAATCGGCCCCACAGGCCGAATAACAGGACGTGTTTCCGCCAAAGTCATCGATGTTCGCGGCCAGCTCCACAACACCATCGTCAGTGAAAAGAGCTTGATTGTTCGTACCACAGGAAAAATCGTGGGCAAAATTCATTACTCAGAAATTGAAATTGAAAAAGGCGGTGAAATTGAGGGGGCACTGAGTCAAGGTGCTGAACCTCTGGCTGCGCAACCAGTTTCTGCCCCTGGCACTGCTAAACCCTGATTTGATTTAGGGTTTTTTTAAAGTTTTATGCGTCTCTCGCCCTTTTCATTTTTATCCCATTTGCGCAAACTGCCTGGCATGTTGCGCTACCTTTGGGTGCGTGACTACCAAGATATCAAACTCATTCTTGAGCAAAGCGGGGATTTGCGCTATTTCAATATTCCAGCGGGTTTTCAGCGGTTTTTTGCCCGAAGCACCCTTGTGGTAAGTGGCGTTGTTTTGTTCAGTTTGGTGGTCTTGAGCGTGACCTCTGTTTCACTGGCGACCAGCCGTGCCCGTTTAGAGCGGTCCCACGAGGAGGTCTTTCGCGCATTGATCAGCAGCACGACAGATTCGCAGGATGTGGACACCGCTCATGCGCTGACGGAAGAACAAATGGTGACTTTGGCGCAAACCATTCGCGACCGCGACATGAGCATTCGCCGCTTTGTGGAAACATCAATGGTGGCGGTTTCTGAAGAAAACGATACCCTCAAAACACAGCTTGAAACCTCGGGTTTGACCGAAAAAATCATCAAAATTATTCAGCAAAATACCCCCAATGGTGGTTTTTCCGTGGACAGCGATTTGCAATCCAACCCGTTGATGCGCGGCAAGGTTGCCGACGAGTTGTCCACCAACCGATCCTTGCGCGAAGTGCTCTACGCCCTGCCCAGTCGCATGCCGGTCTCCAGTTTCAGTCTTTCCTCTGATTTTGGTATACGTAAACACCCTTTGACGGGTAAGTCCCATTTCCATACCGGCGTGGATCTGATGAGCGAATCGGGCGATGATAAGGTTTACGCCGTCAAGCCTGGTGTGGTGGTTATGTCAGAATTGCATTCTCAGTATGGCAACACAGTTGTCGTTCGCCACTCCAATGGGGTAGAGTCACTTTATGCCCATATGGCCCAGTTGTTGGTCAAAGTGGGCGACAAGGTGACAACCGACAATGTCTTGGGCTATATTGGCAACACTGGATTTTCGACCGGCAAGCATCTGCATTTTGAGATATTGGTGGGCGGTTATCCTGTTAATCCCCAAAAAGTGATACGCACAGCCCAATATGTTCAGCAAATCCAAAACAATCAGCCCTAACGTAAGTGCCCCGAGCCCAGCAGATGCGCCTGTGTCTGTGACTCCTGTACAGTTACCTGCTTCAAGCGAGACGGTTCCGCAAGCTCAACCTCAGAGAAACACCATGATGGATATCATTTCTTCCAATGCCTCTAAACCCTCTATTTTGAGTGAGGGGTTTTCCTTTCGCGGCGAAATTTCAGCCAAGGGTGCCATTCATGTTGAGGGTTCTCTTAACGGTCAAGTTCAGGTGGATGAACTCACCATTGGATCGCGCGGTCAGGTTGAAGGCGTGGTGACTTGTTCTAGCTTGCATATCAAGGGTAAATTTTCTGGTACAGCCACTTGCAGCGAGTTGATCGTCACCTCTTCTGCGTCTGTCGATGGCCATGTGGTTTACCAAACGCTTTCTGTTCAAAAAGGTGCTTCCATCAAGGGCGAGTTGCTGCTGGTAAAGTAAAGTCTTTCGCTGACCCGCTTAAGGCTTGAAATGTCTGATGTTTCTCAAATAGATGGAAGTGTGGTGCGACTGCGCCGCGAAGCCCAAGGTTGGGCTATCAATGACATTGCTGCCAGAGCCTGTTTATCAGTCAAACAGATACGCCAAATTGAAGAGGGCGGCCTTAGCTCTTTTTACAGCGAAAACGTCAAATTGACGGCGGCCAAAAAAGTAGCTGCCTTGTTGCAGTTGAGCGAAGCTCAATTATTTGGTCAAGTGCCCCTTTATCCCCCCCAAGTGCAAGAAGAGTCTTTTTTGTTCGATACAAAGACCGAGTCTTTTCAAATGGCTGGAGTTGATGCTGCTGCGACGCCAATTGCATCCTCTGGAGTTCATTTGAGTCGCAGTGAGCCATTGCATTTCTTGGCGCAACCGCCCGATATTGAGTGGACAGCCGAGTCGCAGGCTGATGAAACCCTCAAATTACAAGATGCTGAAAAAGTCTTGGACTCTGAGTTGCCATTGCAAGGTGCCAAAGACGACATGGCTCAAACCCCTAGCCCTTCGAGCAACTATTTCTTAAAAATCTTGGTCTTGTTTTTGGTCGCTATTGCTGTCGCGGCCTTGCTGCGTCCCAAGACTGTTGAGCCCAACCCAGCGGCGCCCGAAGCGGCTGCCGGGCAAAGCATGACCTCGACCGTGGCAGCGCCCCCGGCAGACGTTGTAGCGCCTCCTGAGGCGGCATCAGTACTCCCCGCCGATGCAGCTAAAGGTTCAGTCGAAGCTAAGCCTGCTGAGGCTGCTGGCGCCGAGCGTTAAATTTCGGCCCCCATGGCCAAGGCTGCTTCACGTGAGGCCTGTGCCTCAAGTGAGGGTGCCGGCTGTAAGGGCCAGCCCGACATATGCGAGGCTGATAAATTTTCTAAGGCCTCAATCCACAGTGGGTTGTCGTTGAGGCAGGGGATGTAGCTGTATGCCTGCCCGCCCTCTTCAAGAAACGCCTCTTGGACTTCCATGGCAATTTCTTCAAGAGTTTCTAAGCAATCGCCGACAAAGCCGGGGCAAACAATATCAATAGATTTCACGCCTTGGTGAGCAAGTTCGCGCACCGTGGGCTCGGTGTAGGGTTCCAGCCATTTGGCTTTGCCAAAGCGAGACTGAAAACACACTTTGTAATGTTCCTTGGACAAACCTAAAGCCTGCGCTAACAAACGTGCGGTTTTATGGCATTCGCAGTGGTAGGGGTCACCCAATTGCAGGGTGCGAGCTGGAACCCCGTGAAAACTCATCACCAACAGCTCTTTGCGGCCGTTGCTTTGCCAATGGCGTTGGATATTGTCTGCCAGCGCAGCAATATAGCCAGGGTGGTCGTGGTAGTTGTTGACAAAGCGAAACTCTGGCACACGACGGGTGCGCAAGCCC
>Ga0187843_10000935_pt1 | contig 19121 bp, 23 predicted proteins | sample SpaLakP09_SKY_43_FD_134516 | JGI IMG/M metagenome (GOLD analysis project Ga0187843, IMG submission 134516) | Oligotrophic lake water microbial communities from Sparkling Lake, Wisconsin, USA - SP09_SKY_43 | ecosystem: Environmental > Aquatic > Freshwater > Lake | place: USA: Sparkling Lake...
ACAATTTATGAGGACTACAGTATAACAAAGATTAATCCTCTTATTACTAGTTCTTTAACAGACTTGTCAGTAAAAAACAAAGTCGAAACCGTATTTTTGGTAGATCCGAGTCCTCCATTAGTTTCCATTGTAGCAAATAATGTTTTGGGTTTTATCGAAGGCTGGTTTTTTCCTATTTTATTTATTTCTCTTTTAATCGCTAATTTTAGAGCATCACAAATGGGACCAGGAAATCCTTTTTCTATGCCAGGAATGCCTGGTTCAAAGCCTTTGGAAAAAGACAAAATTCTTGTTACAAAGGCCAATATTACACTCGCAAGTTTTGCGGGCAGTCCAGAAATCTTTGAAGAATGCACGGAAGTCGTTAGTTATTTGAAAAATGGTACATTGTATCAAAATGCTGGCGCCGAAATTCCACGCGGTATTTTATTGGAAGGGCCGCCCGGGACAGGAAAAACCTTGTTAGCAAAGGCCATTGCAAGTGAAGCAGATGCCAATTTTATTTCTATCGCAGCAAGTGAATTTGTCGAAATATTTGTGGGTATGGGTGCTTCAAAAATTCGGTCATTATTCAAGAGGGCACGCGATAATAAACCGTGTATTATTTTTATTGATGAAATAGATGCTGTTGGTAGACAACGCGGTGCAGGAATAAATATGGGGAATGATGAAAGAGAGCAAACATTGAATCAATTATTGGCGGAAATGGATGGATTTACAGATAATGAAGGTATTTTGATAATGGCTGCCACAAACAGGAAGGATGTTTTGGACGCGGCTCTTTTAAGGCCAGGGCGTTTTGATCGTGTTATTACAGTACCTTTTCCAGATAAAGAATCTAGAAAACAGATTCTGAAAGTCCATTCCAAGAACAAGTTTTTGGATGATGGAATCAATATGGATCTAGTTGCTGAACTAACAAATGGTTTCTCAGGTGCTCAAATAAAGAATCTCTTGAATGAAGCTGCTATTTTAGCCGCACGCGAAGGGAAAACTATGATAACAGAGGCGAATATTCTTTCCTCATTAGATAAATTGCTAGTTGGAATTGTAAAACGCGTCGATACACGAGATGAAGAAGCAAGGCGTCGTGTGGCGATTCACGAAATTGGACACGCTCTTTTGGCGGCACTATTTGACCAATATTTCGAATTGAAGAAAGTCACTATTCAAAGCACATATAATGGAGCAGGTGGATATACGATTTTTAATGAACACGCTAATATAGCAGATAGTGGGTTATATACAAAGGAGCTATTGATGAAACGGCTAGTTGTTTCATTAGGTGGAAAAGCTGCAGAGAATTTGTTTTATGGAGATATGCAAGTCAGTGTTGGAGCAGTTCAAGATTTGAAGCAGGCTAATTCTTTGGCTCAAAGAATGATTGGAAATTTTGGAATGGGAGAGAAATTGGAAGTATTTTATAATGAAAATGTTGACAATGAAAGGACGCCCTTTTTGGGGAGAAGTTTATCTATGGGTGATAAGTATTCAGATAAAACAAAACAATTATTTGATAAGGAGTCAATTCATTTGGTGAATATGGCTTATTTGGAGGCGAAGCAATTGTTGGAAGAAAATATGCCATTAATGTGTAAAATTATGGAGACACTAATGCAAAATACTACTTTGACTGGAAAGGAATTTAAAGAACTAATGCTGTAATATAAAATTAACGCATAAATAAATTAAACACTTTTATATTATAAGTTGTAAAATGTCTCACAATATTGATAAAATTTTTTACATTAATTTGGATAAACGAACTGACAGACGATATGAAATAGAAGAAGAATTGAATAATATGGAATTGCCGTATGAAAGATTTCCTGCAATATATCACAAACAAGGAAATGTTGGGTGTGGTTATTCACATTTGTCTATTTTAAAAATAGCCAGAGATAGAGGTTATAAAAATGTTTTAATATTTGAAGACGATTTTACATTTTTAGTATCAAAAGACGAACTTGAAATGTATTTGGAAAAATTATTTGACAACTTCGACAATTTTGATGTATGCTTTCTATCATATAATTGTAATAGTTTTGAAGATATACCACCATACGATTTTATAAAAAGAGTTTTAGATTCTCAAACAGCATCTGGTTATATTGTAAATGAAAAATGTTATTCGAAATTAATTGAACTATATGAGCAAACCATACCATTATTAGAAAAAACTGATCATCATTGGTTATATTCAACTGATATGTCGTGGAAAATATTTCAAAAGCAAGATATGTGGATTTGTTTTGACAAAAGATTTGGAAAACAGAGGTCGAGTTACAGTGATAACAGTGGTGCGTATGTTTCTTATGATTGTTAGTAAAATTTATGCCTTTGCACATATTTTTAACAAAAATAAAACATTTAATAGAAAGTTATTTAAAATTGTCTTATTATACATGTTATAAAGTTTTCAAGAATATGCAAAAAGAAAAAGAAAAAGAAAAAGAAAAAGAAAAAGAAAAAGAAAAAGAGGATTTAGTTAAAAAATACAACGATAAAAAGAACGATTATTTTCGCTTAACAACAAATTACCAATACATATTTGAAATTACAAAATGTTGCGGTTATGGAGAATGGGTCGCCGTTCACAAAGACGCGCCTTTAAGTCGTTTATATGAAAATATACATAGACAGCTGGGGAACTTAAAGCCACTTAATTTATACACATTTAATGAAAATGGTGAAAAAATAGAAATTTTGTGTGACTGGGATTGTAGTGTGCGAAAACTTATAACTGAGAAAAGCGCATTTTTTCGGCCTATATATCCTTTGCCTGCTAGCGCAATTTATCGAATATATTATGATGAGGAGTGCTCTTGCCAAAAGTGATATTTATTGAGTAAGAATAATCATCGTATAATTATATATAAAATTATATAATCATACTTTATCATCAGTTATTATGAGCGCAACTCTAGATTTAGATATAAACAATTATAATCTTGAAGACATTTTAAAATTATTCAAAATTGCTTTGGATTTCAATGAAAGCGACCTTAAAAAAGCCAAATCTATTGTTCTTAAAACGCATCCTGATAAGTCTGGGTTATCTCCAGATTTTTTTCGTTTTTATTCAAAAGCTTATAAAATGTTGTATTCTGTTTGGGAATTTAGAAAAAAAGGGGATGTAAATGCAGGTACAAAGAAAAATACAGATTATAGCACTTATGGAGATGATGAAAAGCGAGAATTGCTCAACCAAATGTTCCAAAACAATGAACAATTCAAATCTGGCTTTAACAAATGGTTCAATGAACAATTTGAGAGAAATAAGCTTTATAATGAGGGGCAGGAAAAGGGATACGAAGAATGGTTACGAGCAGGTGAAAATCCTAATGAGGCATCTGTAAAAAATGTTACTATGGAAACTATGGGACACGAATTTGAAAAAAAGAAGAGTCAAGCTCGTTCTCTCGTTGTTCGCCAAGAAGTGCAAGAAATATATGGTTTGAATTCTATAACCGCTTCAGATTTATCGAGTGATGCACCCCAAAGTTTCGACTCTGATTTATTTAGCAGCTTGCCATTTCAGGATTTAAAACAGGCACACACAGAAACGGTTATTCCAGTCACTTTTGAAGATTATCAACAAAGACAAAAATTCAATAATGTGAATGAAATGATAAGTCATCGCAGTCAACAAAATATTAAACCTTTATCTGAACAACAAGCAATGAATTATTTAAAGAACCGAGATAAAAATGACGAAGAACGGTCGGTGAGAAGAGCCTATGATTGGCTAAACAAACAGAATTAGCGCAACAAAGGAATCGAGAATTTTGGTCTTCTATTCAACTATTGCATGGAACCGAGGATTCAATGATCCATGCAAAAAAAATATAATGGTATAATATAATGCCATTTAAGCCCAATAATTATACAAATTATATTTTCTTATTTGCAATTTTATTGGTAAGTACTTTTCTTTATCAAAGATATCAAAAAAAATTAGATAGAGAAAACGACTCGGAAAATTATGACGCCATTCAAAAATATTTGTTGAATGATCCCGATTTAGCCAAGGATAAAAAAAAGCCAATACTTTGGATACCTCTTAAATATGAATATAATGCGCGCAATTGGCTCAGCTTTGGCTCTCGAAGTTCTCACGAGCTAAATCAACCGTATCTCTACTTAACCGTAAAATCCATCATCAAACAATGCGAAGATTCTTTCCACATTTGTTTAATTGACGACGATTCATTTGCCAAATTATTGCCTAATTGGACGATAAATATGCATAAAATTTCGAATCCCGTAAAACACTATATGAGAGAATTAGGAATGGCTCAACTCTTGTACAAATATGGAGGAATTCGTGTTCCTGCTTCTTTCGTGTGTATGCGCGATTTGAGCGAATTATATCAAATGGGAACATCTGGCGGAAAAATGTTTATTTGCGAAATGGTGGATCGTAATATTACTTCCACTCATCGAGATTTTTATCCGAATATCGATTTTATGGGTACTCAAAAAGAAAACCCCATTGTATCACAGCTTATCGATTTTATGCAAAGAACAATATCGCAGGATTATACTGCAGAAAGTCAATTCTTGGGCGAGTTCGATCGTTGGTGTAACGCGCGTATTGAGAGAAATCAAATCAATCTTATTGACGGAAAATTGGTTGGAACAAAAACAATGGAAGATACACCCATTTTAATCGACGAACTTCTCTCCAATGATTACATTGACATTTACTCCAACACTTATGGAATTTACATTCCCGCAAACGAGGTACTAAAACGCCGTCATTATGAATGGTTTGCAAGAATGTCGCCAGTTCAAGTGTTGGAATCACCGATTATTATTTCTAAATATTTGTTACTTGCAAATGCACCTGATGCTAAAATGGGTGTTATTGAGCAGATGAAAGATAAACCTAAATGGATAAGTTTTTGGAAAGTACCATCTGGCGCTCCTGTGTGGGGATTACCACCTATTAATTTGGGCGATAGTCCTTATCCACCCCGACTCGCTTATCCGGATAATTGAAAATTAGATTCGTCGTAAGAAATATTACCTGGTTGATATAACAATCTTAGAATTTCATTGCGTGTTATATCCGGGTGTTTTGCTTTTAGTTCTCTCATTTCTTCAAGCGATTCTATGTAAAAACGCTTACAATCTTCATTGTCCCACCATAAATCGTTAAGTAAGTTTTCATCAATAATCTCTTGTCTTGATGGGATAAGGTGTAATGATACAATATTAGAAAATGTGACTTTTTTTATTATTTTTTTTATTTGATTCTGCATCAAAAGATAATACGAATTAGAAAATAGTGAATTCATTTTTATTTACGATAAATACTTTTTAACTTCTATCAATTATATATATTACACTTCTAAACTAATATAAAGAATGTATCAATTTTGATACAAATTTTATAAGAAATATTTTTACACTTTTTTCATTTCAAACTACCTAAACCTATTTCAAAGACATTTTGTAAGTAGAAGAAAAATGAATAATATCAACATTGTCGCCTCACAATGCTTATTTTCTAAAAAAAAATATAATATATAATATTGTAACTCGAATTATCATATTTTATTTGCGAGGTATATTTGATTTTATTATAATTGCAAATTTGTCTCAATATAGTTGTAAAATTATTATATGTAAGTTTTCTATCCAGGTATTTTTGTTTTGAAATATGATAAAATGATTTACACTCTTTTATAAAATTTGGAATTGAATTTGTAAATAAGCCTCTTTTATAAGAGTCATTATTTACAATATAACATTTTTCTGTTTTTTTTCCAATCTCTTCTAATAATTCAATAAATTTATCATTTGGGATCGGGTTTTTAAATATTTGTGTTGACATATATTATTTCAATATAATATATAATATAAATACAATATTTGCAAAATTACAATATTTGAATTAAATTATTTGTAAATAATGCCAATTCAATTTCATCTTCGTGAATATTGTGAAATATTGTTATATATTTGCATATAAGTGGAATTATCTTGTATTTTTCCGTTTCATTTAATAATTGTGTAGTCTTTACAAATAAAAAATAATTATCCAATATATCCATTACTGAATAACCCTTGTCATATATTTCATATAAAATACTAATAGATTCATTCATTTTTTTGCTTTTAAGAGAATTTGTGTATTCAACAAATGTTAAAAAACTTATATTTGTGCATATCTGATTCGCAAGTTTCAAGATTATAACGCGATTTAACAGTTTGAATTTTTCCATATAATTAATAAGAATCTTTGCAGTATTGTTGCATATATCTAAAATAAATTCTTCCGCGTCCGGTTCTATAATAATATTTTCCGCATTTTTAATTTTATTTATTATTTTGCATAAATTTTCTCTCTGCAATGGTTTTATTTTTATAATAGTTAATCGAGATTGAAGACTTTCAATTACCTTTTGAATATTGCTGCACGAAGAAATAAAATGAACATTGTGACTATATTTATCGATACTATTTCTGAAAACTTGTTGGCTTTGTTCATTAATTATATCAATGTCATCTAAAATGACAATTTTCTTTTTATTTTTAATAGAACAACATGTTTGACAAAATGTTTTAACATCATTTCTATAATAATTAATGCCTTGTTCTTTTAGGCTATTAATGTAAAGGACATTATCTTCATATATTTTAGAATCAATCCCCTTATAGTATTCCCTTATTAATGCCGTCAATAAAGTTGATTTACCGCTTCCAATGTCCCCTATAAAAAGAATATTTAAATTATCCATTTCAACTAGAGTATTCAATATTTCTATTAGTTCTGAGCTCATTTCAAAATCATTAAAATAAAGGGGTTGATACTTATTTATAAAAAGGCTTGATTTAAACGCTGACATTTTTACAAATATATAAAATATATATTTATATCGGTTAAAAGTATTTAAGTTTATCTTAAATAATAGTAATAAATGTCAGAAGATAATCATTATAAAACATTGGAAATACCAGAAAATGCGAACGGAGAGGAAATTAAAAAGGCCTACAGAAAGCTCTCTCTCAAATATCATCCAGACAAAAATATTGGAAACCCTGAAGTAGTAAAAACTTTTCAGAAAATAAGTGCGGCTTTTGAAGTATTGGGAGATTCTCAAAAAAAAGCGGAATATGATGGTGTTAGAAATAATCCGTTTTTAAGAATGAATAATATGAGTGGAACTGCAGATATGCATCCCTTTCAAAATATGGATGATTTATTTGCCAATATATTTTTTGGAGGAATGGGAGGAATGGGAGGAATGGGAGGAATGGGAGGAATGGGAGGAGGGATGCAATTTCCACAAGGCACAAATGTTCATGTGTTTAGAAATGGTGTTCCGATTAATATTCATCAAGGATTGCAAAAACCAACACCAATTATTCATACTATTTGTATAAATATGGAACAAGTACTGAATGGTGCAAGCGTACCTTTAGAAATCGAACGATGGATAGTTGAAAATGGAAATAAAATATTTGAAAAACAAACTATTTATATTAATATACCAAAGGGTTCAGATGAAAACGAAATAATAATGTTAAGGGATTTAGGTAATATTGCAAATGAAACCTGCAAGGGTGATATAAAAATATTTATAAAGGTTGAAAACGATAGTGGTTTCAGAAGACACGGATTAGATTTGATATTGGAAAAAACTATTTCCCTCAAGGAAGCGTTGTGTGGTTTCTCATTTGACATGAAATATATCAACGGGAAGAATTATTCCATTAATAATCAATCAGGGAATATTATTGTTCCTGAATATCAAAAGGTAATTCCTGGTATGGGATTGGCGAGAGAAGGACATAAGAATGGAAATCTTATAATTCATTTCAAGGTTACATTCCCTGAAAAATTGAGCGAACAACAAATCGCCAAATTATCTGAAGTGCTTTAATCTTGATTTGTGTGATAATATAATATTTTTCTAAAAAAACTTAAAGACATATAAATACTTATAATTGTGCCCCTTTAGCTTAGTGGTAGAGCACCAGTCTTGTATATAATCTAGTGATAACTGGAGGTCGCGAGTTCAATTCTCGCAGGGGGCTAATAATACTTTTTTTAATATTTTATTATTCGCAATATGTGAAATAATAAAATTACTTTCCACTTTATTTTTCTTTCATTTACAACCAGAATATAAACTCCAATTCAACGCATACATATTGGAACCTCCTTGAGCAAATACTCCGAGTCGTTCTGGGCCGTTCCCGCAACTCTGAGGAACCGTTCTATAAGCCTGAATCAATTTAGCTCGTCGTTGCGCTATTCCAGAGGCTCCAACACCCGAACCAGGGACATAGCGATTATTTACATCTTGTGGTTGATTGCAAATGGCTCCTAAAGATGGGTTGCGTCTATTGCCGATTGCACCAGACTTTTTGAAGAAGAAACCAGTTTTTCCATAATAAAAATTTCCATAAGGCATATTTACATTATGATTATATTTTTTTCCACTTTTTCCACTTTTTTCAAAAGTGGAGCAAAAACATACTATATTTTTATCGCACCTATAGAAAAACGATGATCTATTTTGATCCACTTTTTCTAAAAGTATATAAAAGTACATCTATTTTGCTCAACTTTTTCTAAAAGTGGAAGTTAAGATATCTTACGAGTAGGAATATCCGATGAAACCAAATAAATTGAATTCTCCGTAATAATAATATACTCCGTCGCGCTCTTGTAAAACTTGGAAATGGGAGAAGTATACTCATCCTCCGACTTGACCAACAATTTCTCTCCCGTTTCCTTCACACCAACCAACACCTTCTTGTCCAAAGAAGCCGACCAGTAATCCATCATAATTGGCTTATCTTCAACAATCGCCAACTTGGTGGCGTGTTTCAAAGTTAAATCACTAGGCAATCTGTAATTTGTTGTATCTGTTGTTGCTACAGTTCCCGCTTTTTGTTCAGTTGTTGACATTATATTATAGAAATTTTAATAGTCTTTAAATTGTTATTTAAAGAAAAAGTATTTCATTATATATAATGAATAATAACAATGATAACAACAACAATAATAACAACAATAATTCGAATTCTAGTAATTTTGCATTTTATTCATTGAACAATGTAGAAAATTACAAATCAACATTAAATTATAGCATCAATGAAATATTAAATAAACACAATCTTTTGATTGTCGACTATTTAAAATTCATTACAGAAAAAGTACATTTAAAAAATGTAAATTGTAATAAATTTATAATTATTCGTGGACTAGAAACTGTGAGTCATGTTTTTAATAATATTCTATATTACTCAAAAAATATTGATTTGGCTTTTTATCACGGACAAAAAGCATTTTATTTTTATGTAGAATTCATAGAACAAATATCAGATGAACAACACACTTTTCTTCAATTAAATTCTCGCGACGCATCAATGTTTGTATATAAAAAAACAATTTTTGATATAAACAACGAATATAGAAAAAATATGCTTCTTAATACATCTCATAAAAATTACCTAGAACACTTTGATATTTTGCATATTTATAATAATATTATTAAATCAATTATATCATTTCTAACAGAAAAATGTAAATTTTTAAATGATAATAAAATAATAGAAATGAACAACATTTTGAATAATTTAAAACCCATTTTTGATAAAATTTGTAATTTAAAATTAAATAAAAATGTATATAATATTATACTAAAATTCATCGGACAACTAAATAAAGATATTACTTCAAAAAAATATATTGAAATTATTGAACTTTTTTTGAAAAAAATTCATAAAGGCAAAGTTGTCGAAATAAAACTAATGGAAAAAATTTATCATTCTGATTTTTACAAAATTCTTGAAGACACTCCTGAAAAGTTTATTTCTTGGCTATTTGTATAAGTATAGTTATAGATATGCATAAAACGCGGATACCCATTCGTTATTTACCAAAAAATTTGACACAAAAAGATAAAAATCAACAGATAAAAATGTTGACAAAATCAAGAAAAATGTATACACAACGCAAATATTATACCAGAAAACAACTAGCTTCTTATAAATCAAAACCTTCAAAACACATAAAAAATGCGCAAAAAACCTATAAAATAAAGAAAATAGTTCCATCGACAGAATTGGCGCGAGCCACAGGGTGCTCTATAAACGCACTCGATAAAATTGTAAAGAAAGGCGAAGGTGCTTATTTTTCCTCAGGGTCACGACCCAATCAAACCGCACAATCTTGGGGATTCGCACGCCTTGCAAGTGCAATAACCGGCGCGAAATCAGCCGCAGTGGATTACAACATCCTTGAAAAAGGATGCAATCATAAAAAGAAGGCATTTCTTTTAGCAAAAAAAGCCAAAAGAAAATATAATTATGGAAAATCACACACGCCTAGTGTGTCAGTTTAGAAATATTTACAAAGTTACATCTACAAAGATGCTCTTTCTTCGAATCTTGGATTTCTTTTGTTTTATTGGTGTGTTTTCAGGAGTAATGATTTTTTGATTAATCTTTGTAAATTCGCGAACTAACAACTTCTTAAGAAAATCATAAATTGTAAATAATACATTTTCATCGCACATACCAACAATTAAAATACTCCCTGTCCTGAAAATCATAAAGGATACTTCCACAATATTCTTATATTTTTTTTTTTCCTCTTCCGATATTTGTGAACCCGTTTGTTCAGTTAAATCTGTGTTATAATAAAACTTGCATTGAATTCCTGGATAAGAACAAGGGTCATATATGCATTGAATATTATACTTGTATTTCATCAAATCAAACAGCACTTCTCGATTAATAAAGAATCCACAATTGAAATTCGAATTAATCAACACTGTGTCACTCTTTTGATTATAACTTAGGTTATCTTTTATAAAGGGTTGCATTGTAGAAATAATTGCATTCAATACTTCTTGAAATATAGTGTCATTCTGCACACCTGGAATCTCCATTTTTCCTGTATTAAACACCTTGATATGAAACTCCTTAAATGTATCTATAATTTTGAGTCGCATAATCATAACAAAACAATTATAGAATGCGCTCTTTTGTTTACAACGATAACTCATAATATCCTTTTTTGATACACCCACACTGATTTTTCGTATATCCTTAAACTTAATCCGCCCTGATGGATTATTAATACTCGTTATTATTTGCTCATCATAATGACACTCTCCTTTTAAATTATCTCGCACTTCATCTAGTTCTTCTTGAGTTAGAGAATTAAATTTCATTTGTTTCTTAATAATACCATTTGATGGTGTAGAATAAGGAATTATTTTAATTCCCCAAAACAGTGTTTTCAAATCAATGGGTTGATTTAAATAAGCTATTTTGGATTTTGTGGAAATATAAATATCTGTTGCTTTAGGAGCTTCTATCTGTAAACCTTTAGAAATATCAGCAGACAATATACATTTTTCTTCATCATTGATTTTATATAACTCTTCTGAACTACTGTCATCGTCGTTTTTATATTTTGCCGAAAGGAAATTATTCCATTCATCGTCTATTTTATTTAATCCGTTTGTTGTAATGGTTTCCATTGCTAGTATTATCAAATTACCTTTATATCTCTTTAAATTAATTTATTTCAATTATTTTCTTTATTTAATATAATATAAATGATTCAGAGTGTGTCGCACATCATCGATGAAAGGACCAAATGGATACCTATCCAAAAAAACTTAGTTACATCTTATAGCAGAAACAATGCGGTAAATAAAAGTTATAGCTTAAAACAGAATTTTTTTGATCCTACCAAAAGTTCGCCTCCAAATGAATTTATGATTAAGCTCCATATGCGAATCTCTAATATGACGCGCGACGAAAAATAATTTATCATTTTATCAGTTTATATTTTTTGATGCTGTAAAAGATAATAAACAAGCTATAGAATAATTAATAAAATTATTGTTTTTACACTCTTGAAAATGCATTATATTTTCCACAAAAATAAGAAATTCTGATGTAACTATTTCTTTTTTATTTCGAATAATATAATTTAAATAATGTTTAATTATATTTTTTTTGTCAATATTATAATTCATGCTCAATTTTTGAATAAATTGAAATATGTTTTCTATTTTATCTCCTTTCTCAAATTTACAATAAAGTTTATCTAATACATCATTATTTATTATATTAAATGTTGCATTAACTGTATGATTTTGATTGGTTTGCATAAAATTTATCATACTTCTTATATCCGATTTATATAATTGTTGAATCATTTTTATTGATTGATCGTCCATATTTAATTTTTCCTCTCTGGCTATGTTCGATAGAAAATTTATTATATCTGTTTCTGGTAATTGATTGAATCTCAATTTCAAAAACTCGTTTTGTAATCCTTCATCTATCCTACTTATATAATTGCATATTAAACAAAATCTCACTCCACTAGAATAACTTTGTAATAAATAACGCAATGCTTGCTGTGCATTCTTTGTCATATAATCAACTTCATCTAATATAACAAACTTCATTCCTTGATTAAAAAGTGCTTTGGAATTCACAAATTGACTTATTTGACTGCGTATAATATCTATACCTCGTTCATCACTGGCGTTTAAATGAATAACTAAACCTTTCATTTTGTAATTGTGTTTCTCTTGATACGCATTAATTAGGTTTATTATACTTGTAGTTTTACCTGTTCCGGGTGGACCATAAAAAAGTAAATTAGGAAAATAACCAGTCTCTATTATATTCTCCATTATTACCTTATTAAGTGGATCCAGCACAATATTTTCAAATTTTGTCGGACGCCATTTTTCTACCATCGGAACGCTTGCATTTATTGCAGTAGTATTTAAATTCATTTATTGGTGATAATATTATTAATAATTATATTGTTTTTAAATCTTTTTTTCATTTTTTATTGGTAAAAAATTGAAATAAAATAATCCATATAACAGTAATGCAAACTACTGATAGAACCAAAATGTCAAAAGATATCGTAACAGGTTATTTGGAATTGTTTGTAGGACCTATGTTCTCTGGAAAGACTAGCAAATTACTTGAAATATATAAACAATATAAATTTTGCAATGTTCCTATTGCAGTAATTAACCATGCTGCTGATAAAAGATATCACGAATCTATGTTATCAACTCACGACAAAGTAATGATACCTTGCATTCAAACTGGGAAATTGTTGCCCTTGTGGAACTATTCAAATTTAGAAGAAACATTTGACAAAGAATGTGATATGCATTTGGTGTTGCGTCAAGCAGACATTATTTTGATTAATGAAGGACAATTCTTTGATGACTTATATCCATGCGTTTTGCAAATGTTGAGTGAGAAAAAAAAAGTATATATTGCTGGTTTGGATGGAGATTTTGAACGGAAAAAGTTTGGTTCTCTATTAGATGTTATTCCTTTGTGTGACAAAGTTACAAAGTTAACTTCATTGTGCAGTATTTGCAAAAATGGAACTCCTGGTATATTTTCCCTTCGTTTAACTCAAGAAAAACAGCAATTATTGATTGGTAGCAACAATTATATACCAGTTTGTAGACATTGTTATGAAAATTATTAGAAACTAGAAAGTAGCTACTATAAGAAAGTTTTTGAGAATTATTTTGCTTAGAAAATAATATAACCCTTTTTCTGAAAAACACTTTATTAAAACTACTTAAATTAAACAGTCTTTTAAATATAAAAGACTATGGATATGGATGGTGCGTCAAATACAAAATCGAAGAGAGGAAGAAGAACAAAAAAAGAAATCGAAGCAGCAAAATCACAATCTTCGACAATAGATGAACAAATAATTGTAGAAAATAATAATATTATAAAAAATAATAATATTGAATTAAAAATAGAATGCGACTACACAAATGAAAATAATGCAATAGATGAAAATATTGTGATTAAACAAGGAACACGGAAAAGAGGCAGAAAACCAAAAGGTGGAAAAATTGTTCAACATATGGCTCCTATTTTAGCTCAACAAGAAAATAAACCCAATATTATATTACATTTAAAATGTTCTTTAAAAGATTTAAACAGCAGCGGAGATCACAATTCAAACTTTACAACTAATACTGTGGACCCTTACAATTTTGAATGTAAGAATGAATTCACTTATGAATTATTAAACGATAATAACTTAAATTTGTCCAATACAGTTTCTAATTCGAATTTTATGAATAACAACAATGGTAATAACAATGGTAACAACAATGGTAACAACAATGGTAACAATAATGGAATTGAAAATAAAATATATGCAATTAAAGAGACGAATGACTCCGATGATTTCATTTCCAATACTAATGAAACGCGCGAAATATGGCGCAAATTAAAGATTTTGGAAAAGGATTTGCATATAAACAATATTTCAGACAAGAAATCTGCTTGTTTTTGGTGTTCACATGATTTCGACAGTCCACCAATTTATATCCCAAAGCATTTTATAAAGGATAGTTATCATGTATATGGGTGTTTTTGTACTCCAGAATGTGCAGTTGCACATTTAATGGAAGAGAATATTGATAGCTCAACAAAATTCGAAAGATATCATTTAATCAATCATATATATTCGAAAATATACGAATATAAGAAGAATATCAAACCGGCGCCGGATCCTCATTATATGCTTGATAAATATTATGGAAATTTGACAATTCAAGAATATAGAGCATTATTAAGAAGCGATCGTTTATTTTTAATTGTGGATAAACCATTGACACGGATATTACCTGAATTTCACGAGGATAACGACGACTTTATTATTAACAACAAAATTATTCCCTCAAACAATTATCAAGTTAAAAAACAAATACAGAAAAAGGCACCTCAAACAAAAAACAATATATTGAATGAGAAATTTGGTATACAAAATGTAATAGCTCCTGTGCATTAGAATGTTGTAGATGCGAACAATTTTTTTATCGCATAAAATTCGTATCTGTATTATTATTTATTATATATATATATATATATAATTTATGAACTGCATTTTTGTTTGCGTGTTTGCTCAAGAAAAGTATGTAGATATGTTTTTTCTTTTTTTAGAAAGTCTGTTTATTTTTGGAAATTTGGATGATAATACAAACATATTAGTTTATACCTCTACAGTATTTATGAATATAATAAAACAAAATCATTTGTTTAATGATAAAAAAATAAAATTTGATATAAATGACATATATATCAATATTAATAAAGCGTGTAGATCAAGATTAGATTTTTTTAATTTATCATCTATAAAAATTTACGATAAAATACTTTATCTAGACACAGATATTATAGTAAAACGCGATATAAATAAAGTATTTGATGTTTGCCAAGAAGACCTTTTATATGTATTGGAAGAATCGACAATCGATGATCCTAATGACTGTTATGGAAAAAGAATATTTGGCGATGAAGTAAAAAATTATAATGATAAAACAGCATTTACAAGTGGAATATTATTATTCAATAATTGTGAAAAAATAAAAGATTTATTTGATAAGATAAATAAAGATATTATAAATAGGCCTCATTATAATTATTTTTATGATCAACCTTACATCGTGTATAATGCTTTCAAATATAATTTATACAACAATAAGATGTTAACATCTCTTGCTGTGGCGGGTGGTATTGATATTTTCAGTGATAAGGTGATACATCATTTTCCCGGAAATCCTGGCGTTTATAAAGACAAAATAGTTATAATGACAAAATTTTTGAATAAATTGAAATTGAAGGATTCCCACGAAAAGAGCGAAAAGATGTTAAAAATATAAAATATAAAAAATAAAATAATATTTAATTTTTATTTTTTATCTATAATCACTTTACTAGCCACATTCCGTATGATCTTATTGATTCCGGTGTCATCGTCTGGAGTTATAGCCGTGGTTACTTGATTCGCAATTTTCATATATAAATCATTTTTCTTTGTAGTAACATCAGACGCCGACGGATTTGCTTCCTTCCACACTGGAATGTATTTAAAATTCTTATTTACAATGAGCGCAATAGCGTTTCGTATTTTTTGTTTATTTTCGTCTTTATTCCACACATCATTGTCTTTGATATACAAGGTTTCTCGCTTTATATCATTGCAATGCAATGGTCTCACTGTTTCATCGAGGCCTTTGAGCCCCTTTATGAAAATATTAGAAATACCTTGCACATAACCTAATTTGCCGATATTTTCAAAGTCTTCATCTAGGATTTTGAGAGAACTGATAAAATCGCTCATATTCATAGCATTCTTGCATTTCTCATTCAAAAAAACATTCAAATTGAATTGTTTATTATTATTACAATCCGTGTTATTTATGTTACCTATTGTGGGTTTGCTAGCCAATTCCATTATTTTATTATTTTGATCTAATATAAGCTCTTTGAATTCTTTGTTGTCAAAAATAAGCTGTTGATTTTGCATTATCAACTGTTTTATGATATCATTTTTATTTATACCATTTTCATTTATGTCATTTTTATTTATTTCATTACATTTTTTTGCTTCAACAATTTCATTAGAATTTCATTTTTTTTTATGACTCCATAAATTCTGACGATGATTGAAAAATTTCCCGCAATGACACACCATTGATGATACCGTGCCCTTTTTGCCCGAAATGTAACAATTTTGTAATGTGATGTGTTTGTTGGTCTTAATATGCCTTTCATAATGATTCTTTTTGCTCGTTATAAAATGACAATTTTTACATTCAAAAACGGCGCCCTTTAATGCCCCATTTTTGTCATTGTTTGTCATTCTTTCTAAAGATTGAGAAAAAAATATTTACAAAAAGGTGAAAAATGTATGCTGTCGATTTTTTCACGAGATATTCGGGTTTTAGATCATTAAGCTCTCAACTCGAAAATTGCAAATCTTTTTGCACAAAAGTATTTCCCCTTTTCAAAAATGGACAAAAAAAATGTCCAAAAACGAAAACCCAAAATACTTTTGCGTAAAATGTTTTCACTTTTTTGAACCCATGGATCTTTCGCAAATTGCGCGCCGACGATTTTCGCGAGGTTTGTTCACATTATTTTGTTATGATAAACGGTAACAAAATAATTTGCGATTCAATAATACGGGCACCATAAAGTTCGCGGTGAAAGTTATGAAAAACGCAATTGTAAATTTTTATTTTTGTCTTTTTGAACGCGTTCTCGCTTTGTATATTTTTTTTACATTTTTAGTTTTTTTCTGTTTTTTACCACCAGATATAACACAATTATTAGATATTGGAATTTTGCGACTCCGAAAGCAATTTACCTCATCTTCTAGATTCATTATTGAAACCTCGGTTGGCGGATCTTCACCTTCGCGTATAATGATCTGTGTTATTTCTTTTTCATCTTCCACTTTGAATATCAATTCCCATATATTTTGTTTTGCAATTATACTTTCAAAATTATCAAAGAAATTCCCTGGCATTTTTCCAAGAATTTGATGTACATTTACTACTGTTTCCAACATTATATTTGAATGAGCAACAACATAAATATACTTACTCGTGTCCGTTTGATGAGTCCGAACCCATTTCATAAAATAAAAAAACCCCTTTTTTCCAAAGTAATCTGTGTATATATTTTTTTTTGATGTTAAAGGTTTGGCATTCAATTGCAAGTGTATTTTTTCTATTTTTATATCGGCGAGTTTTCGTTTCTTAGTTTTTTGTCTAAGTAAACCTTGTAAATTTTCATCAAAATATGATTTATAACGATGTTTTTTCTCTTCAAATGTTTGTTGAAATTCTTTGAAACTACCATTTATAGCACCTCCTTTCATTAATTCTAATTCTATATCTGAATCTAGTGTGGCTTCTTTACTATAAGGATAATAAGAAGAAGGATAATATTGTTCATCTTTATCCAATTTCGACATCTCAAAAACAAATATTCCTTTATTCATTTCAGAAGATTCATATGGAAAAACAATTTTAATTTCATTATTACAACCTAAAATTTTTTTCAAATTAGATTTTATTTTTTCTAATATCTGATTATCTTTTGATTCTGATTTTTGTAAAAAGTCATATATCATTTTCAAAAATAAAAAAAATCGGCGAAATTTATTCATCTGTTTCTTAAAATCTAATGGCATGTTGCCCAAATCCGCATTTTGTAAGATTGAGTGTTTTTCTTTTATGTAAGGAGAAACGATCAGCGTTAAAGTTCTTTTATTTTTGGGTTGTTCTTCTAAACAGTGCGGTAAATACTCTATTACTGCTGTCATCCATGTTCTTACTAAACAACTAACATAAACTTCGCCTTTAAACACAGAATCGCCGCCATATAGCTCTCTATCTAATGATAATCCTGTTAATACTCCCCAAAGAGAGAGCGATGGTTCGGCAAATTTTTCAAGAGTTGATCCTTGTTAATCGTCGATTATATTATTGCACGAACGCAAATGACGCGATACGCAAAAATATTGAAAATTCTCTCTGTTGGAACTAGATGTTGACGTTGCTGCGCTAGAAGTTGATGCGAAGCTAGAATTTGACACTGTAGTAGAAGTTGTATCAGTACTAGAAGTGGACAATTTTCTTTCTTCATTCTTTTCTTCATTCTTTTCTTCATTCTTTTCTTCATTTTGTTTGGGTTCTGTTTCAGAAGAAAATAAATTTCCCATTTATATATTATTACTTTTTTATTATTGTTTAGGCTTATTTATTTTTCTATATTTTCGTGTCTTTTTTGAAAGACTGCTTTTTACACGGCGGCTTTTTACACCTCGAGCAGTTGATAAACTCTTGCTATTGCTATTGCTATTGCTATTTTTCAATAAAGGTGGAAATCCAAAAAAATGACGACGCACTGCCGTTGCAATAGATTTATTACTAGTAGTTAGCATCAAAAATAAATTATTAACTTCGTTGTAATTATCACAATATTTTTTGAATTTAGCTAACATCAGATAGTCGGTTGTTTGTTCGCCTAGATTTAACGAGTAATAAGTGTAAATTAATGCAATGTAAATGTCTCTTAATGATGTGGTTGGATATTTGCTCGACAAAATGTCACCATATTTCATTAGAAATTCCGTTTCTGTATCATTGCAACAGATATTTACATTATCTTTCTTATAATGGGTTTTATTCACAATTTCAATAAATTTAGATTTCACATAATCAAAAAGGTAATATTTTTCTTCTTCATTCATTTTTTACAATATTACAATATTACAA
>Ga0187843_10000937_pt1 | contig 19086 bp, 15 predicted proteins | sample SpaLakP09_SKY_43_FD_134516 | JGI IMG/M metagenome (GOLD analysis project Ga0187843, IMG submission 134516) | Oligotrophic lake water microbial communities from Sparkling Lake, Wisconsin, USA - SP09_SKY_43 | ecosystem: Environmental > Aquatic > Freshwater > Lake | place: USA: Sparkling Lake...
CCTCGAGCAGCGCTCGGGCGCGACCTGGTCCGCGCAGGTAGCGGCGCAACTCCTGGAGCACGCGACTAAAATCAGCGAAGCCGTCCCAATGACGAAAGCGGTCGAACGCCGACGCGTCGGCGTCGCGGCGGTCGCCTACCAAGCCGTAAGGGTCACTGGCCATCACGAAGATCCGATCGAGTCCAACCTCTATGCCGCGGCGACCCAGGGCAAGCACGAGTTCGGTGCGTTTGCGCTCGCCCAACTGCACATAGCGCAGCGCGTCGAGCTCCGGATCTACGCCAAACTCGTCACCACGATTGATGACGAGGAAGCTGCGGGCACGCTTCGAAACCCGGCCAGCTTCACCGTCATCCATGAGGCAAGCCCGAATGGCGTGGTCGTTATCGATTAACAGGTTGGGCTGAAACATCAGCACAATGGCTGCGGCGTCGGGAATCGTGGTCATTGCGGTTGCTGCATGGTCGGCGTTCGCGCTCTGGAAGCCGGGCGTGTCGACAAGCAACATATCGCGGTAGGCATACTCTCCGATGCTTGTCGTGGTTGGCCGCGCAGCCACTTCGAGCGATTCACCCACAGGCTGCCCGTCATCCACCAACAGGCGCTTAATGAAGCTTGTCTTGCCCGCGTTGTAGTCGCCCACGAGGTGAACCCGCGGCGGTGTTGCACGATGGCGCGCATCGACCTCGTTGACCACGTCCAAGCCAGCAGCATCGCCGGCACAATTAACGCGGGCAACGTCCAGCCACGCCAATGACTCGGCAAACGTCAAGTCACCCGGCTCGCGCCAGAAGTGGTGGAGCAGGCTCTCGGGAACCTCTGTACCGAACGATGAATCGTAGGCAGAGGTGCGGGCCGCCTGCGTGGAATAGGAGTCCTCACGCAGGCCTCGTGGATCGTCCAACCAGTCCTGTCCGAGCCAATGCAAACCAGCAGCATCCGAACGTCCGGGGAATGCGCACCGCGACATTTGGCGCGCAACGGCACCAATCGCTTCCTGGGGTACGCCGGGCGGACGCAGGCGCGCGGCAATCTCGCCAAGATACGTCGACAGCGTGAGCGTAGTCTCCTCCAGCGTGCGCAGAGCCTTCGCCGCGCGCAATTGTCCGGGTAGTACCTGCGAGGAGACTTCGCGTTTCGCCTGCTCGCCGGTCGCCAGCGCGGCCTCACGCAGCGCGTCGAAGGCGGCATGTACGTTTTTTCCTAAACCCTCTCTCGCAGCGCGTTTCTCCGCTAGTCGACGCACTTCCGCGCGCGCGCTGGCCGACTTGCCGCCCCATCCCAATGCCGTGGAGGCGAGCCCAGTGCCGAACGCGACTGCAGCGGCCACACCAGCACCCCATCCGAGCGGATTCCAGATGTTGACCGCCGCCACGCCGGCAAACGTGGAGGTAACACCTGCCAGAATTCCGCCGACCTTTAGTCCCCAGGAGCCGATGCGCCATCCACCGCCTGCGTCACCCTCGATCTCCAAGCCGTCGCCCGGAATACGCAATGACAGCGCCATGTCGCGGTCTGTCAAGTGCACTCTGACGGCGAGGAATTTCCAAGCCCTAGTGAGCGCCTGGTCGGCAATCGCCTGCATGGCGACTGTGTCGAAACAGCGCGATCGCACGGCTTCAGCCGACAGGGTGTCGCCTAGAGTGAAGGCCTCCTCGATGCAGGCGTCGGCCTCCTGCAGAGCCTTCAGACGCAAGGCCTCTAGTGCCGCGTCAAGTTCGTGACGTAGATGCCTGATGTACTCACCTTCCTGCGGCGCCAGGAACGCGCCACCGCGGGCAGTCTCCAGTTGATCGAGTAGGTCGACCCCGTCGAATTGAACGGCCGCTCGGTCTATCAGCTTGTCGCGCGCCGGGTATCCAAGCAGAGTAAGCAGCGGTTCGATGCCTTTCGACTCCACTGCTGACGCGGACAAGGTAGCCTCGGATGCCACCTTGTCCACCGAAGACTGCAGCGCCGCCAGCACGCCGCGCACTTGGTCGTGCATAGCGTCAATGCGGAAGCCTGTGGCATGTTGCTGCACTGCGCACTCCAGAAGATTGCTGAGCACCAGATAGTTGGAGCGCTTCTCAAGTTCCTCGCTACCGTACTTGCGACGCTGGCTTGCTAGGCTTTCAGCATCCGGACCTTCGTACGGATCCTTTGCACGCGCGGCCACCGCATACTTGGCGCTCAGACCCACCACAGGCACATCCACTAGGCCGATCACCGCTAGGCCGTCCCGGATGTTGCTCGCATGCTCGCTCATCGCGCGCGAGACGCGCGATCGTGCGCTCCAGGTCCCAACCCGGTCGGGCATACGCCATACGGCGTTGCGTTGATTCAGAACGGCGATGACAGGCTTGCGATAGCGCTGCACCCAGTCAGCGACCTTCACAAACTCCTGAGCCTGCTGGCTCTGACTGTCGAAACACAGCAGTACGAAGTCAGCCGTCTCCACTGCCTCCTGCGCGACTCTCTCAAGACTGTCCCGCGACTGCAGACGACCCCATCCGTTAATGCCCGGAGTATCGATCACGCTGCACGGCCCCCAGGAGCGGGCAGCGATCTGCGTCGTCCAGTCGCTTTCACCATGGGAGATCGACTTGCCGTCGCCGCGCGTGAGAGCCGTAATCAACGAACTCTTGCCTGCCCCGGTGCGGCCGAACAATGCAACGTTGAAGGAATTCAGGGTTTGTCCCTGGCGATCGATGAGTTGCGCCAAGCGAGCGCGCTTGTCCTCGACCTCCTGTCTGAAAGCATCGACAATATGATCGCATCCTGCACCGATGTGATCGGGCCCGATTCGGTCCATGGCCGCATCAAGCCTCGAGTCGAGTTCTTGCCGAATGGCCCGGATCTTGAGGTATTCCGCCTTGCTGGCCTCCACTACCTCCTGGGCCAGGCGCTGGAGGGATTCCGTAGTTTCAGCTGCACGCGATCCCTCGCACGGGTCGCCGATCATCGTGTCGGTCATAGGGGAATGGACTGCATCGGCTTTTGTAGACAAATCTCAGCTTCCCGTTTGAAACTATTCAAATGCCTTTGGGCTGTAATGGTCGAGGTGCCTGTGGGGGCGTTTTGAGTGCCAAAACCGAGCTGTAGCCTAACGCAATTGACTCGACGAGCCACTGTCATAACCTCAAAGTCGTTCGGCACATAGGATAAGTCGTGCAGCTCGGGAACTGAGCCCCCACATTCCCCCCTCTCCTTGCAGTTCGCACCGTCATGTGCGAGCTACAACTCGGGCACCAAGTTGCATCGCGCAAAGGCGGAGCGGCGGCGATTTTTCTCGCGGCAGTGGAGCTCGTTGCCGCAGCCAAAGACTGCTTTTCCTGCCCAATCAGGTCGAACAGCCGATCGCCGTCAACCAGCTTCACATTCCTGCCATCAGCATAAGCAACTGAATCGGCAGTAACGCGACCCGAAGTCACCACGAAGCCGCTCGCAATGCCTTTGGCCGTCATGCCAATTGAACGTCAACTGGGCCGGATCGGATCCTTTCAAGGGAGACTCCACATGCCTTCAAGGTAGACCAAAGTGCGGGCGAGGCCTTCGGGCGTGAGGGCTAGCGCAGCTGGCACTCCATTGAGAGCGACGTTGCGCGAGTTCATCCAGCTCTGACGCTTCGCCTCGTCACCGCCGACCATAGCGTCAAGCGCATGGAAGACGCGGATGAGCATCAGGCTGAGCTGCCCCTCCTTTGAATCAGGGTCAATACCCCGCTCGCCACTCAAGATGAGCGAGACGGTGGATTCGCTGAGCCCCACCGTCAAAGCCAAATCCTTGCCGCTTATGCCAAGACCTTCAGCAGCGTGCTGGGTAGCCTTGCCAAGGACAAAGGTCTGGCCGGCTAGCATCACGGGACTCACCATCCGTCACCAGGCCTTTCGAACTCGGAGGCCGGATTGGGTGTGAAAGTGAACCCATCCAGTTCGCCCTTCTTGAATGCCCCTAAGCTCCGTGTAGTCCGGCGCCCAGCAGCCACGTCCTCAATATCTTTGCGGTGGCGGTCTTTTAGCAGTTGGATGCCTCCAAATTCATAAACTGCTCCCTCACAGCTCAGCATTTCCTTCGTTGTCATCGCTGGCCTCTTAACACCAAGTCCACACGGTCAAGCTCGCACTTCGTCAAGCCGACCTCCGGGTCACAGAGGACGATACGCAAGTTGAACGGCTTGTAAAGCCAAGCCTGGTCGTCCAACGCTGCCCAGGGGCGCCAGGGCTCGTCGCTCTCGGCTAGCCACCTAGTAACTTCGAGTTCGCGCTCGAAGCGCGTCGGTGGAACGTCGCCGTCATACTGCTCCCAATCGTCATGCTTGAGATTTGGCGTCGCTCCGAGAATGCGAGATTGCACGTCCTCTGAGAAAAATCCTCGCAGCTCCTCGATGGGGTGAGCCTCGCGCCAACTGCTCGAGATAACGACATCGACATCAGGGCGGCCACGGAGCCACTTTTCCAGCAGCTCAAGATGGCAAAAAAGTCGGTCAACGCCGGCACGTTCAGGGTGAAGAACGCCATCAAAATCCAAGAAGAGAATGCTCACCGCACCACCTCTTTGCCAGCCTGCCACACCGCTTCAAGAGTAGCGACAGGCGTCAGACTGCTCACAAGGTGAGGCTCGGAGAGTGCAAAAATTTTCATGAAACGATGACCTCGGCGTTGCCTTCGGCATCGATGGCCGTGATTCCGCGTAACCCGACACCGTAATTTTTAAACCCTTGGGCGGTCCACTGGTCAGAGCTGTCAACACTGTCATGCTGATGGCCATGGACCGCCATCCATACATCCGTTGGAAACCCAAGTTGCTCGATGGGCACGGACCGACATTGATACCTAAGCATTCCAGCGATGTCTTAGAGATTTGTCTTTGCTTTGTATGCCATCTGCATGGCCACAGCCTTGACCGCGATATAAGCGGCTCGCAGCGCGTTGGCATCAGCAAGGGCGTGGTGCCGCGCAAGTCCTCTCCGATGCAACTCACGAAAGCAACCATTAGCGGCAATAGAGCCTTCTGGTGAGTCCGTCAGCGGACCCACGTTTACCGGGATCACAATATCCTGGACTCGGCCCCAGAGTCCGGAGTCGCGGATGGCGAGCTTCATCAATTCGAAGTCGGTGGCGTAGTCGAACGCGACCTCGACTCGAGTCCGAGACTCCCCGGCCTGCACCAGAAGCCACTCGGCAGTCCTGCGCCCCAGTTCCATGGCTGTCGATGCCGCGCCAGGAACGAGCCCCCACATGTCCAAGACGCCGTCATTACGGACGAAATCGCTGGAAGCAATCAGCCTAGCGCGCCCGACATCGGTGCTCATGTCGAGCTCGACGTAGTGCTCTCGGCCATCATGCGCAACAAGGCCCAGACTCAGCAGATGCGGGTCCTGCAAAGAGGTAAATTCAGTATCTAGAAAGACAATCATCTGCAAGATATATCACCTCGAATGCCGTTCGCCAAGGCGAATCATGCAGCGATGGTGTACGAGATATCTCGTGCGCGAGTGCACGTTGCACGGGTACAAATGTGGTCTCGGAATGACCCTATTTGTCTCTCACATTCCCTGCCGTCCGCCGGTTTATCCGTAGCATTGAGAGCCATGGAATCAATCATGAGACGCTCAAAGAAGGCCTCGAAGAGTGCGCCACCGGTCGGAGAAACTTGTGATTCCGAGAGGCCGGCCATCGCCTACCGCCGGGTCAGCGGTCCGCTCTTTAATGTCGTCATAGGTGCCAACCTGGCGGCTGCAAGTGAAGCAGCTCGACGAGCGGGCATCCTCACAAAAAACGGGCAGCTATCTTCTAAATATCGATGAAGCGAATTCCCGGTCGCACTGCATGTCGATCAGCAACTGAAGAGGATGCTTGAGGACGTTGCCACGATCCATGCGCGTAGACCCGCTCTCAAGCATCTTTTCAGCGCTTGGCCTTGATTTGCAATTGCAGAGCCAGGCCGGCCCGCCTACTGTCGGCAGCGATAGCGGCGCGGAGCGGTAAGCATGGGACTTGCAACGTGCGCTCAAACACTCTCCGTCTAGGCCAAAGGGCGAGCGGGTGGTCACCTGGACCATCCCTGCCTGTTCGTTACCCCCTTATTTACTTACATATCCGAGTCATATGTGAGGCAACCTGGGGGTCTTAGCAAGCCAACTACACACCCTGCTCAGCTCACATATCCCCCTTCGGAACTCACAAATGGGCTGCTGGTGACGAAGAGTCAACGACTTACGAGCGATTTCGGCTTGTCTAAACTCCCAAAAGTCATCTGCGCAAGGGGTCCTTTTTTGCTCACATATCCAGCTCCATAGATCGTGCCGAGGCGCACGACTGAAGCGGATCCGGACAGACCGCCTCGTCCATAGTATGGACGAGGCATACGAGGCCTCCGCTGGGTTGTTTTGTCAGGCGCCTCTAAGTGCCGAACTTCGTTGGGGTGCACCCCCGACGCAGCAGGTGAAAGGTGCCGTCCATACTATGGACGCGGCGAGGGCGGCCTCCTGGGAGTGCCCCATAAGGCGCTTCCGGGTGCCGAGTTTCGCCGGCTTGCCCCTTCGACGCAGTTGGCGAAAGTCGTCCAGACTTTGGACGCGGTAAGAGCGACCGCACGGGGTGCCCGATTTACCGCCTCTGGGCGCCGAGCCACGCTGTGCTATGACCCCAACGTAGTGGGTGGACGATGCCGTCCATAGTATGGCCGCTACGGACGAGGCCTCCTCGAGGTTTTCCGGTCGGCCGCCTATGAGTGCCGAATTGCGCAGGAAAGTAACCCCGACGCAGTCGGTGAACGAGGCCGTCCATACTATGGACGCCGCGGGGCTAAGCCCCCCGAAGATTCTGATTGGCTACCTCTGCATGCAGAATTCAGGAGGGTTTTGACACCGACGGAGCGAGTAAACGGTGCCGTCCATACTATGGACGCGACGCACGGACCCGCGCGGTGGAGCCCGATTGGCCGCCTCCGGGCGCCAAGTTATGCTGTGATACGCCCCCGACACAATGGCTGGCAGGTGCCGCCCATAGTAAGGACGCTACGGGCGAGGCCTCCCGGGAGTGCCCGCAAAGTCGCTTCTGGGTGCCGAGGTTCGCTGGTTTGCACCTTCGATGCAGAGGATGAAAGGCACCGTCCATACTATGGACGCGGCGCGCGGACCCTCACGGAGGCGCCCGATTGGCTGCTTCTGGGCGCCGAGATTCGCTGTGCTACGCCCCCGACGCAGTGGGTGGGCTTTGCCGTCCATAGTATGGACGCTACGGGCGGGGCCCTCCCGGGAGTGCCCGCTAAGTCGCTTTTGAGTGCCGAGGTTCGCTGGCCTGCACCTTCGGCGCAGTGGGTGAAAGGCGTCGTCCATACTATGGACGCCGCGGCCGAGGCCTCACCGAGGTCGTCCGATCGGCGTCCGCTGCACACCGAGTTGCGCAGGTCTGCGCCCCCTACGTAGTCGGTGAACGGTTCCTTCCATACGACGGCCGAGGCGCACATAGCCTCCCGTGGAACGCTCAATGAGCTGCCTCTGAATTTCTCTTTTGCGGGATTCCGCCCACGACTCAGTGAGCGAAAGGTGTCGTCCATACTATGGACGATCGCTTTCCTGCCTAGCTGCCACCCGTTTCCATAGTGTTGAACTCGCCGGAACAAAGGGCCTGGTAATACGACCCAAGGGGAGCTGGGGCATCGGACTGCGCTTGAGGCGAGCTCCAACGGAATGGTATCCAGTCGCAAAAAATAAATGGAAAGCCTCAATGACGGTCACATGACTGCTTATGGTCAAGGGCTTAAATGAAGGGGCCAGTGCCAAAGGTCGTAATCACCCCAACCGCCCTTCCTCCCGGACTCCACACCGCAAAGCGGTAATACGAAGAAGCGTATTCTTGGGCGATACCTCAGTGAGGACATCCAACCCAAGATCCATACCAATGCCAGCCCGCAGCGCGCGTCTGACCCTGGATGAGTACCTCCGCCACGTAGCTTGGACGCCAATTGCACATCCTTAGACGATCTGCACTAAAGCCCAAATCGTCTGCCCTGCAACGCGGGTTCTGCATACCCACACTAGGTCAGGCCCAACCGATTGAGCAACACACGCAGGCCCGCCTCCTGGCCTCGCGATTTGCGCAAGCGACACAAGACCCACCCTAGGCGCTCCGCACGGTTGGGCAACAAGTCGTCGCGCCGGGCAATCTCCTGGGCCAGCAGACCGCTCTGTTCGCTGGGGCAGTAGGTGATAAGCAGCGAAGACGAGCGATGCTGCGGGTCACATGCGTAGGCCAGGCATTGTGCCGGAGCGAGCCTCCACAGCGCAGCCAGCAGCACGATGCTGGTCGGTCCCGTGGACAGAAACCGATTGGCCAGCACCGCGGGATTTGCGGACTCGGCGAGCACCGCTTCCCAGCACCACAGCGGATCGTCCGGACCCAGCCGATCCGAAAGTACCTCCTGCCAAGTTGCGGGCAGCCCTCGAAAGCGGCCGTATAGACCAAAGACGGCGGCCTCTGGCAGGCCGGGCAGCACGTTTGACGCCCGGCTCCGGCCGAACAGCCAAGTCCAAGTCGGTCCCAGGACGGCCAACATTGATGAATCACGGCCGGCGGCGGCCTTGAGGAAGCTCGGAAGAAGGCGCGACGCGACGGCATCCGCATCATCGCACTCAAGACTACGGACCAGGTGCCCCGGCGCCTCGCGTAAGCGCAACAGCACGTCCCACCATTCCGCTTCCGGTGCAACCTGTCCGCGCCCCGCCGCCACCAGCATGAGCGCGGCCCACAGCGGCCCGGGCCGATTGATCCCGACCAGCCCCAGATAACCTACACGATCGACCACCCGCTGGGCCGATCGCACCGCCTCGTCAAAACCCGCACACGCCTCGTCGAAGCCCTCGCCCGCATCTAACAAGGATTGAGGTAGCTGGGAATACCAATACCCGTCGGCGTCGCTGCCCGGCAGCCAACCAGGAAACCAAGCTGCCAGTTCAGGTGGCAGCACAGGCGGCGGGGGCGAACTTAGGCTCCATTCCCAGCAGGCCAACAACCATGGCAGCGGTACGCCGCCATCCATGCCGGCCGCGCGGGTGAAAGGCGGCCAAACTGCGCCGCACGCCTCACCATGCTGGTGCAAGATTCGCGAAAGCAGTCCCGCGAGTTCCGGAGTGTAGGTCGCCTGGCCCGCCGCGAACTTGCGTCCCATGACCTCGAACAAGGCCTCTGCGGCAGTCAATGCAGACAGACTGTCTGGTGCCGCCCGCAGCACCACCCCGATCGAGCAATGGAGCGCCACTGGCGGCATCTCGTCCAGCACCGAATCCACAGCATCCTGTCGCGATGCGTCGCCCACTAATGGTCGCGCCCAGCGCTCAAGGTCACCTTCCGACACCCAACGCATCAACGCATCGCGCAACACCAATCGGGCCTGGGCCGGCTGCGCGAATTTCCACCAGCCCTGGCTGTCGGTGACCAAGAATGCCTCCTCTCGGAGCGCCTCCAAGTCGAGCGTCGGCGGCCGCTTCTTACGGGATTTGGCACGCTCGCCGTCTGCAACATCGCGAGACTCCGCGTCCACCAGGCCCAGCCAATCATCCCAGGGCAGCGGGGCCAACCAATCATGCGCGGCGTCCCGCCAGCGCACATCGACCAGACGCAGCAATAGGCTCCCGGCACGGCTATCCATCCGGGCTAAGTGACGCAGCAGGCTCGCTCCGGCATCCGTAGTATTGGGCTTCGGCAACTTTTGCTCGCCGCTCGCGTGGCACAGCGATGCAAGCGCCATCACGTCCGCCGGCGTTGAAAACCACACCGACATCGGGTCAAAGTGCTTTAGCCAGCCACCCAACCCCTGGCTGCTGAACAGCGTATCCCCAGTGGCGACCAAGCGCTGCTCCAGCCAGGCGATGAGACGCGAGCGCCAATCAGGCGCAAGGCGCCATTCGAAGTAGCGCAATTGGTCTCTGAAACCATAGACGCCGCCCTGGTTGCCATTCACGAGGTCAAGTCGCCGCCGCTCTTTACCCTTCGTGACCAGCCACTCCCAACTCGGATGCAACGCGGCTTCCGACTGCAGAGCCGGGCGCGGGCACGCACTCGTGGAGACGATCAGCACAGGCCGCTCCGGATCCAGCCGCATCAGAGCTTCCATGTCGTCCTGCTTCACCGCGAGTTGCGGCGCCAGCACGACAGGCCCGCAGCCGGCGGCCCTTGTCACGGCGTCTTCGAGCGTGTCAGCGGCGACAACTGCGACGCTGCCGACGGTCTGCAGCCGCGCCAACAATAGGCTGCGACCACAGCCCGGCGGCACCATTAGCCAGGACACTCCGTCCAAGTCTTGCAGCCTAGGGGGCTGACGCGAAGGCGGAAGGGCGCGCTGCATCCAAGCCTCGAGATCGTGGGCGAAAGCCTTCGAGTCGACCAGAAACCCGGCGCCGAGATCGGCCGGTAACTCCTCAAGCAAGTCCATTGGCGTCAGCGTGGAGAATTCCGGAAAGCTCCATCGCCCTCGAGCCCGTTGCACCTGCGCCGCCACCAGTTCGCCGGCATCAAACTTGGTCAGCGCCTGCAGTGCCTCGACCCGGTCCGGTCGCCCGCGCCACCAGGTGCTATTGCCGCGCCCGAGTTCGCCGAGCTTGACACCAAGGCCGCGGGGCTCGATGCCTTGGAAAGCCTCAGGAGCCTTCTTCTTCAGCTCCCTTGCCAAGCTATCTATGGACGGGAATCCCGCCCTGCCTATCGCTTCCGCCAACTTCCCATCCATCGCTAACCTTTTCGTCGCGTTGCCCGAAACCGACCGCATGCTAACTCCTGGATACCCATATCGATGCCATCCGCATCTTAAATGCATCGATGCATTGCAATTGCAAGGCTGTTGCGACCAACACCTCCAATCTCCAACATTAGCTCCATCAACAACTTCTCAAGGAGCAAGAGATGAAGGTACGTTTTCTTGGCGCGGTCGGTTCAGTGACGGGCTCATGCAGTTGGCTACAGGACTCGGCTCGCGAATGGAATTTTCTAGTCGACTGTGGCATGCATCAAAACGAGACCGACAGCGCGCCGGGCGCGCGTACGGATTGGCCATTTGACCCGGCCACGCTGCAGTTCGTGGCACTGACGCACGCCCACCTCGACCACTGTGGCCTGCTGCCAGCGTTGTACCGCGACGGCTTTCGCGGTCCCGTGCGCTGCACCCCCGAAACGGCCGAACTGGCCCGACTAGTGCTGGCCGATGCGGCGCGCGTGCCTGGCTCCGGTATCACCCAGGCCAACGTCGAGCGAATCCTATGGCAGCCATTCCACGAGGACCTGCCGTTCGGCCAACCCCGCCCAGTGGCCAGGGACCTGTTCTTGCGCACCCTTCGCTCCGGTCACATCCCAGGCGCGGTCTCCATGGAGGTGCTGTGGGGTGCGCCGGGTCCGGAGCAGCGCAACATCGTCTTCTCTGGCGATCTCGGCCCCGGCGGCGAGGACACGGAGGTCGCGCCTATGCTGCGCTTTCCATGGAGCCCGCGCAGGGCCTGCTTCGCTGTACTGGAGTCTACGTATGGCAGCACCGTACGAACACCGCAAGAACGCGACCCTGGACAACGACTAGCGCGCCTACAAGCGTTGGTGGCCGGCATCATCGAATCCGGCGGAACACTGCTGCTACCGGCCTTCGCCGTCGGCCGTGCTCAGGATCTGATGTTCGATCTGCATGCAGTGGTCGCCAGCGACCCACTGCGATTCCGCGACCTGCGCATCGTGCTCGACGCGCCGTTGGCGCGCCGCGTCCAGGGCGTTGTCGCCCGGGCGATGCAACGCGTGGACGTGATGCGCGACAAGGTTCGCCCGCTGTGGTTGGGCAAGCAGGTGTTCCGTCAACTAGGTCTGGACGACACCGAACCCGACGATATCCAGGCCGCACTTGACGTCATCTCGATGACCCTGACCGGCGTTCGCGGAGATGGTTCGCGCCCGATCACACGCGGCAACGCGTTAGCGCAGCAGTGGCGCGCACTCACCGAACCGCCCACGAAAACAGCACCCGATCGTAGCCGCGCACCGGAGGGCCCCACCGTCATCGTCTGCGGCTCAGCCGACGGCTGCGGCGGTGCCGCCGCCAACTGGCTGCCGACCCTACTGCGGGACTCGCGCCATGTGATCGCCACCACCGGCTACACCGCGCCACGCAGCGTAATGGGACGAGTAGTGACGCTGGCCGATCTACCACTGAAGGAACGCCGACGTCACCCTGGACGAATTGAATGGCCCGACAGCAGGACGATTCCGATCCGGGACATCGGAGCTATGGTGACACGTTTGCGCGGCTACTCGGCCCACGCCGATCAAGCCGACCTCCTAGACTGGGTCTTCCTGCGCCGGCAGGACGGCGACGGCATAGTAGCGCCAACATTGTTCTTGCAGCACGGCGAGGATCGCGAGCGCGAAACGCTGCGCGCAGCCCTACTGGAGCGTGCAGCCGAGACTGGCCAGCGGATCAACGTCGTACTGCCTCAGCGTGCGGACGATTGGGTCTCGCTCGACGGGCAGCCCGCCACTCACTCCGCATAGAGAATACTGACGCCGCGAATTGAGTTCTGACGAACTCCGCCAGCAGATAGGAGTGAAATCCATCGGCTGGCGGCTACCACGAACAAGTCAAACTCCGGCCGCGCAAGCGCTTCATGCTGCAGTTCGACCTGCAACGTATCCGCCTTGCCGTACCGATATATAGACCGGAGGACAAGGCGGCGCCGAAACGCAACTTACCGTAACCAGCCCCGCGTTACGGCCCAGGTTTGCGCGCTCGCAACTTCGTAGCTGCGATTCCTGCAGTCGCGCTCTTATTCATTGAGGCACTTGTGCCAATCGACTGGCGCAGTTTTACCGGCCGCGTTGCCTTGATATCTACAGGAGTCACCGCACCGGACCCTGCTTTACCCCCTCTCCCATAGTGGATCGCCGAGCGGGTGGTACTGTGACCCATGGCTTGAGCCAAGGCTTCACGGCTGGCGGATTTGGCAGCATCCTTCTTGAACTGATGACGAAGGCTGTACGCGGATAAGGCGCAGCCGCCTTTCTTTGGAGGGAAGACACGCTGACTTGCCCTCGCCACCGCCTTTCGGTAATTCTCTTTGTTGGAAACGAAATTCCTTGAGTCGAACGGCAAACCAACTGGCAACAACTTCCCCAAAATTTCCGCAAGACCGTTTCCCGCGACATTCACGCAAAAGCCTCGGGTTTTCTGCCCCGCATTCTTTCCAAGCTTAGCGCCGGAAATAGTGAAATCCAGCAGTCCATTTGGATGCTTAACTACGATGACACCGTTCAGCAGTTCTTGGTTTCGGCACCCAGTCAGAGCTTGAATCAGGTAGGCCAGCTTGACAGGTCCATTCAAAGTGCATGCAATCTGTTCCCGCCAATTCTCTGGCTTACGGCGAATGCTCATCGATTTGCTGTTTTTGCTACGCTTACTCACCCCAAAAAGCTTGGGAGGTAAGCACACTGGCGTCGAGTCAAGTGCATTAGCCAGACCAACAAGCTCGCTCAGGGCTTGATTAATGCCACCGCCATCCCTTGAGGTAGCGCCACCCCTACCACAAGCACGGATCCGTTCGTCAATACCCAGCTTGATCGCCCCGATCCTATCGATAAGCACGTACTGCAACGCGGCTTTCAGTGAATACCAAGTGCTTGGATGATTTGCCTTCCCCTCAACTAATTGCCAAACGTCCTGCTTATCTTGAAATGCCTGACTAATAAGCGGCTCAGCAATCTTCATGTACTTCTTAGCCGTCTCATGTGACGGACCAAGCGCCGCAGATAAAAGTGCGTCGTCCGTTTTATAGCGAGCACGAACTTCTTGCTGAGTTTCAACCGTCGCACCTCGGGGGCTCAGCTTGGCGAGTGCAATTCGAACACGGTGCTGTCGACGCAATTCCGTAGTTTTTCGTTGAAGCTCGAGGAATTCACTATTTGAAGTCGGCATCATGAATCTTTCAGACATGATTAGGCAACACTTTCTAGAACTCGACCCCGCACCGCGCGGAGCCTCTCCAGACAACTAATCACATCTGTCGCAAGGTTTCAAGGCGATTCCCGATCAAGGACAGCAGCCGCTTGGTTGTCCTGAGGACACAGCTCCTCGGGCTGGGCTACATGGAATTGCTGCGATGCCGTGCTTGTCCGACCAATCGGCCCTCAGGAGGCCGCTCGGTCGGACCTCCGATGAGCCTTCCGCTCCCGCTCCAGCCTCATCTGCGCACTGGCTACCGCCAGCTTGCCTGCATTACTGCTTCCCCTACCGGGTCTGCAGCAATGCCTCCGGGCTGCTAACGCATCCCTGCGCGCCCGCTTCGCAGGCTTGCCCGCCCATCTGCTTTTCAGCATCTGGGCATATTGTTGGACATAAAAACCCCTGTCCAACAATATAGCTTTTGCGTATCCGGAAGGATGCATTGGCTCACGGTTTCCGCAGTATTCCCACCCAAATCCTCGCATCATTCGAGCGGCGCCTGGACACAATTTCCGCAAACTTTCTGCACACCTGCTGCAAACTTGCTGCAAACTTTCGGCAACTTAGCTGCTAACTAGCTGAAAACTTAGCCCTACTGTCTCCGCACAATCATTTTTCTGCAAACTTGCCGCAAGTTTGCAGCAAACACCATGGCCGCTTGACGTTTCCCGACCTTTGCGCTCTACGTATATCATCCAAAGCAAACAATATTGCTCGCTTGTTGTCAAATTGTTAGACATATGTAATGCAAATCCGGCTTTTCCAACCTTCCGCCAGCATTGCCCTTGACGCTTTCCGATCAATGCGTTCTAAACACATCAATTAACGCAAACATCATTGCTCGCTTGTTGTCAAATTAGTAGGCATATGCAATACGAATTGAACCTCTACAACGTTTCTCCAATAGCTCGCTTGACGTTTTCAGACCAATGCGTTCTGTACGTATCGATTAAAGAAAACATCATTGCTCGCATATTGTCAAATTAGTAGGCATATGTAATATGGCTACAGCCTTTCTCGCTTTCCTACAACGTCGCGCATTAAATTTCCAGACGATCTCCACACCGACTGGGTCGCGCGGGCCCTACCCTCCCGACACTATTGCGCTGAAACACTGAGCACCACCTCAAATGTGCGGCCACCTACCGCAACTCTTCGGTAACGGCTAGCCGTACCAATTTTTCTGCACGCTTACTCAAATGAGCGCTGACGCAGTCAATTGAGTTAACAAGAACATCAAGAGCCAGAAGCTTGTTTTGATTGTGTAAGCCGAGCCGCGCAACGCGCACTCAACAGTGCTTCGGCATCCTTCAAGGACCGCGAGAACAACGCACCACTGTAGGCCTCGGTCTAGCGCCTGCCGCATGGCACAAACCAATCGGTAAAGCACGACATCGCTGCACCAATATGCATATAGTGCAAAGAGAGCATCAAATCACCATGCAATGCGTCGGCGGCGCAATGGAGGCATGATTATTTCTGTTAATTTGCCATGTACAGATCGCCCGGCGAAACCAACGCCCCATCAACAAAGTAAGTTCTTGTTAAATATATAAAAATTTCGTATTGATTTTGACACCCGACCTTTCATTAACCAGTGATAGTACAGGCTATCATCGGTTAGCAGCTTCTGCGGGAATGCTTTGACGTTTACCACAGACTTGACGTTCGCTAGGCATACGACTCAGGGCGGAGAGGACGGCTTGTTAAACCTGAGATAGCCCCCCTCCCCCTGAATCTCAGGACTTGGTCTATCGCTTATCTTCCTGATAGGCATAGGACTGTGAATATAACTACGCATACAGAGACGATTGAAGTAATCACCCGCGACCAGCACAGGAGGCGCTGGTAGGCTTTTCAGTCGCCTTTCGAACCAGTAGCCAGACATGGCAGTAGCGCATAGCGCTACAGGCAACGCTCGGCTCCAAGGCTCCCAAGATCAGGTCAACTGCGACACTTGCGTCAGCAGTCTGGATCGAGCCGAGTCCAGTAGCGTCGGATTCGTCTTCACGGATAGCTGAGACGAATCTTTGCGCCCAAGGAAGTACTGAATACGCTCAGCGTTGGCTCCACTCGGATGTGGCAGACCGCTCAATACTTGATCTTTGCGGAAGCAATCATCCTTGATGAGCATCTCCATGACCTTAGTTGGCACAGGACCCAAGGGGATGAAAACGGCATGAGTGAGTTGTGCCCCAAGTTTTGCGAAGTGCTCCATCACAAGCCGTCGCAGAACAGGTGTCCGCATGGGATCGGGATTGCCGTTGTAATTCTCGCCACCGACAAACACTGGGAACTGCAAGGCTGAGGCAGTCTGGAGCAAGTGCGGCTTCGTATCGAACAACTCCTTGCAGGAGCCTATTCCCAACCACCGGTCCAAGCCAATGTGGTCAAGCATGGCCGTCAGGTTTGCTCGCATGGGCCCAGAGAATGCGCCAACTTCCTTAGCCTTACGCATTGCCTCGCCAGAGGTTGCGCCTGCAGCGAGTTGCCGCCTCGCCTCAGCTAGCGCATTTGCTGCCTGAACGCGTCCCGGTGTGATGCCTACCAGCACGAGCTTCGCTTGGGGATTCACTGCTTCAAACGGTGCGTAAAAGATCTCAATCTGGCCTTCAGCCGCCATTCGAAGTGATGGGTCGCCCGGGCTTGCAGCAGCTCGAATGGCCGATGCGTACTGGTCAAAAATTTGCGTATCCATTGTTAGTTATCTCCCTTGTTTGCAGTCAGCGTTTCTTAATTCGGTGGGTACGGTGACCGGCGGTAATGACACGGCCATCGCCCTCCACGATGTAGATGTTGAGCAGGCTTCCGAGGCGGTCTACCACCTGCGCGCCTACGGCGGCCGCCAAGCGCTTCTTGGCGCGGTGATCGAAGTACCGCTTTGTCGCGCCGTGAGAAACCACTTCGCTGCCGAAGTCTTGGAGCCACTGTTGAATGAGTGGGGGGATGCCACGCTGCTGACAGCGGGCTCTCGCATGATGAGAAAGTTGCACGAAGAGTCTCCTGCCTGCCGTTAGCCAGTGATATGAGACAACTTGTACTGGCGGTCGCCAATCCTTTCGATACGGATACGGTCGCCGACGCGGGCGTTGAGCTCCTCGTTGAGCCAGGCTCCGAAACGTTTCCGGGGCGAGATTGTTTTCGCGCTTTTCACCCGGATGTCGGTCTCCGAGCGATGCGTGCCGTACTCCAAGAACACGCTTGTCCCGGTATCACCCTCATTGCGCGTGCCGAGGCTGTCGGCGGGAAACATTGCAGTGGCCGAGCTTGGCATATCAAGGTAGCCATGCAGCAACATGGCTTGAGATAGCGTGATGGTGATCGTCGTGATGGCTTGGTCGGGCACCTCACTCTGCTTAGCGGGTTGCCAAGCACCGGGATTGAGCAACATATCGACCTGCTCTGGAAACAGCGCGCTCATGATCTGATGGGTGAACCACACCCGGTCGACTTGCAGCGCAATGGCCCACTGTCCGCATTCGTGAGGCCGCACCGCGAGCGGCAATTCACAGCTCTCGAGTATCTGTGCGGGAGACAGGCCGCTGTGTCGAGAGGCCTCAACCACCCATTCGGGGTAGCGAGGATCGGACTTTGACGGAGCATTCCCTTCGGAACTACTCCAGAGTGTTCGCAGGCGTAGTCGGATGAAAGGCGGGATCTCGACGTAATCGAGGGCATCCGGAATTTGCAGCGAGTCGCTAGGGAACTGCCGCCTGGTAGACAGAACGAAGCCGCGTCGCCCCTTCAACCAACGCGCGGCCTCTGCGTTGTCGATCATGCCATTGGCATTTGCCTTGAGATCACCACTACCCAACATGGCATTGCGCACGCTGCGCTCGCTCATATTCGCAAGTAGCGCGAGTTGTTGTGGCGTCAGGTCGAGCCCAATGTCCAGCTCATGCCTGGCCGTAACACGAGCCGACAGATCCTCTAGGCCTCCGAATGAGACTGCGTCAGACATATCGGACTGCGCAGCATCCAGACAAAGCTCGAAATAGGGATCGTCCTTGCGCAGCAGATGAAGCATGTCTCTGAGCCGCTCTAAGCTACCTTCTGCATGCGTGTCCATGGCGTTCGAGCCATAACCGGCACTCACGACGCCTTCATAGGCGTATCGAATCCAGACCGGCAGCATTCGGCCGATGGCGGTAACTTTGACATCGACCGATGATGCCAATCGGACATAGCCCTGACGCTCTGTCAAGCCAAGTGCGCGAACTCCCGCCCCCTTCGCAAAACACTCCTCAAGCAGTACTGCGAGCCCACCGTAATAGCAGGCAAGTTCGCGTTCCAGGGCCGCAAGGCGGGCGTTGAAATTTTCAGTGTTTGCGTGCTCCATGTTTGCATTATGAATGCAAACACAAGACGAGTGCAATAGTGACGGCACAACTTCATTAAATATTTCCAAACATCAGGAGCTCAGTAAATTTCCGGGACTTTCAGCGCCGCCCGGTCCTTCTAATTCGTAAGAACGTCGACCCAAGCAGGGCATCACCAAGACAAGACCCCGCTCCTGTACGGAAACATCTGACGGAACGAACACCCTGCCCTTGCCCCTAGGCAAGCAACCGAAGAGTGGCTTTGGAAATCTGCCAGATTCGTGAACAACCCAAGCACATGACGTTTCTGAACAAAGCAGACACAGGGACTTATAAGCTGGGTAGAGGCTACCCATACACGCAGGGCTTCATCGCGCCGTCCTAGCAAATGAGCGCCGAGGCAGTTGGCTCCATGCAATCGACAGCCCAGCCTTCCGAAGAAGAACTGGTCGCCAAAGAGCGTCAAAACAGCGTGATAGACGAGCGGCCACCGAACCATCTGTTGCGAAAGAGCTGCGCAAAAACCGATATCTCACAGCACGCCGGGCGAACAAATAACTGAGCAACTTACAATCCATGGACGCCCAAATAACTGCACCTGGAAATCCTGAAAGCCGCGCAAATTACTACGCCAACCATCATCACTACATGCACGCAACGGAAATCTGCGGTTGCGACAGTTGCCATCTCAGACCTGACAAAGTTCGCGTCTATTGCGGACTTGGCCCAACAATGGCAAGCCGCAGTACAAACTCAAGCCCAAGTCTATAAGTCGCGGAGCCTCTACCAGGGGCGGTCGATCGTCAACGCTGAGGCG
>Ga0187843_10000939_pt1 | contig 19038 bp, 15 predicted proteins | sample SpaLakP09_SKY_43_FD_134516 | JGI IMG/M metagenome (GOLD analysis project Ga0187843, IMG submission 134516) | Oligotrophic lake water microbial communities from Sparkling Lake, Wisconsin, USA - SP09_SKY_43 | ecosystem: Environmental > Aquatic > Freshwater > Lake | place: USA: Sparkling Lake...
CCCTGCAGACTCATGGTCTCAAACTGACCGCCATTCTACTCACCCATCATCATGCTGACCATATCGGTGGCGTGGGTGAATTATTACAGCATTATCCCGTGCCAGTGTACGGCCCAACCAATGAGAGCATAGACTGCGTCACACTGCCGGTGAGCGAGGGCAAGCTGATCGACGTACCTGGGCTGGATTTGCGCTTGGCTGTGTTGGACGTGCCAGGCCACACCATGGGCCACATTGCCTACGTGCGCCAGGGCACGGATGGCGCTCCGGGCTGGCTATTTTGTGGCGACACGCTGTTTGCCGGCGGTTGTGGACGCTTGTTCGAAGGCACGCCAGCGCAGATGATCAGTTCCCTGGGCAAGCTGGCCGCCCTGCCCGACGATACGCTGGTGTATTGCGCGCACGAGTACACGCTATCCAATCTGCGCTTTGCACGCGTGGTGGAGCCGGATAATCTGGCACTGCAGCAGCGCGTCAAAGACGAAACCGACAAGCGCGAGCACAACCTGCCTACCGTGCCGAGCACCATCGCGCTGGAAAAGGCCACCAATCCTTTCCTGCGCTATCGGGAAAAAACCATAGCCGAACAATTGCAGCGCGCGGGCAAGCTGGAAGGCAGCGATACGCCGCTGGCCACCTTCACCGCCCTGCGGCTGTGGAAGAACGAATTCTAGCCAGCCATCTGCTACCCTGCGCTGCAATGAGAAACGGCCCCGAAGGGCCGTTTTTATTGCAACTTAGATTTCTTCGTACAGCGGCAGAGTCAGGAACTCGGCGAACTGGTCGGAGGTCGACATCTCTTCGAAGATCTCGGCAGCACGCACGTAGGTTGGGCCGTCGCCGCCTGGCGCATCGCGCTGCACCTTGGCCAGCTCTTCCGGAATCATGGCGCGGACCATGTCGGCGGTCACTTTGCGGCCGTCTTCCAGCGTACCCTTGTTGGAACGGATCCACTGCCACACTTGCGAACGGCTGATTTCAGCGGTAGCAGCGTCTTCCATCAGATTGTGGATAGGCACGCAACCGTTGCCAGCCAGCCAGCTACCGAGGTAATGGATACCAACGTTGATGTTGTAGCGCAGACCCGCTTCAGTGATGGGCGCTTCTGGCTTGAAGTCCAGCAGCTGGGCTGCAGTCACTTCCACGTCAGGACGCTGTTTCTCGATCTGGTTAGGTTTGTCGCCCAGTACTTTGGTGAACTCGGTCATCGCCAGCTCTACCAGACCCGGGTGAGCAACCCAGCCGCCGTCGTAGCCGTCGGTCGCATCGCGTGCCTTGTCGTTGCGCACGCCGCCCATGGCCACTTCGTTTTTCTCCGGATCGTTCTTGATCGGGATCAGCGCGGCCATACCACCGATAGCTGGTGCATTGCGCTTGTGGCAGGTTTTCAGCAGCAGCAGAGCGTAAGCGCGCATGAACGGCGCAGTCATGGTTACTTTGGCGCGGTCGGCCAGGCAGAATTCCTTGTCCAGCTTGAACTTCTTGATGCAGGAGAAGATGTAGTCCCAGCGGCCAGCATTCAGGCCCGAGCTGTGCTCGCGCAGTTCGTACAGGATTTCGTCCATTTCGAAGGCGGCCAGAATGGTTTCGATCAGTACGGTGGCCTTGATGGTGCCTTGTGGCAGGCCCAGTTCGTTCTGGGTCATGACGAAGATGTCGTTCCACAGACGGGCTTCCAGGTGCGATTCCATCTTCGGCAGGTAGAAGTAAGGACCGGCACCGCGCGCCAGCTGCTCTTTGGCGTTGTGGAACATGAACAGGGCGAAGTCAAAGATGCCGCCCGAGATGCGCTTGCCGTCCACCAGCACGTGCTTCTCGTCCAGGTGCCAGCCGCGTGGGCGCACGACCAGCGTAGCGACCTTGTCGTTCAGTTTGTACGATTTACCGTTCTGTTCCAGCGCAATAGTGCGGCGCACTGCATCGAACATATTGATCTGGCCATCGATCTGGTTTTCCCAGTTCGGGGTATTGGAATCTTCAAAGTCGGTCATGTAGCTGTCAGCGCCCGAATTCAGAGCGTTGATGACCATCTTGCGGTCAACCGGGCCGGTAATCTCCACACGACGGCATTCCAGTGCTTTCGGAATAGGTGCCACTTTCCAGTCGCCAGCACGGATGTGGGCGGTTTCTGCCAGGAAGTCAGGACGCTCGCCGGCATCCAGGCGCTTGGCGCGCTCGACGCGCACGGCCAGCAGCTGCTGACGACGGGATTCGAATTCGCGCGACAGCTTGGCCACCAGTGCCAGAGCTTCGCTGGTCAGGATGTTTTCGTAGCCGGGCTTGATCTCGCCGGTAATTTCCATGCCTGCTGGCAGAGTGAGGGTGGACTGCGTCATGTGCTTCTCTCCGAAAGAAAATATTAACAACCAGACTAATTATAAGCATGCGCCCCAGTGTTGCACGGCTAGGTTTTTAGTGTGCAGACTCAGTTACGCCCCGATATGTTTTACAGTATATTCACTAATAAGTTATACAAACAAGACTAAAAATCACTTCATCTATGCGTTTTTCTCACAAATGACAGGTCGATGTATCTATGGGTCAATTTAGACAGATTTCCACCTTTGTCGAGGTGGTTTCCAAGGGCAGTTTGTCGGCTGCTGCCCGCGCAGAGGGCATAGCGCCAGCCATGATAGGCCGCCGCCTTGATGCGCTGGAAAGCCGCCTCGGTGTGAAATTATTGCAACGCACTACCCGCAAACTGGCCCTGACCAACGAGGGGGCGGCCTTTCTGGAAGACTGTCAGCGCATTCTGACGGAACTGGAAGAAGCCGAGTCCGCAGTAGCCGAACGTAGCGCGCACGCCACGGGGCATTTGATGATATCGGCACCTGCCGGATTCGGCCGCCAGCACGTGGCGCCCCTGATTCCCTCCTTTCTGGCCGAGCACCGCGATGTCAGCATCACGCTCAATATGAGCGACCGCGTGGTGGATATCGTAGGCGAAGGCATCGACGTTGCCATCCGCATCGCCAGCCTGTCCGATTCCAGCCTGGTCAGCGTGAAACTGGCCGACAATGAACGCGTCGTGGTCGGCGCACCATCGTATCTGAAACGTCATGGCGTGCCGCACACCCTGGCCGATCTGGCCAAGCACAACTGCCTGGCGATCAGCAGCGAAGGCAGCCAGCGCGGCTGGACCTTCCGCGAGAACGGCAAGAACGTGGTAATGAAAGTAGCGGGCAATATGGGCAGCAACGATGGTCAGGTGCTGCACGACTGGGCGCTGGCCGGCAAGGGACTGGCGTGGCGTTCGATGTGGGAAGTGGGCAATGAAATTGCGGAAGGCAAGTTGCAGACGGTGCTGGACCAGCACTCCGCACCCGGCAATGATATCTACGCCGTGTTTGCCCAGCGCCGCCACCTGCCCCTGCGCATACGGGCTTTCGTGGACTTTCTGCGGCATACCTACGCCCAGCCTGAGTATTGGCGCAAGACCGGTAAATAATTGCCATACGCCAGCAAACGGAGGCGATGCTTGCAGCCGTATCGCCTGAACCTCTGATTGCGCCGACACGTTTGCAGCAGGCAAAAAAAAATCCTCGGGAACCGAGGATTTCTTATTTCGTTTGATTCAGCGTATTACAGTGGCTGAATGTTCGAAGCTTGCTTGCCTTTAGGGCCGGCAGTTACTTCGAAAGAAACGCGTTGGTTCTCTTGCAGCGACTTGAAGCCTGCGGTCTGAATCGCCGAGAAGTGAGCGAACAGATCTTCGCCGCCTTCGTCAGGGGTGATAAAGCCGAAGCCCTTCGAGTCATTGAACCATTTTACGATACCAGTTGCCATTACAATTCCTATTTCAGTTAAGTTGGGCTTGCGCCCGTGATATCGTTTGAGGCAAGAAGAAAAACAGCGAAACTGCACTACTCTTGAATCTAAACGATGCCGCATTATACCCATTTACTTGAGAAAAGCACGTTTTCGCCAAAATAAATGCCAACTGGCGTGTTTTTTGGTAGAAAACCCGCTGAACTCAGGGTGTAAGTACAACTATAGACAAGTTTTTACTGGGCGATTTGAGCTAGATCAATCGCCTGCATTACTCGTAACGCGTCGCTTTCGGATCACGCGCCGCCCAGCGCAGATACTGTTCCACTTGCGGCGGAATCGCATGCCAGCCTGACCTCTCCTGCATGGCCATGCGTAACTGCTGCTCGATATGGCGGGCTTGCTGGCCCAGCGTGGCATAGCCAAAAGTCGCAGCCGAACCAGCAACACTGTGCAAGGATTCATGCAGCGCCGCCAATTGCTGGACGCCGGGCTCAGCCCCGCCCGCAACACAAGCAGCCAGCGCTTGCGCGGTCTTTTCCAGCATGAGCGGCAGCTGCGCGGCAAAGCGCGCATTCAGCGCTTCCAGCCGGGCGCGGAATTCCGCCTCAGCCGATACGGGGTCTGCCATTATTTGGTGCCGAAAATACGGTCACCCGCATCGCCCAGGCCAGGCACGATGTAGGCGTGGTCGTTCAGGTGCGAATCTAGCGAAGCGCAATAAATCTTCACGCCCGGATGCGACTTCTGGAACACGGTAATCCCTTCCGGTGCCGCTACCAGTGCCAGGAAAATAATCTGGTCATCAGTGACGCCGCGCGACTTCAGCACGTCGACCGCGTGCACGGCCGAATTGCCAGTAGCAACCATCGGATCGCACAGGATGAAAGTACGCTCGGCCAGATCCGGCAGACGCACCAGATATTCCACTGGCTGGTGGGTTTCCGGATCACGGAACACCCCGATGTGGCCGACGCGGGCCGAAGGCACCAGATTCAACAGACCGTCGCTCATGCCGATGCCGGCACGCAGAATTGGCACGATGGCCAGTTTTTTGCCGGCGATGACAGGGGCATCGATAGTCATCAGCGGAGTTTCGATGGTGCGGGTGGTCAGCGGCAGATCGCGGGTGATCTCGTAGCCCATCAGCAGGGTGATCTCTTTCAGCAGTTCGCGGAAAGTACGGGTCGAGGTATCTTTTTCCCGCATGTGACTCAGCTTGTGCTGGATCAACGGGTGGTCGGTAATAAACAGATTAGGAAAGCGCGGATCTTGTTTCATTGTGGATTCTTTCTTGAAGTACCAGTCATTATACTAGGGCTGTGGCCCTAAAAACATGCTTACGGCCTCCTCGGCAATCTGATCGAGATTGAGCCCCAGGCCCGGTTTGTACCACAGCACACTGTAATTGATAGCGCCCATAAGTAATAGGCGCGCCACCGCGCTATCGCTACGCAGCAGCCCTGCCGCCAGCAATTCCCGTACCACATCCTGCCATAACTGGTCATACCGGTCGCGTAACACCTGCACGCGCGAGCGCAACTCCGGTGTAAGGCGGCGCCAGTCGTACAGCAAGACGGGAATGAAATCATGGCCCTCGCCCAATACGATTTCCAGATGGGCGCGCACCAATGCGGCAAACTTCTCGCGCGGTTTCAACGCGCTCTCGGCGATCGCCTCGGCCGCCGGCAGGCCCGCCACCAGTCCTTCCTCCATCACCGCCGCCAGTATCTCCTGCTTGCTTTTGAAATGGTAGAAGGGGCTGCCGGAACGCATGCCAACCGCTTCGGCAATATCGCGCGTGGTGGTACCGTCAAAACCACGCTCGCGGAACAGCCGCGCTGCCACACGCACCAGTTCCGCGCGCCGATTATCTACTGCTACCGTTTGATTCATCACTACTCTTCCGTTTATTCAGGCATGGCACGCGCCAATAACTGGCCATAAGCCACACTTTCCGGCAGGCGGCCATAAGCGCCGCCGGGCGCGCTGCGTATGCGCGACGCAATAAATGCCGATGATACATAAGCTGGTGCGTGACGCAACAGCAAACCTGCCTGCACCGCCAGCACGATGCGTTCCGCCAGCAGGCGGGCACCGGCTTCACTGCACGGCATGTCTGCCAGTAGGGCCGCCCGATAGGCGCAGAAGTCTGCATCCCCATCGCCAGCCAGCGCCAGTTCCGCCGCCAGCGCATCACGCGCAGCAGGAGTTTTGCCCAGCGCGCGCAGCAAGTCAAGGCACATCACATTACCTGAACCCTCCCAGATGGAATTGACCGGCAATTCGCGATACAGGCGCGCCAGCGGACTATCTTCCACATAGCCGCTGCCGCCGATCACCTCCATGGCTTCCGCGCCAAAACCGGGGCCGCGTTTGCAGATCCAGTATTTGCCGGCCGGCGTCAACAGGCGCGCCAGCTGGGCCTGGGCCGGATCGCTGGACTCGTCGAAACAGCGCGCCAGCCGCATCGCGAACGCCGTGGCCGCTTCCGATTCGAGCGCCAGATCGGCCAGCACGTTCTGCATCAGCGGCTGTTCGCTCAAACGCTTGCCAAACACTGTGCGCTGGCGCGCGTGGTGCAGCGCGTGTACCAGCGCAGCGCGCATGGCGCCGGCACTGCCCAGCACGCAGTCGAGCCGGGTATGGCTGCCCATTTCCAGAATGGTGGGTACGCCGCGTCCCTCAGGACCGATCAGCCAGCCATAGGCACCGGTAAATTCCACTTCGGAAGACGCATTGGAACGGTTGCCCACCTTGCTCTTGAGACGCTGCACCCGAATACCATTGCGCTCGCCGTTCGGCAGATAGCGCGGCAGCAGCAGGCAGGACAGCCCCTGTCCCGTCTGCGCCAGGATCAGGTGCGCGTCGCTTTGCGGTGCCGAGAAAAACCATTTGTGCCCCACCACACGATACACGCCTTCACCGTCCGCACCGAATAGCGCCTGCGCTTCGTCCTGCGCCAGCGGCTGCGCTGTCGTTGTATTGCTGCGCACATCGGAGCCGCCCTGTTTTTCTGTCATGCCCATGCCGATCAGTGCGCCCTGCTTTTGCTCGACAGGCAAAGATCGCGGGTCATAGCTGCGCGAAAGTATCTTGGGCAGCCACTTGGCAGCCAGGCGCGGTGCCTGGCGTAGCGCCGGCACGCTGGCATAGGTCATGGTCACCGGACACTGCGAGCCATTCTCCACCTGGCCGAACATCAGATAGCGCGCGGCCCGTGCCACCTGTGCGCCATTTCCCTCCAGCCAGGGCGATGTGTGCGCACCATTTTCGATCAGCAGACGCATCAGGCTATGCCATGCGGGATGAAACTCCAGCTCGTCGATACGGCGTCCACCCGCATCATATTGCTGCAGCAGGGGCGGATACTGATTCGCCAGCCGGCCCAACTCCAGCACTTCGGCCCGTCCCAACTGGGCACCCAGCACAGTCAGCCCCGCATCATCGTGCTGCGCGCCCTCGCGCGCGACCGCCTCGCGCAATGCCGTATCGATCTGATACAGATTAACGTTGGCCAGCGGCGCCACCGTGTTATGAACTTCATGCGTGTCAAATGCTTGCATACTGTCTCCCTGTCCATGCTTAGGATAGTGTTGTCACCTTACGCCAGTTTGCTGCGGCCCCGCACGGAATTGGTCAGCAAGGCTGGCATGCCGCGAGCCAGACTAGCCTATGATCTCAGTCAAAGCAAGCGCTTGCTTTGTTCCACTGCCGCCACTATGATGGCAATCCAACACAGGAGACTCCATGGAACACGCTTACCTGTTTGATGCGATCCGCACGCCGCGCGGCAAAGGTAAAAAAGACGGCAGCCTGCACAGCATCAAAGCCATCGATCTGGTCGCCGGGCTGATGCAGGCCCTGCAACAGCGCCACCAGCTTGATACCGCACAGATCGATGATGTGGTGCTGGGCTGCGTCACACCGGTGGGCGAACAGGGAGCGGACATCGCCAAGACCGCCGCGCTTGTGGCAGGCTGGGACTGGCAGGTAGCAGGGGTACAACTCAACCGTTTCTGCGCTTCGGGGCTGGAAGCGGTCAATCTCGCCGCGCAGAAGGTTCGTTCCCGATGGGAAGACCTGGTGGTTGCAGGCGGCGTGGAATCCATGTCGCGCGTGCCCATGGGCAGCGATGGCGGCGCCTGGGCCAACGATCCGGCCACCAGCCTGCGTACTGACTTCATGCCGCAGGGGATAGGCGCGGATCTGATCGCCAGCCTTGACGGCTACCAGCGCGAACAGGTCGACGCCTTTGCCTTGCGCTCGCAGCACAAGGCTGCTGCGGTGCAGGCGGCGCAACGCTTCCGCTCCATCGTTCCGGTGCATGACCAGAACGGCGTACTGGTACTCGATCACGACGAATTCATCAAACCGCTCACCACCATGGAAACCCTGGCCGGCCTGAAACCCTCGTTTGCGCAACTTGGCGCACAGGGATTTGATGCCATGGCCCTGGCACGGTATCCGCAGCTGCAGCAAGTGCTGCACGTGCATACCGCAGGCAATTCCTCCGGCATCGTCGACGGTGCTGCACTGGCGCTCATAGGCAGCCTAGATGCGGGCAAGCGGCAGGGCTTGCAGCCGCGCGCACGCATAGTTTCCGTTGCCGTCACTGGCAGCGATCCGGCGATTATGCTGACCGGTCCTGCACCAGCAGCGCGCAAAGCCTTGCAGAAAGCTGGACTGAACATTCGCGACATCGATCTGTTCGAGGTGAATGAAGCCTTTGCATCCGTCGTGCTGCGCTTTATGGCGGAAATGGGTGTGCCTGAAGACAAGGTCAACGTGAATGGCGGCGCCATTGCACTGGGCCACCCGCTAGGCGCCACCGGCTGCATGCTGCTGGCCACTTTGCTGGACGAACTGGAAGCACGCCAGCTGAAGCGCGGCATGGTAACGCTGTGCGTAGGTGGCGGCATGGGGATTGCCACCATCATCGAACGGGTTTGAACGGAGTGCACATGATCAGCATAACGCAACAGTCGCAGCGCATTGTCATCACGCTCGATTCTGCCAACATCCAGCCACTGGATAGTACATGGCAGCAGGCACTACAAGGCTTGCTGCAACAATTGCAACAGCAGACAGCAGCAGGTACAGCAGCGGCGCTGGTGCAAATCAATTTCCAGTCCGACAAGCTTGATCGTCACAACGCGCAACCGTCTGCGCTCAGCCGCGAACAGGCGGCGGCCTGCATGCAGCAGCTGGCCGACTACCATGAATTGCTACGCCAGCTGGAACGCTTGCCAGTGCCGACGGTAGCAGTATTACATGGGAATATAGGCGAACATGCCTGGGGTTTGGCACTTGCCTGCCACCGCCGCTATAGTCTCGGCACAGCCCTTATTCACCCGCGGCCCGCCGCACCGGGCCTGGCCCCATGCGGCGGCGTGCTGGTCCGTACGGCACGTCTGCTTGGTTTGCAGGCCGCACTTCCCCTGCTACTCGACGGGTTTGAACTGGACAGTAGCATAGCACTGGAGCTGGGCTTGCTTCACGGGGCAGCCAGCGATGCCCCCGAACTGGAACAGTCCTTGTTACGGGCTGCATCGATGCCGCGCCCGCCGCTTCAACCCTGGGATGAGAAACGCCCCCTACTGCCCGGCGGTGCCGTAGATAGTGCTGGCAATCTGGCCTTCCTCCAGCTGGCTCCGGCACGCCTGCGCGCACGCGCCGACGGCGCCACAGCTGCCGCACGCGCCATCCTGTGCGCATTGGCCGAAAGTTTGCAGGTCGATTTTGACACGGCTGTACGGATCGAAAGCCGCTATTTCTGTCAGTCCGCCATCGCACTGAACGGCTAGTTTCTCAAGTTTGTCCAGAACAACTATTCGTAACTTTCACTCAATACAAAAACCGTAAATTCCAACGCTAAAAATCGTCCCCAGGACGCCCCGAAAAGGTGATTTTTCACTCTGAGCGACGTTTTTTTCAGCTTGATTGTAGGAAAACAAAAAAAGTCTGAAAGATATTGTCATTTTTCATGTGATTTCCCCGCTATCAGTGATACATTGCGCTTTGGTGTAGCCTTACTTGTGCTGGCGCCTTACCGGCATAAAAACTGAAAGATTAAAATCACGCGATGTACTCCAGTATTCCCGTCCCGTCTCCGCGACATGAATTGGATAACCTCATGGAGGAGGCTGGCGACGTTGTATTCCGCGTCAGTCCGGAAGGACAGATACTGTTTGCCAGCCGCCGCGCCGTTCAACTGATCGCCGCACAAGCGCCGTTGACGGGCACCTCGCTGGTGCAACTACTTACTGCAGACGACCGCCCTGCCCTGCTGACGGCACTGGCCGAGGTGCTGGCCAGCGAACAGAGCCGCCTGTTCGAAAGCCGCGTCAAGTGCGCGTCTTGCGACACTCCGTTCGAACTGCGCCTGTCCTGCTATGCCAACCAGCAAGGTCTTAAAGAATTGCTGGTGATCGGCCGCAATATGGAACAGCAGCGCGCCACCGAAGAGCGGTTGCGCCACATGGCCACCCACGATGCACTGACCGAACTGCCTAACCGGCTGCTGCTGTCGGACCGCATCCGTATGGTGATCGCCAATGCGCGCCGTTCAGGACAAAGTTTTTCCGTCGCCTGCATAGGTCTGGATGGCTTCAAGAAAGTCAACGACGGCCTCGGCCATCCGGTCGGCGACGCCGTGCTGCGCACCGCCGCCAGCCGCCTGCGCAAGACCCTGCGCGATAGCGATACCTTGGCCCGCGTGGGGGGCGACGAATTTGTCGCCATCCTGCCCGGCACTGCCACGGAAGCGCAAATCAAACTGGTGACCGGGCGGCTGATTGCCACTTTGCAATCGCCGTTCGAGATCGACAGCCATACCATCTACGTGGGCGCATCGGTGGGGGTCGCCGTGTATCCGCAGCATGCCGAGGAAGAAGGCCGCCTGCTGGCGCTGGCCGATGTTGCCATGTCGCGCGCCAAAGAGACCGGCAAAGCGCGCTGCGTGGTGTACAGCCCGAGCCAGTCGGGCCCGCCGGAGCACGATATTTCGCTGGAAGCGGCCATGTTCCAGGCTGTGCGCGAAGGCGAGTTCCTGCTGTTCTACCAGCCTATCGTCGATGCACACACACGCGAGATCCAGGGATTCGAAACGCTGATGCGCTGGAAGCATCCGACCCTGGGCATGGTGCCGCCGGTGCGTTTCATTCCTATTGCCGAGACCAACGGGCTAATCAACCTGCTGGGTGCGTGGGCACTCAAAGCCGCCTGCGTGCAGCTGAAACAGTTTGAGGAAGTGGCCAAGCGCCCGCTCTACATTCTGTCAATATCAGCCCGCGGCAATTCCGCAATGACAAATTTCTGGACGTGCTGGATGATGCGATTGCCTTCTCCGGCTTACAAGGTGAGCAATTGGTTCTAGAAATTACAGAGGGCACGCTGATGGTCGACCCGGCACATGCCGAGTCCATCCTGTCCAAAATGGCCGAACGCAAGGCGCGCATCGCGATTGACGACTTCGGCACCGGTTATTCTTCGCTGGCCTATCTCAAGCGCTTCCCGATCTCGGTGCTGAAAATCGACCGCACCTTCATCCGCGACTTGCCAAGTTCGGAAAAAGACGCAGCCATCTGCAATGCCGTACTTGATCTGGCGAAGCACCTTGATCTATCGGTGGTCGCGGAAGGTGTGGAAACGGAAGATCAGCTTGCCTATCTGCAGAAGCGCGGCTGCCAGTACATACAGGGCTACCTGACTGGCAAGCCGATGGCAGCCAATATCGCCATGGCAGCCCTGCGCGAGAGCATGCACCTGAAGATACTGCAACCTGATCTGCGGCAGGTGGCCAAATGAATATCCGTAGCACAGGCAATGCGCTGGGTGACGCTACCCTGGCCACGCTGTGGGAGAGCACGCGCCGGCGCGGCGATATGCCGGGCTTTGCCAAGGCCATCAGCTCCATCCTCGGTGCCATGCGCGGCGAGGATGAGCAGGAATTCAACATGACGCGCACGGTGCTGTCCGACCCGGTGCTGACCCAGAAGGTACTGCGCCTGGCCAATAGCGGCATGTATGCTGCGTTTGGCCAGCATATCAGCACGGTCTCAAAAGCCGTGCAGGTACTGGGCACGGACGCTATCGGCCATCTGGCGCTAGGCCTGAAGCTGATCGAAGAACTGTCTGGCGCCTCCTCCGATGCCACGGCTTCGCACGTGGAAATGGAAAAGGCCGTGCTGGCCGGGATAGTCGCCCAACAGATTGCCAACACGGCAGAAAGCCGCCATGGTGAAGAAGCGGTAGTCTGTTCCATGCTGCATACGCTGGGACGCATGATGCTCACCTACTACATGCCGGAGCGCTGGCATGAAATCCAGCGCAGTGCAGCACAGGAAAACTGCGATGTAGAGATGATCTCCCCAAAACTGCTGGGACTGGGACTCGACGAAATCGGCCATGCTGCCGCCCTGCACTGGGGACTCCCTGCCGGCCTGATCAATGGCATGCGCAAACTGGCGCCGCCTGAGCCGGGCAGCGAAATCAGTTCGTCCGACTGGATTGCCGGCCTGTCCACCATGTCCGCCGCCTGTGCCGAATCGCTGTGGAATGACGATGCGGCCGGTGCCGCCGCGGTGGCGCAACTGGCAGATGCCTATTCGGCCATGCTGGGCGTGCTGCCGGAAAAACTGATGGGAGCGATCGAACAGGCCAAAGTGGTAGCGGCCAATGATCTGACCATCGCGCCGCTGTCCAAGCCGGCGGAACGCCGCGCCAAGGCGCTGGCCCGTACCCGCCAGCGCGATGCCGGCAACAAGATCCTGCTCAGTGGCCTGGCCGACATGCGCGACATGATCCATACGGCCAATCCTGGCCAGATGGTACAAATTGCGCTGGAAACCGTGTTCAAGGGACTGGAATTCTCGCGCGCGCTGGCCTTCGTACGCAACCGCAAGGACAACCAGTATGCTGCCAAGATCGGTTTCGGCAACGATATCCGTGAAATCCTGCCCAAACTGGTGTTCGAAGATGCGTATCAGCCGAATGTATTCCACGCTGCACTCAATAGCGACCGCGTGATCTTCATCGAGAATGCGCGCGACGCCAAGTTCGCCGCCAAGCTGCCGGACTGGTGGCGCGACACCTTGTCCGCCGCGCACAGCTTCGTGATTCTGCCGCTGTCTGCCAACGGCCAGTCGGCAGGCTTCCTGTATGGCGACTGGGACGATAGCTTCCCCCCTATCGAGCTGAGCCAGACCGAGTTCGGCCTGCTCAACGATATGCGCGCGCTGGTGGTGCGGGCCGTGCTGAAACGGCATCAGCAGGAGTCGGTCGGCAAGTAAGGCAGTGCAGGCATGGCCACGGCCATGTCACTGGGCCAAATTGGCCGACTGCTTTAGCGGCGCCAACTAGCCACAATTATGCGCCACACTGTCGCGGCCATCTCCTAGTGGCCGTCGCGCTGCTGCCAGCGGGCCGACAGCATGGCAGCCGCCAGCGCCAAAAGGCACAGCAATGCCGCCACGTAGTACACCGACGCAGGCCCCGCTTGCTGCCACCACTGGGCAAGGAACAGGCCGCCGAGCGATCCCCCTATGCCATACGACAAACTCATGTAGAGAGCCTGCCCGCGTGCCTGCAAGGGACCGGAGAACCAGCGCTGCAACGTCATCACAGAGGATGAGTGGTGAAGTGCGAACGTCGCGGCGTGCATCAACTGCGCCACCAGTAGCAACCACAGCAAATGTGCCGCCATGCCTATCATGACAAAGCGCACCATCGCCAGCAGCAGCGTCACATACATCAGCTGCATGGGCCGCCAGCGCCGGAACAGCGGCGCCTGGAAGTAGAACAGCGCCACTTCTGCCAGCACCCCGAGCGACCACATGGCGCCTATCACCGTTTTGCTATAGCCATTACGTTCCAGATACAAGGAATAAAAAGTGTACAGCGAAGTGTGGGCCGCCACCATCAGCGCCGTCGAGCAAAAGAAGGCGATTACTTCGCGCCGCCGCAACAGCGTCAGCAACGGCAGCGGTGCATCCTTGTGGCGGTGGCGCGGCACATCGTGCAGCCGGAACGCTGCCACGATGGTCAGCACCAGCAGGCCCGCCGCAATAGTGGGCAGCGCGACGATGCCGTAGTGATCGAGTGCATAGGCCGATGCGGAGACGGCGACGATGAAGCCTATCGAGCCCCACATGCGGATACGGCCATAATGAGTCAGGTCGCCGCGCATTTCTGATAGCATCAGCGCCTCGCAGATAGGCGCCTGCCCGCTGGTGAACAGGTTCAGCACCACCATGGCCAGCATGAAGTGGGCAAAGGTGGAGCCGATGAAGAAACCCGAAAAACCTATCAGTGCTGCAAAGCCAGCCACCCGCAGCACGGTGACGCGGCGGTCGTAGTGGTCAGCGACATAGCCCCACACGTTGGGACCGACTATGCGCAGCACCTGTATCATCGACATCAGCACGCCGATCTGCGCCACCGTCATGCCGTGATCGGCAAAGAACAGCGTGGCGTAGGTCGACCAGGTTCCCGCGTGCGCGTAGTAGCAGAAGAGGAATAAGGCGAAACTGAAAGACTGGGCCGGCACCGCTTACAGCGCGATGTTAGGCGTGTGCACCTTGACGTCGCCGCATTGGGCGCGGTGCATCAGCGCATGGTCCATCAGTACCAGTGCCAGCATGGCCTCGGCAATTGGCGTAGCGCGTATGCCGACGCAAGGATCGTGACGGCCGAAGGTTTCCACCATCACCGGATTGCCATCCTTGTCGATGGACTGGCGCGGCGTGCGGATGGATGAAGTCGGCTTGATGGCGATCGAGACCGTGATGTCCTGCCCGGTCGAAATGCCGCCCAGTACGCCACCGGCATTGTTGCCGATAAAGCCTTGCGGCGTCAGCTGGTCGCCATGCTCGCTGCCCTTCTGCGCCACCGACTTGAAACCTGCGCCGATTTCCACGCCTTTCACAGCATTAATACCCATCATGGCGTAGGCAATGTCGGCATCGAGCTTGTCGTAGATCGGCTGGCCCAGACCTACGGGAATATTCTGCGCGATCACTTCGATGCGTGCGCCGATCGAATCGCCATCCTTGCGCAGTGCATCCATCGCCGCTTCCATGCGTGCTATCAGGTCGGCATCGCCGCTGGCCGCAAAGAAGGGATTGTTCGGCACATGCGACCAGTCCTGGAACGGCACAGCGATGTCACCCAGCTGGCTCATGCAGCCTTTGAACACCGTGCCGTACTGCTGTTGCAGCCATTTCTTGGCAATCGCCGCAGCGCCGACCACGGGGGCCGTCAGGCGAGCCGACGAGCGGCCACCGCCGCGCGGGTCGCGCACGCCATATTTATGCCAGTAGGTGTAATCTGCGTGGCCAGGACGGAAGCTTTCGGCGATATTGCCGTAATCTTTGCTGCGCTGGTCTTCGTTGCGGATCAACAGTGCAATCGGGGTACCCGTGGTCACGCCCTGATACACGCCCGAAAGAATTTCTACCGTGTCCGATTCCTGCCGCTGGGTAACGTGACGCGAGGTACCGGGTTTGCGGCTGTCCAGTTCCGGCTGGATATCGGCTTCCGTCAGTGCCAGCCCCGGTGGGCAGCCGTCGATCACGCAGCCGATGGCCGGACCGTGCGACTCACCAAAGGTTGTAACGGAAAACAATTTACCAAAAGTATTGCCGGACATAGGAAGAGAATCTTTGGAAAAAGGTGGAGAATTCCGTATTCTACCAGCCCGAGCCTCTCTATGCCCTACCTCGTAATTAATTTCCGCATAGCAATTTTTCCTTGGTAGAATCCCTAATGATGCAAGAAAATTCAACAGCGTTGCACGGCGCCCCACAGGCAAGGTGTAAAAGCGTAGGAAAAGTGCATTCTTTTTGACAATTCACTATATACTGAACCGAAGAACACCGAGCATTCCTGGAGAAGCGACACATGCCCCCACCGGTCTCACCACTTGATCCGCTCAAGGACGATCAAGACGATCTGGTATTCTTAGAAGAGCATCCTGCAACGCCCGTTGCCGCGGGTGTGCGCAATGTATGGCGGGTCATGATTATCGACGACGACGAAGACGTCCATTCGACCACCACCTTTGCGCTGGGCAACCTCGACATGCAGCACCGGCAGCTGGAATTCGTCCATGCCTATTCCGCCGCACAGGCACGTGAACTGCTCAAAACCGAAAGTGAAATTGCCGTCATCCTGCTCGACGTGGTGATGGAGCAGGACGACGCCGGGCTGCATCTGGTGCGCTATATCCGCGAAACGCTGGGCCTGAGCGATGTGCGCATCATCCTGCGTACCGGGCAACCGGGCTACGCACCGGAAATCGATGCAATCCGCGATTTCGACATCAACGACTACAAGACCAAATCGGAATTGACGCGGATCAAGTTGTTTACGACGGTGACCTCCGCCATCCGTTCTTACGAGCAGATCCGCAAGATTAACGACAGCCGCCGTGGCCTGAGCCAGATTGTGCGGGCCAGTACCCAGCTCATGTCGCTGCATGGCGTGCATAATTTCGCCGCTGGCGTGCTGAACCAGATTGCCGAACTGCTGGGTCAGGAAGGCAGCGGCGTGCTGTGCGTGCTCGAATGCCCGGAGGACGGCTGCCGCGAACTGATGGTGATGGCGACCATCGGCCAGTACCACAAATTCGACAACACCACGCTCACGGTACGTTCCGATCCGCGTATTCACGACGCCATGGAACTGACGCTGGCGCAAGGCCGGAATATCTACGGTCCCGATTATGTGACGCTGTACTTCGCCGGCAAAGCCAGCCGTGATTTTGTTGCCTTTTTGGATGTCACCAGGGCACCGACAGAAATCGACGAACGCCTGCTGGAAGTTTTCTGCGCCAACGTTGCCGTTGGCCTCGATAACGTGGAGCTGGTCAGCCACCTGCACACGGCCGCGTTCTATGACCAGCTATCCAAACTGCCTAACCGCACCCGTCTGATCGAGATACTCGACGCCACGCTGGCTAGCGGCATCCGCGACGAAACCACCTTGTCGCTGGTTGATCTTGATCACTTTGCCGAAACCAATGATGCGCTGGGCCACCGCTTCGGCGATGCGCTACTTGTGGCCGTGGCCGGCCGCCTGCAGACGGAACTGGGCGAGGCACTCACGGTGGCCCGTCTGGGCGGCGATATTTTCTGCGTGCTGGGCGATTCTTCGCAAGTCAATCCGGCCAATATCCTGATGCTGTTCCAGCGTCCGTTCAGCATCGACGGGCAGGATGTGCAGCTCTCGGCCACGCTGGGACTGGTCCGACTGGGCGAACACGAAGGCAGCGGAGTCGACGTGCTGAAGGACGCCGACATCGCACTGAAACGTGCCAAAACCCAGCAGCGCGCGGGCCATTACTACTTCTCCCGTTCGATGGGCGTGGAAATCCGCGAGCGGGTGCGCATGATGCACGCGCTGCGCAAGGCTTTCGGCCAGAACGAACTGTTCGTCGTGTATCAGCCGCAAATCGATCTGGAGACGCGCCGTCCCAAAGGCGCCGAAGCACTGCTGCGCTGGCAGACGCCGGACGGGAAGTTCATCTCGCCTGACCGTTTCATTCCCATCGCCGAATATTCGGGGCTGATTATCGACTTGGGCGAATGGGTGCTGCGTACGGCCTGCCGGGAACTGGTCACGCTGCACCAGGCGGGTCACACCGACTTCATGATGTCGATCAACGTTTCGCAAGTACAGTTCCGCCATCCGTATTTCCTCGAAATGCTGCGCAAAGCGCTGGAAGAAACAGGCGCACCGCCCGAATTCGTTGAACTGGAAATCACCGAATCGATGGCCATGGAAGAGCCTGACCTGCTGATCAAGATGCTGGCCCAGATCAAACAAACCGGTGTCAGTATTGCCATCGACGACTTCGGCACCGGTTTCTCCTCGCTGTCGTATCTGCAGCGCCTGCAGATCGACCGGCTCAAAATAGACCGCGCCTTCGTGACGGAAATTACCGGCTCGGCACGCGGCAGCAGCATCGCCGAGATGGTGGTGCAACTGGGCCGCAATCTGGGTCTGGCCGTGATTGCCGAAGGCGTGGAAGACGAACGCCAGGCGCAGATACTGCATGCACTGGGCTGCCCGCTGGCTCAGGGCTTCCTGTTTGCCCGCCCGATGACAGCCGACGCCCTGAACGGCTGGCTCAGCAACGAGGCACTGCAGGGCGCAGCCTGAGAAAGTAGCGGCGCCCGTTCAGACCTATAAAAAAGCCATGCAATGCATGGCTTTTCGTTCTAGCGCCAAGCTCCTAGCCGGAGCCATTGCCGGCATACTTAGTCGGCAGCGTGTTCGGCGGTCTCGCCGGGCCAGTCGCGGATGTAGGCTTTCAGCATGCGGTTCTCGAAACTCTGGGCTTCCAGCACGGCACGCGCCACGTCATAGAACTAGATCACGCCGAGAATGGTTTTAGCGTTCATGACGGGCAGATAGCGCGCGTGTTTCTCCAGCATGATGCGGCGCACTTCGTTGACTTCCGTATCGGGCGTCACGGTGATCGGGTGATCGTCCATATGCTTGCGCACGGTGCCGCTACCCACCGCACCGCCGTTCTCATGCAGCGCACGCAGCACCTCGCGAAAGGTCAGCATGCCAGCCAGATCGCCGAACTCCATCACCACCAGCGAACCGATGTCTTTTTCCGCCATGATGCTGGCTGCTTCGGACAGTTGCTGGTCAGGATTGATGGTGTAAAGAATGCTGCCTTTAACCTGAAGAATTTCCGAGACTTTCATGGGAACCGTCCTATCGACTGTGGGCTGACTATGGGCTGACTATGAGCTGAATTAAGCGTTATGGTTATATCCGCCGTATAGGGAATGTAGCCTATGCCCAGCAAAAAATCCAGCGCTCTCAATAATCAATTCCCAACATTGTTGCAGTGCTGTCGTCCATGCGTAATTCAGAGTACGATGCCGGGCATACCAACAACTCATACGAGACAACATGAGCGGCCCCCACTACCCCGGCTTTGACACGCTGGCCCTGCACGCGGGCGCTGCGCCCGACCCCGCCACCGGCGCACGCGCAACCCCGCTGTACTTCACTTCTTCTTTTGCTTTCAAGGATGCCGACCACGCAGCCGCGCTGTTCAATATGGAACGGGCCGGCCATGTATATAGCCGCATCTCCAACCCCACCAATGCCGTGCTGGAAGAACGTATCGCCGCGCTGGAAGGCGGCGTGGCCGGCATCGCCACGGCTAGCGGGCAGGCCGCCATGCATCTGGGACTGGTCACCATCGCCGGTGCGGGTTCGCATATTGTTGCCTCGCGCGCCCTGTAC
>Ga0187843_10000940_pt1 | contig 19038 bp, 29 predicted proteins | sample SpaLakP09_SKY_43_FD_134516 | JGI IMG/M metagenome (GOLD analysis project Ga0187843, IMG submission 134516) | Oligotrophic lake water microbial communities from Sparkling Lake, Wisconsin, USA - SP09_SKY_43 | ecosystem: Environmental > Aquatic > Freshwater > Lake | place: USA: Sparkling Lake...
AGGCGAGAGACCCCCCCGTTCCGTGACACGACGAAGCCTCCGAGATTTCCACCCGCCCTTGTAAAATTGTCCAGCTGATAGACAATGCACGTCAAGGCTGTCGGATCTCGTCGCAAGGTGTGGAACGGAACGGCCCAGAAGACCCCTGGCGGTCTCACTCGTAAGGACCTGACACAGAACAAGCACGGCCGCATCGTGTCCCGTAAGCGTGCTGCGCGTGCTCGTTCGGGTCGTGCCTTTACGCGCCGTCACAAGTAGATTTTTTAATACGCATGAACAATGGCGCTGGCGATCCCGTTCGCTACACTCCTCGTAACAGGAGCTCCACTCGGAGTCCTTGGATACCTCTACGCGATGGGCAAACGAGGTGAAAACGGCGCAACCCCAATGGCCGAGAGCGGCGTTCGGGCTGAGCTGAATCAAGCATTGAGGGCAGAGTACGCGGCCTTTGCTGCTGTTGACCGTGCGAAGATTGCGAATGCCTTGACGGACGAGATGACGAAGTGGAAGAACGAACATCCGCAGGAGGAGGCGCCGTCCCTAGGATCTCGTGCGTTACAGGCAACGGGGGCCCTCATCGCGGCTCCGATTGCCTTGCCGATTGCAGGTGTGTCCCTCCTTTACAATGCTACCAAGGCTGAACTGAAGAGACGGAGCGATGCGGCAGCGGCCGCGAAGGCGAAGGCAGTGGTGGCAAAGGCAGCAGAAGAGGCGGCATTTATGGCCGCGGCGCCAGCAAGGGCAGCAGCAGCGGTGGCGACAGAGAATGCCGTGAAGGCGAAGGCGGATGCAGACGCGGCCAGGTCGAATGCGGCGATCGCGAAACTCAATGAAGCCATAGCCGCCTCCGAGGCGGCGACTGCAGAGTCAAATCGGAAGACTGCAGAAGCCGAAGCAGCACAAGCAGACGTGCAGAGAACGGCAAACGCAGCAGCCGCGGCCGCAGCGGCGGAGGAGGTGGCCGCACAAAAAGCGAGAGAGGCGGCAGATGCGGAGACTGCTCGGGCAGAACAGGCCAAGGAGATCCAAGCGGCGGAGGAGGCTAAGGCTGCGGCCGCAGCGGCGGCAGAGGCAGAGGCCAGAGCGGCTGCGGACAGGGCTGCTGCGGAGGCGGAGGCGAAGGCGGTTCCGTTTGCCGATAGACCCTTGATGAAACCTACAACATTCAGACGACCATCTGTTGGGTTTGAAAGTCAGCCCTTGCTGCCCCTACCCCCTGCACCTCCTTCAGCTGGGTCACCTGGATCAAGTCCGATTGCGGCGGCACCACCTGCAGCCATTGCCTTCGCGGAGAGGAACGCCGCAGCCGTCGAGAGTGGCGGTCCGAGCGCATTTGGCCAGGCGTATCCCGATGTGGCGTTTCCAGCCCCAAACGAAGCGGAACTACTCAAGGATGTGGCGGAGGATAAATCCCTTGCCGCTCAAGCGCCCAGCCAGACATCATCTGATCCCACTCCCGATGCGAAAGCCCAAGAAACATGTGAACCGAAAGTGTATCTCGAAAAGAGAAAGGCTCTCATTGATGCACTGGAGAACCGAGCAAGGTTCAGGCAGATTCCCAAATTGTGGTCTAAGTTCGTTGATACCTGTCTTCAAGGCGACTCACCCCCAATGCCCCTTAGCAGGGAATGGCGCGCAGCGGGCCAAGACGTTGTCAAACAAAAGGCTGCACTTGTGAATCTCGTGGCCACATTGAAGACGATGGGGGTCTTGGACGACACGCTCGAGGAGAAGATAGTGTCCAATTGGATGACGGAACTTGGTGGCAGACGCCGCACATCTCGCAAGGTGCGTAATTCGACTTTCAGAAGACATCGCAAGCATTGATAAACCATGTCGGACGATCTTGTCGTTGCCAAGACAGTCCAGACAGCCCCGATCCGTATCCTTGCCGAGGGTCTCAAGTCCATGCTGGTGGAGATGAGCCTGGTCTTCGACAAGGACGGGATCCGCATGATCGCCATGGATAACACACGCACAGTCTTGACGCACATGCGCCTGCATGCGTCCAAGTTTGAGCACTACGAGTACAACCACACCGCACCCAAGCTGGATGTGGGCCTGAATACGGACCACTTCTACCGCATTGTCAAGACTGTAACGAACGATGATACCATTACCTTTTCAGTCTCCAAGTCGGAGTCCAACCACCTGTGCATCACGCTGGAGAATGGCGAGAAGAAGCGCCGTATCCGCAACAAGCTGAACCTGCTGGACCGCGACGAGTCAGACATCAACATGCCCGAGACGGAGTTTGCCACGCGCATCACGATGCCGAGCATGGACTTCCAGAAGATCTGTCGCGACATGACGTTGCTCTCGGCCAAGACCGTGGACATCAAGAACGTGGGGTCCACACTGACCTTCACCTGCAAGGGCCCGTTCGCCTCACAAACCGTAACCATGGGAGACAGTACCTCGGACATTGCCATCGACAAGCAGAAACCCGACGAGATTGTGTCGGGCACGTTCTCGCTGCCGCACCTGGTCCTGTTCACCAAGTGCTCCAACCTGTCCAACAACCTGGAGGTCCACATGAAAAATGATTGGTTTCTGATGATCCGCTACGTCATTGCGAATCTGGGCGATATCAAGCTGTGTCTCATGCCCTGTAGCGCGTAGTGTTTTTTACTCGTCCGTATCCGTAGACTCGTCGTCCTCGCCGATGTCCGCATCTGCATCTGGTGCTGGTGCAACCTTCGTGTCCAGATACTCCTTGACCTTCTGTGAGACGCCACCCAGGCGCCCAACGATGTGAGCACGCGCCGTCCCAACATCCACCAGTGCCCTCAGCTGCTCCTTACCGAGGACATTATACGCATCCACGAAGAACGGCCGCCACTTTGCGGCCATGTTAACCGGGTGCGCCTGCTCCCAGATATCGTATATCATCGCACCGATGAACTTCTTGAAACACGCAGCCTTCTTCTTGGCTGCCACGCGCTTCTCAGGGTCAGCGCTTGCGACAATCTCGCAGATAGTCTTCAGCTTGGACAGGTCAACCTGTGCAAGCGTCGTGTTCTTGATGATGGGGAGGAACTGCTCAATCTTCGTATGGAAGTGGTCGCGACCAAAGCTGGATCCGACGAGGATCTGGAACGCAAACCCAAGCTCGTTGCGATTAACGGTCTTCTTCCAACTGGACTGGTAGACCTGACGAATCAGGTTCGCCAGTGGGAACACAACTGCGTTCGTCTGGAAGATCATCGCCATAGCCAACTTCACAATCGGCTGGTGGATCCAGGAATCCAGATGCTGTCCGAGCTTCATGATAACGCCGCGATTGTAGCGACTGTAGATTTCCGCCTTCTCATCCTCAGTCGCACCACGGATAGTGGTCATCGGGAACTGGTGCTTGTCCCAGTTAGAACGAAACCGCTGTCGGTCGCGGAGGTACGCGGGCGAATATGCCGCAGGTGCCGCATCACCGACAGGCGTCGCATGCGTGTCGATAGACATGAGGTCCGAGTAGAATCCAACAAATGCACCCAGACTGACCTTGAACTTGTTCAAGGTGAAGTGCTTCATCGCGGTAGAGCGGTTGCCGCCATCAACGATAGCATTGTTTACAATCACGAACAGCGGAGACGGGAACCCCTGGAGGATATTGACGATGAACGCTACCATCATCTCAAGAGTCCAGACTTGCGCACGGTTGATTTCGTCAACGGAGATGGGCTTGGTCGGGTCGTATCCCGGCCATCCCTCGCGCCCAGTGAAGTCGGCGATGAAGTCTGGGATGGTAGACATGGAGTGAGCGAAGCGCATGTTGGTAGCCATGGTAGTCGTTGTCGGGGGTAAGGTTATTTGTTCAACCCGCGGTGGTTTCCGTTTTTAGCGTTCGGGCCCACTCTGGAATGAGATTGTCCTCGGTTAAAAAGGGAATGTCCAGCCCACCACCACATAACCCCAATGCCACCCCTGAGGTTTATTGACCTCTGCTGTGGAATTGGAAGCTTTCACCATTCGCTTGCCGCTGAGGGCATGGAGTGTGTGATGGCCTGCGACATTGATCCATCTGCTCGCAAGACCTATGCAACCAATTACGGGATTGAGCCACTGGGTGATTTGTATGCTATCGACCCTGTATCCGTTCCCGCGTTCGACGTGTGTTGTGCTGGATTTCCTTGCCAACCCTTCTCCAATGCGGGTCAGCACCTGGGGTTTGAGGACACACGCGGTGTCCTGTTCTTCCAGATCATGAAGCTGGTGAATCACCACAAGCCCAAGTACTTGTTCTTCGAGAACGTGCCTGCGTTGCTGAGTCACGATGGGGGCAAGACATTCGCCGTCATCACGCACACGATGCAAGAGGCAGGATATGAGGTGGCGTATACCAAGGTCACGTGCAGCGACTACGGGATTCCGCAGATGCGCAAGCGGGTCTTGCTGATTGGAGTGCGTGGTGGCGACCCGATGCCCTTGCTGGACTTCCAACGCTTCGAACAGGAGACAACCCTGGGCGAGTATCTGAAGAAGCCATTTGAAAAGAAGGTCGCGTACACCATCCGTTGCGGTGGCCGTGGGTCTCCCTACGGCAACAAGCACAACTGGGACGGGTACGTGGTGGACGGAGTCAACACGCGGCTGACATTGGAAGACGGACTGCGTCTCCAGGGATTTCCTGCGGGGTTTGAGTTAGTGGGATCGGTGAGCGACAAGTGGAAGCAGCTGGGTAACACAATCCCTACCGTGTTCACTAGGATGCTGGCGAAGAACCTTACGCGAGCGCAGCTTGAATCTCCGCCACTAGGTCCTCAAACTTCAGCTTGAACTGGCGGGCATCGCGCGCCTTGGGCGTGGCGCACACCAGCTTGCGAGTCGGACCCTCCTCGAAGGTCTTTGGTGAAGGATAGTCGTCCTCCAGTGTGGCATAAAGGAAGAGCTTGGGTGGGTGCTTGTAGGTCCACGCCGTATCCAGTTTTGCACGTTCCCGCGACGTGGTCTTCAGGGACATGACCACGTACTGTGAGATGTGTGTGCCAACCACGGGATTGCCGAACACAATATCGGGAATCGTGGTACCGTCGCAGCGACCCTCAACGACAATCCCATTGCAATCCAGGTGGACCTGGGCTTTGAACGGGATTCCTGCTTCGCGCAGAAGGCCCTCAATGTGCCCCTCGAAGAACTTACCACCCTTGGATTGGAAACAGGAGACCGTGTCCCAGTAGAGAGCCGTCAGCTCCTCATCTGTGAAGGCGGCGAGCTTGGGATGTGCCGCTCGGAGACGAGTGAGATGGGCGGCATGCTGTGCAGACTTGAAGTCAACGTAGGCGAGAAGGACGGAGGAGTTGGAGAGCATTTTGGACGGGTCGGCGGCAAGTCAGGGTTTGCCTGAACCCTTGGAATCCGTTTTCATAAACAACTCCATCAAGACCTTCTGAATCAGTGGAACAATCTCGACACGGAGTCCCGTCTTGACATTGGCGTTCCACATGGCTGTGGCCAAACACTCGCGCAGTGCGATCTCCATTACTTGGTTTCGGGCTTCTTGGGTAAACCGCACTTGCGGCACTTGCGGTAGGTGCGGCGACGGCCTCCTTGATTGAGTTCGGAGTCCGCATCCCACACTGCCTCGTCAGTCTCGGGCGTGTCTCCACCACCGAACAATGCTTTCCTATCGAATAGCAATTTGAACAGGTCGTCCACATCGGAGTCCTCCATGGCTCCAAACTTGACTGCACCTCGGAACGATTCCTTGTCATCTGCCTTCACGAACCCCCGCGCCTTCGTGCCCGACATGAGGGACGGGTCTTGCGAGTTCGTCTTGTCGCCCTCTTGACGCTTGATGCCGATGAATGCAGGAGCGGGTTTTCCCTCTTTGATACCCTTTTGCCACATCCCTGCCTTGGGTCCGAAGGTTGGCTCGCGATCGGATCCAGCGACAAGCACAATGTCTGCGTCGGGGTACTTTGTTCGGATCCATGCGTATGCGGCAGGCGGACCACCGCACGGAGGTGTCTGTTCACAATCCTCGGTATCGACAAAGTGCAGCTTCTGGGATGCAACCGACGGTTGGAACATTTTCATCAGAAACGGTATCTTCTCTGCTGCGGTTAGTGGGTTTGTCTTTCCCTTTGCGTTCGAGACGAAGACATATGCCTTTCCGTCTGGGCCTGCCTCGGACACAACGCGATCAATCAGAACCTTGTGTCCTGTGGTGGGGGGCTGGAACCGTCCAACCGTATATGCCACTTTCATTGTTACTCCCATTGAAAAAGCAATGGACGAGGGGACGGGTACGACCATCCTCGTCCTAAGCACCACGATTCTCCATGCATGGCTTATCTATGTGTCCTTCTACTGGATCTCGAATAATTGTGAGTGTGTTTGACGCCTCTCCAAACCTTGCATGGGAGCCACACCCTCTGGGCGTGCCTCCGCTTCACTTGGGCCTCTGATTGTGAGCCTTGTAGGCAATGTCCGAGCCCAGCTTCATCTTCAGAGTCGGATTGAAGGACTTGTAGTCGGAGAGCTTGGTGGTGGAGTTCCACACCTTGATGATGTGGAACTGGCCCTTGGGACTGACCGTCACGCCTGACACTGTCTCGTTCTGTCCCTTCAGGAAGGACTCGGCGATGCAGTGGACCATACAATCCACAAAGACAGAGTGCGTCTCGGATGCGTCCACCTTTTTGGACCACGCACCGCCCTTGTCGTTCTCGGGCGCGTCCCACAGCGGAGGAATGTCCCCACGCATGAAGAAGAACATGCCCGACTCCCACATTTCCTTGGGAATGCCGTCGACGATGGTCCAGAAGTCAGAGACATCCTTGACCTCGAAGACGTGGATGTAGCTTTGCAGAGAGTAGTCATTGTTCGCAGGATCGTGATACCAGAGAGTCCAGCGTTGCGACATTCTAGCACGAGTCCCTTACCTTTCAGTGTGTGTATCCGTTTTCCGTCTTCCGTCGCACCCACCAAAAACGAATCTATGAGAGAACAAGGGAACTTGAGGGTGGGATGGATACTGTACTCAACATCTACAGCAACCGCGCTGCCCTCACTCGCCCCCTTCCAGTCGATACTGCGACTCTTCTGCAGAAACTCGCGACGACCTTCCGTCCTGCCTTTCGTCGTCCGATTCGTCGCGAGGCACCTCCTGTCCGCGACGACAACTGGCGTTCTCATGTCCTAGTAGAGGTCGCCCGAAAGGTACGAGACAAGGAGGACCCCGACTACGACGAAATCAATGCGTTCCTCAACAAGCTCTCCAAGCAGACCTACGACAAGCTGGTGACGGCCATCAAGACCAAGTTGGCCGCGCGCGATGCCATGTTCCGCCTGCGGATCACTACGCTGCTCTTCGACCGCGGCATCAAGCAGAACTTCTACGCCTCCATGTTGGCCGACGCGTACAATGACATCATCAAGTCCCACGAGGATGCCAGGCAGGACCTGGCGGTTCAGATCGGGATGTTCGATACCCTCTACGACACCAGCGCTGTGATCCTGGTGCCGCCCTCCACGGATCCAACGTTCAATGACATGATCATTGCGTGGACCAAGCAGAAGGAGACGAAGCGTGGCTTTGCGGTCTATACTGCGGAGTTGTTCACGCGGGGTCTCCTGCCCCCTGGTGTCATGGAAACCATGGTGCGCCAAGTGGTCGACGATGCCAAGGAAAGTATGCGCCTTCCCAAGACGCCGCAGGGCGAGGAGCACGTGGACCACCTGGTCCGCTTCTTGGCTGCCATCTCTCCAAAGGTGAAGTTAGTGAAGGAATTGGCCATTGGACTGCTGGCGGTTCCGCGCACTGACACGCCGTGCCTGTGCATGAAGTCTCGCTTCAAGTTGGAGGATTGCACACGCTAGCGGCACAGCGTTCAAATACGACACTTCCAAGCCTAGGGGTGGTATAAATGAGCGCACACGCCGTTCCGACAGCCACCGTCATGGCCGCTGCTGCCAAGATTGCGATCGAGCAGGATCGCCCCATCTACCTGGACTACTACGGAGATAGCATCACCAAGGCGTGCTGCATCGGTGTCCGTGGAGAGGAGAAGTGTCTGGTCAAGTCCGACACGGAGTACACGTCCCCCATCGCCTCCATCATGCGCCTGAAGGAGGAGAAGGTCTTTTTGATTCTCACGGAGAACAGCCTCTATGTCGTGTCTGCCGATATCCCAGTTAAACGCATCGTTGCGTCGACTACGGAAGGGACCGCGTAATGGATACGTCCTTCCAGTCCTCCACGCACGCGTTCCCACCGCCTCACCGCATTTTGTTCGAGTGTATGAACGACCGCTTGACCGCGGATCACTGGGCTGCCTACAAGGTAGCACATTCCCACCACGCTGAATTCGAAGAAGTGGACGCAGCCGTCATGAACTCCATTGACGACTTTGCCCCCTGGTTAGCCCAATGGATGTCCTTCGTGCCCTCCAAAACCCACATTCGTCTGCGCGTGTTACTCGTGTGGCACGCCCACTTTCTGAGCGCGGCCTGCCAACAGACTCTGCGCCGCTCGCTCGAGCAGAGATCCTTCCGCTGCCGAATCTGGTTTCATGTGGAGGAGCCCCTGCTGCAACCTGCCATTGTGAGCCGCTGCAGTGTCACCTCGTTTCCCCGATACCTCCACGTGCCCACGCTCCATGGCACACTGGACACATCCTATTGGGATGACCCTGCGGCGGCCGAAACGGAATTACAACGCGCAAAGTCATAAGGAGTATGCGAGTCTTCACAGATGGATCTTGCCCAAATAACGGACGTGCAGGTGCGCGTGCTGGATTCGCCGCCTGGTTCCCTGAGCATCCCGACTGGTCCGAAGGACACCGAGTCCCTGATACCGAAGACCAAACCAACAACCGAGCTGAACTCTCTGCTATCCGCCTCGCCGTCCAAATTCTGGAGACGCGTGGCTGCCTTGACGAAGATGTGGTCGTCTACTCCGACTCGGATTACTCCATCAAGTGCGTGAGCGTCTGGGTCACGGGGTGGATCAGCCGCGGCTGGAAGACGTCCGAAGGCAAACCTGTTCTGCACCGCGATCTCATTGAGGATATCGTCACACGCATCTCCAAGTTCAAGTCGCACCGCTTCGTGCACGTGCGTGCACACACAGGCGGATCGGATGATTTGTCCATTCAGAACGACAAGGTGGACAAGTTAGCGCGCGAGGCTGTCGATGGCAAGAAGGAGATTGTGGTTCCGCCACCCACGGCAGAGATTCTTGCAGGATGCCCTCTTGCGGTGTTGGGACCTCCTGTGGCACAGGGAACTCTGCTGCACTGGATCCGCGGAAACCTCGACGCATTCGACAGGGACTTGATGGACAAGCATCTGTACAAGGCGTTTCAGGAAATGTGCAAGGCGAAGAACGTGACGCTGACCAAGAACGTGTCGCAGCGCACCACCATGCTGCGTGCGGAGTTGACCACGGTCTCCATTGAGAAGACGGGTTAAAGATTGGCGGAGTATACTACCAAATGAGCGTCATTGCATATAGTTTCTGGTCCCCTACATGCGGCCCCTGCAAGCACATCAAGCCCGCCCTCGAGCAGATGAAGGAGGATTTTCCTGCTGTGGCGTGGCAGTCGATCAACACACAGGAGGATCCCACGGGTATGGCGCGGGCATTGGGCGTCAAGGCGGTTCCGACCGTGGTTGTGGCCAAGAACGGCGTGGAGATTGGCCGTCACTCAGGTACGAATGTGATCATGTATTACTCTCTTTTGCGTAAGGCCTTGGCTGCTTAAGAGCACTTGGTCTCCTCGCCTCCCTTGCCAGTGCCCAACGTTCCCGTCGCATCGAGGGCAGTGGACATGTCATCGGGAGACATTGCCGTTCCATTGGCCAGCGCCTGCTGTCCAGCTGGAGAGTCCACAGACACCAGTCCCTGACCAGGGACATAGACGAATCCTGTCGATGAGATGCTCGCAACCTGCGACGCATAGTTCTGGATGGGAATCACTGTGCTCGGCAGATACATGGGGTAGAAGGCCTGGAAGAACGAGTAGAACCCTCCGCCAATGAGTGTTCCGAACAGCATCGCATACAGGACTCCTGACGTGATCGTGCGCTTATCCTTGTCTTCAGGGGGGAAGCACGTCGGGGTGATCGCCATGGCCTGACCCACCAGCAAGAGGATACCTACAACCAGGGTTCCAAGTGAATTGATGATTCCGCGGTTGAGCCACAAGTCAAAGAAGAAATACGCAATCACGGACACAGTCACCACCATGGTCTGAGCTGTGCGGTATTCAGGAGGGATTCCTTCTGCACCCGTCACAGTGCATCCGTTGTAGTCACCGCCTCCACTCATCTTATAGCCACCTCCTCCCTCCTTCTTCCCCGCAGGAGCTGGAGCCGTGCCTGTCTGTGTAGCGCCCGTGAGGTTCTTGCCGATGTTCGCCATCAGCGTGACAAACGAACTGGTGATTGACTCCAGCGTGCCGTGGAGTCCTGCGGCAGACAGACCTACAATGGTCGAACTCCAGTAGACGCCATTGTACGTGATCGCGTCCGCCATGAGACCAAACAGCAAGAGCGCGTGAGGGGTCAGTTTCAAGAGATCCTTTCCCCATGACGCAGCCTCGCCCGTACTGCCTATGGACACACCCGACATGGCGGAATACGCGGCAATCAAACCCACAAGCGTACAAGAAAACGCAAGCAGGAGAGACTGCCACCAGTTGAGGTAGCCTGGTTTGAGATCCAACGGGTTTGGGTTTGGACGAGACGACATCTTGTTACTTTGGGATACTTGATTTCTCTGCTCCATACAATGGGAGGTGGAGGCAGCAGAGAAATTAGGATTGACAAGCCTAAGGTCATAAAGCCTAACGTCGACAAGTCGAAGAACATCCAGAAAGGCTTGTCGGTTAAAACGTCAGAGGGATGCACAGACTGTAAGCTCACGATTGACCCTGGTGTGTCGGCGTCGTCCGTCAGGATTACGATCAATCCTCGACCCGACAAGGAAGGATTGATTCCGACGTCGGCGACCATCACCGAGAAGGTTGTTCCTAACATCTATCAGCCCTCCAACTCGATTACCTTGACACCGTCGGCACCCTTCACGGGTTCCTATAACCCTGGAGCCAAGGTGCCATTCGGTGTGCAGGCAATCTGGTGGGACACGATGGAGATCTTCTGGGGAGCACCCCTGCGTGCGGAGACCAAGACGGGTGCAGGTGTCCAAGCAGACGCATGTCTTATCGTTCGCTCCGAGCAGGCCCCCGTCATTCTGATGATTCCGATCATGAAAACACCCGACGGAAGCAAGAAGGGCGTCAAGTTCTTCAACCGCGTCGCCACTCAGTTCCTTGCCACTTCGGGAAATGAACTCCCCAATACCTCGTATGATCCCGCGAAAGACCCCAGGGTTGCAGAGGACTGGAAAAAACTTGGTAGCAGTGACGATGCTGTGAAGAAGACCGTCAAAAAGGAGGAGATCGATGGCTATATCAAGTATGCGTCCGACGGTCACTACGACACGGGAGCCAAGAGGGAGCCTTCCGCTCCATACGCCACTGCGATGGTGGATACCGGGGCTGACTGGGCACTGTCTTCACTCGTCACGGGCAAGGAGGCATACTACACGTGGATTAACACGGTCTACGGATTGGTGGCCGATCCCCCGTCACTCGATGAGAGGATGGGGGCATTCACCTTTGTAACCAACTATCTGAAATGGGCTCCAGCCGCTGTGGCGCAAAATCAGACCATGGGAAACCTGACACCCCGCGTCGTCTACTTCCAAGAGCCTGTCTATATGCTTGAGACTGACTTTGCTGCGCTGCGTGGATCCGTCGACGCTCGTTCACCCAACGAGATTGTCCAATCCTTGTCGATCTACGATACAGAGACTCCCGAGAGCAGAGCCAGAACCGGAGCGGACCCGAATCACGTCTATTACTCCCCCGCGTGCTGCGGGGCTGAAGGGTCATCGAAGGGCAGGGCCAAGTCAGTCCAAGCCACGTTTGCAAAAGCGACCTCCCAGGCCAACTTTGACTTCTGGACAAGCCCTACCATGCAGTGGATCATCTCTGCCGTTATCCTGATTTTGATGTTTCTGTTCTTGTCGTGGCTTCTGACCTATATTACCGAAGACCCGAACAACATCTTTGCTATGGTTGCACACACCATTCGCCCACGACCTGTGTAAAACGGACTTACGAAGACGAACAGAATGACACGCAATGGTTGTCGCCACTGCAATTGGTGTTTCGGGGAGTCTGACTGAACTGACTGTGCCTCCCAAGACGACCGATGTTCTCGAGTGGCTTCGCAAGAAGACCCGCCAGCCCACGCTTCAGTTCCAAGGCAAGATTCCACACGAAGAGGAGGTCTTCGCGGTCTTTGGTGTTCCATCCGATGACCCTGACGACGAAACCACGAACCAACACATGCTGCCCCCGCCGTTCAATGACGACATCTTCTCGGGAACCCTGGTGGTCATGAAGTCCGCGAACAGCAATACGGACGACTACGACTCCCATGCGAACCAGTACCACGACCTGAGGACCACAGAGTATGATGACTTCTACCAGTCGTGTACATTCCGTGAAGACGAGGAGGAGGAGGTCGTAGAGGAGGATGACGAAGAGGGCGCGGGACCCGTAGAGGAGGACGACGAGGAGACGGCAACCGAGGCGCGTCAGGCCCTTCCTGTCCACACGATCCACGCGTCCAACGTATTCGTAGACCACCCGTTGCGCACGCGTGTTCGCAATCTGTTCGACAGCAACGATGTGGAGACAGCCATTCTGCAGAGATGTGTCCGCGAGGCCCAGCAGTGGTTGATTGATATCGACTGGGACAATCCCGTGTTCCTTGGCCTGTATCGCAATCGGGCTGTGGAGTTGCACCCTCATCGCGCTCAGCTGGCAAACCTGGATCCCGCGGAGTTTGCGGAAATGTCCCCCGTTCAGCAGAACCCTGCTCGATGGGCCGACCTGATCCAGAAGACGGTCGAGAAGGACAAGGCGTTGTATTCCAAGGAGGTCACCGCGTCCATCGTGTTGTACTGTTCTCGCTGCAAGCGCAAGACCAAGTGCGACTACTACCAGATGCAGACACGCTCTGCAGACGAGCCCATGACGACCTTCATTACCTGCTTGGAGTGTGATAAGAAGTGGAAGTTTTAAAACTCGCAGATTGACAATGAGTGCGTTGACAGATCCACTGAAAATCGCCGACTGGCTCATCAATCGGGCTGGGAATACGGTGGGCGCCGAGACCTACAAACAGACCATCAGCAAAGCAAAGGGACTGCTTTTGCGTCCGAGTGCGTCGGGCGAGGAGGCAGTTACCGTGGCGCGTATGGTGACCGAACAGGGGGGCAAGGTGCGCGCGGGACTGCCCGTGGAGGAGACCGCGGCGGCTCCTGCGGCGAAGGCTGCGGCTCCTGTGGCGAAGGCTCCTGTGGCGAAGGCTGCTGCGGCTGCTGCTGCGGGGGTTGGAGCGCTTGCTAGTTTGGGTACAGCGATTAATGCCGAAAATAAGGCTGCGGCTGCGGAACCTGCTGCTCCTGCTCCTGCGGCTGCGAATGGTGCGGCTGGGGAACCTGCGGCGGAACCTGTGGTTGCGGCTCCTGCGGAACCTGTGGTTGCGGCTCCTGCGGAACCTGCTGCGGAACCTGCTGCGGCTGCGGAACCTGCTGCGACACAAGGCGGTCGGACCCGCAAGACCCGTCACCACACTCCCAAGCGGAAGAAGCTTTCAAGGAAAAAGTCAGTCAAACGCAAATGAGTGCCGACCCCGACGCGATCCGCGAGACGCTTCGTTCTTGGATCGCTGCTGATGATGAGATCCGCACACTCCAGGCACAAATCAAGACAATCCGTGAACGCAAAAACCAGCACGGTGCTGCAGTTCTTGAGTTCATGAAGGGAAACAATCTCGACAACTTTGTTCTGGATGGCGCGGGTGGCGGCGGCACGATTGCGAGGTCCGAGCGCACGGTGCGTCCTGCCCTGAAGCGGTCCACGCTCCGTCAGCAGCTTCTCCTGCAGTTCGCTGACCAGCCCGAGCGTGTGGCGGAGGCGCTGCGAGCCATTGAGGGAATCCCTGAGGGAGGAGAGGATATGAGTGTGGGCGGCACCAAGCGTGACGTGCTCAGTCGTCGTTTGCCCCGTGCCCAGAATATCACGCTGGGTTGATAATGACTTGGTGGGCATACGCCGTTCCTGGCATCCTTCTGATCACTTACATCCATTTGTTCAATGCGATTGCTGGCATGTATTTCGATTCAGGACGTCAACTGCAGTTGTCCGACCTGTATCGCCGTGTGGTGCCCCCGATGGAGATTACATTGAAAATATGATCTACTTGCGCTTGGCGGCGGCATCTGCGGCCCTCTTGGCCCACAGCTCTCGGAAGGTCATGGTTGCTGCAGGACCCTTGACGGTGATGGTCTTACGGACCACCTTCTTGGGAGGAATCTCTTGAATGTGAGTCCGACAGAGGGCATAGAAGCCATCCACGGTCTCGGTCTTGTTGGATTTGAAGGCTCGGACAAAGCACCAGCGGTGATCCGTGTCTACGGGAGTCTCAGGTGCAGAAGGGTTGAAGAGCTTGTGGCAGTCAATACAGCGAAGAGTGTCCATGGTAGCTTGTGTCGGGGACAGAAACAATCTCACTTGCGTCTCCGAAATCCGTTTTCAGCCTAGCCTGATATGCCTTGACAATCTTGATTTGTTCATTGATGACCCTCTTGAATGCATAATGTTCATACCGTGCTAACCTCTCCTTCTTTTGCGCAGGTGTCCCGAACAGAGGTGCACCCAATTCTCGGAGTCGAGCGTCCATACTTACACATGGAACTTCTTCTTGAAGTCCGCAACGCTGGCCGACAGACTGGGCTTGTTCCAGAGAATCCATCGCGATAAGCCCCCTGGTGTATCTGGCTTACCCCATCGCTCACCCTTGCCTGTATGACGCTTGATATACCGCGCCCTACGAGTCACATCCTTGTGCTTCGTATAGTCGCTGTACCCCACAGCCCCGAAGGGAACCACGCGTTCCTTCCCACTCTTGCCTTCACGGACCTCAAACACCGCGTCCCACTTCTTGCCCTTCGTGCGTGACTTGCGGAGAGTCTTCAGACGTAGACGGCCCATTGTAAAAAGATAGGATTGTTTGTTGGCGCCAGCATTGCCTCTTCAGAGCGCGTCGATCCACGGCTCCCACTCGTCCTCTGGAACCTTGAGTTTCCGCAAGCCCTGCACACCCTCCGCGACCTTCTCAAGGATGCCGCACTCCTTACCCGAGAGAGCCCCGAAGAGTTCCTGAACCTTCTCCGCAACTGACTTCTCAGGAGCGAAGGCCTCATCAAATCCAGCCATGACATTGATGAGTCGCGTGATGTGCCCATCACAGCACATGCCCAGCGAGTCACGCATCTCCTCGAAGAGGCGGATGTAGAGTTCACGCCGTGTTGACTTGTCCTCAACCTTGTGAATGGTCTGAGCCAATCCATCGAAGACTCGTCGGTACAACATGTCCTGCATGGTGCGGCAGGTCTCGGTCGTGTACCAGTGCTCGAAATCCGCAGTGATGCGAGTCACGTCAGACGCGCGGCACCTCTTCAACTCAACCATCCTTGTCAGAAGAACCTCCACAAAGCGACGAGTCACCTCCGACTGACGAGAATGTAAGGGCTGAGCAAGCAACTTCTTCATTCCCTCGCCAGTCATCGTAGACACCACACCTGTGTGGACATTCTGCGGGTCCGCCACAAAGGCTGCGAGACTTCCAGGAGGGTGCTGAGGAGCAGCAGCACGTCTGCGGTTCCAGTGCCAGTCAATCACACCGTTTACATCCATCAAATCGTTAGGATGGTCCAGGTTCCAAAGGTCGCGGATAAAGTACTCCGCGGCCAGTCGGATGCGCAGATGCCGAATCTGGGTTCGCCACCAGCGGCCTCCACCCAAATCCTCCGCAGGAAGGTGGTCATTCCACTCCGCAACAATCTGTACCCACTGCGTAGGGTCGCGTTCCATGCGGCCAATCGCGGCTCCCCATGAAAGGTTGAGGTAAGCCTGGCGGCGATTTGTAAGATCGCGTTTAAGGTGGCGCCTACAAAGGCCTCGCTCCTTGATGATGCAGTTACAACGAGGCGCTGTACATCGCTGGTCGCGCGGAAGGTCAAGACGCGGGCGCCCCGCGTCACATCCTGCGCAATATTGACCTCCTGGTACCGAGAGGTTATGACACTGGAAGCGATCACCCCACTCGTTGTGGTCTCGGTTCATAATACAACGAATACGCGGAGGAGGCGGAGGAAGATCAGGAAGACCCTCGAGCGCAATGGCTCGGATTGCAGCAAGATGGAGAACCACATCCGCGTGGTCAGTAATCTCAGGATGGCGCGCGAGAAATGCCTCCGCGAATCGGCAGTGGCGGCGGTCATGACCTTGTGTAGAGCAGAGTCCGCAGGTGCGGCGGCGCGGAAGAGGGGCGACGGGGTCCATTTGTTATCTTGATGGAGAGGATGTTGAAGAATGTTGGCCCCCAATCCCTTTTCCGCCTGAGTTGAAAAATCCATTTTCGTTGGTTCACTTCTTCTTGCTGAGCGCCTCCGCCGCGCGGACATGCTTCGAGGTCCCGAGTCGGTGTTCCTGCTTTCCCTTGCGCTTCTGATTCTTCTTGGTCTCCTGTCGGGTCTTGGGTGGGTCCATGGTGTTGATTACTTACTCGTCCTCGCTTTCCTTTTCAACGGTGTGAAGGTCTGCGATAAAGTCCAGAACCTCCCACGGTGCAATGTTGAGTCCTGCGAGCTTACCTGAGAGCCTTGCAAGGACTGAATTGCGCTCGCTGCGTGGGACCCACTTGACCACGAGGTCGAACAGGCTGGACACCGTGATGGTGTCCAGACTGGATCGCGGACGGGGAAGATCGTAGGGCATAGACTCGTCCAGAGCCTTCCACCCAATTGTCCAATCAAGCTCGCGGTCACGGACCTTCTCTGCAAGAAGGCTGAGTTCAATGTCCAGATGTCTGAAGACGATGGCAGGGCGGCGTCCCGTCGGGATGGCGTTGCGAAGTGCGTAGAGGATGTCGGAGAAATGCATCTTGACTTTGTAGGGCACAAGGTTATCTTCCCTGCTGGGAGTGGTTTCCGTTTTCGAAAAACGGATTCGTGTGGGCTACCTACAATGGAGTGTGCCGAGACATATGATACCATGGCATCCTTCTACCCTCGCAATTGTACCATGACCTTCTGCGAATGCTCTACACCCAATGGCTTTGGCCCCGATGGCAACCGCGTCTGCCTCACCTTCGGACCCGCGCGTGGCGAGACACCCTCCTCCGATGTTGACCCCTGCGAGATTTGTGACTTCTGTGACGCTGAGGTCCCAGAGTCTGAAATGGGACACCATGTCTGCGAAGAGGCTGTCGAGTATCTGCACGACGCAGCCCGACGTTACCTCGACTTCGAGGCTGGAGAGGACTCCGAATCCGAGGAGGAAACGACCCCCGCTGTGCGCGCACAGTGAGGGCCTACATAAGACCCCGAGAAACCCCTACACATTTTCACATTCCCTCCGAGTCGAATGTCCCCTGGATCCTCGGGGTCGTTGAAAACGGAAACGAGGACCCCAGGAGTAGTGTGTGTTGGGCGCTGCTACGACTACTCCCACTCCTTTCAATCCTCCTACTACCATCATCTACAATGTCTTCCTTCACCTCCATCCTCCAGTCCCAGATCTCCAACGCCGTCAAGAAGGTCCTCGCTGATATGGACCAGTCCGAGCAGTCGGCTGAGTTTGTTACCGCGCTCTTTGCAGAGCTGTTCCCTGGCACGGAGGTGTCAGAGACAAAGGCTCCTGATTCCGATACGGAGTCTACGGAGTCTAAGAAGGGCCGCAAGAAGGGTCCTATGAGTGATGAGGCTAAGGCCGCAATGGTTGCTAAGCGGAAGGCGACTATGGAGGCAAAGGCCAACGAGCCTAAGCCCGCTGAGGGTGAGGCTAAGCCCGAGCCTAAGGCAAAGCTTACGAAGGAGGAGGCCAGTAAGGCCCGCTCCGAGGCAGCGAAGGCCCGCTATGCCGCCCTCAGCGAGGAGGAGAAGGCTGCGAATAAGGCCCGCCTTGCAGCGGGTAAGGCGGCTAAGAAGGCCGCGGCTGAGGTTACGGCCTAAACAAACAACAAAACCAACCCTGGTCAGGGATACAGACCACACAAATCCATTTTTCCAATGGGGTGCTCGGGGTGGACAATCGTTGAAAACGGATTCCGTAGGCCTAGGATAGTATCGGAGTGGGCGTCTATCACAATATACTCGCCTATCAACTCTTCCAACTCTTCCAACTCTTCCAAGACTCCATCCTTCAGAATGTCTACCATGATGTTCATCCCCGCCTCCGTGCTCCGCGCGCGTGCAGGCTTCATCCGCAACCCTGCGGCCTGCTGGTCGATCCACGTGCCGAAGTGGATCCCAGCGCCCAAGAAGTCCATTGTCGTGGACATGGTGGCTGTTGACCGCACGGTTGACATCCTCCAGCGCTTTGTGGCCACCTGGGTCGCACAGAGCCGCAACGCGCGTCGCGAGTACGCGGTTCGCGAGGCCAGCGCAAAGTGGACGCGCGAGGCGTGGGACCCTGCGTGGTCCAAGGTTATGGAGATCGAGGATGTTCTCGCGAAGGCCGCAAAGGCACGCGAGAATGCGCGATTCATCTCCATGCCTGAGCGTGAGTGGCACGCCTACTGCCGCGAGCAGATCCGCATCCACCAGGATGTGGGTCCTCTCATGGTGGCCTGGGTGCCTATCAACGTTCGCCGCGCAGTGTTCGCTGAGCAGCAGCGCGTGTGGCAGGAGGTCTCGCGTCCTCAGCTGCACAACCAGCAGCGCAGTGCTGGTGTTCGCGTGCCTCGCGTTGTCGCGCGCTCGGGTCGCTACGCCGCGCTGGGCGACAGTGACTCCGACTAAACAAAACCCCCAAACTTTACAAAACCCTTACAAAACTCTTACCAAACATAACCCACTAAAACCACTAAAACCACAACATAAATGAGGCAGAGGATCAACCGAAGGGCAACGATGGCGAGTAAGGCTAATTTCCCCCAGAGGCTCCCGAGCTGTAG
>Ga0187843_10000943_pt1 | contig 19014 bp, 13 predicted proteins | sample SpaLakP09_SKY_43_FD_134516 | JGI IMG/M metagenome (GOLD analysis project Ga0187843, IMG submission 134516) | Oligotrophic lake water microbial communities from Sparkling Lake, Wisconsin, USA - SP09_SKY_43 | ecosystem: Environmental > Aquatic > Freshwater > Lake | place: USA: Sparkling Lake...
GCTCTTGTTTGACGAAGCTGGCGACGGCAATCGCCAGCAGCCGAGTCTCAGCCTACGGTGATTTTTGAATTATTCAGACCGGACTATTTACTGTCGAGTTAATAGTTGTGTTAAGTGCCTCACAGTTGACGAACGGTCATCACTTTATTCTTGATGACACCGGATAAGGGTGTCCGGAAACAATTAATGGCTAAACGCTAACTTCTACGGAACTTAAAATGAAAATCAAAACTATTCTGCTCGCTTCGATGATTGCTGGCGCAAGCCTGATCGGCTCGTCGGCGTTTGCTGCTACGGTGGGGAAAACCGTCAATGTACCGCTGACGTCGGATATGGAAGGCGGCTACAACGCCCATTTCGGCAATAACTTCAGCTCGATCGACACCACCAGCCTGTTCAGCGACAAATACCTGTTCACGCTGAGCGGCAACTACGATTCGTCGGCCTCGGTCACCTCGAGCTTCCTGAAATCGGGCACCATCAAAGACCTGCTGATCACCAGCTTCAGCATCGTTCAGTACGATCCAATGACCAGCTCGGTACTGAACACCTTCGCCGGCACCAACACCACCACCGGCATCACCGACAACTGGGAACTGACCGCCAGCGGCCTGCACGCCGGCAGCTACTACGTCCAGGTGGACGGCAAAGTGGTCGGCAACGGCGGCGGCTCGTACGGCTCCGACCTGACCATCTCGATGGCCCCGGTACCAGAACCAGAAACCTACGCCATGCTGGGCGCCGGCCTGGCCTTCATGGGCTTCGTGGCCCGCCGCAAGAAAGCCAAGGCAGCCTAACACTGCCCTGTTTAACCTAAAACGCCGTGCCTACGCAGCACGGCGTTTTTTTATTTAACACCTGTGATCCGACGGATATCTTTTGAGGTTGCGAGATATCGCCGGACTAGCAGTTAAGCTGTTTGTACCTACTGTTGCTTCTTAACGAAGTCAGGAAATATTTCACTTATGGCATCCAGCCATTCCTGCCACATCGCTCCATCGGCTGGCTTCCCGTCCTCGAGGATGGACATGCTACCGAGGATTGCACCAATGTCGTCAGCCTGAGTACGTTCGTAGTACCTCTCGAGGAAACGAAACATAGCTTGGTATGCTTCTTCAGCACCTAAATTTTCCATCTATTGGCCTCCATTCATTTCCATCCGGGCGCTGACGGGGCTGACAAGCCCGTTCCCGTGTTGTGCGTACATGGTAGATTGTTTGCTCCATTGTTAATGATGCGATCACTAGGAAATGAGCCCAAACTTGACTGCCACTAGCATCCGTCTTGCAAACCACTCGTTGCAGTACTGGTTCACTCAAACACGATTTTGAGACCGGATGCCCCATTTTTTCACAAGCCTAAAAGAATCTTGTTGTGGGCCCTGATCAAGTCCTCATCTTGCCACTCAATTATCCAATAACTAAACAGCGCTAACGCCTCGTCGTAATTGACAGAATCAAAGGCGTAAATCAACTGTAACAATCGCTCCTCATATTGAAGCCTGTGGACTTAAAAAAAAGCATCTGCCGGCAAAGTATTTTCCCTAATAGAAATCTGAAAGATTCTATCCCCTCTAACTGCTAAAAAAACACAACCGGTCAAGAGGACAGCCCTTTCGACGCGAGGCAGAATATAAGAGGCGTCACCTCTCTTGCAGTGTTGCACGGAATGTTGATCGCTCTACTTCTTGGGCGACGATCTGCATGTGCTTTTCACCTACCGGCTACGCCTTACCGGTTAGCCATCTAGGAAGCGAGTCTTCAAATTCCTCAAGTCTTCCACGACGTCTTTCTCACTATTTTTAGTATCCGCAAGATACGAATCAACAAATTCATTACCGCCTGGCAAGTCGCCATGAAGATACAAAGTAGCAGCATATCGCTGAGGATATCCTCCAAGTATAGGCACCCGTTTTTTCAACAGAGGCAATAATCCTTCATAATCGCAGATGCTGTGCATGAAAGGAAAACCGAATTCTTTGATTGCCGAGGCCAACCTTTTTGCTTCTACCCTCGCATCACTTTCGTTAGAAAAAATGAACTGATGGGTATTAGGCGTTAATTCCCCCAGAAATACCGCAAAAGTTGCAGACTGAAGAGGTTTATATTTCGCCCCTCCCACCTCCGCAATCGTCTTCATAACATCTCTGGAGTGAACCCCAACAAACGGATTTATACGTACGGACCCGGAATCCAATCCTGAATTCAAACCGATCCAATAGTAAAAATTATCGTCAAAATTTAATGTCCCGATTCCTCTTTTCATAATGAACCCAAGTTCTTGCAAGGCATCAGAACACATGCTTTCCACAAATTTCGTATCAATCTTATGAATCATTTTTACCTTCGATGCAGGAGGCAGCCGGGCGGCCTTGGTACAGGCCTTCATAGCCGCTCTGGATCAGCATAATTGGCCACTCCCATTCGCGGCGCAGAATGACGTGGCTTTACTTCAGTCGTGTGCAAATGCCGACACTGCCCCGTGACCCTAATCAAGTTCTAAATCATCCTCGTGGATCTCGTCAGAAGTACCATCCTCAAACTCGACGGTATAAACAATGCCTGTTGGGAATTTTTCGAAATATGGGCCTGGGCGATCCGTAAATATCCCAACAATACATGCGCGATCTCGCCTCAATTTCGGATCAGCTTGTGATCGTACCTTAACGATATCGTTGTAATCGAACTTCGGCATGACTATTGCCCTTTCGGCTCAATGGGTAAATGCGGATTTCCGTCAGGCCTAGTGACACCTGAGCGATGGCCGTGCGGTTTCTGTGCATTGGGATCTGGCTGTCTTGGATGACCTCCTCGATCCAGTCTATCGCCAGTTGGCTTTCCATCGCTACCAATAACCTGTTGAAAATCACCGTTTGGTGACGTGTTGATCTTTTGTCCTTGATCGACAGGAATTGCATTTCCATGTTGATCAACGACTACGACCGGTTCCGCAACAGGACCTTTATAAGGGTTGCTTGCCCCCCCGGACTTGGTATCGTTCTTCCCGTCCGATTTCGGCACATCAGCGGATTCATTCTTTATCGGCCCAACCTTATTTTGATCATGTATGTATGTTTGTCCTTTGACAACAATTGCAATAGCTGATACGGCGGTTATGCCCGCGCCAACAGCGCAAGGAATGGGACCGCCAAAGCAAGCAACCATTGCCTGTCGCCCATCGGGATCAATGTACTTATAGGGATCGTTTTCAGCGTAAGAGTAACGATTGAAGCTGCCACCAGTGTTCGCATCCGTCAACACAGGATCCATACTCAGCAGACGCCCGGCGAGCGGATCATAATACCGCTGCTGCATGTAGACGAGACCGGTATCGGCATCGTTCACATGACCCGTAAAGCCAATTGTGGGCGTCGTGCTGCCTGCCAGCGGCATCCCGTAAGGCTCGTACTTCGTCAACGCGGTGCGCACACCTGCCGCATTTGTTTTGGAGATGGGGCTACCCAAAGCATCCGTATGATTGTAGCTGACCGTGGTAGTACCGGCCACCTCGATTTCCGCCAGCAAGTGGCGGTTCAGGTAGACATACTTGGTGTCTTTGGCTGGCTTGCCGCCACCGGTCTGCGACGCCATCAGCAATTGACCCTCGCTGCCGTAAATCTGAATCAGCTTGGTACCATCTGCCGCCAATTCCTGAACACGACGACCGAAGCCATCATAGGTGTACGTCTCCTTGCCGGTCGCGCTCTTGATCCGGTTACCCTGATCAAACACGAAGGCCTGCGTGCCGCGTAGCTTGATGTTGCCCTGGGCATCGTAGTCGTAGCTCAGGTTGTACGCACTGACGTTGCTGCTGATGCTCGTCAACCGGTTCTTAGTGCTGTCGTAATTGTGCAGGCTGGTGCGCCCGCCAACGGTACTGGAGGTCAGATTATCCAGTGCGTCATAGCTGTAACTTGCGCTGCCCCACATGCCGGGTGCGCTGATGCCGGTCAGGCGGTGCAGTCCGTCGTACACCATGTTGCTACGGCCCATGCCGTTTGCCGTGCCATCGGCGATGGCCGCTACATTGCCATCCTGGTCATAGCTGTAAGTATCGTTGAGGATGCTGCCATCCGTCGCATTCTGCGGTAGACCCCGCACGTTCTGCGTCAGGTTACGAACGATGCCATTGCCATATGTGAAGCCGTGAACGGCGCCGTTCGGATAGTAAGTAATGACGTTGGCATAAGTACCGCCGGCGCTGCTGATCTTGCCAGGCTGGCCCAGCGCATTCGGGCCGAAACTCACTGCGGTCGTTGCCGGGAAACTTGTTGAGCCCGGATAAGTGAGCTGCGACAAGTTACCGTTGTTGTCGATGCCGCGCACGAAATCGTAGGTGACGCCCCCGAACACCAGCTTTTCATCATTCAGGATGCGACGTGCATCGTAGCTCAAGGTGCAGGCGGTTGGAGTCGCGCCGTCGGTATTGACCGTCGCCAGCAAGCCATCCGGCGTATAGGTACGGGCAATGTTCGGGCTGCCGTCGCTGAAGTTGGTGTTTTTCAACCGGTTCAGCCCATCGTAGGTGTAGGACACTTTGCTGGTCGCCGGCACCGATGCCTGATCGCAGGTGGTCGTACCAGACAGCGCCAGGCCAGTGGCTTTCCAGCTGACGTTATTGGCCAGATCCAGTTGCTGGACGGTGGCACCGATTTCCGGATCGATGGTTTTGCACAGCAGCTGATTGGCGTCGTACACGTAGCTGCGCGTCGCGCTTTTCCCGCCGCCGCTGCGGACGATCGATATCGGCTTGCCATAGTTGTCCCGTGCAATGGAGACGGTCACGCTTTCCGGCAGCGAGATGGACGTGGCAGCCTCCTCAGTGGGCTTGTCGAAGGTCTGGTAACTACTGCTGGAGGTATGGCCACCCGGATCAACGACCTGGGTAACAAAACCGTTCAGGTAATTGGTGGTCGTGTACAACACACCCAACTCGGAGTCCGCTGCGACCGATGTCACCCGTAGCAACGCATCATACTGCGTGGCGGTACCAGACAAACTGTCGTTGATGCTGCTGACATCCGTTTTCGGGTAGGCAGCGAAGACCAAATTGCTATCGTGATCGAAGCGCTGCACGATCGAACTAGCGGTGCCGGCGATGTTCGCTGCATCATAATTGCGTACAATTGCCGGACGCAGCAGAGCGTCCAGATATGTCACCTTGGTCGCATTGCCGGTGCTGATGGATTGGCGCCAGTGGCCCGCAGCGATGCCATACTCATCGCTACCGATGTAGGCCAACGTTAGCGACGTCGCCAGGCCCGCCTGTGGTGTGACAAGATTGAGCCGCCCCATTGCATCGTAGCCGTAGCTGGTGGAATAACCCGCCGCATCCATGCGCGACGTGATGTTGCCGATGTTGTTGACGACGGCAGACTCCGAGCCCAGACCCGGTGGATAAGCGATATTTTGCGCCAGGCCTCGCTTGTAGTTGGTATAGGTCGTAACCTGACTCAGGCCATCTGCGTATGTGTTTAACGTCCCGTCGGCGTTGTGCACCAGCGTCATCTGCAGTTTGCCAAACAGCTTGCGCGTCGCCAGAGCACCAGCGCGAGCATCATCGTAAGTATTGGCCACCGGCACGGCGCCATTGCCATCGGTGACGCTCAGAATCTGCCCCATCACCCATTTGTCGGTGTAGTCTTTGTAGACGGTCGACTCGGTCCGCGACATGCCAAGGCTATTGAAGAGCGTGGCTTTCTTCACGCGCGCCAGACTGTCGAAATCAGCGGTTGCCACCTGCCAGTTGAAATTGACGCCTTGCTGGCTGACAGTGCGCAGTTTCTGCGGTATCGGCCGTCCGGTACTGGTGAAGTCACCCCGGTTTTGTTCACTGGTGCCGACAAGCGGCAGCGTATCCTCGTACGTGATGACGGTCGTGCTAACGGCTGTGCTGCCGTTCCAGCCGACGTCAGTGGCCAGCAATTCCCCCTCAGGTTTGCCTGCCGGATAATTGGCGCGACCAGCGACAAAGAACGAATTACCGAAGGTGTAGCGCGTCACCACACCGTTAGGATCGGTGACATACACGTAGGCATTGCTGTAGCAGTCACAGTTATCCCAACTCGGATAAAACGTATCGTAGCTGGTACTCCATGTCATCGCGGCGAGGCCAGGCCCACTGATTGTCTTTTGCGTTAGCGCATAGTTGTCGATGTATCGAGGGTAGTACGCATGAGCGGGAAAGCGCGGAACATCCTTGTAACACAGTTTAGGCACCATGCTGCGGCCGTGATTCATCGGGGTAATGGTGAAGGTACCCTTCGCGCCAGAAGGATGGATCATGTAGCCGACGGCGACAGAACTGTTAATCTCGCCAGGCTGCGAATCGCAATCCGGGTCGCCATCGCCGCCCGAGGCTTGATAAACGATCCGCGCGTCAAGCAACCCCTGCTGGCCTGGCTGGCCGTCCAGGCCAGCCAGCTGCCACGAAGAATTGTCCGGCAGAGTTACCGTCGATAGCATGGTGCCGCCGAATTGGCTGGTGGCATAGCCATAGTTCCAAGTGCGAGTCCCATCGGTCACCGATTGAATGACGCGAGTTCCCGACTGGTATGTCAATGTAATGGTACGACCGTCGCTGGCCACTATGGAGTTGAGCTTCCACTTATCGGTGGCATCGTAGTTGTAGGTCACCGTGTTACCGAACCGGTCAGTAACCACGGTAGGCAAGATCCACACTTCGGTACGCTGCATCGTGAAGTGGCCGGTTGACGAACCAACCGGTACACCCTTGCTAAGCGGATTGATTGGACGCGACACCAGCCAATTGAACAGGTATGTAGTGCCATCCGGGGATATCGCTTTGAAGCCTTCACCGGCCTCGTTTGCCGGCGTTGATGACGTGGTGCTCGCTAATGAACTGACGCATTGTACTGCCCAGAAGTCTCGGGTTACCAACGGCGTAGCCGAGCCATTAGTCGGGACCACGGGCATGCCTGCGGCATTGCGGGCAAGGATCTCCTGGTCGCCGACACCGGGAACGTACAGCATATTTCCGGTCCAGTATTCTGTGGCGCGGAAGTAAGGTCCGCTCGTGCCTGACTGGTATATCGGCGGTGGCGCGCCAAAGTTGCTGCAGCGCGCCATGGAAGGCGTGCCTCCCGATAATTTCTGGAAACCGTACTGCGTCGAATAAATACCGTGGATGCGCGGTATTTCCAGCTCCCAGTTACGGAAGTGGCCTTTGTATTCATTGCCCAGGCTGCCCGTGGTCAGGCGCCGCCCCAGTGAAACTGGTAGGGAGAAATTGCCGGGAATCGTTACATCGTTGTGAACGAATTCAAGATTTCCATGATACAAATTTACCTTGTCACCGAATAGATCGTTTCCAAGTGCGGCAACAGCGCGCGGTGCGCGTATCAACTCACTCTGCTCCGTGTAAACCGTGCGCTCGTCACCCGTCGCTAGCAATGCAGTGTTGGTGACTAGCGGAGGTTTTTTTATAGTGGAAACGAAATTCTGCTGGGATGCGAACTCGTCATCGGCGTTGGCGGGTACATTAAGAGCGAGCGCGAGCGCGCTTATAAACAATGGTGCGACAAATGATTTGATCGACATGTGGAAGATCCCCGGTGGCGGCCGAGTGGCCATTCGTGCAGCCAATGATCAATCGCACGCGTCAATGAAGGATCATTCGTTGCAAATTTAGTAACCGGAAATGATTGCATTAATCAATATTTAAAAACACAAGATTTATTTTTGTAAATTATTACTTTCAATGCAATAGCCAACTATTGCTGCACAGCTCCAAAAACCCATTCCCGATAGGAGTTTTTACCGGAGAAGCTTTGAAATTCCGGAGCGAAGTTACCAATTTTTATGGGGTGCTGTTTGGACCGGCTGTGGATACCGACGATGCCACTGCGGTCGGGTGCGATGACCAGTTCCCAATCATCATCACCCGTGATGGGATCCGCATAAATTTTGCGCAAATGACGAACCACAACAGGAAAGCGCGGATCTCGCAGCAAGGACTGCAACGCGGCAGGATGAGGACTCTGTCCTGCTGGCGTCGCAACGGCGTAACTCAGCAGGGCAATCCGATATTGGTTGCCCACTTCCAGCAGTTGCTGCTCGGCGTTCCGCCTGCGGACCACTGCCCCGAATTTCAGTTCTGCAGCAACCACGGTGCCCAGAATGGCGACAACTATAAGCAGTGCGATGTACGCAAAACCTTTTGGCCGTCTGGAGCGGTCAAGCATCGACTCTGGCATAGGCACCCTACGAAGTGGAAGATGACGCCAAAATTAACATATTATGTGGTGGCAATTATCACTAAAAATCACACCAACAATAGCGCCCACCTACCCTCCCCGTAGAAAAAGTTCGTTAGCGGTACAGCGTATCGCTGCGACATAGACCTTCACCTTGCCGGCGTGAACCCGTCGATGCCGGCGACACGCTGCGGAAGCTAGCGCAGCAGGTTCACCTTGGCCAGATCGATCAACTCTGTGGCGCGGCCGTCCAGCACCGCTTTCAGCATGAACAGGCCGAATTTTCCGGCCTCGTCAAGCGTGGTGGCCGGTGGCATGATCAGCTCCTGGCGCGCGCTGACCACATCCACCAGCACCGGCCCGTCGTGCGCCAGCGCCTCGCGGATCGCGCCTTCCAGCGCCTGCGGATCTTCCACGCGAATGCCGCGCACGCCCATGGCTTCCGCCATCGCCCCAAAGTTCGGATTCTTCAGGTCACAGCCGGTGTCGATGAAGCCGTTGGCTTTCATCTCCAGTTCGACAAAGCCCAGCGTGCCGTTGTTGAGCAGGATGATTTTGACCGGCAGGTTCATCTGCGACAGTGTCAGGAACTCGCCCATCATCATCGAGAAGCCGCCGTCGCCCGAGAAGGAAATCACCTGGCGGTCCGGATGCGAGGCCTGGGCGCCAATCGCGTGCAGCATCGCATTCGCCATCGAGCCGTGGTTGAAGGAGCCGACGATGCGGCGCTTGCCGTTGACTTTCAGGTAGCGCGCGGTCCAGGCAATCGGCGTGCCGACATCGGCCGTGAAGATGGCGTCGTCGGCCGCCAGTTCGCTGACCACGCGCGTGACCGCCTGTGGATGGATATGGCGTGTGCTGTCGTCGATGACGGCCAGCTTGTCGAGATCCTTGCGGGCCTGGACATAATCCGCCTGGGCGCGTTCGAGGAAGCGGTTGTCGGCCCTCTGCGCCAGCTTGGGCAGCAGCACGCTCAGCGTCGTCTTGACGTCGCCCAGCAGACCCAGCGTGAGCGGACAACGGTTGCCCAGCGCCTCCGGCCGCACGTCGATCTGCGCGATGCGCGCATCTTCCGGGAAGAACTGGCGATACGGGAAGTCGGCGCCCAGCACCAGCAGCGTGTCGCAACTCTTCATGGCTTTGTAGCCGGAAGCAAAGCCGACCAGGCCAGTCATGCCGACGTCATACGGATTATCGTATTCGATGTGCTCCTTGCCGCGCAGCGTATGCACAATCGGCGCGCGCAGCGTGTCAGCTAGCTTCATCACTTCCGCATGCGCCCCTGCAGTGCCGGCGCCGCAGAACAGCGCCACGCGCTCCGCGCTGTTAAGCAGAGCGGCCAGTTGGTCGATCTCGGCTGCCGGCGGCAGCGTGGTCGGATGGCTCGGCAGCAGCCATTGCGGCGCTGGCGCCGCCAGCGGCTGCAGTGCGACGTCGCCGGAAATCACCACCACCGCCACGCCCTTCTTCGCCACCGCAATGCGCATGGCGCGGTGCAGAATTTGCGGCAGCAAGGCCGCATTCGACACCAGTTCCACATAGTGGCTGCACTCCTTGAACAAGCTCTCCGGGTGAGTGGCCTGGAAATAGTCGATGCCGATTTCGGTGCTCGGGATGTGCGCGGCTATCGCCAGCACCGGCACGCCGCTGCGCTGGCAGTCGAACAGGCCGTTGATCAGGTGCAGATTGCCGGGGCCGCAACTGCCGGCGCACACCGCCAGTTCGCCGGTCAGATGCGCTTCCGCGCCGGCGGCGAAGGCCGCGCCCTCCTCGTGGCGCATGTGCACCCAATCAATCGTCTCCTGACGACGCAGAGCATCGGTGAAGCCGTTCAGTGAATCGCCCACTACGCCGTAGATGCGCTTGACGCCGGCCTGGGCCAGGGTATGTGCCAGGTATTCTGCTGCAGTACTGCTCATGGTCAACCTCCTTTGCTTGTTAACTCGTGCAGCGAGTGTAATGGAAGGTGTCCCGGATCTTCATCCCCAATTCGTTCAATCGAACACCTGACCTCTGGGTAAGCTTGGCATTAATTATCATGCAGACTACTTAATCGTTAGCTATACTCAATCCCGTTCCTATCTTCGCCAGCTCATGATGTTTGTTCGCCTTCTGCTGTCCCTATTCCTTGCTCTGGCCAGCGGGCTCGCGCTCGCCGCGCCGGCTGCGCCCTTGCTGGTGGACTACAACCACAAGGCATGGCGGGCGGAAGACGATGTGCCGCAAAACGTGATGAAGTTTGCCCAGACGCCGGACGGCTGGCTGTGGATCGCCAGCGCCAATGGCCTGTGGCGCTTCGACGGCATCCGCTTCGAGCGCGTCAACACCGTGTACGGTCACCGCCTGAAGTCGGATCTGCTGATGGGAGTGAACACGATGGCCGATGGCGCGCTGGTGGTGGCTTACCAGCTGAACGGCATCAGTATCTTCCGCGAAGGCAAGCCGGCGCAGTCCTTTACCGAAGCGGAAGGATTGCCGAGCGGATTTATTTACCACATCGAACCGGCGCCGGATGGTTATCTGTGGCTGGCCACGCGTAACGGCATCGCCCGCCTGGCGCCGGGTGACAAGCGCTTCGAAGTACTGGGCATCAACGAGCGCCTGCCCGTCAAGGCCGCCTACCATGTGCTGTTCGCGCGCGACGGCGCCACCTGGGTCGCCACCAAGGATGGCGTGTTCTTCCGTCCCAAGGACAGCGACCATTTCACGCCGGCCTGGCCGCGCCAGACGCTGTATGCGTTGGCCCAAGGCCCCGACGGCACGGTATGGGGCGCGGATGCCGGCGGCCGCTACTATCGCATCCTCACATCGCCGCCGTCCCGTGCGACGGCGCCCAGCTCGCCGTTCAAGGGCTCCGGTATGCGCTTCGACCGCAACGGCGTCATGTGGGTGCTGCAAGGCGATGCGCTGGAGCGCCGTCTGGCCGTCGACAGCGACAATCCAGCGCAGCGACTGACGCCACAAAACGGTTTGAGCGGCATCGCTCCGGGCGCCCTATTTGAAGACCGCGAAGGCAATATCTGGGTGGGCACCGCCACCGGCATCGACCGCCTGCGCGCCAACCGCTTCCGGCCGGTGCTGCCGAACATCATCCTGAATGAGCCGACGCTACTGGAAGGCGCGGACGGCCAGGTATGGGTCGGCGACTCCGCCAATCCCTTGCGCAGCCTGGGCGAAAGTGGCGACTCGCGCACGGTCGCGCCGATCAAACTGAGCGCCGCCGCCTGGGACCAGCAAGGCGCGCTGTGGTACGGCTGGGATGGCGCGCTGAGCCGGCGCGCCAGTGACGGCCACCTCAGCACCTACGCGCCGCCGGACGCCCAACACGGCGCCTGGATGCAAGCCATCCAGCCCGATGCCGATGGCGGCGTCTGGGTGTCCTATTTTGCCGGTGGCGTGTACAAAGTCAGCAACGGCAGCTGGGTGGCCAACGGCGGCGTGCGCGGCTTCCCCGACGCCACCACCATCGCCATAACGGTCGATGACCAGCAGCATATCTGGATGGGCCATTCAAACAACAGCATTAGTGTGCTCAGCCAAGGCAGCGCGCAGCGCATCGTAACCACACTGGACAGTGCCCAAGGTCTCAACGCCGGCATCGTCTACCGCCTTTACCGCGATGGCGCCGCAATGTGGGTCACCGGCGAGCACGGCGTATTCCTGTACCGCCAGGGACGCTTTACGCAGATGACCGGTGAAAAAGGCGAACTATTCCGAGCGGTGTCCGGCATCGTGCACCTGCCCGGCGGTGAACTGTGGCTCAACGGCGTGGAAGGTGCTTACCGCATTAGCGCCGAGGCGCTGGCGGCATGGCTGGCGGGCCGCTCCCGCACGGTGGAATTCGAACGCTTCGGTTCGCAGGACGGCATTCAGGGCCATGCTTCCGGCCTGGCGCCGTCGATGTACCGCTCGGCCTCCGGCCGTCTGTGGCTGGCGACGTCCAACGCAATTGCCACCATCGATCCGGCGCGCATTCCGCGCAATCCGCTGGCGCCGACGGTGCTGATCCATGGCGCGGAATCGGGTGGCAAGCACTTCGTCACCGACACTGTCACATCATTGACGCTGCCCAAGGGCAGCAGCGAACTTTCGTTGTCGTTCACCGCGCTCAACCTGTCGATGCCGGAACGCGTCAAATTCCGCTACCGGCTGGCCGGACTGGACGAGCAGTGGCAGCAACCAGTCGGCCGGCGTGAAGCCTTTTACACCAACCTGGCGCCCGGTGCGTATCGCTTTGAAGTGGTTGCCGCCAACGAGGACGGGGTCTGGAACACCCAGGGCGCCGCACTCGACATCCACATTCCACCAACCTTCACGCAAACGCGCTGGTTCGCGGCACTGCTGGTGGCGGCAGCGGTGCTAGCCGCCTGGGGCGCCTATCTGCTGCGCATGCGCGTGGTGACGCGGCGCATGCACGACCGCTTTGTCGGCCGCATGACCGAGCGCTCGCGCATTGCCCGCACGCTGCACGACACGCTGCTACAAAGTATCCAGGGCCTGATCATCAGTTTCCAGTCGACCGCCGAGGCACTGCCGTCAGGTTCGCCGGAACGCAAACGCATGGAACAGAAACTCGACATCGCCGAAAAGCTGCTGGAGGAAGGTCGCGACCAGATAATGGATCTGCGCGCCGCCGCCTCGCCGGAGGAGTTGTATGAGGCGCTGCGACAACTGGGCCGGCAACTGACCGCGTCTGGGCCGAGTAACTTGATAACGCATGTCTCCGGCAAGCCGGTGCAGCTGCAACTAATGGTCAACGAGGAGGTGTATGCCATCGGCCGCGAGGCGCTGCTTAACGCCGCGCGCCATGCCGGGGCCAGCAACATCTGGCTGGAGCTGCGCTACACGGCGCGCAGTTTCTGCCTGTCCGTCAGGGACGACGGCATCGGCCTGGCGCCCGAGATACAGCGCGCCGGCGGCTGCGACGGCCATTGGGGCCTGATTGGCATGCGCGAGCGCGCGGCGGGCATCGGCGGCCAGTTGCGCATCGCCGGCGCGCCGGGCAAAGGCACGGAAATCGCGATTGTGGTGCCGGCCAAAAATGCTTATGACCTGCGCATAGCCAGCGACCTGGGCAATCAGAAGGTATGCGACATACCGAAGCCGAAAGAAGTCCGCGCCGGCACCAGCGCATCGCGCTTGTAGCCGAAGCTGCCGTACAGCGTGGTGCGGCGCGACAGCGCGTAGTCCGCGCCCAGCGAGGCGAAGTGGTGGATGGCGACATTCAGGCGCTGGCGGCCGTAGCCGGTTTTCAGCGTGACTGTCCGATTCAGGCGGTAGCTGGCGCCCACAGTGGTGGACTGAGAGCGGCCTCCGGTGGCCAGCTCACGGCTGTCGTCGCGCGCCGCCATCAGCGCCCAGCCGCGCACAGTGTATTTGGCGCCGACAAACACATCCTTGTCGCCAATGCTGTTGCGCTCGTATGCCGCCATGGCGGCAATGGCGCCCCGGCCATATTCCAGCACCGTCGATACCGGCCGCACCGTGGCACGCGGATCGGCGTCGCGTCCCGGCGCGCCGCTGAAGCGCACGGTAAAGCCACCGATGGCCGGTGAATCGTAAAAGATGCCGTTACTCAGCCGGCCATATTCGGCCGTGCCGTTGTTGCTGAACGGGTCGCTTGGCGTCAGATAGTGCCACTGCTGCCAGGCTGGCGAGGCGATGCGGTTGAAATTGGCCCACGGATCAAACTTCCAGTCGTTGGCCCACATCGCCGTCATCGCCCGCCCTGCCCGCAACGTGCCCCACGCGCCTTGCAGACCGACGGTCGACTCGTCATGGAACATCGGCTTGTAGCCGGCGCCTTCGCTGGCGCCGGTGTCCATTTCGGTTCGCGCGCTGAGCCGGAACACTGCCTTGAGGCCGCCGCCCAGCGCTTCCACGCCCGTCAGCGCCACATTGCTGCGCTGGATGGTGCCCACCTGCGCCACGCCATCGAAGCCCCGATACACGCCCAGATCGAGCATGCCGCTGATCGACACCGAGGATTGCGCCATCACCGGCAGCGGCAGCGCCAGCGCCAGCAACAAAGATAGCTTGTTGCGCATGAAGCGACTCCTAATGGGTGCTCCTTGCAGCCACCAGCGCTTGCGCGATCCAGCTGTCAAACAGTTGCTGATGGAATTTGATCCAGCCGTCCGTGTGGCGCGCGATGTCGGCCTGGGTGTTTTCGCCGGCGCGCATGCGTTCGTTCTGCGCATTGATGTCGGCAATCGGCAGCTGCATCAGTTCAAACAGCTTGACCGCAGCCGGGTTCTGCTCGGCCCAGGCGCGATTGACGACGATGCGCGTGGTGTTGATCGGGAAGCCGTAATCGCTGCCATCCTCCAGTTTAGTATTCAGGTGCTGCGGATTGGACGAAAACGGCACTTGTAGCCACACCACATCCCGGCCCGGCACCAACACGCCACTGACCCAATACGGCGTCCACGTGTAATACAGAATCGGTTCGCCGCGCTGGAAGCGGCCGATGGTGTCCGCCATCAGTGCCGCGTAGCTGCCCTGCACATGCTTGATCGTTGCGCGCAGCTGGTAGGCGTCCAGATGGTTTTCGATCATCGCCTCGCAGCCCCAGCCGGGACTGCAACCGGTCAGATCGGCCTTGCCGTCGCCGTCATGGTCGAACAGCTTGGCCAGGCCGGGATCGCGCAACTGCTCGATGTTGGTGATGTTGTATTTCTCGGCCGTGGCCTTGTCGATCAGATAGCCTTGCGCGGCCGGGCCGGCGTATTGGCCCACGCGCAGCAACTTGGCATCGCCGCCGGCGTTGTCGTAATAGTCCTTGTGCATGGGATCCCAGTGCACCGCCAGGAAGGTGGCGTCGCCATTGGCGACGGCAATGTGGGCGGTCGGATACTCCACTTCCTTGATCGGCTCTGGCTCATAGCCCAGCTTTTCCAGCGCGCGGTCGACCAGCATGGTCTGGAAGGTTTCCTCGGCGATCGAGCTTTGCAGCGCCTGCACCTTGATGCCCTTGCCCGGCAGCTCGGCGTCCGGCGTTTGCGCCATGGCCCAGCCGGTGGTCAAGGCCAGCGCGGCCAGCGCCAGCGCCGCCAGCCACTTCAGTTTACGTTGCGTTTGATAGGTGGTTTTATAGTTTTCAATTCGTTGCATTGTGTTCCTTTCTCCTTATTGTGCGGTAGCGGGGACGGCTGCTTCAGCGCGCACACGGCGGCTGTGCACCAGGCGCAGCACCATGCCAACCGGGCCGGTCTGATACCAGTGGCGCACACCACGGCGCGGCTGGCCCATGGCCTGCGTCAAACGATCCAGCGTGATGGCCAGCAGCACGATACCGAGGCCGCCAACCGTAGCCAGGCCCATATCCAGGCGGCCGATGCCGCGCAATACCATCTGGCCGAGGCCACCCACCGCAATCATCGAGGCGATCACCACCATCGACAGCGACAGCATCAGCGATTGGTTGATGCCGGCCATAATCGACGGCATCGCCAGCGGCAGCTGCACGCGGGTCAGCATTTGCCACGGCGAGGCGCCATAGGCACGGGCGGCTTCAATCAGGTCCGGACGCACCTGGCGGATGCCGAGGTTAGTCAAGCGCACCAGCGGCGGCAAGGCGAAGATGATGGTCACGATCACGCCTGGCGCGTTGCCGATGCCGAACAACATCACCACCGGCACCAGATACACAAACGCCGGCGTGGTCTGCATCGCGTCCAGCAGCGGGCGCAGGATGTTTTGCGCGCGGTCGCTGCTGGCCAGGAAAATCCCCAGAGGCAGGCCGATCAGAAGGCAGAAGGCCAGCGATGTCAGCACCAGCGACAAAGTGATCATCGCCGCCGGCCACACGCCCAGCATCGCCACGATCAGCAGCGCCACCACTGTGCCGATCGCCAGCGCGCGACTGGTGAACTGCCAGGCCAGCAGGCCGATGATGGCAATCACTGTCAGCGACGGCGCCGCCATCAGCAGATCGCCGACGCCGTTCAGCGTGGCGTCGATCGGCGCGCGTACCGCCTGGAAAAACGGACGGAAGTGTTCGACTACCCAGCCGAGGCCGTGATTGATCCAGGATTCCAGCGGCAGCGCGCCGTCAAAGATGTGCGTCAGACGCTGCAGGCCATTGGCATGTTCAGGCGCCGCGACAGGCTTGGCGGCGTCGAGCCAGGCGGTGTCGGCCGGCGGTGTTGGCAGCCATGGATTGATCGGAGCGGCGTGCTCAACGACCGGTGCTGCTGTGGTGACGGTATCTGGATTCATGCTTGTCCTTTCTGTGCTTGGGGTTCGGCAATCGGCGGCGTGTCGCGGTCAAGGAATTTCAGCAGCGTGGTGCGGCTGATGGCGCCGTGGAAGCTGCCATCGTTGGCCACCACCGGCACCGCGTACGGCAATTGCGCCACCTGGCCAAACAGGCCGGCCACCGGATCGTCGGCGTTGATCGACTGCACTTCATGCAGGAACGCCGGCGCCAGGCCCAGCGGACCGGTGTGACCGTCGAGCGCAGTGCGCAGCGAATCGGCCGACACCACGCCAAGGAACTTGCGCTTGGGATCAACCACATAGGCATAGCTGCGGTCCTGGTCTTCCAGCATCGTCAGCGCCGCGCGGGCGCCGCGCGTTGGCGACTCCGACACCACGATCTGGCTCTTGCGGGCGATATCGCTGGCCTTGAAGACGGCTGCGGCATCGACGCCGCGCACGAAGTTGCGCACATAATCATTGGCCGGCTTGCGCAGGATTTCTTCCGGCGTGCCCACCTGCACCACGTGCCCATCCTTCATGATCGCCACGCGGTCGCCGATACGCATCGCTTCGTCCAGATCGTGCGAAATGAAGACGATGGTGCGGCGCTTGATCTGCTGCAGGCGCAGGATTTCCGACTGCATCTCGGTGCGCATGATCGGATCTAGCGCCGAGAACGCCTCATCCATCAACAGGATCGACGGATCGCAGGCCAGCGCGCGCGCCAGGCCGACACGCTGCTGCATGCCGCCGGACAATTCATCTGGATAGCTGCCAGCATAAGCGGCCAGTCCCACCTGCTCCAGCGCCTGCAGCGCCAGCGCGTGACGCTCGGCTTTCTTCATGCCGGCCAGCTCCATGCCGAACGCGGTGTTATCCAGCACGGTCAGCTGCGGCAGCAGCGCGAACGACTGAAACACCATGCTGATGTCCTTGCGGCGCAAAGCGCGCAGTTGGGCATCGGGCAGCGTGTTAATGTCGTTGCCGTCGATCAGAATGCGGCCGTCGGTCGGTTCGATCAGACGGTTCAGCATGCGGACCAGCGTCGACTTGCCGGAACCGGACAGGCCCATGATGACGAACACTTCGCCGGCTTCAATGGTGAAGGTGGCGTCGAACACGCCGATGCTGCATTCGGTGCGCGCAAGAATGTCCTGCTTGCTGGCGCCTTGACGGACCAGTGCCAGCGCGGCTTGCGGCTGGTCGCCGAATACCTTGAAGACATGGTCGATGATGATTTGTTTAGCCACGTTGTGGTTCTCCTTCGATTTGACGAATGGAATGACACCTCGCTGGCTGTGGGCCTGCGATGGAAATCAGCGGAATAACGACACGGGTGACCGGAGCGGATCCGGTATGCCTAAGATGTCAGGTGCGTGCTAAAAGAAGCTGGGGCTCAGGACTTCTAGCCACGACAAAGTGGGCGCAAGGCCCGATACTGCGGGGATTTGTTGTAAATAGGCCTCAATTGTAGCCGAAAACACACAGAAAGTCCATTGACTTTCCGGATTGAAATGATTAGATATCGTTCGCTAGCGAACATAAGGCTAAAAAATGTATGATGCCGCCATGAATATTATCGACCTACCTTTCAGGGCAACCACCGCCGAAGCATGCGCCTGGATGGCACAGCAAACCGGCGAGAACTGGACCCTGGCGCGCCTGCTGGAACACGCGCTGACGCCAGTCGTTTGGCTGGACTACGATGCGGCGTATCCCGAACTGTTCGGCGATGCGAATGGCGGCTACGCGGCGCCGATCTTTTTTGAGGACGATGTCGCGCGGCTGGCGGCCGGCAGCGACGATGTGCTGATCACCTTCACCAAGGATGCCTACAAGCTGCCCGCGCGCTTGCCTGCACCCGGCTTTCGCCGTCCGCTAGATCAACTGCGTTTCCAGAAAAGAGATCTGGAGCGACTGGCGGCCAAGCTGAAGCAAGATGCTCAGGCTGCACAAGCACCAGCCGTCAAGCCGCAGCAGACGCAAGAGACGCAGGCCGGCATCCCCAGGCAGGAAGTACTGCTGGCGTTCGCCGGCATGGTGCGACTGGATCTGGACCGCGCGCTGGACGAGGCGATCGGCATTTTCGGCGACGACGGCGCGCGCGTGAAAGCCAGCGTCAAGAAGTCCAAACGCAACGCGGTCTGGAACCCGGTCACGCTGGCGCTCGGACTGCATGACGTCTATCGCACACCAATCGGCCCACTGAAGCGCGCCTTCAAGACGCACGAATTCCTGCATGCCTGGCAAGGCAACTGGGAAGAATCGCTGCGCCTGCTGGGCAAATAAGGCTGCTTACCGGCGCTCCCCTATCCACTCGTACACGCGCTGCCGGACTTGTGCGGCCATACGGGTGGGAAAACGGATGAAGCCGTGCGGCGCTTCCGGCAACAGATGACATTCCACCGCAGCCTCGGCGCACCAGCGTTCGGCCATCAACAGCGTGTCATCGCGCAACGGATCGCGCTCGCCGACGACCATCAGCGCCGGCGGCATACCGGACAAATCGCCGTACAGCGGCGACAGCGGTGCTACCCGGCGTTGCTCATCGGTGAGGCCGGGCGTAAGCAGACGCAGTGAGTCGAGCATGCTGGGAC
>Ga0187843_10000945_pt1 | contig 18999 bp, 21 predicted proteins | sample SpaLakP09_SKY_43_FD_134516 | JGI IMG/M metagenome (GOLD analysis project Ga0187843, IMG submission 134516) | Oligotrophic lake water microbial communities from Sparkling Lake, Wisconsin, USA - SP09_SKY_43 | ecosystem: Environmental > Aquatic > Freshwater > Lake | place: USA: Sparkling Lake...
ACAAAGCCCAAAGTGAAGTACTTGATTTTTTAACTCTAAAAATCATATTTCTTACAGGTCCGTCGGGCATTAAAAATTCGAAAGCTGTCGGATTCGTAATACTCATTGTAAGAACTCCTTGTTCATTAGTCCCAATATAAATAACTCCATCGATGACTGTTGCACAAGTAAATGTAACTGTTTGTGTTGTTATTTGATTACTTTGAATGTGAGCCACTTGCAGCAAATTTGAATCATAAACAAATACATTATTTGGTGTGGTTGCTATAAGATTATCTGCGGTTGCTCTTAAATCGAGTATGTTTTGATTAAGCGTTGCTATGGCTACAAACGATGTTCCGTTGTGTTTGTATAATTTAGTGTCGGCATTAGATGCAATTAATTGATTTTGAATAGTTGTAATTCCGTTCCAAGATCCTGCATCAAATTGTTGCCATTGGTTAAAATCAACAATATTTGGGTTAGAAAGCGTTGCTTTTTTTATTCCGCTTCCATCAGTAGCTGCGTAAATTTCGCCGTTGTAAACTGTTGTTTGATAGACTTTAATTTGTTGTCCTGCATTACCAATGTAATAAGTATCTCCAAACTCAAATGTGGTTAAATCGAAAACCGTTATTCCGTAATCACAAGAAATATAAAGTTTACTATTGAATTCGAAAAAATGATTGATTTTCTTAATTAATGGAGAAACTGGAACTTCATCTAGAATTCCTTTTTTATATAAAATGGTTCCATCTTGATTCACAACCAATAATAATCCGTTTTGATTACCAAGAAAGGTTTTATTAAAATTATCACTATGATAGATTGATGTGATAGTTTCTGCTTCTAATCCATCAACAGAAGTTGTAGTTTTTAAATCATTGGTAGCAAGGTTTTTTGAGAAAAAAGTATTCTCGCAAGAAGCATAAATTCTTTGAGATGATTCAGAAACATCTGTAATTTGGTTATACGAAAAATAGCCTTGCCATGATTGATTATTTTGGGAAAAACCAACAGCAAAACAAAGTAAAACCAAAACAGTTAAAATTCTCTTGAACATTATTAGCAGTAAATTATTGTTACAAATATAGTATAAAACGCAATTATAACTGTTTTCATATAAGTCAATAAAAAAACCTTCTTTCAAAAAAGAAAGAAGGTTTTCAAAATATAATTTGATTGTTTGGTCTTATACAATTCCTTGAGCTAACATAGCATCGGCAACTTTAACGAAACCTGCAACATTTGCACCTTTCACATAGTCGATGTAACCTGAAGCGTCTTTTCCGTATTTTTCACATGATGCGTGAATGTCAGACATAATTCTTTTTAATCTTTCGTCAACTTCTTCTGAAGTCCAACTTAAACGTAAAGAGTTTTGAGACATTTCAAGACCAGAAGTTGCAACACCACCAGCATTTGAAGCTTTTCCTGGAGCAAATAAGATTTTAGCATTTTGAAAAACGTGCATTGCTTCTGGAGTTGAAGGCATGTTTGCTCCTTCAGCCACACAGATACATCCGTTTGCTACTAATGTTTTTGCTTCTTCTTCGTTTAACTCATTTTGAGTTGCGCAAGGTAAAGCCACATCACATTTAACTTCCCATGGACGTTTTCCTGCAACGAATTTTGCACTTGGATATTTAGATACGTAATCAGAAATTCTTCCGTAGTTTACGTTTTTGATTTCCATTACATAAGCTAATTTTTCAGCTGTAATTCCGTCTGCATCATAGATATATCCTGATGAATCTGACATAGTTACCACTTTTCCACCTAATTGAGTTGCTTTTTCTGTAGCATATTGCGCTACATTTCCAGAACCTGAAACTACTACCGTTTTTCCAGTGAAACTGTCACCTTTAGTAGCAAGCATACTTTGAGCAAAATATACATCACCATATCCTGTAGCTTCTGGACGGATTAATGAACCTCCAAAAGAGATACCTTTTCCTGTTAAAACTCCAGTAAACTCATTTCTTAATCTTTTATATTGACCAAACATATAGCCAACTTCTCTTCCACCAACACCAATATCTCCAGCAGGAACGTCAGTATCAGCACCGATGTGTTTAGATAATTCGGTCATGAATGCTTGACAGAATTTCATAATTTCATTGTCTGATTTTCCTTTTGGATCAAAATCAGAACCTCCTTTTCCTCCACCCATTGGTAAAGTTGTTAAACTATTTTTGAACGTTTGCTCAAAAGCTAAGAATTTCAAAATACTTAAATTTACAGTTGGATGAAAACGAATTCCTCCTTTGTATGGTCCGATAGCAGAGTTCATTTGAATTCTGTAACCTCTGTTTACATGAGTTTTGCCTGAATCATCAACCCAAACTACTCTGAACATGATTACTCTTTCTGGCTCAACCATTCTTTCCAAAAGCATTTTGTTTTGGTATTTTTTATTTTCTTCAATAAAAGGAATTACTGTTTCAGCAACTTCCTTAACTGCTTGCATAAACTCTGGTTCGTTGCCGTTTCTTTGTGCAACTAAATCAATAAATGCGTTAATACTTTGTGACATAAATTATAATATTAATGTTTAAGAAAACGTTTTCGTTATATCCGACAAAGATACATTTTATTAAAATAATGGCACAATTTTTTTTAAATTCTCATAATTTTTATGTTTATCTTAAGTTTTTTTAATGATAATTAAAATTAATAGTGCGTTTTAAAACTATTTCTGCTTTTTTACATAATATATAAGTATTTTTTTATTTTATTTTATAAGTGAATGATGTTTTTATATATTTGTCGAGAATTGAATATTTTTGTATGAAAACGACCCAATATTTTATAGTAACTTTTCTGCTTTTGCTTTGCTTTAACAATAAAGCAACGGCACAGTTTGGTTTTTCACATGAAATTGGAGCCATTGTTGGACCAGTTGCATTTCAATCTGACTATGGTGAAAGACATGATATTTCAACAAATGCTGGAAATACTGGATATGGAATAGGTCTTATTCACTATTTGAATTTTTCATATAAAGCGGATTGTAATTGTTATACACCTGAAACTTATTTCAATGATCACTTTAAATTAAGAAGTGAGTTTTCTTACAATAAAACAAATCTTCAACATTTTGGAGAATGGGTTGCTGATAAAAAAACATCTTTAACAGCTAATCAATTAAGAGCTATGAGAGGAAGTACAGCTGTTACTAATATTGGTATGCAGTTAGAATTTTTCCCATACAGTATTAGAGATTTTACTGCTAATATTGGAAGTTTTGGTCCATTTATTAGTTTAGGTGGTCAGTTTAGTTTTTTCAAACCAACTGCTTACTCTGAAATGGGTCCTGGTTTAGGTCAATTACCAACAGTTACTCCAATTAAATATATTAACGCTTTTGATGTTAAAGGTGGAACAACATGGTCTGTAGTATCAAGTGTTGGAACACGTTATAAATTATCACCATTATCAGATTTAATGGTTGATTTAAGATTCCAATATTACTTTTCAAACTGGGTTGATGGTTTAAGTCCAGATCCAAAAGTATATCTAGAAAACAGAGCTAACGATTGGAATATCTGGTTCAACTTTGGTTACATTTACTACATTCAATAATAGTTTTAAAACATAAAAAAATCCCGATTCAGAATTTGAATCGGGATTTTTTATTTTATCTAAAGGCTTGTTCTAAGTCGGCAAGTAAATCATCTATATCTTCAACGCCAGTGCTTAACCTTACTAAGTCATCTGTAATTCCAACTTCAAGTCTTTTATCTTCTGGAATGGATGCGTGTGTCATCAATGCTGGGTGATTGGCTAAACTTTCAACGCCACCAAGAGATTCCGCTAAAGTGAATACTTTTAGTTTTTCCAAAAATGAAATCGCATCTTCTTTTCTTCCTGATGTGAAGGTAAATGAAACCATTCCGCCAAAACCACTCATTTGCTTTTTAGCGATATCATGATTTGGATGATCAGGCAATCCTGGATAATAAACTCTTGCCACTTCTGGATGATTGCTTAAAAATTCAGCTACTTTCATTCCGTTTTCACAATGTCTTTGAACACGTAAATGCAACGTTTTAATTCCTCTTAAAACCAAATAACTGTCCATCGGTCCAAGTGTTCCTCCAGTTGCAAATTGTTTAAAATGTAATTCATCACCTAATGCTTTATCTTTAATAATTAAAGCTCCGGCAATAACATCAGAATGTCCACCAAGATATTTAGTGGCTGAGTGCATTACAATATCAGCACCTAAATCTAGAGGCTTTTGTAAATAAGGTGTAGCAAAAGTATTATCAACAGCAAAAAGGATGTTGTGTTTTTTAGTGATTTTCGCAATTGCTGCAATATCAGCCAATTTCATTAATGGATTTGTTGGAGTTTCAACCCAAACTAACTTTGTGTTTTCATTGATTAACGACTCGAATTTTTCAAAGTCATTCATGTCTACAAAGTGAAATTTGATGCCGCTCTCCTTATATAATCTTGTGAATAATCTATAAGTTCCACCGTATAAATCGTCCATGGCAATGATTTCGTCTCCAGCTTTGAACATTCTCAACAAACAATCTGTTGCGGCTAAACCTGATGCAAATGCTAAACCTCTAGCGCCATTTTCAATTGATGCCAAAGCGTCTTCCAAGGCTTGACGAGTTGGGTTCGCAGCTCGACTGTATTCATAATCACCTACAGGAATTCCTGGACTTGTTTGAGCATAAGTTGAAGTTTGAAAAACCGGAGTCATTACAGCTCCAGTCACTTTTTCGTGGTGTTGACCACCGTGTATTACTTTAGTATTGAATTTCATTTTTTGTTTGTTTGTTTTTTACAAAGGTATTTTAATTTAAATAAATTTTCTAATATTCATCATAAAACCCAAATGGATTCCTTCATGATAATTATTAAATTCCATAGCATCTTTTATGTTCGCTAAATGAAAACCTGTGCCTGTTGTGTATTCGTTATAAGAAGTAAATTTGCCGTTAGCATAATCTTCTTTGGTTTGATTTAAAAGCGAAAATAATAACACTTTCAGTTCTTCTATTTCTTCTTGGGTCGTTGCGGTTGGTTTTGAACCATTTTTATATTTTTCCATCATTTCGGGTGAAATATTCATTGGCAAACCCGAAAGTCGATAAACCAAACCTTGTTGCGACACAATAATATGACCTAAATTCCAAGCCAAATTATTACTAAAACCTTCCGGAATCTTATTCAATTGTTCTAATGAATAATGCTCAATAATTTTCAGATAAATGTTTCTGCTGGTTTCCCAAATTTTAAATGTTGCTTCCATATTTTTATATTTTAAAGTAAAATAAAATCATCCGTTTTCGGAATCGAATTCATAACATCCAAAGCAATTGCTGGAGTTGGCGTAGCTAATTTTCTTAATTTAGTATCCATCCAAGCGCCGTCAATCGTGATTTTAGCGCATAAAACTCCATCTTGATTAGTCAATTCGTGAACAATAGTCCAACGTGACGCATCGGCTTTCATTTTACCGATTTTTGTAGCGATTGTAATGTTGTCGTTCAAATGAATTTCTTTTCTAAAAACACATTCTTCTCTAAAAGCAATCGGACCAAAATGTTGTTCTTGCATAACTTTCATTGTCAAACCTTGTTGCGCCAAAATTTCAATACGATGTTGCGCGCCAAAATCGTAATATGCCGAATGTCGCATGTGAAAATTAGGATCTAAATCAGACCAACGAATCGATAATTCTTTAGTAAAAGTGCTCATTAAATAGAAATTTTTGACAAAAATACAGATTATAAGTTTCAAATGATTTTTCTTTGCAAAAAGAAATTCCATGACCGATACCATCTACTATTTAGCTTCTTGCGATACTTGCAGAAAAATCATAAAATCGTTACCTAAAAGTGCCAATTTGGTTTACCACGACATAAAACAAGATCCAATAACAGTCGATGAATTAGAATATATGCATTCTCTTTCTGGAAGTTATGAAGCTTTGTTTAGCAAAAAAGCACAATTGTATAAATCAATGGATTTAAAAAATAAAGCCTTGACTGAAGATGATTATAAAAAATATATTTTAGAACATTATACCTTTATAAGCCGTCCCGTTTTTATAATTCAAGACAAAATTTACATTGGAAATACGCAACAAAATATGTTACAAGTAATGAAAGCGTTAGAAAATGTCTAAAAGAACTTGGGCTTTAATTGCCGCAACATTAGTTTCCATAATTTATGGTGTAACCTTTACTATTGCTAAAGATGTGATGCCAAAATACGTTCAGCCATTCGGATTTATTGCAATGCGAGTAGGTGGTTCTGTTTTGTTGTTTTGGTTAATTTCTTTTTTCGGCCCAAAAGAAAAAATTGCAAAAGAAGACTTTCCTCGAATTATTGCTGCAGCGCTATTCGGCGTTGCTTTAAACATGCTAACTTTCTTTAAAGGTTTGAGCTATACATCACCAATTATGGGTGCGGTTTTAATGGTTACAACACCAATGATTGTGCTAATTCTTTCCGCAATTATAATGAAAGAGCGAATGAAAAAACGCAAAATATTCGGTATAGTTTTAGGATTAGCTGGAACCGTTACATTGATTCTTTATGGAAAATCCGTAGTCAATGCTCCAAACGCCACTTTAGGAAATTTACTGGTTTTTATCAATGCAATTTCTTACGGTTTTTACTTGATTTTGGTAAAAAAATTAATGGATAAATACAATGCGTTTACTTTCGTAAAATGGATTTACACTTTCGGATTTCTGATGGTTTTACCTTTTGGATGGAGTGAATTTCACGCTATTGATTGGGTAAATTTACCAACTGCAATTTTCTGGAAAATCGGATTTGTAGTAGTGTTTTCAACGTTCCTAACTTATCTATTAAATTTAATTTCGATGCGAGAATTAAAACCAACAACCGTTGCTGTTTTTATTTATTTACAACCACTTTTTGCCACAATTTTCGCAGTTAGTTTAGGCAAAGACGAATTGAGTTTGGTGAAATTGCTTTCGGCTGTTTTAATTTTTGCTGGAGTTTATTTGGTAACACAAAAACGAGTAAAAAGTGAATAGTAATTAGTAAATAGCTTTGAAAACGATAAATTACTAATCACTTTTCACTAATCACTAATCACTATTTCATATATTTGAAGTCAATTAAAAGAAAAGAATGATACAATCAATGACTGGTTTTGGGAAAGCCTCTTTGCAATTACCAACCAAAAAAATTACCGTAGAATTAAAATCACTAAACAGTAAAGGTTTAGACTTGAATACAAGAATGCCATCGGTTTACCGTGAAATGGAATTGGGTTTACGCAACCAGATTTCACAAAGATTAGAGCGTGGAAAAATTGATTTTTCATTATATATTGAAGTTACAGGTGAAGAAACTTCGTCTAAAATCAATGTGGCGATTGTAAAAGGTTACATCAATCAGATGAAAGCGGTGATTCCAAATGCTGATGAAACTGAATTGATGAAAATGGCAGTAAGAATGCCCGATGCACTCAAAACCGAACGCGACGAAATTGATGAAAACGAATGGAAAGAAATCCAAAAAGTCATTGATGAAGCGTTAGAGAATATTGCTAATTTCAGAAAAGATGAAGGATTATCTTTAGAAAAAGAATTTCAGTCTAGAATTGGAAACATTTTATCTTTAATGAATCAAGCGGTTTCGTTTGATAAAGAACGAATTGAAACGGTTAAAACCCGATTAAAAACTGCATTAGACGAACTTCAAGTCAATGTAGATCAAAATCGTTTTGAGCAAGAATTGATTTTTTATTTAGAAAAATACGATATTACAGAAGAAAAAGTTCGTTTAGAAAATCACTTGAATTACTTCATAGAAACTCTTGCTGGAACGGAAGCTAACGGAAGAAAATTAGGCTTCATCACCCAAGAAATGGGTAGAGAAATCAACACTATGGGTTCAAAATCAAACCATGCAGAAATGCAAAAATTGGTCGTGATGATGAAAGATGAATTGGAGAAGATTAAAGAGCAAGTGCTTAATGTTTTATAAGTAATTAGTAATTAGTAATTAGTGAATAGCGCTAGTTACTAATCACTATTCACTAATCACTAAAATAATGAACAAAGGAAAATTATTAGTATTCTCAGCGCCATCAGGTTCAGGAAAAACAACCATAGTAAGACATTTATTACAACAAGACGATTTGAATTTAGAATTTTCAATTTCGGCAGCTACACGTGAGCCTCGCGGAGAAGAAATTGATGGAAAAGATTACTATTTCATGTCGATTGCTGATTTCAAAAAGCACATTAAATCCGAAGATTTTGTAGAATGGGAAGAAGTCTATCGCGATAATTTCTACGGAACATTAAAAAGCGAAGTGGAACGCATTTGGGCAAAAGGTAAAAACGTAATTTTCGATATTGATGTGGCTGGTGGATTACGAATTAAATCCAAATTTCCTCAAGAAACATTAGCCGTTTTTGTTAAACCACCAAGTGTTGACGAACTAAAACGAAGACTAAAAGAACGTTCCACAGAAACTGACGACAAAATCAATATGCGTATTGCCAAAGCCCACGTTGAACTAGCTACGGCGCCACAATTTGACAAAATCATTAAGAATTACGATTTAGATGTAGCGAAGGCAGAAGCATATGAATTAGTGAAAGGTTTTATTTCTGGTCATTAGTACATAGTTTTTAGTCCTTAGTTTCAAAAAACATAAAATAGTTATGAGTGGAGTTAAATCGTATAAAGAGTTACTTATCTGGCAAAAAGGAATTAGTATAGTTTTAAAAGTATACAAGCTAACACAAAGTTTTCCTAAAGACGAAATTTATGCATTAACAAGCCAACTAAAAAGAGCTAGTGTTTCAATTCCATCAAATATTGCAGAGGGTTTTGGCCGTCAAACTGATAAATCATTCAATCACTTTTTAAATATATCTCGAGGTTCATTAAATGAAATTGAAACACAACTCATAATCGCAAAAGAATTAGGATTTATTCAAGATGAAAATCTTTATAATGACTTGTTATTCATAATAGAAGAGGAAAGTAAAATGATAAATGCTTTTGCAAAAAATCTAAAATAACTTTTAAGTTCAAAGACTTGAAAACTAAGGACTAAAAAACTAGTGACTCAAATGAAAATAGGATTATATTTCGGAACCTTCAACCCAATTCACGTTGGGCACATGATTATTGCCAATCACATGGCAGAACATTCCGATTTGGATCAAATTTGGATGGTTGTTACGCCACATAATCCGCACAAACAGAAGAATACACTTTTGGACGATTATCAGCGCTTACATTTAGTGAATTTAGCAACCGAAGATTATCCAAAAATCAAACCTTCTGATATCGAATTCAAATTACCGCAACCTAATTATACGGTAAATACGTTAGCACATTTAAAAGATAAATATCCGCAACACGAGTTTTGTTTGATTATGGGCGAAGACAATTTGAATTCGCTTCACAAATGGAAAAACTACGAATTCATTATAGAAAATCACGAGATTTATGTCTATCCAAGATTGAATTCTGGTGAAATTGATGAACAATTTGTGAACCATCCGAAAATTCATCGCGTTGGTGCACCAGTACTAGAACTTTCTTCCACTTTTATCCGCGAAAGCATTAAAAACAAAAAAAATATTCGTCCGTTATTACCCGAAAAAGTTTGGGAATATGTAGATCATAATAATTTTTATAGAAAGTAAACTTAACATTCCTTTACCACTTGTTCGTTCAATCGTTTCGTAAATTTGAACTCTAAATATTTTTACAATGAACAATTTCGAATTATACAATCCAGTCAACTATGTTTTTGGCAAAGGACAAACAGAAAAACTTGCTACATTAGTTCCAAAAAATGCTAAAGTTTTAGTGGCTTATGGTGGTGGAAGTATCTTTAAAAATGGCGTTCACGACCAAGTGAAAGCAGCTTTAAATGGTTTTGAAATAGTAGAATTTGGTGGTATCGAGCCGAATCCGAGATTTGAAACTTTGATGAAAGCGGTTCAAATTATTCGCGAGCAAAACATCGATTTTATTTTAGCAGTTGGTGGCGGAAGCGTTATTGATGGCGTAAAATTTATTTCGGCAGCCGTAAAATTTGAAGGTGATGCAGCAGATATTTTAAGAAAAAGAATCTTGTTTACCGATTTGTCTCAAGTCATTCCGTTTGGAACCGTTTTAACGTTACCGGCAACTGGTTCTGAAATGAATTCTGGTGCGGTCGTTACCATTGAAGCTACTCATGAAAAATTAACTCTTGGTGGAAGTGCCTTGTTTCCAAAATTCTCAATTGTTGATCCAACCGTAATTACTTCTTTACCAAAAAGACAATTGCAAAATGGTGTTGTTGATGCGTTTACACACGTAATGGAACAATATTTAACGTTCAAACACGATGCCATGTTGCAAGACCGATTTGCAGAAAGTATTTTACAAACTTTAATTGAAGTTGGTCCGAGTGTTGTAGAAAATCCGAGTGATTATAAATTGGCTTCTAACTTTGTTTGGTGTGCCACAATGGCATTAAACGGATTAATCCAAAAAGGTGTTCCAAGTGATTGGGCAACGCACATGATTGGTCACGAGTTAACCGCTTTATACGAAATTGATCACGCCAGAACATTGGCAATTATTGGACCGAATTTGTACAAAGTCATGTTTGAAACCAAGAAAGAAAAATTGGCACAATATGGTGAAAGAGTTTGGAATATCACAGGAAATTCTACTGAAGAAATCGCACACAAAGCCATAGAAAAAACTATTGAATTTTTCCACATCATGGGAATGAAAACCAAGATTTCAGAAAATGCCGAAAACATTGAAAAAACAGCCGATTTTATTGTAAATCGTTTTGAAGAAAGAGGCTGGAAAGGTTTAGGCGAAAAACAAAATATCACTTTAGAAAAAGTTCGTGAAATTGTGGAAATGAGTTACTAGTTTAAGTAAAGAGTGATTAGTAAATAGTGATTAGTATTTAAAATCCTTGCGAACTTTGCGCTTTCTTTGTGTCTTCGCGGTTAAATAAATTTCAAAAGGCGTTCAAGATATACTTCCTGAACGCCTTTCTCAAACCCCAAAACAAAATTTTTTAACTAACTAAACTCATAAAATCTATCTAACATAAATCATATAGTACAATAACGACAGCTATTTGATGTTATTGCTTTGAAAATCATAATAATAAGTTAAACTTACTTTTAACAAATTGTTTCCTTCTTAATCTTAAACTATAGCAATCGCTTCCCTTTAAATAAATTTCATTATTTTTGGATTATCAAACAAACAAATAATGAATCAGAATCCAAAGTTTGCAGTAATTGGTGGCGGAAGTTGGGCTACCGCAATTGCAAAAATGCTGTGTGTAAATCTAACCGAAATTGCTTGGTACATGCGTAACCAATCGGCAATTGACCATATAAAAGCTTACAAACATAATCCCAATTATTTAAGTTCAGTTGAGTTTGATACTAATAAACTAAAACTAACTTCAGATATTAATGAAGCTGTTGCTTATGCGGATTATATCATTTTTGCTATTCCTTCCGCGTTTTTAAGTGGTGAATTGGAAAAACTTACCGTTAGCTTACATGACAAAGTAATTTTCTCTGCAATTAAAGGTATTGTTCCTGAAACGTTTTTGATTGTTGGGGAACATTTCAATAAAAAATTTGATATCCCATTTGAAAATATTGGCGTAATTACTGGTCCGTGTCACGCAGAAGAAGTCGCTTTGGAACGTCTTTCGTACTTAACGATTGCTTGTGGCGATTCAAGGAAAGCTAAAGTTGTTGCTAAAGTTCTTGCAGGAAATTATATTAAAACTAAAATTTCAGACGACATTATCGGAACAGAATATGCCGCAATGTTGAAAAATATTTATGCTATTGCTGCTGGAATCGCACATGGTTTAGGTTATGGAGATAACTTTCAATCGGTGATTATGAGTAATGCCATTCGTGAGATGAAAAAGTTCATTCGAAAAGTTCATAAAATGAAACGTAACATTAATAATTCGGCTTATTTGGGCGATTTATTAGTTACAGGATATTCGGTGTTTTCTAGAAATAGAATGTTCGGAAACATGATTGGAAAAGGCTATACAGTAAAATCGGCGATGATGGAAATGAGTATGGTTGCCGAAGGATATTATGCTGTAAAAAGTGCTTACAAACTAAACCAAGAATACAAAGCTAATACGCCAATTATTGATGCGGTTTATGAAATTTTGTATGAAGGAAAAGATGCAAAATCTGTATTTAAAAAACTAACCGATAAATTAGATTAAGATGAGTGAAAGATGGAAATATCAGATTAAATCGGGTGGACTTTGGGGCGTTTTTATGATTTTATTCATGTCGTTATATGAATTGAAAGAAAAATCATTTTCTGAACAATTATCAAATCCGAATTTCTTCATAAGAGCTTTCTTTTATCTTGTAACTGGAATATTTCTTTTGGGTTATTACAATTGGAAACAGAAAGAAAAAAGAGAGAATTCAAACAATAAATAATTACCTCATAATCACACCATCTACAAACAAAATAGGCACTTCTTCTACATAGTCAGTTGTTATCGTTTGGGCACGGAAGGTGAATTTTTTGTCATATAATGTACTGCCAATGAAGTAAGTAACCATAAATTCATTATTAAGTGCAAGTACGCTTTTTTCTACCATTTCAACTTTCACAACAGAAACTGATGGCACATTTGGGAATGCATGACGTAAAAGCGACGTTTTTTTCATTTCACCATCGATGGTTCCAAAGGCTTTAGAAACTACCATCACACCATCTAAATCGAAGTCTGAATCGTTTACTAAATAGATGTACCAAACTTTTTCCATAAAGTCATCGCTCCATTCTTGGATTGCTGCTAGGAATACGTTTTCTACTTTTGGGATAACTATATCGGATTTCATATATGACACTAATGTTCTTTACCACGAAGTCTCAAAGTCGCGAAGTTCAAAAACTTTGCTTTACTTATAAAACTTTATGCCTTTGTAGTTAAATTATATACTTGATTTGAATTGCTCCAAGAAACGAACATCATTTTCGAAAAACATTCTGATATCACCAATTTGATGTAATAACATAGCGATACGTTCAATTCCCATTCCAAAAGCGAAACCTGAGAATTCATCTGGATTGATGCCGCAGTTTTTCAAAACATTTGGATCAACCATACCACATCCACCAATTTCTAACCAGCCTGTTCCTTTGGTAATTCTATAGTCGGTTTCGGTTTTTAAACCCCAGTAAATATCAATTTCGGCACTTGGTTCAGTAAATGGAAAATAACTTGGACGTAAACGAATTTTTGATTTTCCGAACATTTCTTTAGTGAAATAAAGAAGCGTTTGTTTTAAATCGGCAAACGAAACATCTTTATCAATATATAATCCCTCAACTTGATGGAAAATACAATGTGAACGCGATGAAATTGCCTCATTTCTAAAAACTCTTCCTGGAGAAATTGTACGAATTGGCGGTTTGTTGTTTTCCATATAACGCACTTGCACTGATGATGTATGAGTACGTAGTAAAACATCAGGATTAGTTTGAATGAAAAACGTGTCTTGCATGTCTCTTGCAGGATGATATTCTGGTAAGTTCAATGCCGTGAAATTATGCCAATCGTCTTCAATTTCTGGACCTTCAGAAACATTAAATCCGATGGTTGAAAAAATATCAATAATTTGATTTTTAACCAATGAAATGGGGTGACGAGAACCAACAACCATAGGTTCACCTGGTCGCGATAAATCTCCGTAAAAACCTTTTATTTCTTCTTTGCTTTCAAGCTCTTCTTGAATGGTTTTTACTTTTTCTTCAGCAACAGCTTTAAGTGTATTGATTACTTGTCCGAAGTCTTTCTTTTGGTCGTTAGGAATGTTTTTGAACTCGGTAAAAAGTTCTTTCAACAATCCTTTGCTTCCTAAATATTTGATACGAAATTGCTCTAAAGATTCTTTGTTTTTTTCGTTGAATGCTTTAGCTTCCTCAATATGTTGTTTAATCTTATCTATCATCGGTCTTTTATTTCATACAGTTCGACCAAAATGGTCTCGGGTCTTTGAAGGTGCAAATTTAAGTAAAAGTTAGAAGTTGGAAGTTGGAAGTTGGAAGTTTTTATAAAAAAACACGTGTTTAGTCTAATAATTTAAAACTATTGAAAATTTCTTCCGAATCAGAATATAATTTATCAAATTTATTTGTGACCGTTCTCAACGAAAAATTGAAACCAAATCCGTTATTAAAGTAAATTCTTTCATAAATTTTAACTTGATTTTTGCCTATGGTTTTTTCGTATACTATTAAATAATACGAAGTTTTACCTTGGTTTTCAACTTTTTTACTTTCTATTACCTTACAATCCTCTTTTAAAAGACTTTTCAGTAATGAAACATAATAATCTAAATCCATTGATTTATATTTTTGAAGATTTTCAACTGATAATCTTATACTATCTAGGTAATCATCCTCCTTGTTTTCAAATTTGAAAAACAAAATGAATCCATAATTACTTTGATTATAAAAATCAAAAGATGATTTATCGTAACGTATTTCATACAAAGGTGTTACTGTTTTGTTTTCATCACTATTAGTAGATGTTTGTGCAAAATAGCATCCTGAAAAAAACAAAAAAAGCATCAAAAAGATTGATTTATGCCATTTCATAAGTCATTTTACTAATCAATTAATTCTTTTTCAACGAAATAATTCACAATAGCATCTTTCATTAAAATGGTTTGTTCACCCGCTTTTAGTGGTGGCAATTCTTCTTTTATTTTATAGTGTGGCCATCCGTCTTTATCTACAAAATCAAATTCGTAGTAGCCATAAGGTTCTAATAATCTACAAATAGCAATATGCATTAGATTGACCTTTTCGTCTTTGGCAAAAACCCGTTTGAATTTACCCAATTCTTGTACGCCAATTAAGTATATAATAGCATCTAAATCAAGTTGTTCTCCTTCGGCAAATTGATTGGAAAGGATTTCAACGACTTTTTCCCAGCGTTCTTTAAGTTGTATATCTCGAGACATGTTTTTTATTTAGAAAATAGAGAAAAGAAAAAAGAGAATAGACTTTTACTTTACTCCATAATGATTTGCAAATATATCACATTTAGCGTCTTTTCTCTTTGTTCAATTTTCTATATTCTTTTCTATTATCTTTGCCGCTCAATTTTATAGAAATTATGAGTTTTATTGATATTATTTTAGGTGCTTTCTTGGTTTTTGGATTAATTCGTGGATTGAAAAACGGGCTTATTGTTGAATTTGCTTCGTTGATTTCGTTTTTTATTGGAATTTACATTGCAGTGAAGTTTTCTTCTTTACTTGGCGATAGCAAAACTGCCAAAGTAACCGCATTTGTAATTATCTTAATTTTTGTGATTGTGGGAATTCATTTATTAGCCAAATTGCTTTCAAAAATAGCAAACACATTATTTTTGGGCTGGTTAAATAAATTAGGTGGTGCTTTTTTTGCCGTATTAAAAACCGCTTTGTTTCTGGGTGTAATTTTAAGTTTGTTCCAAAAAGTGAACATCAACAACGCCTTAATTTCTAAAAAAACTCAAGAAAAATCATTGTTTTTTAATCCTGTTTTGAAAACTTCTGAATTTATGTTGCCTGTTTTAACCGATTGGTTTAAGGATTTAGGAAAGAAAATTACAAGTAATTAATTCAACTCTTTTATAGCATCTTCTTGAATCCAACCCGTAGTTTCATCGGTTAATTGTACTTTTTTCCAATTTGCAATGCTTTCCAAAACATAGACTTTTGTTCCTTCGTGAAGTAAAATAGTTTCTGTAGAAGATGATTTTGGTTCGCCTTTTAGCGAGGTGTTTTCCGCAAAAACTATAGCTGGTTTATCGTTTGAAATTCTATTTTTCTCATAAATTCCGGAAGAAACACTAATAATAATTCCGAATAAAATTAAAAACATTCCGGTAAAGTAAATACGTTTTTTAAAAGCTGTTCCTGAAAAATAATAGCCAATAAAAAATCCTAAAAACACAAAGCCAAAAACTACTGCAATCCAAGCCCAAGTATCGTAATAATAACTTGATGTAAAGTCTTCTATCAATTTGTTAAACCCTACTTTCGGAATTATTTTGATATCGTCGATAGTCATTTTTCGAGCAAAATCTAAATTAGTTTTAATTTCCTCATCGTTCGGATTCAGATGTAAAGCCTTCTCATAATTATAAATTGCTGGTGCTACTTTGTGAAGTTTGTAATAACAATTTCCTAAGTTGAAATACAACTCAGCGGATTGTTGACCATTTGCTAAAACACTTTCGTAACTTGTAATTGCTGCTTCATATTTTCCATCGTTGTACTGAATATTTCCATCAACAAAAGGATTAGAAATATCTGTTGCAGAAACAGATGCCGTAATAAATAGAAATAAATAAAATAACTTTTTCATTTTTTTAACCTTTTAGGTGTTACGATATTTGTTTTTCTAAACTTGAAATTATTTCAACTGCTTTATCATAATCTTGTTGAATAGTAACGCTAGTTGACGGAGCATATCGAGCCAATTCACAATTTTCTGTAAGCGTAATAAAGTCAGAAATGGTTTCGGAATTTGCATTTCTCGAAAGCAGAATTTCAGAAATTTTATCTTTGCTCATGTCAGACGTTTCAATACTCAATTTAGCTTTCAAGAAATTGTGCAGTGCTTTTTCCAATGCAATATAAAAAGGTTCTTTGTGATTGATTTGTTTTTGCGCTTCTGACAAATATTTCTTAGCCAAAGCATTGGATTTTTTCTTTTTATTTCCAACAATATCGGCTTCTTCCGCTTCTTTTCTTTTTCTAAAAAGTATCAATGCTGGAATCCCTAAAAATGGTAAAATCAGTAACGAGTAAAACATTCCTGAACCTAAAAAATCGTTTGATACAATTGGTTTTAATGTGGTTTTTTGCTTGATAAACGCAAATGTTTTATTCGCCGTAACCGAAACCTTATTCGTTCCAGATGCAACTGGCGAAGAATTAGAAAGTCCAGGTCCGTCCAAAACATTCAACATAATTTCTGGTGAAGTAATGGTTTTATAACTTCCAGAACTCAAATCGAAATAGGTAAATCGCATGGGTTTAATTGGAAAATTACCTTTTGATTGCGGAATAATCGTGTATTTATCAGAGATACTTCCTGTCATTCCTGTTAATGGTGTTGACACATTTTCAGCATGTTCTGGATCATACATTTCTAATGTTGATGGTACTTCTGGCTTTGGTAAACTGAATAATTTCAAGTTTCCTGTTCCAGTTACACTGACATCCAAATCTAAAGATTCTCCAAATTTTAAACCGGTTCTTGAAGGCGTAACTTTGAAATTAAACTTCCCAACAGCTCCCGAAAAATCTTCTGGTTTTCCTGCTTCTGGTAAAGGTTTAACCGAAATAACTTTACTTCCAGCAGAAACGCGTTTGCTATCATCAACCAATTGCACTTGTCCGAAAAAGTTAGGTCTTCCTCTTGGAACTTGGCAATCAATATCTAACGAAAGTGGTTCAATTTCAAGTTTTCCGGCTTTTTGAGGATACAACACTGTTTTTCTTAAAACAACATAACGATAACGTTCGCCTTTGAACATGCCTTCTTCGGCAACAAGTTGTTTAATATCAATGTTTTGACTCCAAAAATCTTTGTATTTTGGTTTGTTGAGTTCACGCCAATTGGTAATTCCGATGTTGTAACTGAAGTATAATTTGTAAACTACTGTAATTGGCTCGTTTACATAAGGATTTGTTTTAGAAATATCCGCAACTAAATACAAGTTGTCATCGGCTCTAACTGATGGTGGTTCGTTCGGATCATTAGGTTGTTGCACTGCGTTGGTAACGTTGATTTTAATAGGCAATGTTTTATACAATTGTCCATTAATTTCGATGACAGCTTGTTTGATAACTAAATTTCCTTTTTTTAGAGGCAATAAAATATACGTGTATGATTTTTGAAACGAGCTTCTACCGTTAATCCACGATTGGCTTATGGACTGACTTGGTCCGCCAACCACTCTAAATCCGGAAGCTTCAAAATTAGGAGGAACAAAATTATCACCATCTTCATTCATAGAAAATTCTATACGAACTCTTTCGTTTAATCCCAAAGTGTTTTTGCTCACATTAGCTTCAAATTTTACTTGCGCTAATAGTGTGTTGGTGATAAAAAAAAGTATAAAAATTATAGACTTCTTCATTTTCTTATTCTATTTAACATCTAATTCAAGTTGTTCTGTATAAATGGTTTGGTACTTATTTAATTTAGGTTCAAAATAACTAAATTGTATTGCTGGTATGGTTTCTTTGTTAGGTTTTTTGGATAGTAAAGTGTAGGTTCTTATTTTCTTTCCTTTAATTCCTAACTCAGAATATTCTTTATAATCAGAATCTATTTTGGAATTCATTATTTGTAAATCATAATCAGACTCAACGATGCTTTCTATCAAATGTAATTCTGGAAATTCTAAATCGCCAAAATTTCCTTCACCAGAAATCTCTATTTTCACTTCAAAAGGTACGTTTGCTTTAAGTTCTTTTGAGGGAGCAATTAATTTTATTTGAAATTTTCCAAAGGCATTTACATAATCATCTGGTTTGTTTGCGCTTGGTAATTCTTTAACTGTAACTTCTGTTGCATTGGAGAAAGCAGTCTTTTTTATTATTGAAAAAACGGGCTTTTTCCCTTTTAGTTGCTTTTCAATTTTTTTTATGTTGATGCTAATACCTAGCGAATCAAATTTAAATTTTCCTGCATAACTTGGATAAATTAAATCTTTTTTTACTGTTACACAATTATACATTTTCCCTTTAAATTCTTCTTCTACAGCAACAAATTTTATTTGAGAATCATTGTAATTAAAGTCCTTATAATCTAAATGATTAACATAACCGAAATCTTTAATTTTAATTCTATTATTATAAAAAAGCTTGTAAACTAGAGCAATAGGTTCATTTACGAGATAGTTTTCTTTTTCTTGTTCTGCAAATAAAAAAAAATCATTAAAAGTGTCGTCTGTTTTGG
>Ga0187843_10000949_pt1 | contig 18934 bp, 18 predicted proteins | sample SpaLakP09_SKY_43_FD_134516 | JGI IMG/M metagenome (GOLD analysis project Ga0187843, IMG submission 134516) | Oligotrophic lake water microbial communities from Sparkling Lake, Wisconsin, USA - SP09_SKY_43 | ecosystem: Environmental > Aquatic > Freshwater > Lake | place: USA: Sparkling Lake...
GCCTCGGCCGAGGCCGCGGGGGCGGTGTTCGCCGATGTGGTGCAGCGCCCGACCTTCGCCGAGGAGGAGGTGGTGCGCAGCCGGACCCAGGCGGTCAACGCCCTGCGGGTCAATCTGCGTCAGCCGGGGCCGCTGGCCTCGCTGGTGCTGAACCGGCTGGCCTTCGGTGCCGCCCCCTATGGCGCGCCCTCGTCAGGGACGCCCGACTCGGTGGCGGCCATGACGCGCGATCAGATCGACGGCTTCCATGACCGGTGGTGGCGGCCCGACAACGCCGCCCTGATCATCACCGGCGGGATGGAGCCGGAAGAGGCCTTCGCCTTCGCCGAGCGGACCCTGGGCGGATGGGAACGGCCGTCAGGCGCGGCACCGTCCGCCACGAACCGCGCCGGCGGCCAGCGGCCCGGACCGCGTATCGTTGTGGTCGATCTGCCGGGTGCCGGTCAGGCGGCGGTGGCGGCGGCCGTGCGCGGCCCGCGCCGGGCCGACGCCGGCTACTATCCGCTGGCGGTGGTCAACAGCGTCATCGGCGGTGGCCAGAACGGCCATCTGTTCCAGGAGATCCGGGCCAAGCGGGGCCTGTCCTACGGCGCCAACTCCTCGCTCGGCGCGCGGGTCGACGGCGGCCTGCTGAGCGCCGCGACCCAGACCAAGAACGAGAGCGCCGCCGAGGTGGTCGATCTGGTCCTGGCCGAGTTCAACCGGCTGCGGACCGAGGCGGTGACGGACCAGGCGGTGACCGACCGCGAGACCTTCATCACCGGCGGCTTCTCGCGGGCGCTGGAGACGACCGGGGGTCTGGGCGGGGTGCTGGCCGACGCCGTCACCTATGGTCTGCCGCTGACGGAGATCGAGACCTATCCGCAGCGGATCGCCGCGACCACGCCCGAGGGCGTGATGGCGGCGGCCCAGGCTGTGAGCGCGGACGAGGCCTATGTGGTCGTGGTCGGCCAGGCCTCGATGTTCATCGACGCCCTGCGCGCCGCCCATCCGGATGTGGTGGTGATCCCGGCGACGGCGCTTGACCTGAACAGTCCGACGTTGGGGCTGTAGTGCAGTTTTCTCCCTGCGCCGAAGGCGTGGGGAGGGGGACCGCCGGCACGGCGGTGGAGGGGTAAAGGGTCGCGACGCCGCCAAGGCCCCTCCACCATGCTTCGCATGGTCCCCCTCCCCATCGCTGCGCGACAGGGAGGAGACGGCTACTTCGCCCGGAACGCCGCGATCGAGTCCACCGTCTGGCGGACATTCGCCTCGATGCCGGCCCAGTCGCCGGCCTTGACGGCGGCGTCGGTGACCAGTTTCGAGCCCATGCCCGCGGCGACGATGCCGGCACCGAACCACCTGGCGATGCTGGCCGCGTCGGGATCGACGCCGCCCGTCGGCATGATCTTCGTCCAGGGCATGGGGCCGAGGACCGCCTTGACGAAATCGGGGCCGCCGACGCTGGCACCGGGGAAGAGTTTGACGATGTCGCAGCCCAGCTCATGGGCCTGGCCGATCTCGGTGACCGAGCCGCAGCCGGGGAAATACGCCGTCATGCGCCGGTTGCAGACGCGGGCGACCTCGGGAACCAGGCAGGGGCTCACCACGAAGCGCGCGCCGCGATTGAGGTAGAGGCTGGCTGTGCCCGCATCGACCACCGAGCCGATGCCGAGGATGATGTGGGGATCGGTCTTCTGCAACTCGCGCGCGATGTCGCCGAACAGATCGCAGGCGAAGTCGCCGCGATTGGTGAACTCGATCACCGGCGCGCCGCCGCGGGCGCAGGCGCGGATGACGTCCAGGCAGGTCTGCGGATCAGGGTGGTAGAAGACCGGGGCCACGCCCTGGGTCTCCAGGGCGGTCAGGACGGCGAGGCGGTCGTGGCGCATGGTCAGATTTCCTCCGCCGGTCGCTCCGGCAGCCCGACATGCTTATCCCACCCTCCGCATGCCGGGAAAGCGCCGGTGCGGGCAGGTCTGGAACTTTGTGTTTCGAAAGCCGGTCGGGCGGGTCAGACCGCTTTGCGCCTGGCGCCACAGAGGTCGCAGAACTCCCGGCCCGTTCTCTTGCGGTCAGGGCGCCAGCGATGACGGCGGCAACGAAACTGACGGATCAGGCGGGAGAAGGCGCGGAACATCAAACTCAACAGGATGCGACGGATCGCCAGAACATCTGACCGGATGCCTGCAAACACAACCATTCGTCATTGTCGTCAAGCTCTGAATCAGGTGACGGCTTGACGCACTTATCCAAGGGTCGGAATTCTGTTCGCGGATACCGCGAGCGATCGCCGTTATGCGGCGGCCCGTGCCAGACCGGTTATCCGCATCACCATCGCGGTGGCTGGATCAAACAGCGGGTCCAGAACGGTGAAATGGTTCAGCCCCGGCAGTGCCTCGTAGCGTGTCTCGACGCCCTGCCCCCCCCAGTGGTCGGCCATCATTCGCGACTGGCGCAGGAACTCCGGGCTCTCGTCAGCGCCGACAAGACAGTCGAGGACTGTGCCGCCGGGGGTGGAGCCGTTGGGGACGGGCCAGTGGATCGGCGACAGGGCGGCGGCCTCGCGGTCGTCGAGGTCGAGGGCCTTGTTCAGGGAGGTCGGGATCAGGGGCGCGAGGTCGAAGACACCGCTGATGGCCACGGCGGCCGAGGCGCGGCCCTCGCTGAGCATACAGGCTGCCATGTGCCCGCCGGCCGAGTGGCCGAAGACAACGGGGCGGACGCCGGTACGCTCGCGAACCCTTTCAACGGCGCTGCGGACCTGGCGCAGGATCGTCCCGAGGCGGACGGTGGGGCAGAGGTCGTAGGAGGGGACGGCCAGGCTGACGCCATGGGCGAGGAGCGCCGGGGCCAGGCCGGAGAACCAGTCCTTGTCGAGGGCCTGCCAGTAGCCGCCGTGCAGGAAGACAGCGACCGGGGCACCGGGGCCGGCCTCGAACAGGTCCATGACCTCGCGCGGGCCGCGGCCGTAGGCGATTTCGAGCGGCGGATGAGCCGCACGGGCGACCCCCGCGGTGTCGCGCCAGCGCTGCATGACGGCGGGATGATCGGGCACAAGGGCGCGGTTGTTGTATTGCGCTTCCCAGTCAACGATTTTTGGGTCGATCTCGCCTGACACGCATCCATCCGCTAGACAGCGTCCAACACCCGGAAGGACCTCCGCCATGATGACCGCCATCTTCGTCTTCATCAAATGCGAGCTGGGCCATGCCAACGATGTGGCGGCCGATATGGTGGACAATGTCGAGTACGTCTCGGAGGTCTATTCGACCTCGGGCCAGTACGACCTGCTGGCCAAATTCCAGCTGCCCAGGGACATGGATATCGGGACCTTCGTGACCAAGTCGGTGCAGACCCGGGCCAATATCCGCGACACTTTCACGGTCATCACCTTCTCGCCGTTCCTGCCGGGCGGGGGCTGACGCTGCGTCACCGCGGAATCGCTGCTAAGGTTTCGGCACGGAGGATGACATGACTGATCTTGATGCATTCCGCGCGGAGACCCGCGCCTGGCTTGAGGCCAACTGTCCGGCGGAATGCCGCGGGCCGGTGGAGAGCGAGGACGACCGGGTCTGGGGCGGGCGCAACGCCGTCTTCCCGACCCCGGCGCACAAGATCTGGCTCGACCGGATGGGGGCGAGGGGCTGGACCGCCCCGGAATGGCCGACCCAATACGGCGGGGGCGGGCTGAGCCGCGAACAGGCCAAGGTGCTGCATTCGGAAATGCGGCGCATCGATGCCCATCCGCCGCTGGCCAGTTTCGGGGTCTGGATGCTGGGTCCGGCGCTGCTGGCCTTCGGCACCGAGGCGCAGAAGCTGCGCTTCCTGCCCGAGATCGTGCGCGGCGAAATCCGCTGGTGCCAGGGCTATTCCGAGCCGGGCTCGGGGTCCGACCTCGCGTCCATCCAGACCCGGGCCGAAGATCGCGGCGACCACTGGATCGTCAACGGCCAGAAGGTCTGGACCAGCTACGCCGACAAGGACGACTGGATCTTCTGCCTGGTGCGGACGGATCCGGAGGCCCCGAAGCATCTGGGCATCAGTTTTGTGCTGATCGACATGGCCACGACCGGGGTGTCGACGCGGCCGATCACCCTGATCAGCGGCAAGAGTCCGTTCTGCGAGACCTTCTTCGACGATGTGCGGGTCGAGAAGGAAAATCTGGTCGGGACGCTGAACCGGGGCTGGGATGTGGCCAAATATCTTCTGGCGCACGAGCGGACGATGATCGGGGCCATGGGTGAGCTCGGCGGCGGGCGTCCCCTCGGTCAGGTCGCGACCGGATCGATCGGGACCGACGACGACGGCCGGCTCGACGAGCCGATGCTCCGTGCACGGATCGCCGAGATGGAAGTGGACGCCGCGGCCTTCCGACTCGCCATGGAGCGGGCCGGGGATCAGGTGAAGGTGGGCCAGGCGCATCCGGCCATCGCCTCCATGCTGAAATACTATGGGTCGGAGCTGAACAAGCGTCGGCACGAGTTGCTGATGGCGGCGGGCGGGTCTGACGCACTGGAGTGGGAGAGCGAGCGCTCGCGCGGCGGCAAGGCGGCGCGCGACTGGCTGCGGACAAAGGCCAATTCCATTGAGGGTGGGACCAGCGAAGTGCAGCTGAACATCATCGCCAAACACCTGCTTCAGCTTCCGGGAGCCTGAGCCCATGCCCCTGATCCTGACCGAAGAGCAGACCATGCTGAAGGAGGCCGCGGACGGCTTCCTGAATGAACACGCGCCGATCGCGCATCTGCGGAAGCTGCGCGACTCGAAGGACGCCGACGGGGTGTCCCGCGACCTGTGGCGGGCCTTCGGCGAGATGGGTTTCGCCGGGGTGATCATCCCTGAGGAACACGGCGGCTCGGGCCTTGGCGCTGTCGAGGCCGGGGTGATGGCCGAGGCGCTGGGGCGGACCCTGGCACCGTCGCCCTTCCTCGGGTCGGGGGTGCTGTCGGCCAAGGTGCTGGTCGACGGCGGATCGGCCGAACAGCAGGCGGCCTGGCTGCCCCGGATCGCGGCGGGCGAGGCCATTGTCTCCCTGGCCGTGGACGAGGGTTCCAAACATGCGCCGTCGCGGATTGCGACCGTGGCCGAGCGGTCGGGCAACGGTTTCAAGCTGAACGGTGCCAAGGGGTTCGTGCTGGACGGCCATGTCGCCGATGCGCTGATCGTGGCGGCCCTGACCGAGAACGGGCTGTCCCTGTTCCTCGTCGATCCCAAGACGGCCGGCGTCGAGATCGAGCGGACCGTCATGGTCGATGCGCACAATGCGGCGCGGGTGACGCTGACGGATGTCGAGGTCGATGCTGACGCCGTGATCGGGTCGGTCGATGGCGGCGAGGCCCTGCTGGAGGGGGCGCTGAATCTTGGCCGGGCCTGTGCGGCGGCGTCGCTGAACGGGGCGGGGGATCAGGCCTTCCAGACGACCATGGCCTATCTGCGGACCCGCAAACAGTTCGGCAAACTGATCGGCGAGTTTCAGGCCTTGCAGCATCGCTCGGCCCATCTGTTCAGTGAGATCGAGATCGCGCGGGCGGCGGTTATGGGGGCGCTGACGGCGCTGGATTCGGATCGACCGGATGCCGCCCTGCGGGTTTCTGTGGCCAAGGCCAAGGCCGGCCGGGTCGCGGAACTGGCGGTGCAGGAGGCGGTGCAGATGCACGGCGGCGTCGGCATGACGGACGAGTATGACGTCGGCCTGTTCATGAAGCGGGTGCGGGTGCTCAACGAGCTGCTCGGCGACGCCGGCTTCCATCAGGAACGGATGGCGCGGGCGCAGGGCTTCTGACGGCGTTGATCACCTCCGGTTCACGCCGGAGTGGCCAACCGGTCCGGCCTGTCCTAGATCGAGGGGCAGGGAGACTCTGACCATGACGACGCGATCCAACGCGCCTCACTATCTGAGCGGCTTCGGCAATCATTTCGCGACCGAGGCCGTGCCCGGGGCCCTGCCCGAGGGCCGGAATTCACCGCAGCGGGCGCCGATGGGGCTGTATGCGGAGCAGCTGTCGGGGACGGCCTTCACGGCCCCGCGCAGCGAGAACCGGCGGTCGTGGCTCTACCGGCTGCGGCCGAGCGCCCAACACCCCGCCTACAGGCCGTTCGCCCAGCGGCTGGTGCGGACCGGACCCTTCCATGACGCGCCGCCGTCGCCGAATCGGATGCGGTGGGACCCGCTGCCGCTGCCGACCGCGCCGACCGACTGGGTCGAGGGTCTGGTCACCTATGGCGGCACGGGCGACGCGGAGGCGCTGTCGGGCGTCGGCATCCATCTGTATGCGGCCAACCGGTCGATGGTCGACCGGGTCTTCTACTGCGCCGACGGCGAGCTGCTGATCGTGCGCAGACGGGCGACCAGGCCTTCGTTACCGAGATGGGGCGGATCGATGCCAGGCCCGGCGAGATCGTGGTCATTCCGCGCGGGGTGCGGTTCCGGGTCGAATGTTCCGGCCCGATCCGCGGCTATGTCTGCGAGAACTACGGTGCGCTGTTCCGCCTGCCGGACCTCGGGCCGATCGGCTCGAACGGCCTGGCCAATCACCGTGATTTCCAGACCCCCGTGGCGGCGTTCGAGGACATCGACCGGCCGACCGAGTGCGTGCAGAAATACGGCGGGCGGCTGTGGACCACGACCTTCCCGCATTCGCCGCTGGATGTGGTCGGCTGGCACGGCAACTATGCGCCGTACAAATACGACACCGCCCGGTTCAACACGATCGGTACGGTCAGTTTCGACCATCCGGACCCGTCGATCTTCACCGTCCTGACCTCGCCGTCGGATACGCCGGGAACCGCCAACTGCGACTTCGTCATCTTCCCGCCGCGCTGGATGGTGGGCGAGGACACCTTCCGGCCGCCGTGGTTCCACCGGAACGTGATGAGCGAGTTCATGGGGCTGGTGACCGGCGAGTATGACGCCAAGGAGGGCGGTTTCGCGCCGGGCGGGGCCTCGCTGCACAACTGCATGAGCGGCCACGGCCCGGACCAGGCCAGCTATGACAAGGCCGTCGCCGCCGAGCTCAAGCCGGTGAAGATCGAGAACACCCTGGCCTTCATGTTCGAGACCCGTGCGCCGATCCGGACCACGGAATGGGCGCAAACCAGTCCGACGATGCAGCTGGACTACGATGACGTCTGGACCGGTTTCGAAAAAGGCCAACTGACATGAAGCGCATTCTGATTGCGGCGGCGGTGTTGATGGCGGCCTGCCAGCCCCTGCCGGCGAATGACGGCAAGACCGATCTGGCCGAGGTAACCCCGGCGGTGCAGTCGGTCGCGGGCAGCGAGGACGCGGCGGCCTGCGCCAGGGCCGGCGGCAAGATGCTGCCGCAGGGCCGGATGCAGTCGGTGCGCTGCGTGATCACCTATGCCGACGCCGGGACCCGCTGCACCGATGGTGACGACTGCGCGGGCGACTGTCGCGTCGAGGACGTGGCCAATGCGCCGGCCGCGGGCACGAACGCCGTCGGCCAGTGTCAGGCCTCGAGCAGCCGGTTCGGCTGTTACACCACGGTCGAGGGCGGCAAGGCCGAGGCCACGCTCTGCGTCGACTGACCCTTCTTCATCCGGCCCTTCACCACGGACGTTTCTGACCCATGAGCCTGACCGAGATCGCCGCCCTTCTGGGCCTGAACCTGGCCCTGATCATCGTGGTGATGATCGGGCTGTGGACCCTGTCCCTGCGTCTGAAGGACGTGAGCTTCATCGATGCCGTCTGGCCGATGGGGATGCTGTTGCTGGCGCTGGCGACCTTCCCGCGGACCGAGGGCGATCCGACGCGGAAATGGCTGCTGCTCTGGCTGGTCGGGGTCTGGGCCCTGCGGCTGGGCTGGCACCTGTACCGACGCTGGCGGGTGCAGGGCGCGGACGGCCGCTACCTCGATCTGCTCGGGCGGATGGAGAAGCAACGGGGCTGGAGCTTCGCGAAGACGGGCCTGCTGGTGGTGTTCGTGCCCCAGGCCGTGCTGGCCTGGCTGACCTCCCTGCCGGTGCAACTGGGACAGGTGTCGATCGAGCCGGCCGTCGGCTGGATTGGCTGGGCCGGCGCTGTGCTGGCGGTGATCGGCATCGGTTTCGAGAGCATCGGCGACGCCCAGCTGGCGGCGTTCAAGAAGGACCCGGCCAACAAGGGTCAGGTCATGGACAAGGGTCTGTGGCGCTGGACCCGGCATCCCAACTATTTCGGCGACGCCTGCGTCTGGTGGGGTCTGTATCTGATCGCCGCCGAGACCGGGCCGGGACTGTGGGCGATCGCGGGGCCGCTGTTCCTGACCTTCACCCTGACCAAATGGTCGGGGATCGGGATCACGGAAAAGGCCATTCACGGTACCCGTCCGGGCTATGCCGACTATGTGCGCCGGACCAGCGCCTTCATCCCCTGGCCGCCGAAGAAGCTCTGAGAGCTGATCTCTTCCGGACACGGAAAACCCCCGCCGCGAGCGCGACGGGGGCTGACCGTTCTGAATAGTATCCGGAGGTCATGACCCTCCGGAGTCGTCCCGATTAGTTGTTCGGGTTGGCCGGCGTGGCGCTCGGCGAGGTGTTCGGCGTGTTCTCGGTGGTCATGCCACCGTCGGCGTTGCCGGCCTGTTGTTCGACACGGTCGGCTTCGGCGTTGAGGGCGGTTTCAGCGGCTTCGGTCGGAGCGGCAGCAGCCTGCTCTTCCAGAGCGTCCGCCTGAACTTCAGCGGTCTTGTCGGCGGCGCTTTCACCGCAGGCGGCGAGGCCGGCGAAGGCGAAGGTGGCGGCGGCGGCGATGATCAGTTTACGCATGAGGATATCCTTCCAGAGTGGAAACCTCATAACTCCGCCGCACGGATCGGGTTCACGGCGGCGTGAGAAAAAAGTGTTGGAACCTCAGATCGCTGCGGAGAAGGCGACCCGGGCGGCGCCCAGCAGGGCCGCGTGTTTGTGCAGGATCACGTTCGTCGGGATGGCTGCCATATAGTCCTGGAACCGGCCCTTGCGCTCGAACCGTTCCCGGAACGGACTGGCCTTGAGGAAGGGCAGGATGCGGGGCGCGATGCCGCCGGCGATATAGACGCCGCCGCGCGCGCCGGTGGTCAGGGCGATGTCACCGGCGACGGCGCCGAGGATGGCGCAGAACCGGGCCAGGGTGGCACCGCAGTGGCTGTTGGGGTTCTCGAGCGCCTCGGCTGTGATCTGGGCCGGATCGTCGATGTGGCTGTCGCGCCCGTCGATCTCGGCGAGGGCGCGGTGCATGTTGAGCAGGCCCGGGCCGCAGATCAGCCGCTCGATCGAGACCCGCTCGTAGCGGCGACGCAGGATACGCAGGATCTCGTCCTCGATGGGATCGCCGGGGGCGAAACAGGCGTGGCCGCCTTCTGACGGCATGGCGACGGCATTGCCGTAAGCATCGCGGGCCAGGGCCGAGACCCCGAAGCCGGTCCCGGGGCCGAGCACGGCGATGGCGGCGTGCGGGTCGCCAGTCTCGGGCCCGCCGAGTGAGGCCAGCTGGTCGGCCTCGACCTCGGGCGCGCCCCAGGCGAGGGCCTCGAAATCATTGATCAGCCGGACGGGGTTCAGGCCAAGGGTGGCGAGCTCGGCCTCCGATACCCGCCAGGGCGAGTTGGTCAGATCGATCTCACCGTTTGTGACCGGGCCGGCCACGGCGATGACGCCGCCGGTCGGTTTGACCGCACAGCCGTCGATGAAGGCGGCGACCCCCTTGAGGAAGGTTGGATAGTCAGCGCCCTTGAAGCTCTCGTGGTGTTCGAGCACGGGCTGATTGTCGACGAGACGCGTGATCGCGAACCGGGCGTTGGTGCCGCCGACGTCGCCGACAAGAAGCGTTTGTTCCGACATCAGGCATCCACCGTGCGATCGACGAGATTGGAGTCCGGCTGCGCATCGGCATGGCCGTTCGGGGCGGTTGGCGCGGCGAAGCAGATGGAGGCCCCGGTCTCCGCCGTGCTCACCGCCTGCCGGAAGGCACCGAACAGTTCGCGGCCATAGCCCCAGGCCGCACCCGTCGCATGGGCGGGAGTGCGCACCGCGGCGGGCCGCGAGGACAGGTCGGGGACGCCGACGGTGGTCAGGACGCCTGCCTCGGCGTCGAGCCGGATGATGTCGCCGTCGCGGACATGGGCCAGGGGCCCACCGGCCAGGGCCTCGGGCGAGACATGGATGGCGGCGGGTGTCTTGCCCGATGCGCCGGACATGCGGCCGTCGGTGACGAAGGCGACCTTGAAGCCCTTGTCCTGCAGCACCGACAGGGCCGGAGACAGGCTGTGCAGTTCCGGCATGCCGTTGGCGCGGGGACCCTGGAAGCGCAGCACCACGATCACGTCGCGGTTCAGCTTGCCGTCCTTGAAGGCCTGCAGGGCGTCTTCCTGGGTTTCGAAGACGGCGGCGGGCGCCTCGACGATGCGGTTCTCCGGCTTGACGGCCGAGACCTTGATCACGGCCCGGCCGAGGTCGCCCTGGACGAGGCGCAGACCGCCCTCGTGATCGAAGGGATCGGAGGCAGGGCGGAGAATGTCCGTGTCCAGACTTTCCGTGACGCCGTCCTTCCAGGCCAGCGCGCCGTCGATCAGCATCGGCTCCTGGAAATAGTGGTGAATGCCCTCGCCCATGACGGTGACGACGTCGGAATGGATATGGCCTGCCTGGGCCAGTTCGCGGGCGACGAAGGCGACCCCGCCGGCGGCCTGGAAGGCGTTCACATCGGCCGAGCCGTTGGGATAGACGCGGGCCAGGAGCGGGGTGACCGAGGACAGCTGGTCCATGTCGGTCCAGTCGATCAGAACACCGGCCGCGCGCGCCATGGCGACCAGGTGGATGGCGTGATTGGTCGAGCCGCCGGTCGCCAGCAGGGCGACGATCATGTTGACGACGGACTTCTCGGAAATGACGTCGGCCATACGGCCCTGTCCGGTGCGGGCCAGTTCCACGGCGCGTTTGGCCGCCGCTGCCGTCAGGGCGTCGCGGAGGCCGGTCTCGGGATGGACGAAGGCGGTCGAGGGCAGGTGCAGGCCGCCCAGCTCCATCATCATCTGGTTGGAGTTGGCCGTGCCGTAGAAGGTGCAGGTGCCCGGCGAATGGTAGGAGCCGATCTCACTTTCCAGCAGGACGGACCGGCTCACATTGCCTTGCGCATATTCGGCGCGAACGCGGGCCTTTTCGAAATTGGGAATGCCCGAAGGCATCGGCCCGGCGGGGGCGAAGACCACGGGCAGGTGGCCGAAGGCGAGGGAGCCCATGAACAGGCCGGGCACGATCTTGTCGCAGTCCCCGAGGCAGATCACGGAATCGAAGGCGTCATGGGTCAGGGCCACGGCGGTGGACATGGCGATGACGTCGCGGCTGAACAGCGACAGGTCCATGCCGGGGCGGCCCTGGGTGACGCCGTCGCACATGGCGGGCGTGGCACCGGCGACCTGGGCGGTGGCGTTCACCTCGCGCACGGCGTCGCGGATGATCTGCGGGAACCGCTCGAACGGCTGATGCGCCGAGAGCATGTCGTTGTAGGCGGTGACGACGCCGACGTTCGGCTGGGTCCCGGACATGGCGTTGAGCTTGTCCTTGACCGGGGCACCCGCGAAGGCGTGGGCCCAGTTGGCGCAGCTCAGCTTGGCCCGGCCGACGCCGGAGGAGCCCGCGGCGTCCATGCGTTGAAGATAGTCGGCGCGGGTCGCCTTCGAACGTTCGACGATACGGGCGGTGACTTCGGCTACGACGGGATGGAGTCTGGACATCACGCTTTCTCCGTCCACAGAACGTCGAGGGTGACGTTGGCCGCGATGAGCGCGGCGATGGGCTGGATGGCCGGGTCACCGGTGGCCTCACGCTCGAACACGGCTCGTTTGGCGGCGCCGGTGATGGCGAGGACGACGCGGCGGGCGCCCATCAGATACGGCAGGTTGATGGTAAGCCGCTCAAGGCTGGGTGCGGTGCCGTCGCGACCATGGGGGACGCCGAGAACGGTTGGCCGGAGCACGGGTGAGAGCAGGGTCTTCAGGGTCGGGCTGTTGGGGAACATGGAACAGATATGGCCATCCTCCCCCATGCCGAGAAGCACGGCGTCCAATTTGCCGCCTTCGGCCGCCAGCGCATGGGCGGCCAGGGCGGCCGCCCGATCGACGGTCACGGCCGGATGGAACAGGGGCACGAAGCGCGCCGCGGCGGCCGGACCTGCCAGCAGGGTCTGCTTCAGCAGGGTTGCGTTGGACTCGGGCGAGGTCTCGGGGACGTAGCGTTCGTCGATCAGGGTGACGGTGACGCGGGACCAGTCGAGGTCGGCCTGCGCCATGCGGCGGTAGATCGGCGCGGGTGTCGAGCCGCCGGAACCGGCGAAGACCGCCTTGCCCGTATCGGTGAGGGCGGCGGCGAGTGCGTCAGTCAGGCGGCCGGCGCAGGCGTCCGCCCAGGCGGTGCCGTCTGCGAAGGACTCGATAGCGGGCGCGACGTCAGCCATGTCCGGTGTTCCAGGCCCGGCCGCCGCGCTCAAGCAGCAGGTCGGCGTCCGCCGGCCCCCAGGTTCCAGCGGCGTATTCCTTCGGTTTGAAGGCCGCGCCGCGCCAGGCGTCCGAGACCTCGTCGACCCATTTCCAGGCCTGTTCGGCCTCGTCGCGTCGGACGAACAGGGTGGAGTCCCCGGACAGGGCGTCGAGCAGCAGCCGTTCGTAGGCGATGCGGCGTCGCGGCGGCTTGGCATCCTTGTCGCCCTGGCCCCAGGAGAGGGACATCTGGATCGGCTGCAGCTTCATCTGCTGGTCCAGACCCGGCTTCTTGTTCATCACCGACAGGGCGATGTCCTCCTCGGGCTGGAGCTCGATGACCAGACGGTTGGCAGAGATCTCGCCCCGCGCCCCGTGGTCGAAGATGGAATGGGGGACCGGCTTGAACTGGATGACGATCTCGGTCCGCTTCTCGGCCAGCCGCTTGCCGGTGCGCAGGAAGAAGGGGGTGCCGGCCCAGCGCCAGTTGTCGATGTCGACGCGGACGGCGACGAAGGTCTCTGTGTCGGAAGGCTGGCCGCGCTCCTCGCTGTAGGATTTCGCGGGCTTGCCCTCGCTGGTTCCAGCGACGTACTGGCCGCGCACTGTCACGCGCTCGGCCTCATGCTCCGTAATCGGACGGAGTGAGCGGATGACCTTGACCTTCTCGTTGCGGACCGAGTCCGGATCGAGGTCGGACGGCGGCTCCATGGCGACGAGGCAGAGCAGCTGGAGCATGTGGTTCTGCAGCATGTCCCGCAGGGCACCGTACTCGTCATAATAGGGCCAACGGTCGCCGACGCCGACGGTCTCGCCCACGGTGATCTGGACGTGGTCGATCGACAGGCTGTTCCACAGCGGCTCGAAGATGGTGTTGCCGAAGCGCAGGGCGATCAGGTTCTGGACCGTCTCCTTGCCGAGGTAGTGGTCGATGCGGAAAACCTGGTCCTCGGAGAAGGCATGGGCGACGGCGTCGTCGATTTCGAGGAAGGACTGGAGATCGCGGCCGACGGGCTTTTCGAGCACCACGCGGTCGGTCGCCTCGGCCAGGCCCGCGGCCTTCAGGGCCGTGACGATACGGCCGTACAGCGAGGGCGAGACGGCGAGGAAGCTGGTCACACCGCCGTCGCCGACCTTGTCCTTGAGCGGCTTCAGGCTGGCGGGGTCAGTGGCGTCGACCGGCAAATAGTCGAGCCGGGCGTCGAGCCGGGCCCAGGCGGCGTCCGACCAGGCGTCGTCGGCGTGGGCCTTGCCCTCGACCGCAGCGCGGACCTTGGCGACATATTCCTCGCGGCTCTCGTCCGAGCGGGCCGCGCCGATGATCTTCAGCCCGTCGGGCAGCAGGCCATCGTGTTCGAGGAAATAGAGTGAGGGCAGCAGCATCCGCATGGCGAGATCGCCGCCGCCGCCGAACAGCACCAGGGCCGCCATGCGCTCTCCTTCCTTCAGGTCCCTGCTGGACCGGGGTTGTGTCTGGCCGCTTCCGCGCGCTGCGCCAAGACGTCGAGGACGTCCTGAAACACCATGTGACGCGCCCGAAGCAGCACCATCAGGTGATAGACCAGATCCGCGGCCTCCGCCGCCAGTTCTGAATCCGGGCCCGCGACGCCCGCGAGGGCGGTCTCGACCCCTTCCTCGCCGACCTTCTGGGCGACGCGTTTGACGCCCTCGGCGAGCAGACGGGCGGTCCAGCTTTGGGCTGGATCGGCGGCGGCGCGCTCGGCGATGGTGGCTTCCAGCCGGGCGAGCCGACCCAGGCCCGGCGCGTCCTCCTCGCCGAAACAGCTGATGCGGTTCAGGTGGCAGGCGTTGCCGACGGGCCTGACCTTGAGGACGATCGCATCGCCGTCGCAGTCGGGCGTGATCGAGACGACGTGCAGCCGGTCGCCCGAGGTCTCCCCCTTGCGCCAGCGCCCGCCGCGCGAGCGCGAGAAGAAGGTGGCTTCGCTGGAGGCGATCGTCTCGTCGAGGGCGGCGCGGTCCATATAGGCGAGTGTCAGTACCTGCAGGGTGGCGGCGTCCTGGACGACGACGGGGATGAGGCCGCCGGACTTGTCGAAGTCGAGGGTAGAGGGATCGATCACAGTCTCATTTCCTGTCCGGCGTCAGAGAGAAACGCCTTGAGATCGGGAATGGCCAGGGTCCCGGTGTGGAAGACGCTGGCGGCGAGGGCACCGGAGACGTCGGCCTGTTCGAACACGTCGCGGAAATGCGAGGCCGCGCCGGCACCGCCCGAGGCGACGAGGGGAATGGTCAGCAGGGCGCGGGCGGCGGCGAGCTGGGCGATGTCGTAGCCGCGGCGGACGCCGTCCTCGTCCATGCAGTTCAGGACGATCTCGCCGGCACCGAGGTTCTGGGCCTCGACGATCCAGTCGAGGGTGCGGCGGCCGGCACCGCGGCTGGCGGTCGGGTCGCCGGTGTACTGGTGCACCAGCCAGTCGTCTCCGGCGCGTTTGGAGTCGACGCCGACGACGACGCACTGGCTGCCGAGGCGGGCGGCCATTTCGGCGATCAGCTCGGGACGCTCGAGGGCGGGGGAGTTGATCGAGACCTTGTCGGCGCCGTGGTCGAGGCAGCGCGCGGCCTGATCGACCGAGCGGATGCCGCCGGCGACGCTGAACGGGATGTCGAGCAGGCGGGCGATGTCGCGGACCCAGCCGTAGTCGAGCGTGCGGCCCTCGGGGCTGGCGGTGATGTCGTAGAAGACCAGCTCGTCGGCACCCTCGTCGCGATAGCGTGCGGCCAGGTCGCCGGCGTCGCCCATGTCGGTATGGCCCTGGAAGCGGACGCCCTTGACCACCCGGCCGTCCTTGACGTCGAGACAGGGAATGATGCGACGGGCCGTCATGCCGGCGCCTTGGCCGCGAGCGCCTCTTCGAGGGTGAAGCGGTTCTCGTAGAGGGCACGGCCGACGATGGCACCGTCGCAGCCGAGGGCGGCAGCGGCGGTCAGGTCCGCGACCGTGGCCACGCCGCCCGAGGCCTGGACCTTCAGATCGGGCCGGCGGCGGATGATCTCGCCCAGCAGGTCGAGATTGGGGCCGGTCAGGGCCCCGTCGCGGCCGACGTCGGTGACCAGCAGGTGATGGGCGAGGTTGGGCGGATAGCGGTCCAGCGCGGTCCAGAGATCGACTCCGGCCGCCTCGGTCCAGCCCTTGAGGGCCGGGACCCAGCGGTCGCCGTCCGCCTTGACGTCGATGGCCAGGGTGATGCGGTCCGGGCCGAAGCGGCGCAGCCAGTCGGCCACCGTATCCGGCTGCGACACGGCGAGAGAACCGACGACCACGCGGGCGACGCCGGCGTCGATCAGGGCCGCGACGTCGTCGGCGGACCGGACCCCCCCGCCGGACTGGATGCGGATGTCGATGGACCGGGCGAGCTCTCCGATCAGGGCGTGCTGGAGCGCGCGGCCGGCCTCGGCACCGTCGAGGTCGACGATGTGGGCCCAGGTCGCGCCGGCGGCCGCGAAGGCGGCGAGCCGGGCCGCGGGCTGGTCGTCGTAGCGGGTGACGGCATCAAACCGGCCATGCATCAGCCGCACGCAGATCCCGTCTTTCAGGTCGATGGCGGGATAGACGATCACGCGGGAAGCTCCAGGAAGTTGCGCAGGATGCGGGCGCCGGCGGCGGCCGAACGCTCGGGGTGGAACTGGCAGCCCCAGCGGTTGGCGCTGCGGACCATGGCGGGCACCGGGCCGCCGTAGTCGGCACGGGCGAGGGTCGCCGGGCCGTCCGGGCAGACGAAGCCGTGGACGAAATAGGCGTAGGCGCCGTCCTCGACCCCTTCGAGCAGGGGATCGGCCCGATCGGCCGTCAGGCGCGACCAGCCCATGTGCGGCACGGTCAGGCCGGGGCCGGGCTCGAGACGGCGAACGGCGCCGGGGATCAGGCCGAGCAGGGGGACGGGTTCGCCCTCCTCGCTGCTCTCGAACAGCAGCTGCTGGCCGAGGCAGACGCCGAGCAGGGGGCGGGAGAAGGCGCGGAGCGGTTCGACGAGACCGAGGGCGGTCAGCCTTGCCATGGCGTAGGCCGCGGCACCGACGCCGGGCAGGATCAGCCGCTCGGCCTCCGCGACCGCGACCGGGTCGTCGGTCAGGCGCACGGTGGCGCCCAGCCGCTCCAGGGCGAAGCGGACCGAGGCGGTGTTGCCGGCGCCGTAGGCCAGGACGGTGACCTCGGTCACAGGACGCCCTTGGTGCTGGGCACGGCGTCGCCCTCGATGCGGATGGCCTGACGCAGGGCGCGTCCGAAGGCCTTGTAGACGGCTTCGGTCTTGTGGTGGTCGTCGTCGCCGGTGACCGAGACATGGACGGCCGCGCCCATGGCTTCGGCCAGCGAGCGGAAGACGTGGGCCGTCAGATCAGTGCGGTAGTCGCCGATGAAGGGGGTCGAGAAGGTCCCCTCGAAGACGGGGAAGGGGCGGCCCGAGAGGTCGATGGAGACGCTGGCGTTGGCCTCGTCCATGGGCAGGACGAAGCCGTAGCGGGCGATGCCGCGGCGTTCGCCGAGTGCCTGTTTCAGGGCCTGACCGAGGGCGATGGCCGAGTCCTCGATGGTGTGGTGCGGGTCAGTGTGCAGGTCGCCTTCGCAGGCCAGCCGCAGGGAGAAGCCGCCGTGGGCGGCGACCTGCTCCAGCATGTGATCGAAGAAGCCGACGCCGGTGACGATGGAGACGGGGCCGGTCGCATCGAGGTCGACGGCGCAGACGATGCGGGTTTCCTTGGTGTCGCGGACGGCCTCGCCGGTGCGGTGAATCCGGCCGGATGCGGCACCGAGGCCGAGGGCGGCGAGGAGCCGGTCGTTGACTTCGGCCTTTGCGGAGACGGGCAAACGCAGCCGGTCGCCCGCGCGTTCGGCGGTGAGGCCGAAACGGGCGAGGGCGGTCAGGACGGCGTCCGGGTCGGTGGGCCGGGCCATGATGACGGGGCCGAAGCCCGGCTCGATCGCCATGTCGCGGGAGAGGGCCTTGATCAGCCGGTCACGCTCCGACCGGACGAGGGCGATGCGCGCCGTCGTCTCCATCATCCGCGAGGGGTCGAGGGCCTGCAGGGCGAGACGGATGGAGACCTCGGGCAGGGCATAAGGCTCCTGCACGGAGGCGAGGCGGGTGAGGGTGGCCGGCTGGCCGAGGGCAGCGCCCACGCGGGCGCCGGCGAGGCCGTATGCGAGGGACAGGCTGCGCAGGACGATCAGGTTGGCGTGGTCGGGGATGGCGGTCGCCGCGGAGGTGGCGGCGGCGAACTCTGCCATGCCCTCGTCAATGACCAGCAAGGCCGGGGCGACCCGTTCGGCCATCTCGGCCACGGCCTCGGAGGAGCCAAGGGCGCGGAGGATGACGGCGCCGGTCTCGGCCCCGGGGGTGGGCGCGGCGTAGAGGGCGGCGAGGGCGCGGTACGGCTCGGCATCGGGGGCCTCGACGCGAACACCGCCACGGGCCGCGAGGCGGAAGACCAGCTCGAGGCCGTGGGTCAGGCCGCGGACCGGCAGGACGCTGTCGGCGGCCACGCCATAGACCTGGGCCATGCGGGCGGCGAGGGCGCGGGGCTCGGCCGGATAACGGTCGAGGCCGTCCCCGCCGGCGACCAGAGGGGCGAAGGGGGCGGGCAGGTTGTTCATGCGCCGGTCCTCAGATCCGCCGCCCGGGCGTGGGCTTCCAGTCCCTCCAGCCGGGCGAGGCGGGCGGCGACGGGGGCGAGGGCGGCGGCCCCGGCCTCGGTCACAACCTGCACCGACATGGTGGTCATGAAGCTGGCCGTCGTGACCCCGCCCATGGTGCGGGCGGCACCGTCGGTGGGCAGGACGTGGCTGGGGCCGGCGGCGTAGTCGCCGAGGGTCTCGGCGGCGAAGGCCCCGACGAAGACCGCCCCTGCGGCCGAGATGCGGCTGACCAGTCGGTCGGGTTCGACGGTCTGGAGGGCGAGGTGTTCCGGCGCGTACAGGTTGGCCACCTCACAGGCCTCGGCCACATCGCGCACGCGGATGGCGCGGCCCTCGGCGAGGGAGGCGCGGGCGATGTCGGCCCGGGGCAGGGTCTGCAGCTGCTCCTCCACCTCGGCGAGGATGGCGTCGATGTTGGCCCGGCTCTCGGAGACGAGGATGACCTGGGCGTCGGCGTCGTGCTCGGCCTGGCTGAGCAGGTCGGCGGCGGCGATTTCAGGGTCGGCGTCGCGGTCGGCGATGACCAGCAGTTCCGAGGGGCCGGCGGGCATGTCGACGGCGGGGCCGCCGGGCAGGTTCGCCGCCTGCTTCTTGGCCTCGGCGACCCAGGCATTGCCGGGTCCGAACAGCTTGTCACAGGGTTCGATGACGCCGTCATCCAACTCGGCGCCGAAGGTAAGGGCGGCGATGGCCTGGGCACCCCCGATCAGCCAGAGGGCGTCGAGGCCGGCCTCGGCGGCGGCGAAGATCATGGCCGGGTGCGGCTCACCGGAGGCCGAGGGTGGAGTGACGGCGACGCGACGGCCGACCCCGGCGACGGCGGCCGGGATGGCCAGCATCAGCA
>Ga0187843_10000955_pt1 | contig 18898 bp, 15 predicted proteins | sample SpaLakP09_SKY_43_FD_134516 | JGI IMG/M metagenome (GOLD analysis project Ga0187843, IMG submission 134516) | Oligotrophic lake water microbial communities from Sparkling Lake, Wisconsin, USA - SP09_SKY_43 | ecosystem: Environmental > Aquatic > Freshwater > Lake | place: USA: Sparkling Lake...
CAAGAACCAGAAAAACCAAAAGTTGTGACACCTCCCCGAATTCCTGCACCAGTTAAAAAAATTGTGGAACCAGTCCAAGTAGTTAATGTTGTGGAAGAAACATTAATTGTGGAAGAAATCGAAGAACCAGTTGCTGTAACTGAGGCTCCCCATGTTCCTAAAAGTAAAAGAGCTGCAGTTCCTAGTTGGGATGAAATCCTGTTTGGCTCCAAAGGCGGTCAGTAAGCCCTGTTTCGGTGTGGCAGCACCAAAAGCCTTGTCTATAAAGGCATGATTTAAATACTTAACTCAAAACTTATCTTTTAAGGATCACTTCGTGGCCAGCAAAAAAAATAGTCCTGTTGCCTTGCCCTTAAATCCTGAAAAAATTATTGATATTGATGTTTCCGCTGAGATGCGCGGATCATTTCTAGAATATGCATATTCAGTTATCTACTCCCGCGCACTTCCTGATGCACGCGATGGTTTGAAACCAGTGCAAAGAAGAATTCTGTACCAGATGAACGAGATGGGTTTGAGACCTGAAAAGGGTCACGTAAAAAGTGCCCGAGTTGTTGGTGAAGTTATGGGTCGCTTACATCCACACGGTGATGGCGCAATTTATGACGCACTCGTTCGTATGGCTCAACCGTTTTCTTTACGTTTATCTCTAATTGATGGTCAAGGAAACTTTGGTTCTCTTGATGATGGTCCTGCTGCAATGCGTTACACCGAATGCAAACTAGCTCCTGCTGCACTTGGACTAACTGCTTCTATTGATGAAGATGTTGTTGATTTCAAAACAAATTATGATGGACGAGAAGTTGAACCTGAAGTTTTACCTGCTGCGTTTCCTAATCTTTTAGTAAATGGTGCAACTGGAATTGCTGTTGGTATGGCAACAAATATGCCTCCCCACAACTTAGGTGAAGTAGTTTCAGCACTTTTAGCATTAATTGATGATCCTGCTATCAAACCTAAAGAGTTAATGAAAATAATTCCTGGTCCAGATCTTCCAGGTGGTGGAAAAGTTATGATTGGTGAAGGTATTAAAGAGGCTTACCTAACTGGGCGTGGTGCTTTCAAAATGAGGGCTACCGTGCAATTAGAGAGCGTCAAAGCTAAAAAACAGGGATTAGTAATCACCGAATTACCATTTAACGTTGGTGCGGAAAAAGTTATCGAAAGAATGAAAGATTTGATTGAAAGTAAAAAACTGCAAGGTATTTCCCGAGTAATTGATCTAACTGATGGGGAAAAAGGTTTACGCCTAGTAATTGAGGTAAAAAATGGTCATGAGCCTCAAAAAGTGTTAGACGATCTTTATCGTTTAACCCCAATGGAAGAATCATTTGCCATCAACAATGTGGCCTTAGTTGAGGGTCGCCCAAGAACACTGAGCTTAAAAGAAATGCTGGAAGTTTACTTGGAACACCGAATTGATGTAGTAAAAAGAAGAAGTAAATTCAGATTGGAGAAAGCTACTGATCGACTCCACCTAGTCGAAGGTATGCTGTTAGCAATTGTCGATATTGATAAGGTCATCAAAGTGATTAGAGCGAGTGATGATGCTGCACAGGCTAAACAGGCCTTAATGAAAGGTTTCAAACTTTCAGACATACAAACCACCTATATCTTGGAAATGCCGCTTCGGCGCTTAACAAAAACATCCAAGATTGAACTACAAACTGAACAAAAAAGTTTGATTGAATCAATAACTGAACTTAAATCTATTTTGGGATCTACCCCTAAGTTACGAAAAAGTGTGGCAGACGAATTAGCAGCTGTGGCAAAACACTTTGCCACTCCAAGAAGATCGATGTTGGTTTCAGAATCTGGCAAAATCATTAGTGAAGCACCTAAAAATATGGAAGATTTAGCACTGGTCTAGTTGTTCTTCCAACTCCCAAGTAGCAATTAATGAGTAATAGAGCAGAATAGGAACATGGGAACTCAAAACGTAGACATTTTGATAATTGGTGCAGGACCTGCTGGTCTCTATGGTGCTTATTACGCAGGTTTCCGGGGCATGAGTGTGGGCTTAATGGATAGCTTGGAAGAACCTGGTGGACAAATCACTGCCATGTATCCCGAAAAAGCCATTTTTGATGTTGGTGGGTTTTCCTCCATTAAAGGAAAAGATTTAATTGATAATTTATTAACACAAGCCAAACCTTCTAACCCTAAATTTTTTCTCAACCAAACTGCAACCACTTTGAAACAAAATCCAGATAAATCTTTAACTATCACTTCTGAATCTGAAACCATAAACGCTAAAGCTGTCATCATCACCGGTGGTATTGGGAGATTTACACCCCGTGCTTTACCTGCGGCAGAGGGCTGGGGCGGTAAAGGCTTAGTTCATTTCGTACCCAAATTGTCTGTTCACGCTGGCAAAGATGTTGTGATCGTCGGAGGCGGAGACTCTGCTTTTGATTGGGCCAACGAATTGCATCCAATCGCAAAATCTGTGACCTTGATCCACCGCAGAGACAAATTCAGAGCACACCAAGCAACTATTGATCAGGTAACTGCTTTAGGTATTCCACTGATCACCGAAGCCGAAGTAACAAAAGTTTCCGGATCTGCACACATTGAAAAGATTGAATACACAAATACCAAAACCAAAGAAGTAACAGAATTGAAATGTGACACACTTGTAGCTGCCCTGGGTTTCACTGCCAATATTGGACCACTGGCCGAATGGGGTTTAAATATTGATTCAAGAAAGATTGTGGTTGATTCTGGAATGCACACCAATCTTGAACGAGTTTTTGCCGCAGGAGATATTTCAACTTATCCAGGTAAAGTGGCACTAATTTCAGTTGGTTTCGGAGAAGCAGCAACTGCGGTTAATAATGCAACTGTGGCAATCAATCCAGAAGCCCATTTATTTCCAGGGCATTCTTCCGGAAGCGTTGAATAATTAACTAAGCATCAATTCTTGATTTATCAAGTTCGTCTGCTCCGTGCACAATAAATTCTTTTCTAGGCGCAACATCTGAACCCATCAACAAGTCAAATACTTCACTAGCTTCCTCGGCATCTTTCACATTAATTCTTCGCAAAGTTCTTGATTCTCTATTCATGGTGGTTTCACGCAATTGCTTGGCATCCATTTCGCCTAAACCTTTATATCTTTGAATTGGTTGTTTAATTTTTTGTCCACTTTTTTCTATCGCAGCTACAGTTCTACGCATTTCTTCATCACTGTAGGTATAAATAACATCGCCAGATTTCTTACCCGCTCCCATTGTTTCAATTCGATGTAAAGGCGGAACTGCAGCAAAAACCCTGCCACTATCAAGCAGAGGTTTCATATATCTCTGGAACAAAGTCAGCAACAAACATCTAATGTGGGCACCGTCAACGTCAGCATCTGACATCAAAATAATTTTGCTATATCTAACATCGGGAAGTTCAAAAGTTCTTCCTGATCCCCCGCCCACCACAGAAATAATTGAAGCGCATTCAGTATTTTTCAAAACATCTGCCACTGAAGCTTTTTGGACGTTTAAGATTTTTCCTCTAATTGGTAACAGCGCTTGGAACTCAGAATTCCTTGCCAATTTGGCAGTACCTAAAGCAGAATCACCTTCCACAATAAATAATTCTGTGTGTTCAATATCATTTGAGCGACAATCCGCAAGTTTAGCTGGCAAAGATGATGATTCGATCGCATTTTTTCTTCTTTGCACATCTCTTTGATTTCGGGCCGCTAATCTGGCTCGAGAGGCGTTGGCAATTTTTTCCAATAACAATTTTGTTTTGGCTTTGTCTCCACGAGGTGGATTCTTAAACCATTTATTGAATTCCTGAGTTACCACTGCGGTAACAATTTTTTGAGCAGCAGGAGTTCCAAGGATTTCTTTAGTTTGACCTTCAAATTGTGGTTCAGGTAAGCGCACACTGATAACGGCTGTTAAGCCTTCCAAAATATCTTCCCTCAGCACACTTTCTTCATTGTTCTTTAAAAACCGTTGGGCTTTTAATTGATCGTTTATGACTTTTACAATTGCTCGATCAAATCCGGTAACGTGAGTTCCGCCCTTAGGTGTAGCAACCACGTTTACGAAAGATTTTATTTCACTGTCGTAACCATTACCCCAACGAAGTGCAATATCAACTGCCATTTCGCGTTCAATTTCTCTAGGTCTCATATGGCCTTGATCATCTAACACGGGAACATTTTCAGTGAAGTGACCATTTCCTTGCAAACGAATCACACTGGTAACTGCTTCACCGGTTGCCATGTGTTCAACAAATTCGGTGATACCACCTTTAAATTTGTATTCAACTTCAGTTTTTTCTTTATCTCTTAAATCAGAAACTGCTACTGCTAAACCAGGAACTAAGAAAGCAGTTTGGCGAGCACGTTGCATAAGAGCGGCTGCATCCAGGTGTAACTCTTTAACAAATATTTCAGGATCTGGCCAAAACCTCACTCTGGTTCCAGTTCCTGATTTCACAGCTTTGCCTGCAATTTTTAGACCAGCTTCTCTAGTGAATTTTGCATTTGGGCCTTCACCTTTGAAAACTCCGGTAGCACCTCTCTGGAAGGATGCAGTGTGAGTTTTGCCGCCTCTGTCCACTGCCACATCAAGTCGTGAACTTAAAGCGTTAACCACGGATGCACCAACACCGTGCAAACCACCAGATGCAGTGTAGGAACCTGATCCAAATTTGCCACCAGCATGAAGTTTGGTCATAACTAATTCCACGCCACTTAGTTTTGTTTTAGGTTCAATATCAACAGGGATTCCTCTACCATCATCCATAACGGTGACAGAATTATCTGGCATCAATTTGATATGGATTCGTTTGCAATGACCTGCTAAAGCTTCATCAACAGCGTTATCAATTAATTCCCACACACAATGCATTAAACCCCTGCCATCGGTTGAACCGATGTACATGCCGGGACGTTTTCTTACCGCATCCAAGCCTTCCAAAACTGAGAGATTTTTGGCGTTATATTCGGCGTTATTGGTGTTGGATGCAAGACTCAAGTTTTCTTTTCCTTTTTGGTGATAATCAAATTTCTACGGCAAAAAAAGTCTGTTTGTTTATTCTCGTAGGTTTTAGTGGTTTTCCAGGGCTACGGCACGCCTGTTGGGCTGGGTGATTGGTCTGGGCGACACACCCACACCATCCCCAAGTTGCGCCAAAGCCTTTTGCAAGGATGATTGAAGTACCACCTAATGAAATGAGACGAGGCCCTACGTTGAATACAACCCTAACCGCAGGACCAGCACTAACCGCTGCTGATCGTTGTGATCGCTGTGGAGCTCAAGGCTATGTGCGCGTAACACTGCCAACAGGTGGAACCTTAATTTTTTGTGGCCATCATGCCAAGAAGCATGAAGAAAAACTAAAACTTATTGCTGCTGAATATGTAGACGAAACAGATCGTCTGGGCGCAACTAACTAATTAGTCTAAATAATCGCGTAACACTTGGGAACGCGATGGATGTCTTAACTTTGACATTGTTTTAGATTCAATTTGCCTAATACGCTCTCTCGTAACTCCATAAACCTGGCCTATTTCATCAAGGGTTTTAGGTTGACCGTCGGTTAAACCAAATCTCATTCGCACAACGCCGCGCTCGCGTTCACTTAAAGTATCAAGCACACTGTCTAGTTGTTCTTGTAACAAAGTGAAAGAAACAGCATCACTTGGAACAATTGCTTCTGAATCTTCAATTAGATCTCCGAATTCAGAATCCCCATCTTCACCAAGTGGGGTGTGTAAGGAAATAGGTTCACGGCCATATTTTTGAACTTCCACAACCTTTTCAGGTGTCATATCAAGTTCTCTAGCTAACTCTTCGGGAGTAGGTTCTCTACCTAAGTCTTGTAACATTTGTCGTTGCACACGTGCCAATTTGTTAATGACTTCAACCATGTGCACAGGAATACGAATAGTTCTAGCTTGATCGGCCATCGCACGGGTAATAGCTTGTCTAATCCACCAGGTTGCATATGTTGAGAATTTGTAACCTTTGGTGTAATCAAACTTCTCAACCGCACGAATCAATCCGAGGTTACCTTCTTGAATCAAATCTAAGAACAACATGCCACGTCCGGTGTATCTCTTCGCTAAGGAAACCACAAGTCGAAGGTTTGCCTCTAGTAGATGATTTTTAGCTCTTTGCCCATCTTCAGAAATCCATTCCAAATCTTTTCTAAGCTTGCGATCTTTGATGCCTCCAGCTGCAATTTTTTCTTCTGCAAATAAACCAGCTTCAATTCTTTTAGCTAATTCAACTTCTTGCTCAGCGTTAAGCAAGGCAACTTTTCCAATTTGTTTTAGATAATCTTTAACTGGATCAGCGGTTGCACCCGCTACCGTAACTTTTTGAGTTGGCTCATCAGCATCATCTGTGTCAGAAATTATGAATGCTTCAGATTCATCAACTGTGGCACTTGTTTTTGTGTTTTCTTCTGAGTCTTCCTCTACTTCTTCAACTTCGGCAATTTCTTCGCTTAGTTCAGCTAAACTTTCTTTTTCTAATTCTGCAATGGCTAGTAATTCCGCTGGATCTACTTCATCGACTTCATCAACGGTAATTAGTTCACCGTCAACCATTATTACCTTGGCAAAACCTTTATCCCCTTTTCCTTTAGGTGCGGGGATTGCTTTAGCTCCCTTTAGAGGTTTGGCAACTGGTTTAAGTGGCTTAATCGGTTTAGCAGGCTTGGCAACCTTTACTGGCTTCGTTTTTTTGATTAGTTTAGCGGCAGGTTTCTTAGCTGCTGGTTTCTTGGCAACAACTTTTTTCGCAGCAGGCTTCTTTGCAGCAGGTTTCTTAGCAACTGGCTTAGCAACAACTTTTTTCGCAGCTGGCTTCTTAGCGACAGGCTTGACGGATGGTTTCTTAGCAGCGGGTTTAGCAGCAGGTTTTTTTGCTGCCGGCTTGGCAACAACTTTTTTTGCTGCAGGCTTCTTGGCGGCAGGCTTGATAGATGGTTTCTTAGCAGCAGGTTTTTTTGCTGCAGGCTTAGCAACGACTATTTTTGCAGCAGGCTTCCTGGCAACAGGCTTGGTTAAAGTTTTTCCTAGCTTTGCCACAAAGACAACCCTTCAAAGTGATGACGCGCTTAAGGGCCTGTCAAATTGACCGGCCCGAATTCCTATTCTGTCACGAGTTAGCACATTCTGCCTGTTTTGGGGCAACGATTCAGCGTGTGAGGACTCCTGCGGCTTCGTGAGCGATCAAAGAAAAAGTTGTGGTTTGGGTTAATGATTTTCCGGGCACCGCAACGCTAACTTTTGAATTAGTTTTCCAGCTGGCATTCCAAGTAGTCGTTACAGATATTGTGTGTAAACCTTTGGTGCTAAAACTGTGTTTTATTATTCCTGCTGGATGCCCTGCACCTGGATTAGTTGTATTAATTACTGTTCCATCTGAAAATCTCCAAACCCAACTTGCATTTGCGCTGAGCGTAACTGGAATTCCGGTCACTATGACCGTTTTAGGACCAAAAGAATTACTTTGATTACTCAAAAAATAAACATCTACGTTGACTAGCACATTTTGTGTTGGTTGCGTACTGGGAATTAATTGTGGCAAATACTCAATAGTTTTTTCTTTAAGAGTGTTTGTTAGTTTTTCAGGAGTGCTGGGACCCTTTGGGCCAACACACATGAACCCCACCACTAACCAAGGTTCATTAGTGCCAAGTCTTCGCCAAATCTTTTTTTTCTCCCCCAGGGTGTTCTCTACAGTTTGACACTCTGTTTGGCTTGAGCAGGTACTGATTACATAGTTTTCATCAAAGACAAAGCAAATAGCACTAACTAGCCAAGCACATCCAAGACAATTAGCGCCTTGCTGTTGAGTATTAGTCGAACCTGTGAAGGTGTCATCCAATAAAATTTCACCACTAATTAGATAACTTCCAGATTCCTGATCTGCTTGCACTGAAGTTTCTGCTTGAGCAATATTTATATTCAAAGCCAATATGCAAAGTGTTATAGAAATAATTTTGAGATTAAACACTAATTGATAATGCAATGTTTCAACATCAAGTGCAACACTCGTGGGACCGATATGTCCCCTAATTAATTAATGAAACTGCTTTCTCTAGCGTCTTGGTAATTACCGGAGCAACTAGGTCAATTTCGATCAAAAATCCATCATGACCAAAAGGTGATGAGATAACATTTAATTCAGTTTTTTCAGGCAACGCTGAAACTAAATCTGCTTGCTGTCTGATGGGATATAAACGATCAGAATCAATTCCTGCCACCACAACTGGTGCTGTGATTCTTGCTAACGCACTTGCCACCCCGCCTCTATTTCTACCAATATCAAAAGTCGACATGGAGTCAGTTAACGCAATGTAGGTGTTGGCATCAAATCTTCTAGCTAGTTTTTCAGCATGATGATCTAAATAAGAATCAATAGCAAAACGACCATCAGAATATGGGTCTTCCCCATCTTGATGATCTCTTCCAAAGCGAACATCTAATTCTGTTTCAGAACGATAAGTTAATTGAGCAAACTTTCTGGCAATTCCCAATCCTGCATGTGGACCATCTCCAGGTTTTGCTTGGTAATAATCTCCCCCGCGCCATTTAGGATCAGCTTTTATCGCTGCAATTTGAGATGACTGTGTTGCTATTTGATCAGCAGAAGAACCGGGTGCAGAAGCAATTACAAAAGCTGAACCAACTCTGTGTGGATGTTCCACCGCCCATTCCAAAACTCTCATTCCACCCATTGAGCCACCCATAACTGAAGCCCAGCGTTCAATATTTAATTGATCCGTTAAACGTTTTTCAATCTCAACTTGATCAGCAACTGTGACACGGGGAAATCTTGAACCCCAAAATTTTCCATCTGAATCCAAAGAAGATGGACCAGTTGTTCCTTGGCATCCACCTAAAACATTGGCGCAAACCACAAACCATTCTTTTGTATCAATTGCTAAACCTTCACCAATTAATCCATCCCACCATCCGCGAGCTAAATGTCCTTCGGTATCTAAACCTGCAACGTGTGAATCCCCTGTTAAGGCGTGGGCAATGAAAATTGCATTAGAGGAATTTGAATTTAGTTTTCCATAAGTTTCATAACTAACTTTTACTTCAGGCAGCGCACCACCTAATTCTAAATCGATTGGTCCTACATTAATAAATTTTCTTTGCCCAGGATGATCTCCTTCCTGCCACGCACCCGTGGCAGGAATCGGACCTGAAAATGTTGCAGCCATATTCAGTTATGCACCTTTTGCTGCTTTGAATCCAATTTCAATGTCAGCCAAAATGTCGTTGATGTTTTCAATACCAACAGCCAATCTGATTAATCCAGGTGTAACTCCTCCTGCTAATTGCTCCTGCGGAGATAGTTGTGAATGCGTAGTTGAAGCAGGATGAATTACCAAGCTTCTAACATCACCAATGTTTGCAACATGAGAATGTAATTCCAACGCCTCAACAAACTTCTTGCCGGCTTCAATGCCACCCTTAATATCAAATGACAAGACAGCACCTGAACCAAGTGGTGTGTATTTCTTAGCCGATTTGTGCCAAGGACTGGATTCAAGAGATGCGTAGTTGACTTTCTCAACTTCACTTCTTTTTTCTAACCAAGTTGCCACTGCTTTTGCGTTTTGAATGTGGCGTTCCATGCGCAGAGAAAGAGTTTCTAATCCCTGAGCAATTAAGAATGCATTGAATGGAGATACTGCTGCACCAAAATCGCGAAGTAGCACAATGCGAGCACGAAGAATATATGCCAGTTCTCCTAATGCTTCTGCATAGATCAAACCACCATAGGAAGGATCTGGTGTGTTGTATTGCGGGAACTTGGCTGCGTTTTTCTTCCAATCAAACTTTCCACTATCAACAATTACTCCTGCAACCGTAGTGCCATGTCCACCCATGTATTTAGTTGCAGAATGAACAACGATATCTGCACCAAATTCAATTGGACGAAGTAGAAATGGAGTAGCCACAGTGTTGTCCACGATCAATGGAATTCCATTATCGTGAGCAATTTTGGCAATATTTTCGATATCTAAAATTGCGTTAGATGGATTTGCAATGCTTTCACCAAAAAATGCTTTGGTGTTAGGTCTGATTGCTTTTTTCCAAGAATCCAAATTATCTGGATCGTCAACGAAAGTTACTTCTATTCCATATCTGGGCAAAGTGTAGTGAAACAAGTTATATGTTCCACCGTAAAGATTAGGGCTAGAAACAATATGGTCTCCTGATTCTGCCAGGTTCAAGATTGCATAAGTTTCTGCAGCTTGACCACTTGCCAGTAACAGTGCTGCCACACCGCCTTCTAATGAAGCAACGCGTTCTTCCACAGCCCCTTGGGTTGGGTTCATGATGCGGGTGTAAATGTTTCCTGGTTCTGCCAAGGCAAACAAATCCGCTGCATGCTTGGTATCGCGGAATGTGTAGGCCGTTGTTTGATAAATAGGTAAAGCGCGTGAATTTGTTTGTGAATCTGGTGTCTGTCCGGCATGAATCTGTCGGGTTTCAAAACTCCAATTAGTTGACATTTTTAGTTCCTCTTCCAGTTTTTGGGTCTTACGCCTATCGCGTTGATAGTCGTTGGCGGTTTAACTAATTTGAACGAAAGTCTCTATATATATAAGCAATTAAAATGAGCGCTTGAATAAGCCAGCTCAAAATTAATTAATTAGTTTTTTATATAGAGATAACGCAAATTAGTGCCCCTTTGTTCCGGGGTCCCACTCAAAATTGCGTAAGACCCGCGCTTGTCGAATGCAACTTCGCAATCGACCTGGTCTACACCCGGAGCACCCCACCGCGGTGGAGGGTTGCCGTTCAGCTAGCCGGGGCTTAATACTGAAACTCTTGACCTATTTCAAAGATTACTAAATCAGAATTGCGATATCAACTCCAGGGGTTAGTAATTTTTGTGAAAGCATCACGAAATTCCCAAGGCGGCATGCCACTGTTCAAGGCACTGTTCAAGAGTTTGGCTAAATGAAATTCAGGGTCTAAGGCCACAACAAAATCAAGGGCACTTCGAGCCAAGATTCCCTCCCCTGCCTGCCACATCAAGGCAGCAACACAGGTACAAATTGGTGGCCTAAAAGCATCTGGGGCAACTCGAGCAACCTGTGCCCACTGCTGGGCAATTTGTGTTAAATATTGACTTGGATCTTCACTGATTTTGGCTAATTCAATGTGATGAGAAAGTAACGCGTCCCTGACCGGAATGTCTGTTAAACCAAAAAGTAAACGCGCCCACAATTTTGCATCGAAATCAATGAATGCTTGCTGTTGCGAAAGAAATCTAAATTGTGTTTTACCCCACTTCAAGTAATTTTCGTTGTGATCAGCTTTTGTTTTTTGCTTACTAAATTGATTAATGAGAGGAACTAAACTCTTATCAATTTTTGTTACAGCTAAAAAATCCTTTAAATCACTACGCTTACTAAGTGCTCCTCTTCCGGCTAGCACCAGTTCTGCTTGCGCAATGCTGGTGCTAGACAAATCAAGCTCTCTTCCCCCCATGGGGCAGCACATTTCATCTGCGCACAGAAAAGATGCCCATCTTCCTTGACTCACCCACAGAATGTCACGGATATGAAGTTCGGGAGCGATTTTTTCCATAAAAAGATTTGCCACACTTTTAAGTTCTATTGAAATTTCTTCTGTATAGAAAACAGCGACTAACCCATCTGCACCTGATCGTTTAATGGTTTCTTTTAAATTGTCAACAAAATCGGTATCAAATTGTTCAGGTAGATCAAGAGTCATGGTTACCACCACTTGGTCGTTATTCCCTTTCACAGCAACTACGACCAAAGACTTTTCTGGGTTAAATCCCAAAAGGTTAGGCACCGTGGCTAATAGATTTGCCGGTCCATCTATTTGTATTTCTTTTTTGAGTTTTGTCATGTTTTCATTTTGAATCAAACTGTGTTGCCACAGCGTCAAAATCCACAAATCTGGGAATAACTAAGCCCTGGGGATAACTAACACCCAGGGCTTAGTTGGTAATACTTCGTAAAATTATTTATTCATTAACGCTTACGTTAAGGAAGGAGTGCTACTTCCTTGATCAGTGCACTCCAATTACCACTTGGGGCAAGGACTGTGACTCGATCACCTTTTTTGTTACCCATAATTGCTTGACCTAAAGGTGATTCCACCGAGATTCGTTCATCATCTAAATGAGCTTCCACTGGGTGAACTATTCGGACTTTGAAAGTTTCCTTCGCAGTTTGAATCTTGACTACAGAGCCCAAACGGATTGTTTTATCATCAATTAAAAGATCTGGTTTACCAGATTCAGAGACAAGTGCTTCTAAAGTGTTTGCTTCTTCGGTGAGGCGAGTAAATTCAGCTACGTCTCGTTCATCGCGGTCAGTAGCAGAAATAAATGGGGCAAGGGCAGGTAATTGCACGTTTCTGATATTTTCAATTTGTTTGTTAAGTTCAATTCGGCCCAATTCAGTAATAATTACTGGGGCACTTTCTTTCTTTTTACTAACTGTTTTCATGACAGACTCCCGGGTGATTTCAAATGAACGTGTTTGTTCATTTGTGTTCCCGAGGTCTCTCCCAACCAAGTTATGTTTCACTTGGCGCTTAGCCGGAAGTATTGCTACTTCGTGTTGACGACTTTCGCTTTAGTAGGGATACTCCCCTCGTGCTTATTCCAATATAACGAAGTAAAACGCTAAGGCAAGTCGAGTTGTCTTAACGTTTCCTTAATTGTTGTGGGGGAAATGCTTAAATCTTCACTTCACCCGACTCAACTGCCAGAAAATAAAACTCATTAGCCCCAGCAGTACCTGGGGAATATAGAAGAATCCGCGCCACAACAAAACCGCTGTCAAACTTAATTCGGCACTGGCTCCAAAAAGCTGAAACAACGAAGCCATGATCACATCAGTTGTGCCTAATCCTCCTGGGGTTAACGGAATCGTTGTTCCTAATCGCCCAAAACAAAACACAGCAAAAACTATTCCCGCAGAAAAATTAAGTTCCAAAGCATTAACACTTGCCCAGAGCACAAGAAACATACCAATTTGAACCATAAAGTTCGAAATAGAAATACTTCGCCATCGAGTGGTAACCAGATCATTAACTTGTAACCTAAAGTCATTTATTCCCGTAGAAAAATTCAAGCTTGATTTCTTGAATATTCTGCGAATTGGATTAACTAATTTGGAAAACAAATTCCCCACCCACATTGAACCTGAAGCAGACTTTAAAGCAATATAAAACAATGCCAAGCAGATAAAAAGAATAACTAGTCCAATGATTGTTGATCTGATTAAACTTTGGGTTGCTTGCCCTGCTAGCACTAAAGCAACTAACCCCAGCACGGGCATGAAAAACGAGATTAATCCGTTCCACACACTGGCAATTCCAATAGTGGCACTTGTTTCCTTATTTCCAATTCCAAAAGACCTTAACATGGCATATTGAAAGGTAAGGCCAATTGTTCCACCAGCGGGAAGCGAATTGCTGATGGCAAAAGAAGCATTACGAACTTGAAAAGCTTGCCAATACTTTAGATTTCTTGTGGTAACCAAGTATGGGTATTGGAAAACCCAAATATTAAAGACCGCACTTAAAGTAAGATGTATAAAAGAACTCTGAGAAACTTTTGAAAGTATTTCGCGTACCAATTTAAGATCAGCATCTTTAAGTAACCATGTTGTAACAAACCACAGCACAACCACAGTCACCAGGACTGAGAAAGCTGGCCCTAGATATTTTCTTATTTTAGTCATTAATAATTATTTGTTTCAGAAGATGAGCTAACTCTGCTGGGACAAAGGCGTGTATTTGGGTGCCTATGTCATTGTGTTCTGTTTGAAGTACTTTGCCGTCTTCATGAACTTTTGCCAGTAGATCCCCTCTTGAATATGGAATTGTTAACATCATTTCCACACTGGGATCTGGTAGACGATCATCAATTTCCTTTAGTAAATCATCAATGCCTAAACCAGAGTGTGCTGAGACAAATATTGCTTCAGGAAAAATCCGCTTAAGATTTCCCATAATTTCATCATCAATTCGATCACATTTATTTACAGCAATAATTTCTGGGATATTGTCAGCTTTTATTTCTTGCAATACTTCTCTAACCGAGTTGAATTGTTCTAATGGATCTGGATCGCTCCCATCAACCACATGAACTATTAGATCTGAATCACTAACTTCTTCGAGAGTTGATTTAAAAGCATCAATTAATTGATGTGGCAAGTGACGAACAAATCCCACAGTGTCACTTAAAGTGATGTTTCGACCTGTCGGAGTTTGAGATTTTCTAACTGTGGGATCAAGTGTGGCAAATAGTGAATCTTCAACTAATACACCCGCCCCAGTTAGCCGGTTAAGTAAACTTGATTTACCTGCGTTGGTATATCCAGCGATAGCAACAGATGCGATATGACTTTTTCTTCTAGAGTTTCTTTGTATATCCCGTGATCGAGCCATATCTTTTAAATCTTTTCGTAAGCGTGTCATCTGATCATGGATACGTCTTCTGTCTGTTTCCAGTTTTGTTTCACCAGGTCCTCGCGTACCAATCCCAAGATTTCCGCCACTGGCAGCTTGCCTACTCAGCGCATCACCCCAGCCGCGAAGTCTGGGCAGCATGTATTGCATTTGTGCTAGAGAAACTTGTGTCTTACCTTCTCTGCTTTTTGCATGTTTAGCAAAAATATCCAGAATCAACCAAGTTCTATCAACGACTTTTACTTTCACAACATCTTCTAAATGAATTAATTGTGCTGGACTTAGTTCACCATCGATAATGACTGTGTCTGCCCCTGTTTCAGAAACAATGTTTCTTAATTCTTGTGCTTTGCCTGATCCCAAATATGTTGATGGATCTGGATTATCGCGTCTTTGAATTACTCCATCTAAAACTGTTGAACCAGCTGTTTCAGCTAATCTTGCTAGTTCTTGTAATGAGCGCTCTGCTAATTCCCAAGAACCACTAGTCCACACCCCAGCAAGAACAACACGTTCAAGTTGAATCTGTCGGTATTCAACTTCAGTAATATCTTGCAGTTCGGTAGAAAACGAGGTGACTCTTCTTAAAGCAGCTCTATCTTGTAAATCAAGTTGGCCGGTGTCTTTTGATTCAGCCATATTTAATTAATAAACCAGTTCTCGGGCAAAGTTCCAGTTTCTTCTAAAACGGCTGGACCTCTCATAATCATTTTTCCATTTAAAAAAGTTATCTGAAGATTTCCACCAGGCAAATCAATTTGCATGCTATTAATTTTTTTACCACTTTGTTCTCTTATGACTGCTGCAACTGCACAAGCTCCTGTCCCACAAGAAAGGGTTTCCCCGCTTCCTCGCTCAAATACTCGCATCGCAACATGATCATCAGTTATTTTCGTTACAAATTCAACATTGACTCCATTTGGGAAAACATCACTAGGTGAAACACTGGGCGCACTTTTTAAATCTCCAATACTTCCTAAGTCAGGAACAAAAGCTACCGCGTGCGGATTAGGGGCATCGACTGCTTGAGCATTAAATTTGTGCCCATTAACAGAAACCTCCACAATTATTCCCCGAAGCTTTGCTTCATCCATAGTGACACTGATATCTCCTGGCTCATGAATCTCAGCACTAATTTGTCCGGCTCGGGTATTGAAATTTAATTTCTTTTCCTTAACCAGACCATTTGTAAACAAATACTGAGCAAAAACTCTTGCCCCATTACCGCACATCTCAGCTATTGACCCATCAGCATTTTTGTAGTCCATAAAGAAATCATTATTTTGTTTTACAATTCTTAAGATGCCATCAGCACCAATACCAGTAGCCCTATTACAGATTTGAATAATTTGTTTTTCAGTTAAAACTATCTCATCATTAAGATCTTCAATTAATACGAAATCGTTCTTGGTGCCATGGCCCTTGGTGTATTTAATGACTGTGCTCATCCGATTAGCCTAAGTGATTGCTCAAAAAGATCTGGGCTTGTTGCATCTAACCAATGAATTAAGGGGTCTCTTCTGAACCAGGATAGTTGTCTGCGGGCGAATTTCTTGGTGGCATTGATGGTCAGGGTTATGGCCTCATCTTTTGTAATCTCTCCAGCAAGATGAGAAAGTACCTGGGAATAGCCCAAAGCCCTAAGTGCGGTTTTTCCTTTTCTTAAATTATCTTCAATTCCTTGCACTTCTTTTATGAAATCTGATTCGAACATTTGATGCACTCGATCAATGATTCGCTGATCCAATAAATCTCGAGGCATATCTAAAGCAATTCGAACGTCAGAATAAATAGGGGAAGCTTCAGGCAATTTTGCATTAAAGGATTTCCCAGTGAACTCATTAACTTCTAATGCCCTCACTATTTTTCGGGCGTTAGTTGGCAAAATATTTTGCGCAGCTAAAGGATCAACTCTTTGTAACATTTCAAATAAAACTTCAACACCTTGTTCGTCCAATATTTCTTCATATTTGGCGCGTACTTCTAAATTAGTACCAGGAAATTCCAAATCTTCCAGAACTGAATTCACATATAGACCACTTCCACCAACCAGTATTGGTTGCACATTTCTGGTTAGTAAATCAGTGATTATTTCACGTGTTTGCTTCTGGTATTGGGAAACGTTTGCCTCATCGATTGGATCGAGCACATCTATTTGGTGATGAGTTATCCCTCTTCTTTGGGATAAAGGTAATTTTGCAGTTCCAATGTCCATACCTTTATAAATTTGCATCGCATCAGCATTAATGATTTCAGCAGAAAACTTTTCGGCTAGCTCAAGTGATAAAGCAGTTTTACCTACAGCGGTAGGACCGACTATTGCTATTACTTTCAATGTTTATGACCGAACCAAGGTCGGAATTCCTAATAACACTCCATTTGAATTCCCTACAGCTTTGCCTTGCTCGTAGATATCTCCTGCTTTAGTTTTCTTAATCTTCAAAATAGGTTTATCAGATAGTAGAAAAAATGGGGCTGCATAGGTGATTTCAACTTCAACTAAATCACCTGGTCTAATTAATTGCTTTGATTCAAAATTGAAATGAACTAATCGATTATCTCTAGCACGACCTGAAAGCTTAGAGTTGGCTTCATCTTTTTTACCTTCGTGATTTGTCACAAGTACTTCTACTATCTTTCCTACTTGTTTTTCGTTTTCCTCGAGCATGACTTGGTTTACCACAGCAGTAAGCCTGTCGTATCTTTCTGAAATAATTTCAGGTGATATTTGATCATCCATTGCTGCAGCAGGAGTACCAGGTCTTTTTGAATACTGATACGTGAACGCAGTGGCAAATCTTGCTTGTTTAACTAAATTGATTGTATCTTGAAAATCCTCTTCAGTTTCTCCTGGAAAACCGACAATGATATCGGTAGTGATAGATGCTGCAGGAATTATTTCTCGAACTCTTTCTAGGATTCCTAAATATTTACTAGTTCGATAACTTCTTTTCATGCTAGCTAATATTTTGTCACTTCCAGATTGCAAAGGAATGTGTAAATGTGGCATCACATTAGGGGTTTCAGCCATTGCCTCAATTACGTCGTCAGTAAAATCTTTAGGATGAGGAGAAATAAATCTCACTCTTTCCAAATCTGTGATTTCCCCACAAGCACGAAGTAATTTTCCAAATGCTAATTTGTCTCCAAATTCCACTCCATATGAATTAACATTTTGACCCAAAAGCATAACTTCCGAAACACCTTCAGCAACAAGTGAATTAATTTCATCCAGAATGTCTCCTGCTTTACGATCTTTTTCTTTTCCTCGCAAAGTTGGAACAATACAAAATGTGCAAGCGTTATTGCATCCAACACTTATTGCTACTAAGGCTGAATGAATCGAATCCCTCTTAGTTGGCAAAGTTGAAGGAAAAACTTCTAATGCTTCTAAGATTTCAATTTGTGCTTCATTATTAACTCTGGCTCTTTCCAATAAAACTGGTAGAGATCCAAAATTATGTGTCCCAAATACAACATCAACCCAGGGAGCTCTTCTTAATATTTCGTGTCGATCTTTTTGGGCCAGACATCCACCCACAGCAATCTGCATACCGGGACGCTTTTCTCGTTTCCTAACCAGCATTCCAAGATTTCCATAAAGTTTGTTATCAGCATTTTCTCTGACGGCACAAGTGTTATAAACAACTACATCAGCATCTTCTGAATCGGCTTCTATATAACCAGCTTGCTCTAACATGCCCGATAGTCGTTGTGAATCATGAGCATTCATTTGACAACCAAAAGTTCTAACAAAATAGGTGCGAGTAGCCATATAAGTAACAGGGTACGCCGTGGTTATAGAATCAACTGTGACCACGGCTAAACCACAATCAAGTACTGTGCAATTTGCTCAGGAATTCAAAGGTCTTTATCCATACCTGATGGCAGCTTTTGTGGGATTACTTTTAATATCAAACGTTGGTGCAGTAAAGCTCATCCAATTTGGCCCCATCTATACAGATGGTGGAGCATTTCTATTTCCACTGGTTTATGTAGTGGGCGATGTTTTAAGTGAAGTTTATGGTTTTAAAGCCGCTCGAAAAGCTATTTACACAGGATTTGCGATGGCTGTACTTGCATCTTTAACTTTTTATTTGGTTCAAAAATCTCCCGCAGCTTCCGATTGGACTAATCAAGCTGCCTTTGAAGCAGTACTTGGTTTTGTCCCCCAAATTGTTTTGGCCAGTATCTGTGGATTCTTAGTAGGACAGCTCTTAAATTCCTATGTTTTGGTGAAAATTAAAGAAAAAACAAAAGAAAAGAAACTGTGGCTACGACTAATTGGATCAACAGCGGTAGGTGAATTGGCGGACACTTTAGTTTTTTGCACAATTGCTTTTTACGGAATAATTACTGGTTGGGATTTTGTTAATTATGTAATAGTGGGATATTTGTATAAAACATTACTTGAGGTGTTTCTCTTACCTATTACTTATAGAGTAATAA
>Ga0187843_10000956_pt1 | contig 18884 bp, 18 predicted proteins | sample SpaLakP09_SKY_43_FD_134516 | JGI IMG/M metagenome (GOLD analysis project Ga0187843, IMG submission 134516) | Oligotrophic lake water microbial communities from Sparkling Lake, Wisconsin, USA - SP09_SKY_43 | ecosystem: Environmental > Aquatic > Freshwater > Lake | place: USA: Sparkling Lake...
CCACACCACTGCGCCGTAGCTGAAGCTCGGGTCATTCATATTGCCCGAGACCGGGATACCCAGGTCGATGCGACCGTTGCTGTCCTTGAGGATAGCCAGCGCCAGTTCCAGCGGCAGCTTGAGCGCCTCCGGACTGTCGATGCGTTCGCCCAGCGTCAGCTTGTCCAGCACCACCTGGTTGTTGCCTTCCAGCTGGTTGTTGCGGACTTTGTATTGCAGGTCCAGCGAGATTTTGCCTTCGGCGATTTTGTAGCCGGCGAACTTCATGCTGTACGGCGAGGCTGAGACCATGTCGACGTTCTTGAATAGTACATTCAGGTCGGTGTTATCGGCTGGCGCGAACGGATTCAACTGGCCACGTACACGGGCCTGGCCGTAGTCGTCCACGCGGCCATCCAGTTCGATCTGGCTGCGCGCATCGCGCTTGGAGGACAGGCCGGTGATGATGCCGTTCAGCTCGTAGATATGCGCGCCGAATTGCGGGCGCAGGCTGAGGTCGGTAAAGTCCAGCTTGGCGTCCTGCAGGCGGATGCGGCGGATGCGGATCGGGAATGACTCCGGTGCATTTGCCGCCACGCCGGTCGGCGTAGCCGGGGCTTGCACGGCCGCAGTGCTTGCGGGCTGCTCCACCAGCAAACGCTGCGCATTGAAGCTGCGGTCGTTCTCGATAATCAGAATGGCCTTCGGCTCGACCACGCGCAGTTCGGCCACATCCAGCAGGTCTGGCTTCAGGCTGAGCGCCAGCTTGTCGGCGCGCACGCTCGACCAATTGGCGAAGCGGTCGTTATCCAGCTCATTCAGCGCCAAACTGGCCACTTCGAACGAACCATCGTAGCGCAGCGCCGGATCGGTCTTGCTGCCGCCAGCGCCAGTGCGCAAGTGGCCTTGCGCGTTGATGGCGCCATCGGCCAGCTTCAGCTTGATGTACTTGCCCAGCAGCGGCTGCACCGGCGCCAGCGCCAGTTTGCTCAGCTTCAGATCGGTATCGACCGCACCGGTGGACGGCACGACCTTGCCTTTGACGTTCAACTGGCCGCCCTCGCGCAGGCCGACGCCGCCTTCAAACGCCAGCGGCTTTTTCAAGTCGGTGCTGGCGTCGCGCACTTTCAGGTTGAAGTCCTGCAGATTGACCTTGATGCCGGTGCCCGCATCATCAAAGCGTGCGCCAAACTTGTTCAACTCGACGGTCTTGATGGCGGCTTCCCACGGCTTGCCTGGCGTTGGCGTCGCGGCCGACTTGGCCGGTGCCGGCGCTTGCGCCCCGCGTCCCGCCGTCGGCAACATGCTCATGAACAAAAACTGTCCCTTGGCGTCGCGCGACAAATCTAGCTGGGCGCCATCAGCATACAAGCGGCCCACGCTGGCCTTATGCTCATCGAGATCCAGCGTAGCGTCATCAAAACCGATGCGTGACAGCTTGAGCGGCGCTTGCGAGCCGCTGCTCATCGACAGGTTATCCATCGAGAAATCGGCATCGGCGATATTCAGTTTGGAACCGTCCAGCTGCAACGCCAGTTTCAGCCGAGCCTTGTCAGTGCTGACCTTCAGCGCCGGGCTCACGGTCTGGTCGTAGTAATTAACCGCCACCGCATCCAGTCCGATCTGCTTGAACGCCACCTTCCAGCCGCCCTGCTTGGCTGCCGCTGGCGCCGGTACAGGCTTGGCAGGCGCCGCCGCAACAGGCGCGGGCAGCGTCAAATTCGCCACATCCAGCGCCCCCATCGCATCCCGCCGCACCGCCAGCGCACCGCCGTTCAACTGCAAGCTACCCACACTGATCGACTGCTTCAGCATATCCACGCCGACATCGCCAACCGCCAGCTGCCTGACCTTCACGAACGGCGCATCGGCGCCACGTTTCAGCGACAGATCATTCAAGGTCAGCCCGGCGCCGGCCAGAGTGGCGTCCAGCTTGCCATCCTTGTAGCCAAACTTGTAAGGCAGCTTGGCCGACAACTTGCCGTCCTCCACCACAATGCGCGAGAACGACTTCAGATATGCCGCCATGCCCGGCAGCGCCACATTCTCCAGCGTCAGCACACCGCTGCCCTCAATCGGATTAACCGACGCCACGCCTTTCCAGTTCAACTTGCCGCCAAGACCGGCATCGGCGTTCAGGGTGTAATCGCCATCCTCGTCCGGCAGCGTGCTCAGGTTATTCAGCGCAAAGGTGATCGGCGTAAAGGTATCGTCATAGCCCGCGTGCTTGTCGTGCATGGCGACCTGACCGTTATCCAGCACAAAGTGTTCGATGATCAGGCGCGGCATCGGCGACTTCGGCTCATCCGGCTTCTTGTGCTTCTCCAGCGTCGCCAGAAACTCGGCGATATTGAACTTGCCGTCCTTGGCTATCGCCAGTTGCAACGCCGGCTGCGTGATGCGGATCTCGGCAAAACTCCAGGCGCGGCGGAACAGCGAACGCCACTGCATCTCAACCGCCAGCCCGCCCACCGCGAACAGCGGCGCGCCATCGGCCTCAGTCAGGCGCACATCCTGCGCTTCCAGCCGCAAAGTGAAGGGATTGAAGCTGAGCTGGCCGATGCTGGCCTTGCGCTCGAGTTCGGTTTCGGCATACTTCGGCAGCTGGCTCTTGATCACACTCGGCAATAGCCATGCCCCCGCCACCGCGTACACACCGACCGCGCTGACCGCACCGATTCCCCACCGCTTCCACCGTATCGCCATACCCAACAACCTTCACTATTTTTATGTAACAGGCAACAGTATAATCGATGCCATGAAAGCCGAACTCGAACCCTTCCACGCCATCGCCATCAGCAAACAGGCTCACGCCTTGAAAGCTGAGGGCCGCTCGATTATCCACATGGAATTTGGCCAGCCGTCCACCGGCGCGCCACAAGCCGCCATCGCCAAAGCACACGCCGTGCTGGACGCGGAAAGCATGGGCTACTGGGAAAGCGCGGCGCTGAAACAGCGGCTGGCGCAGTTCTACACCGAACGCTACGGCGTGACGGTCGACGCCGACCAGTTCATCCTGACCTGCGGCGCCTCGCCGGCGCTGGTGCTGGCGCTGAGTTCGATGTTCTCGCCGGGCGACCGCATCGCCATGGCGCGGCCCGGCTACGTGGCCTATCGCAACACGCTGAAGGCGCTGCACATGGAGCCGGTGGAAATCGCCTGTGGCGCCGCCGTCGGCTTCCAGCTGACCGCCGCCGCGCTGGCTGCGGTCGAGCCGGCGCCGCATGGCGTCATCATCGCCAGCCCGGCCAATCCCACCGGCACGCTGATCAAGGCTGACGAACTGCAAGCCATCGTTCAGGTATGCCGTGAGCGCGGCATCCAGATCATTTCGGACGAGATTTATCACGGTCTCAGCTACGTCGAGCCGGCGCAGACTATCCTCGCCTATGAGCCGCAGGCGCTGGTGGTCAGCAGTTTCTCCAAATACTTCAGCATGGCGGGATGGCGTTTAGGCTGGCTGCTGGCGCCGCACGCGCATGTGGAACGCGCGCAAGCCTACTGCGGCAACCTGTTCCTGACTGCGCCGTCGCTGAGCCAGCACGCCGGCCTGGCCGCCTTCGACGCGCTGGATGAGCTGGACGGCCACATCAACGTCTACCGCGAAAACCGCCGCCTGCTGCTGGCCGCGCTGCCCGAGCTGGGCCTGACCACGGTGGCGCCGCCCGATGGCGCGTTCTACATCTACGCCAGCATCGCCCATCTGACCGACGACAGCTTGGCCTTCTGCAAGCGCCTGCTGCAGGATACCGGCATCGCCAGCGCGCCCGGCATCGACTTCGATCCGGTCGACGGCAAGTACTTCATCCGTTTCAGCTTCGCCGTCTCCACGGCGGAAATCGAAGAAGCCATCCACCGCCTGAAACCCTGGTTCGCGGCCCAACCCAGAAAGGAATGACCATGCGCCTCTCCTCCCTGCCCCGCTACGCTGCACTGGCTGCCGTTGTGATGCTTGGAGGATGCGCAACCACGGCGTCGCCGCCGGCTGGCCTGGACGCCGAAATCCAGCGCCTGATGACGGCGGCGCGCGTGCCCGGCCTGCAACTGGCGCTGATCCAGGATGGCAAGGTCACGTACACCCACGCCTACGGCTACGCCAATGTCGAAAAGCAGCAGCCGCTGCGCACCGACACCATCATGTATGCCGCCTCGCTCACCAAGGCAGTGTTCGCCTACACGGTGATGCAACTGGTCGACGAAGGCGTGCTGACGCTGGATGCGCCCCTGCCCACGCTGCTGAAAAAGCCGCTGCCCGACTATCCCAAGTTTGCCGACCTGAAGGACGATCCGCGCTGGCAGCTGCTGACGCCGCGCATGCTGCTGTCCCACACCAGCGGGCTGCTCAACTGGCGCTACATCAACGAGAACAACAAGCTGGATTTCAAATATCCGCCCGGCAGTCGCTATGTGTACTCGGGCGAAGGCCTGAACATCCTGCAAATTGTGGTGGAAGAGCGCACCGGCATCCCGCTGGAAACGCTGATGCAGCAGCGCGTGTTCGACCGCTTCGGCATGCGCGACACCAGCATGGTCTGGCGCGACAGCTGGGCCGGCCGTGAAACAACGCACTACGGCAAGGATGGCACGGTGATACCGCACAAACGCCGCAGCGACGCCCGTGCCGCCGGCTCAATGGACACGACCATAGGCGATTACGCCGCCTTCCTGGCCGGCGTGCTGCGCGGCGAAGGCTTGTCGGCCGCCGCGTACAAGGAGATGCTGTCACCGCAGATGGCGATTGTGTCGGTACAGCAGTTCCCCTCGCACTGGCCCGGCGATACGGATTTGTGGCGCGGCATCGGACTGTCCATCGGCCTCGGCTGGCCGCTGTACAACTCGCCGATGGGACCTGCCTTCTTCAAGGAAGGCGCGGACGATGGCACCAATAACTTTGCGCTGGGCTTCCGCCAGTCGCATAACGGCATCGTCATGCTGAGCAACAGCTCAAACGCGAACAATATGTTCTTCCCTGCCACAGAGTATGTCTATGGCAAGACATGCCTGCCGTGGTTCTGGATGAATTACATCCCCTACGACCGGCCGGATCTGATGGGCTTGCAGGCACGCGAGCGGCCGGAGCTCAGCCCCGGCTGTCGCTAAATATTATTGCTCAGTCATGCCACGCAAGTTTTCGATATCCGCCACCGCGTGTCGCCAGGCGATTTCCGGATCGTAGACTGGAGCGGACTGCAACCCCAGTTGGATGTCCTTGAGCACCTTGTCGCCCAGGGAGATTTTGTAGCGCAGGGCCGTGTACTCGACGTCATAGGTCTTTTTCAGGCCCTGGGTGCGCGTATAGGTGTCGTGAGAAGCAGGCATATGTCCTCCTTGTTCATACCGTCCAAATAGGATAGCACCATCTCACACTTCCGGCATTTTTGCGATGAGCTTGTCCAGTGTGATGGGGTAGTCGCGCACCCGCACGCCGGTGGCGTTGTAAATGGCATTGGCCACCGCCGCGCCCACGCCGCAAATGCCCAGCTCACCCACGCCCTTGGCTTTCATCGGTGAAGATATCGGATCGGTTTCGTCCAGGAAGATCACTTCCTGATGCGGAATATCCGCATGCACCGGCACCTCGTAGCTGGCCAGATCGTGGTTGACGAAGAAGCCAGCGCGATGATCAATCACCAGATCTTCCATCAGCGCCGCGCCCGCTCCCATGGTCATGGCGCCGATAACCTGACTGCGCGCCGCCTTGGGATTAAGGATGCGGCCGGCCGCGCACACCGCCAGCATGCGGCGGATGCGGGTCTCGCCGGTGGCCGCGTCCACGCCCACTTCGACAAAGTGCGCGCCAAAGGTCGACTGCTGGAATTTCTTGTCGAGGTCGCCGTATTCCATCGTATCTTCGCACACCAGTTCGCCGTTGGCGGAGGCCTGGGTCAGCGGGAACGAGCGGCCGTCGGCGCGCACATTGCCGTTGGCGAATTCGGCGATCTTCGGATCCAGCCCCAGCTTCTGCGCCGCCAGCTCACGCAGCTTGACGCAGGCCGCATACACGCCGGCAGTCGAGCTATTGCCGCCCCACTGCCCGCCCGAACCGGCCGACACCGGAAAGTCCGAATCGCCCAGCTTGACCAGCACCTGATTCAGCGGCACCCCCATCATTTCCGCCGCTGTCTGGGCGATGATGGTGTAACTGCCGGTGCCGATGTCGGTCATGTCGGTCTCCACCGTAACAAGGCCCTTGCCGTCCAGCCGCACCCGCGCGCCGGACTTCTGCACCATATTATTGCGGAAGGCCGAGGCCATGCCGATGCCGACCAGCCAGCGGCCGTCGCGCACCTTGCCGGGCTGCGGATTGCGCTTGTCCCAGCCGAAACGCTGCGCGCCGGTGCGCAGGCAATCGACAAAGCGCCGCGTCGAAAACTTGCGCTCGCGCTTGGCCGGATCCACCGTGGTGTCGTTGATGATGCGGAAGGTGATGGGATCCATCTTCAGCTTCTCGGCCATTTCATCCATGGCCTGCTCCAGCGCCATCAGGCCGGGCGCCTCGCCGGGCGCGCGCATGGCATTGCCTTCGGGCAGATCGAGCACGGACAGCCGCATCTTGGTCAGCCGGTTGGCACCGGCGTACAGCAGCTGAGTTTGCTGCACAGCGGTTTCCGGCTTGCCGTCCGGCAGATCGCCGGACCAGCTTTCGTGCGCGATGGCGCTGATCTTGCCTTCGCGCGTGGCGCCGATGCGGATGCGCTGGATGGTAGCCGGACGGTGCGTGGCATTGTTGATCATCAGCGGCCGCTGCAACGCCACCTTGACCGGCCGCCGCGCTGCCTTGGCGCCCAGAGCCGCCAGCAAGGCTTCGGAACGCAGGAACAGTTTGCCGCCGAAGCCGCCGCCGATGTAGGGCGACACCAGCCGCACATTGTCTTTCGGGATGCCCAGCGTTTTCGCCATGTCGCTGCGGCCCCAGTCGATCATCTGGTTGGAGGTCCACAAGGTCACCTTGTCGCCCTTCCACTCAGCGATGGACGCATGCGGTTCCATCATTGCGTGCGACTGGTCGGGCGTGGTGTAGGTGGCGTCCAGTTTGACGGGGGCGTTTTTGAAGGCGCCGTTAAAGTCGCCAACCTTCTTGTCCTTGGCGTCCTTGTCGTCGGGCTCCTTGCCTTTGTCCTTGACCTTGGCCAGGTCGTACTCGCCCTGCTCCTTGCTGTATTGAACCTTGACCAGTTGCGCGGCTGCGCGGGCCTGCTCAAAGGTCGTCGCCACCACCAGCGCAATCGCCTGGTGATAGTGCTGGATCTCCGGGCCGGCAAGCAGCTTGGCGGTGTTGAAGTTGCCCTTGCCCAGTTTGCCGGCGTTGTCCGCCGTGACGATCGTCAGTACGCCGGGGGCAAGCTGCGCCTCGCTGATATCGAGCGATTTGATGCGGCCTTTGGCGATGCCGGCGCCGACCACATAGCCGTAGGCGGCGTCCGGCAATTGATGCTCGTAGGCGTACGGCGCGGTGCCGGTGGTTTTGTAGGGGCCGTCGATACGGTCGGTGGGATGGCCAACTACCTTTAGCTGGTCGATCGGATTGGTGGTGGCGGGAGTGACAAATTTCATCTCGTTCAGCCTTTCTTCACATCGGCCAGCACCGAAGCCAGCGTGCGCTGTATCAGCGGGATTTTGAAGGCGCTCTCGGCGCTGGGCTTGGCGCCGGCCAGCAACTGTTCGGCCACGGCCTTGGCGCCTTGCGGCATGCTGGCATCGGCGGCCGGCACACGCCACGGCTTGTGGGCGACGCCGCCCAGGGCCACACGGCCACTGCCATCCGGCAGCACTACCACCGCCACCGACACCAGCGCAAACGCATACGATGCGCGGTCGCGCACCTTGCGGTAGACGTGTGCGCCGCCGAGCGGCTTGGGCAAGGTTACGGCAGTGATCAGCTCGCCCGGCATCAGCGCGTGCTCCACATGCGGCGTACTGCCCGGCAGACGGTGAAAATCAGCGATAGGAATCGTGCGCGTGGCGCCATTCGGTCTGACAGTCTCCACCGTGGCATCCAGCAGCTGCATGGCCACCGCCATATCGCTCGGATGAGTGGCAATGCATGACTCGCTGGCGCCAAGAATGGCGTGATTGCGGCTGTAGCCGCCAATCGCCGAGCAACCACTGCCCGGCTGCCGCTTGTTGCACGGCTGGTTGGTGTCATAGAAATACGGGCAGCGCGTACGCTGCAGCAGGTTGCCGGCCGTGGTGGCCTTGTTGCGCAACTGCGCGGACGCGCCGGCCAGCAAGGCGCGCGACAGCACGGCATAATCGCGTCGCACGCGCTGATCGGCGGCCAAGTCAGTGTTACGCACCAGTGCGCCGATGCGCAGGCCGCCGCCGTCTATCGCTTCGATCTTGTCGAGCGCCAGGCCGTTGACGTCGATCAGGTGCAGTGGCTTTTCAATCTCCAGCTTCATCAGGTCCAGCAGATTGGTGCCGCCGGCGATGAAACGGGCGCCAGGCATGCGTTGCGCGGTGGCAGCCGCCTCGGCGGGCGATTGGGCGCGCTGATAGCTAAAGGCTCTCATGCTGTCCTCCCCGCCACTTCCGTGATGGCATCGATGATGTTGGAGTAGGCGCCACATCGGCAGATATTGCCACTCATGCGTTCGCGCAGTTCGGCCTCGTTCAGCAGCGGTTTCGCATTCAGATCGACGCTGACGTGGCTGGGGATGCCTTGCCTGATTTCATCCACCGCTGCCACGGCGGAACAGATCTGCCCCGGCGTACAGTAGCCGCACTGGTAACCGTCGTGCTTGACGAACGCGGCTTGCATCGGATGCAGCTGAGTCGGCGTACCGAGACCTTCGATGGTGGTGACCTTGTCGCCGTCATGCATCACCGCCAGCGTCAGGCAGGAATTGATGCGGCGGCCATTTACATGCACGGTGCAAGCGCCGCACTGGCCGTGGTCGCAGCCTTTCTTGGTGCCGGTGAGATGCAGATGTTCGCGCAATACATCGAGCAGGGTGGTACGCGTGTCGACTTCCAGCGTCTGCTGCTTGCCGTTGACGGTGATGGAAAATTTGCTGAGGGTCGGCGGTGGCGTGGCCGTGTGCTCTTCGGCCGCCATCAAAGGCACTGCCGGAGTAGCCGCCGACAACGCACCTGCAATCAATAAATTACGCCGGGAAAGACTGATGTCGCTAAGATCGTTCATGTCGTCGCATCCTTCTGCCTGTAGGGTCAGGGCTAATGGTAAATGCGTTACGACTTCAGGTTAAACACGATTGACCGGGATCATTGACAGCGCTATCGCCGCGCGCAAAATGGCAGGATGGAGACCAACGACAAAGACTATATCGATGCAAAGTTGCAAGCCATCATCGAACGATTGAACGGTGACGCCCGCGCGCATCAAATCGCTACTGATGGCCGCTTTGTGCAGTTCGGTCAAATCATGGAATCCGGATTTGCATCACTGCGGAAAGACAACGAAGTCCATCGCGCGCAAACAGAAGCTTATTTACAAAAAATGATGGGCGAAGTGACGAAAAGCCAGAGCGAAATTACCAAAAGCCAGGGAGAGATCATCAAGTGGGTAGCAGCCATTTGCACGGCCAGCGCAGCCATCACCATATCAGCAACCACACTGCTGGTGACGCAATCGACGCCCAAGAATCCGGCCCCTATCGTGATTTATTCCCAGCCCGCACCAGCGGCTCCCGCGCCTGCAGGTGCTAAGCCTCAAACAAGCGCCGAGTCCAATCCTCCACCAGCCCCGACTGCACACGCCGGTCAAATGTTGCCCGCCAGTTCGACGTCAGTTGCTCAATCTGTGACGCCTTCTGCCATTCATCCATCAGTACGGTGGATGAGAACAGTGCGCTGATCAACCGCGCCATCGGCCACTCCGGCTGCGGTCGCTCAACCAGCTCCAGCGCATCACCACTGCCAATCCAGCCCTCATGCAGCACACGGTAATACCAGCCCGTCGCACCGGAGTCCTGCATATTGCGCGCAGCGTTTTCCCGCTGCAGCAAACGGTTTAACTTCCAGCAAGGCTGCCGCCCTTGCGACACTTGCAGCAACGCCGAACCAACGCGATACACATCGCCTATGTGCACAGTCCGCTCCGTCATACCGACAGTGGAAATATTCTCGCCGAACGCTCCCGGCGCCATTTCCACTGGACCGTCCGGATAGCGCAAGCGCCACTGCGCATAATGCTCAGCCGCATAATGATGCACTGCCTTCTCCCGCCCGCCATGAAACATCCGATCGCCCTGCTCGTCGCCTTCCAACCCGCCGAACCGCAGCCACACCTTGCCGGACTGCGGCACCTTCACGATACCGCTGGCAACATCCGCCCGCCCCGCGCGCGCCAATGGACGCGCCGGGCCAACAAACAGCGACTGAATCGGCACGCTCATCAGAGCCCCGACAACCAGGCGCGCACCACCTCGCGGCCAGCAGTGACCAGTCCGTCACCATAACGCGCCGTATCCGCCCGCAACTGCGCCAGATCCACACCGGCATGATGCAACTCGACCGCATGCCCGGTCAGCCACAGCTCCAGCGCCGCCGGCTCAAACTCCGCATGGAACTGCACGCCCACCGCATGATTGCCGATCTGGAACGCCTGACACGGCGTCCCCGGCGTGGATGCGGTCGCCGTCACGCCATCCGGCAGCGCGATGTTGTCGCCATGCCAGTGCAGCACCGGTACACCACGCAGATGTGCCAGCGGCCCGGCATCTTCCGCAATATCCAGCGCCGACCAGCCGATCTCCTTGCCAGCACTCCGCCCTGTCACCGAGCCGCCCAGCACCGCCGCCATCAACTGCGCACCCAGGCATACGCCCAGCGTCGGCCGCTGAAGTTGCAGACGCAGCTTTAGGCCTTCCAGTTCATCGGCCAGCCAAGGATAAATCGCCGTGTCGTTGACGCCGATCGGACCACCGAGCACCACCACCAGATCCGTCTCCGTCCACTGCGCTTGCGTTAGCGGCATGCCAGCGTGCTGATACGTGATGTTGTATCCCCGTTCCTCCAGCGGCGCAGCCCAGGCGCCAAGATTTTCAAAACCAACGTGATAGAGAGCGATGCAGTTCATGGCCAACCTCTTTTAAAATAGGACTCCTAAATAATATCACACAAACCAGCGAGATTGACAAACCTAATCATATTAGGAAATAATGAAACCAAGTTAGTTTTGAAGTGAAATCATGCCCAGAATAGGATTAACGCCCGACATCCTCGTCAACGCCGCTGCGGCCTTGGCCGACGAAGCTGGCTTCAGCGCACTGACGCTGACCGCCCTCGCCCGCCACTTCGACGTCAAGGTCGCCAGCCTGTACACCCATATCGCCAACGCCGACGACCTCAACACCCGCGTCGCCTTGTTCGCCCTGGGCAAACTGGCCGACCTTGCAGACGACGCCGTGGCCGGACGTGCCGGCAAAGACGCACTGATCGCCGTCGCCAACGTCCACCGCGACTTCGCACGCCGCCATCCCGGGCTGTTTGAAGCCGCGCGCTACCGGCTCGTCGCCCCCCTTCCTGAAAACAATGGCGGCGTACGGATCTCGCGCGTCACACGCGCCGTGCTGCGCGGCTACGCCCTCGACGACAACGCCTGCACCGATGCCATGCGTCTGCTCGGCAGCGTCTTCCTTGGTTACCCGATGCTGGAACTGGCCGGCAGCTTCGACCACAGCCAGCCCGACCCACAGAGCTCCTGGCTGCGCAGCCTGGATGCCCTCGACACCGTTCTCCGCAACTGGCCCACCGACAAGGAAGCAATATGATCAACCTCATCCAAGGCGCCGTCGACATCGAACACACCGCAGACGGCCTGCTGCCGCGTCGCCTACCCGCCTGGGCACGCGCCCAGTGTCCCGACGCATCGCTGGCGATGGCCGAAGCCCAGCCCTCCGGTGTGCGACTGTCGTTCCAGACCGTCGCCACCTCGATCGCACTGGACGTGCTGCCAACCAAGCGCGTCTACGCCGGCATGGCGGCGCGGCCGGACGGCATCTATGATCTGCACATCAACGGCAGACTGGTCCGCCAACTCAGCGCGCCCGGCGGCAAGACCATGAAAATCGACATGGCCACCGGCACCTCCGTCACCGAGCCGGGCGCAGTACAAACATTGCATTTCACTGACCTACCCGACGGCGACAAAACCGTCACCATCTGGCTGCCGCACGACGAAACCACCGAACTGATCGACTTGCGCGCCAACGCCGCCATCACGCCGCTGGCCGCGACCGGCAAATTGAAATGGCTACACCACGGCAGCTCCATCAGCCAAGGCTCGAACGCCGCCAGCCCATCCGGCATCTGGCCAGTAGTCGCCGCCGAACTGGCGGGCGTCGACCTGTTGAACCTCGGCCTCAGCGGCAACGCCCTACTGGATCCATTCACCGCCCGAACCATGCGCGACCTGCCGGCCGATCTGATCAGCGTAAAAATCGGCATCAACCTGGTCAACACCGACCTGCTGCGACTGCGTGCTTTTGTGCCAGCCGTGCACGGCTTCCTGGACACCATCCGGGACGGTCATCCCGATACGCCGCTGCTGGTGATCTCGCCGCTGTACTGTCCGATCCACGAAGACACGCCCGGCCCCTGCCTGTTCGACGTCAACGCGCTGAGCGAAGGCCGACTGCTGTTCCGCGCCGCCGGCAAGCGCAGCGACATCCGCCAAGGCAAACTGACACTGCAAATCATCCGCGAGCAACTGCAAGCCATTGTCGTGCAACGCCGCGAGAGCGATCCCCACCTCCACTACCTCGACGGCACCCAGCTCTACGGCCCCGACGACAACGCCCGCCTGCCCCTGCCAGACGAACTGCACCCCGACGCCGCCACGCACCAACTCATCGGCGAACGCTTCCACCAGTTTGGGTTTTTACACACGATTGAGCAAAGTCATTGACAGGCCTTGCATGGGGATCTGGATATATCGCTATCCAAGAAACTTGCGAGCCAGCGCAAGCAAATGCTCCCGCCCATCCTCCTGCGCTTTCGCCAGGTAAGTTGGCAATAGCTCCGATCCGATTATCTGCAGCGCGGCAAGTGCCCCTAGCCGCAGATACTCATGGCCAGTGTCCCAGGCAGCTACCGCAAGAGCGGGAACCGCTTTCGAGCCAAGCTCTGCCAGTGAAAGCAAGGCAAGCCGCCGTGTGCGCTCATGTTCGCTCTTCATGAACTCAAACAATAACGCTTCAGCTTCGTCACGATACTGAACACAATACCTGAGCTGATCTGCGATATCGTCGTCAGCAATACCGCCTCGCGCCAGCGAGTGTCTGGCGATTGCCAGCATTGTCGGCTCTCTCTGAGCGAACAGTTCAACTACGTAGCCCGTAGTGGATTGCTCCAGAAGGTACAAAAGATCCGTGACATCCTGTTCAGACCAACTTTCCGGCTGCACTCGCGCCAGGAAATCCTGAACAACATCAACAACACCGTCTTCACTCCACCAGAATTCATATTGATCAATCCCAGCATTGCTGGCGAGCCAGGATCGCACCTTTTCAGCCTCGGCGTGAAGATCCTTGGTCATTACTTTGCAGAGCGAGACATGCAGTCGCTGAGCAAGGCAATAAACCGGTCGCGTAAAGTCGCATATTCAGCGTTGGAAGCATACTCCCGCACTTCCGGCCGCTGATTCAACACGTAAGCGGTCGCCACCGTATCGTGCGCCGCGTCCAACAGGGTGTAGAGACTGATGACGCCCGATACATGATCAATATCCGGATTATTCATCGCCAGCACCTCAATGCCGTTTTGCATACTTGTATCGAGACTGACTTGATTTGGCGACTTGCTGGAGGCAGCTAATTCTTTCATCTGATCGATGAGCACCAGGCGGTCGTCAGCGAAGCGTCCCTGAGCGGACCGTTCGATTTTCAGATTCACCAAAGGCGCACTGCTTTTCCGATAGACCATCAGCCGGTACCCATCTGCAGTCGACACCGCCATCTGACCTTTCGACGTCACAACAGGCCGCGAAGTTGAGGTCACCGGAAGCCGGTCCTTGGTCTGATAGTGAAAGCCGTCGCTGTTGATGCACTTTGCCACCGGACCCAGTGGATCAGTGGCTCGCTCTTGTGCGTTGGCACCGAGCGCGAAGGCGAGCAAAGGGATAAGTACCAGAGTTCGTTGATTCATATTGGCAGAGGCAGACTTGGTCGAAACCCAGAGAATACCAACTTGCAACAAAGGAAAATGCGTAAATTATCACATTGCCTACCAAGCCAGCGACGTACCATGTTTGACTATTAATCTAGTTTGTCACTATTTATAGGTTTTCAGTCACTAGCCAGTTTGTCCGATTAACGGCAAGATATGGTTCATGTCAGACATTTACCGAAGCCAATTCCGTATGCCGATCACGCTCTTCGAAAAGCTGAAGAACGAGGCTGGCAAGTCAAAGCGCAGTGCCAACGCCGAGTTGGTCGCTCGGCTAGAGCGCAGTCTCGCCGACAGCTCGAACGAAATCGACCTGCGCATCCTCTTCGAAACACTGGAACGCCTCTCACTGCGCAACCCCGCAATGCGCTACAGCTTTGGCATCAACCTCGGTGGCAAGCTAGACGAGCGCCTGGCTGAAATTGTTGGCGGCAAATGGGCACTGGAACCAGAGCCCGGCGACGCGTTGGCGGAATTTGTGACCGAGCAAAGCTCGCAAGTAGTACGCTCCGCAAAAGCCAAGCCGTAACGACTCCGAAAGCGGCGTATATACCCACCCGAAGCATTGTGGGGCTATGGTCCAGAGTTCACTGATGGTCCCCGAACCGGCAGGCGATGCCATGTTGCCATCAAGGGTGGCGTTGATGGGCATCATTGCACATAGAAAAAAGAAACAAATTTTTGTCACAGAATAAAAGCTGCCTACAGCATCATTCTCGTTCGTTGCACGATCCCCTCTCGCCCGATTATACACATTTTTACACGCAAATTTATTTGTGTGTATGATTACACACCGGCATGCGGAAAGACTTATGAACTCAGCTACGTTAATCCGAATGCTTGAAGAGGACGGCTGGCGTCAAGTAAGAGTTAAAGGCAGTCATCACCATTTCAAGCATGCAATAAAAATTGGCCTTGTTACGGTGCCACACCCCAAGAAAGACCTGCCGCTTGGAACGTGGAACAGCATTCTCAAAGACGCAGGTCTAAAGTAAAAGGGCTGGAAGCTCGTCTGATCAAACACCGCCGAATACAGCGTAAATGCAATAATTAATAACCAAATCAAGTGAATTGTAGATCTGTGACTCTTGACAAACGTGTCCTCGAGTTATGGGAAAGGCATGAAAATGGATATCCCCGTTGTAATTTACAAGGATGAAGGCAGCGTGTATGGGGTGAACGTCCCCAACATCAAAGGTGTTCACTCATGGGGCGATACCATCGATGATGCATTGAGTAATGTGAAAAAAGCGATTGTTGGCCATATCGAGACTCTCTTAGAGTTGAATGAGCCAGTTGAGATTGCTCAAACAAAGATTGAGGCTCTCCAAGAAAATCCAGATTACGCGGGTGGAATTTGGGCATTGGTGAGCGTTGACCTCAAAAAACTCGACAGCAAGCCAGAACGCATCAATATCAGCGTTCCCCGCTTTCTGCTGGCTAAGATAGATAAGTATGCAGATGAACGTCACGAAACACGAAGTGGATTGATGACAAGAGCCGCATTGCAACTCATCGAGAAAGAATCGCAGTTGCACCTCGCGTGAGCGAGTTTGTCACCGCATGGTCAGGGTCAGTGCCGACATTGGGACTCGGATCGGAGATTAGGTAGAGAACGCGCGCCCTTGGCGCGCGAAGCTGGGCGCTTGGCGCCCAGCAGTTGGGCGATTCGGAGCGGGATGGCCCGGTAGGGCCATGCCCTTCGAATCTCACACGGGGAGCGCGCAGGCGCTCCCCTCGCTTCCGCCATAAAACAAAAAACCGCCTTTCGGCGGTTTCTTTTTGTTTCTTGGCGGAAGCGGTGAGAAACAAACTCACAGGCCTTCAAAATCAATAAATTCAATCACTTACAAAATTATTTCACCCTCATTTTGGCACACCTATTTGGATAACTCAACATGCGCCTAGTTGGCAGAGGAAAGTTATCCTGACTTACCAACACCGCGCGACCGCTTCAGCTGCTGCCCGTAGAGTCCGCCAAGCTCATAGTGCTCCACTTATAAACCACCGAACTGTCGAGTACCAAAAGGAATCCTGCGGCCACCAGCCGGGAATTCTTCAAATTCGGCGCATACGACTGTATGAACACCATGTGTCTCGGAAAGCGCTCGTGAAACAACTTGTCGGCCCCTAACTCCTTCATACGCCAGTTGAAATTGCTGCAAACTTCGAGTTGGTCTTTTGGAAGCTGGCCGCTGCTCTGGGTGCACGCAATTTCCTGCGCATGAGCGGTGGCACCAGCCATAGCACCAAACACAGCAGCGGTCAGTACGCCTGCAAATCGATTCATTTTTCTTCTCTCCTAGTGACAAATGATTAAACGAAGTAGCCAGAGACCAAGTAGGTTTCCGTAATTCAACTTTAAAGGTTGTATATAAACCTATTAAGTCCTTCTCGTCAATAGTTGGGTGTACGACCATTCAGGTTGAATTCGAATGGTTGCCATGAAAACAAAAAATCCAACTCCCCATGCTCAGGGAATCGGCAAGGCTATTGCCCAGCAACGAGTCGCCTGCGGCCTTACGCAAGAGGACATGGCGGAGAAATTAAACATAGGATTAGAAGCAGTCTCCCGGCTTGAACGAGGACTCGTTTCCCCAAACGTTGACCGTCTGTTTGAGCTGGCAGAAATATTTAATTGCCCCGTCACCGAACTGATAGTTCGTGAAAGCACGCGCACCGCAGACCAAACCCAGCGCCTTACGGCCCTACTCGACAAACTGACTGAGCCAGACCGAGGTATGGTGGTTGAGATATTGGAGCGTCTTGTTGGTAGGCTCGCTGAGAAGTAAATTCGCACTGATCTAGTTTGCAAATTCACGGTTCCGCCAGAAACAGAGTCCCGCAATGCGGGACTCTGTTTCTAGGCGGTTACGTTGAAGATGGGATGAGAATGTCCCACCACATATTTCCCTCTACGGATTCGCCGGGAATCAAACTATCCGACAATGGCAGGAGGCAAACGTCAACGTCACCTATCTGACTGTCGCGGAGCAGCCCATCTCGATGTGCTTGCTGAAATGATGCAGCCATCCATCGCATGGCCTGCTCGTTCGTCGCAACAACAGCAACGCGTGCAAGCCAGAGCCCGGGTCCCAGTTCCACTGGGGAAGTCTGGCCGATACAGTTCTGCACGAGCCCGCAGGTTTTATGCCGCTCGGTCCGTCCCTTTTTCGAATTTTCACACTCGACCCACACACATGCACCATCATCAGCGATGACGATGCCGTCTGCGGTCTTACCGTGCAGGACACGGCAAGGCCCACGCTCGCTCGCAATCTCATGCTCCGTTACGATTTCAAAGCCTCGCTGGACAGCACGAATTAGGTACCAATTGCTGCAAGCTCGATGCACTAGATTGCCGATACTCAAAGTGTTGCCGCTCTTTGCATCCACGCCCTCTTGTTCGCTCAAGAGACGCGCCCCTTTTGAGGCCAACAGATATGCTGTGCCCCCGCGTGTCATAGCCCGAGAGATTACAAGCTTTTCATCCACCAATTGCCGCAGCGTGCGGCGAGTCATGACAGCAGAGTAGTCCGAATCGGGCCAAACTAGCGATGCAATCATTCGGCTAGTCAGCCAGCCAAAACGCCACAACCATGTCAGTATTTGTGTGCGATTGCGCTCCTGCACAATGCGCTTGTCCAACGACAATTCATCAGGCTCGTCAGCTACATGACCGGTTGGCAGGACGCTTTCTGGGAAGTTCACTTGTTGCATTTTGCTACTCCATGTTGACATGCACCCATGTGCATTTCGATGTGTAGCCACCACGCTTCAACGTCCAATGCAATGCCCTAAACGGGCATCGTCTAACGAGCGCTTTCCCCCGCTGGACGCAGGGCCGCTCTCTACGTGGCTAGGGCCACGTCACGACGCAAACCTCGCGCCCCCTCTGCCGCTACGCGGCCGGGCAAGGGACTAATCCCCTTCCACTGACATCACAAGGGTGCGCCGAAATCGGCTCTTGTGATGCCACCTCGCGTTGCGAGGCCCGTTTCAGGCCGCGCTGGACGCACGTGTCTTCGACTGATGAGTCCCTTGCCCGGCCGCGTAGCGTCAGGGGCGGGGCAAGCCCCCGACTGACCGCTGCTGCGTAGGCGCAGCAGCGCGGCTGGACGCCGCTACCGGTCATCGGCTCCCCCAAGCCCGTCTTGTCGCGCTGGGGCGCGAGCTGCGCCGGGGACTGCGCGCCGCGAGGCGCTTGTCCCATCGCTACGCGATGGCTCCCCTTCCTCCTCTAGTGCCAGCGATCAAAAATATAAAAAGAGGTGGATTTACTGTTATGTGGAGGAGAGGGCTCAATTACCCCGCGACCACAATTTGCGCCAAGCGGGAGACACGGGTGCAGCGCTGGGTGGAACAACGAGAGGCGCGTCGAGGGCGGGTGAGTCCGTCTTAATCTCGTTGTGCTGCGGCAAACTCACTTTGTCCGCAGCGCCTGAAGCTCGTCCTGGCTCCATACGTCCAAGCTTGCCGGCAACCACTCCCCAACTCGCATTTGTGCGGGCTTGGGGGGTGTTTCGCCTTCGCTGAGCCTCCACCACCGTCCAATAAAAGAACTTCTAGCGATTCCCAGAAACTTTAGTCAAAAAAAATAATAAAAGAAAATATAAACCATGCACGCTATACCTTGTAGGTCTCCACTCTGACCAACGCCCATTCAACAGCAAAAGGAACAGTATGAAATCTTCAGCCCTCAATTCCTCGGTCAAATCCGTTCAGAACTACTTTCCATTTGTAGTCGATACTCAAGATATTCGAGACCTTGATGA
>Ga0187843_10000962_pt1 | contig 18837 bp, 18 predicted proteins | sample SpaLakP09_SKY_43_FD_134516 | JGI IMG/M metagenome (GOLD analysis project Ga0187843, IMG submission 134516) | Oligotrophic lake water microbial communities from Sparkling Lake, Wisconsin, USA - SP09_SKY_43 | ecosystem: Environmental > Aquatic > Freshwater > Lake | place: USA: Sparkling Lake...
CTTATTTTTTCCATGATGCTTTTGGGGCACGGTAACAAACGCATTGCAGCCATTACCGACTTGATGCCGGACACGGTAAAAAAATACAGGGCTCAAGTGATGGTCAAAATGCAGGTAGACAGCTTGGCCGACCTGCTTTCTTTTTGTAAAGACTTTGATCCGATGACTGATTCAGATTGACGATGCAAAAAGAGCATCTTTATGCTGTATAAAAGGCAAATTAAATATCATTAAAAAATTCATGCAATCGACCAAAACTTTAGAAGTTAGTGCAACCCTTTCTCATAGTTTTGTGCCCGAGATCGAGATGGGCTTACTTGCGCAATCTGCCTCTATCTCACCGAAATTTTTATATGACCCTTTAGGCTCAAACCTATTTGCGGCTATCACCTTACTCCCAGAATACTATCCAACCAAAACTGAAAAAAATATTCTTTTTGAATACATTGATCAAATTGTCGATGCCGTTGGCGTTGGCGGTACCTTGATAGATTTGGGCGCTGGAAATTGTTTAAAAGCAGAATCCCTATTTGCTGCGCTCAAGCCCTGTGACTACATTGCCATCGATTTTTCAGCTGATTTTTTGCATGATGCAATTAGAAATCTCGAGACCCAATATCCCCAGATTCGTATGCAATGCATAGGTATGGATTTCTCTAAACAGCTCATCATTTCTGACGCTGTAAACAACGTCCAAAGAACTTTCTTTTATCCGGGCTCAAGTATCGGTAACTTCATCGGTTCGCAAGCACTTAAGCTCCTGCGTCAAATAAAGAACCAAGCATTGGGTGGCGGATTGCTCATAGGTGTTGACCTCATGAAAGAGGACTCAATTTTGATGGCGGCATATGATGATCCGCTCAAACTGACATCTGCGTTCAATCTCAATATTTTGAGATCGGTTAACGCTCATTTGGGCTCTGACTTCCAAGTGAACCAATTTCGTCATGTGGTCAAGATAAATCATCCCTTGAAAAGAGTTGAGCTTTATCTTGAGGCCCTTGAAGACTTGACTGTTTCATGGCTAGGACATTCCAGAACATTCAAAAAGGGGGAGCTAATTCATACGGAGTATTCCCATAAATACACAATTGAATCTATTAAAGAATTATTAGAAAACGCCGGTTTTGCATCTGTCCAAATTTGGACCGATCCCAATGACTATTTCGCTGTTATATATGCTCGATAAAACCTCATCCCCATCAGTTTCAGCAAATGCATTGTTAGAACAATTCCAAAGCTCAAGGCAATACTCTTGCGACCTCATAAAAAATCTGACTGCCGAAGACTGCCAATCTCAGTCTATGGAGGACGCCAGTCCGGCTAAATGGCATTTGGCTCATGTGACTTGGTTTTACGAGGTCATGGTGCTCAAACCCTTTGAAGAAAACTTCGCCTTCTGGAATCCTGCTTTTGCTGTTTTATTCAACAGCTATTACAACGGCATTGGTGATAAGCATCCGCGAACGCAACGTGGACTGTTAACCCGTCCAGCACTTTCTGAAGTGCTTGAATGGCGCAAGAATATTGAAGACCGCGTGAAAAAACTTTTGAAAAAAAATTCTTCACCTGATTTGTTGTGGTTAATTCAAGTGGGAATCAATCACGAGCAGCAACACCAAGAGTTACTGCTCACCGATATTCACCATCTCTTCTCTCAAAACTCTCTTTTCCCTGCATATGCTTTGCAAAGTAATGCTGTGTCTAGCAAAGACACGCCATGCCAGTGGCTAGCTGGCGTGAGTGGTTTGGTTGAAATTGGTTTTGATAAAGCGGCTTTTCATTTTGACAATGAGGAGCCTGTGCATATGGCTCTCAATCCCATTCACTCCATGGCCAATAGATTGGTGAGTAATGCAGAGTGGCTTCAATTCATGCAGGACGGTGGTTATCAAAACTTTCAATGGTGGCTTGATGCTGGCTGGGCATGGCTCCAAGCCAATCAAATTTCTGCGCCACTTTATTGGAATATTAAAACCGAAGCACAACTTTCTCGTTTTTCGCTTGATGGCAATTCAGCACTAGATATGCATGCGCCAGTAGCCAATATCAGCTACTTTGAAGCAGATGCATTTGCACGCTGGGCCAGTCAAAATATTCCAAACTTGTCCGGTGCTCGCCTGCCTACAGAATTTGAATGGGAGGCTTTTGCCAAATCTCATTTGGCACAGAGCACGGACTTATTTGGCAAGGTCTGGCAGTGGACCAGCAGCAACTACAACCCTTATCCGGGCTATCGGCCTTGGGCAGGTGCTGCTGGTGAGTACAACGGTAAGTTTATGGTCAATCAGATGGTCATCCGAGGTAGCTCTGCTTACACGCCTGCGGGACATTCAAGAGCGTCTTACCGTAATTTTTTCCCTACCCATGCCCGTTGGCAAATGACTGGATTGCGGCTTGCCAAAGATGGGCTGTGATTTTTTTAAAACTGGCAGGTATTTAGCTATAAGTGTTACCCTATACTTAAAACGAAAAGCAAGTTCGAGATACGGAGACAACAGCATGAATTCAAAACACAGTCCAGTTTTAGCGTCCCCCAAGCGTCGCCTTTTAATTCAAATCGCTGCTTCTATTGCGGGGACCAGCAGCCTTGGTTTTCCCGCCATATCTTTGGCTCAAAACAAACCCATTCGGGTTGGCATGCCGACCATTTTGTCAGGCAGGGTGGCTATGTTGGGTCAGTCCTCTAGCAACGCGGCCAATATGGAAGTTGAAAAATTCAATGCCAGTGGCGGCTTTGGTGGTCGCAAAATTGAACTGATCATCCGAGACTCCAAAGGCCAGCCTCAGGAGGCCGCTCGGGTAGCGCGTGAACTCGTGACTTCCGATGGCTGTGAAATTTTGATCGATGCCGAGGCTTCTTCTGGCGCCTTTGCTGTGCACGAGGTAGCTCGCGACTTGGGTGTTCTGGTTATCCACACTTGCTCTGAAACGTCCTCACTTACTGCTGACCCCAAAATCCGCACTCCAATGTCATTTCGTTGCGCCAGACAAGGTGTACACGATGCCATTATTGGAGGTGCCTACGCGGCCAAAGTCGCGAAAGAAAAGAATTTGCGCCGTTGGATGACTTGTTCTCCCGATTACGCGTATGGACGCGACACTACAGCGGAATTTGCTGAGTATCTCAAGTTCTTCAACAAAGACGTTGAGGTTGTTGGCGAAGCTTGGCCCAAGCTGTTCCAAGCCGACTACAGCGAAGTCATCACACGTTTGCTTCAGGTCAACCCGCAGGCAATTTACTCTTGCCTTTGGGGTGGAGACTTAACTTCCTTCATTGATCAATCAAATATCTATGCGCTTTTCAGCGGAAAACAATTTTTCTCTGTCAATGCTGCCGACTATGCCGTACTGACCAATGTCAAAAATGTTCCCCTAGGACTTCACTCGGGTAACCGCTATTTGCAAAGTTTTCCCAACACTCCGGTCAATACAAACTGGGCTAGCAGTTATCAGGCTAAGTTCAAGGACTTGCCATTGAATTGGGCATGGCAAAACGCAGCGGCTGTTCAATTTTTAACCGCTGCGATTAAAAAGGCAAAAAGCACAGACGGTAAAAAAATTGCGCAGGCCTTAGAAGGACTCAGCATCGATTCTCCATTTGGTGCTAACGGCAAATTAACTTTGCGAGCAGATGACCATACCTTGGTCGACTATGCATTGGCTTGGGGAGAGTTGTCAGGTAAAGAGCCTTTCATGAAAAGTCCGGTTCCAGGCAGTTGGAAACAAATTAGCGAGTTGGAAATGGAGTGGAAAAAACGAAAAGGCTTTGCTTAATGTTTTGCCCAAAGATTTCCACAAGGAGCGCTGATTGAATCCGCAAGCCCTCTTTGAGTGTTTTTCGTCTGCATCTTGCATCGTTACCCAATTGGGTACCGGCCTGATCGTTGGCTCTTTATTGTTTTTGGTCGCCGCAGGATTGACCCTAATATTTGGTGTGCTGGGAGTGGTCAATTTTGCGCATGGCACTTTTTACATGTTGGGCGCCTATATTGCTCTGACTGCCTACAGACTCACTGGAAATTTTGCTATTGCCGTGCTGGCCTCAGGCATTGGCGTGGGTTTATTTGGTTTCCTTTTCGAACGATTCCTTATGCGGCGTGTTTATAAGGCTGACGTGCTGATGCAACTTTTGGTTTGCTATGCGGTTGTATTGATCATGGATGACGTCGTCAAAATTGTGTGGGGTGCTGAATTTTTGTCTATGGGTATGCCTGAGACGTTTCAAGCGCCTCCCTTTTTCATCGCTGGCGGGGTGGTGCCAGTGTTTTATGTCTACCTTATCGCTGCAGCCATGTCGATTGCGTTAGCGCTATGGGGTATTTTGACCTTCTCCCGAACGGGAAAGATTATTCGTGCAGCCGCACAAAACCCCACCATGACTTCTGCATTGGGTATCAACACCAGCCTCATTTATGCCGCGGTATTTGCTTTTGGTGGGGTGCTTGCAGGTTTGGCAGGTGGACTTGCAGCGCCAGTGCGTTCCATGTCGCCTGGCATGGGTTTCTCTATTCTGATTGAGTCATTTATTGTCACCGTCATTGGTGGTATGGGCTCCGTCAGTGGCGCTTTGGTTGGCGCATTGATGATTGGTCTCATAAGGTCATTTGGCACCATAGGCTTTCCTCTTTTTGTAGAGGGCTTGATGTTTTTAGCGATGGTGCTTATTTTGATTTTGCGACCCAATGGTCTGCTGGGTAAGGAATCCCGTTCATGAGAACGCAAAACTCCTTGCGACATGATATTGGCTGGGCCTTGGCAGCACTGCTGTTTTTGTCTGTGCTGCCACTCCTGATCCAGTCTAGGGTAACCCTTGATTTCGTAATCCGCTTGGCTGCCTTGGGAATTTTTGCAAGCTCACTGAATATTTTGGTGGGCTATGGCGGCATGGTGTCTTTTGGCCACGCGATGTTTTTTGGCAGTGGCGCTTATGCTTTTGGTTTGCTGATGCAAAAAACACAAGTCTCTATTCCTGTTGCCATCCTTGGGGCTATTGCATTCAGTGGCGTTTTGGGTTTGCTTATTGGTGCAATCTGTGTACGTTTAAAAGAAATTTATTTTTCTTTTTTAACACTGGCTTTTCAAATGCTGATACACAGCGTGATTCTGACCTGGACTTCTCTGACCGGAGGCGATCAGGGCTTGATGGGCGGCATTCCTCGCCCGCCTTTTTTAGGCATCAACTTGTCTGACCATACCACCCTGTATTGGTTTTCATGTGTGATGGGTGTGCTGTGTTTGTTGTTGATGCGAATTATTTTGCAGTCTCCTTTTGGCGCAACTTTGCGAATGGTGCGCGACAGTGCTGAGCGTGCAGCGTTTTTGGGCATCGATGTTTGGCGCATCAAACTGTATGCATTTGTACTGGCAAGTTGTATGGCCAGTATCGGCGGCGTACTGATGGCGCTATTCGTGTCGGGTGCGTTTCCTGATTTTGGTTACTGGACCATGTCGGGTGACGCTATTTTTATGATCATGATGGGAGGATTGCATGTTTTCATCGGTCCTGTCGTGGGTGCTGGTTTGCTGCTGTTATTCAATGACATCATCACGCGCACTACTGAATACCACGGATTAGCCTTGGGCTTGGTCGTTCTTTTGTTTGCTTTGGGTTTTAAGCGCGGCATCACCGATTTTTCTCTTGAACTCCTAGAAAAAATAAACCGAAAGAGTGGCAAGGTATGAACCCCCAAAAATTAAGCGTGGTGACCGGTGCGGCCAGTGGCATTGGCGCTGCTTGTGTACGGCATTTGGTGGCCCGAGGTGACAGGGTTATAGCGCTGGATCTACCAGGCACTTGGTCTGATGCCGCCACACAAAAAACCGGTGTTGTTGCTTTTTATGCTTGCGATGTTTTGCAAGAGGCCATGGTGCGTGAAGTTGAGGCCTTGATATTTCAAAACCATGGGGCGGTATCTGGCTTGGTCAACAGTGCGGGTATCTTGCAGCGGAAATTGTCACCAGAAAAACTTGACATGGCTGAATGGGACAAAGTGATTGCAGTGGATCAACGCGGAACATACCTGTGCTGTGCCGTGTTTGGTGCCCGCATGGCTGCGCTGGGTGGTGGGGCCATTGTCAATATCGCTTCGATCACGGGTTCGCGTTCCATTCCTTTGCATGCTTATGCGCCAGCCAAGGCGGCTGTCATTTCTATTACGGCCTGCTTGGCTGCCGAATGGGGTCGATCTGGTGTCAGAGTCAATGCGGTCTCGCCAGGCTACACCTTGACTGAAGGCTTGCAAGCGGCCATTGACAGGGGTGACCGTAACCCAGCCGATCTTCATGCCCAATCAGCCATGGGGCGTATGGTCAGGCCAGAGGAGGTCGCCGATGCGATTGGCTTTTTGCTTTCACCCGCTGCTTCTGCCATCACGGGGATCAACCTTCCAGTGGATTGTGGCTGGCTGGCTGGCTCAACGTGGCAAACCTATGGCGGTGTGCCGCCTGCGCGAAACTTAGCTGGTGTTGGCTGATGCTGCGCATTGAACACTTAAGCAAATCCTTTGGTGGCGTGACTGCTACCTCGGATGTGTCTATGCATTTCCCCAGTGGCTCTTTGTCGGCTGTGATCGGCCCCAACGGTGCTGGCAAGACCACTTTTTTCAATCTTATTTCTGGCGCTTTGCAGCCAGATGCTGGCAAGATTTTGCTTGAGGATGAAAATATTGTGGGCTTATCCAGCAGTGAAATTATCCGCAAGGGTATTGGTCGAGCCTTTCAAGTTGCCAAGCTCTTTAAAACTTTGACAGTGGAAGAATCCTTAAGGGGGGCGCTTCAATCTCCCATGGGTAAATCAGCGCAAATGCATGGCCGTTTTCCGCTAAATCAAACGCGTGACAGAGCGATGGAGGTCATGGAGCTTTTAGGATTGCAGCACAAGGCTGATGTGGTCAGTGGCAATTTGTCTCATGGCGATCAAAAACTTCTCGATATTGCGCTGGCTTTGGTACTGCGGCCTAAAGTTTTGCTGCTCGATGAGCCTGTGGCTGGTATGGGCCCAGAGGAACGAACCCAGATGATTGACACGGTCTATTCGCTTTGGCAAAAAGGTGGACTCACCATCGTTTTAATTGAGCACGATATGGACGTGGTTTTTCGTATCGCTCAGCACATTTATGTTTTGTCCTACGGTAAGTTACTTGCGCAAGGTTCAGCCGAGCAAATCCGTAGCAACCCCGATGTGATTGAGGCCTACTTAGGCACACCCAAAGAGCTTGCCCATGAACGTCATGCTTGATGTTGTTGGATTGGATGTCCGTTACGGCAGCAGTCAGGTTTTGTTTGGCCTGAAACTGCAAGTGCATCAAGGCGAAACTTTGGCCCTATTGGGACGCAACGGTGCAGGTAAAAGCACGAGCATGAAAGCCATTGCAGGTGTCATTGCAGCTGCTGCTGGTCATATACATCTAAATGAAAAAGATATTTCTGGCATGCCCTCTCACCTGATTGCCAGGGATGGTATTGGTTTTGTTCCTGAGGACAGGCAAATTTTTACCGGTTTATCCGTTCAAGACAATTTGACCATCGGGGCTAAGCTTGGACCACAAGGCGAGCAGGTTTGGACGCTTGAGCGGGTCTATGAGATGTTGCCCTTGTTGTATCCCCTCAGGCAACGCATGGGTGGTTTGCTCTCTGGCGGTGAGCAGCAAATGCTAACCATAGGTCGCGCCTTGATGGGCAATCCCAGCCTATTGCTCCTTGATGAGCCCAGCGAGGGGCTGGCACCCATCATGGTTCAAAAAATTGGTGATTTGATTGAAAACTTGCGACAACTTGGTACCACCATCGTTTTGGCAGAACAAAATTTGCATTTCTGTTTAGGCTTGGCTGACCGCGCCGTTGTGATTGACAAGGGCTGCGATGTTTTCGTGGGAAGTATTTCCGAGCTCAATGCCAATGCAGAGATTAAAAAACGCTATTTGTCAGTTTGATTGGCTTACTCACTGCCCACAATAAATCCAGCGTAGCCCTTGTTAACAATCTCTTCACACGTTGTACGGTAGCGAAGGAAGCCCCCAGGGTAGGGCATGAATACACGTGGTTTGCCAGGCACATTGGCACCTAAATACCAAGAATGCTTGGCCTGTGGCAAGAGGGTTTCGTTGGCAGCTGCGTTGACAGTGGCGACCCAGTTTTCGCTGGCATGTTGGCTGGCCTCAATAGAATCCATTTTATTTTTTTGCAGATGCTCTATGCAGTTCGTTATCCATTCAACATGGTGCTCAATGGCCGGAGGCATATTGCATAAAACAGAAGGGCTACCGGGGCCGGTGATGGTGAACATATTGGGAAAGCCTGGCACCTGAAGACCCAGGTAATTGAGGGGGCCAGCCTGCCAAGTTTTTTGCAAGCTCACGCCATGTCGACCTTGAATATCCATCTTCAACAAAGAACCTGTCATGGCATCAAAGCCAGTGGCAAAAACGATGACATCTAAATTGAATTCAGTCGTACTGGTTTTGATGCCACGAGGCGTGATGGACTCAATGGGCGTTTCACGAAGGTTGACCAAATCTACGTGGGTCAAATTGAAGGTTTCGAAATAACCGCTGTCGATAGGCGGGCGCTTGGCTGCAAAAGGATGGTCTATATCGCTGAGTTGTTCGGCTTTGACGTGATCAGTAACAGTCTGGCGAATTTTGTTTCGAATGAAATCTGCTGCAGTTTGATTTGAATCTGAATTCTGAAGCAAATCTTTGAAACTGGCGCGGAACTGCAAGCCGCCCTTAAGCCACGCTTCTTCGTAAATTTGGTTGCGCTCAGCTTCGCTGAAGTCGAAAGCCAATCGCTCTGACAAACGAAAGGGGTGGGCGTTGGTATTGGTAGTCATCACTTCGCGAAAGTGATCGGCATTTTCTTTTGCATAACGCTTGAAAGCATCGTCCAATGGCATGTTTCGAGCAGGAATGCTGTAGTTGGCTGTTCGCTGAAATACTGTCAAATGCTTGGCTTGCTCAGCAATCACAGGAATGGCTTGAATACCTGTTGAGCCAGTACCGACGACACCCACATTTTTACCCTTGAAATCTACACCTTCATGGGGCCACTCACCCGTATGAAACCACTGCCCAGAGAAAGAATCAAGCCCCGAAATAGTTGGAATATTGGCAGAAGACAAACAGCCCACAGCAGTGATGAAATACTTTGCTGAGTATGTTTGACCTGTATCTGTGGTGATATGCCACCGCTTATCGGTGTCTCCATAATGTGCGCTTTGTACTTTGGTGCCCAGAACAATATCAGAGCGCAAATCAAAACGGTCAGCAACATGGTTGAGGTAGCGCAAAATTTCAGGCTGCTGTGGGTAACGCTCTGACCATTCCCATTCATTTAAAAGCTCTTTGGAAAAATAGTAGGCATACGAGTGACTTTCAGAATCACACCGGGCCCCAGGGTATCGGTTCCAGTACCAGGTGCCGCCCACCCCTTGGGCGGCATCTAGTACCTTGACTGACAAGCCCAGTTTGTCGCGTAAAAGAAGTAATTGGTAAAGGCCAGAAAAGCCTGCACCAACCACAATAGCGTCTAGCAAGACTGGAGAGGAGGGCGATAGAGGGGGGGCGTTCATTTAGTGGTATTTTGCCTGTCATTTATAACTTCAAACGAGTTACCCTTCAAAAGATGCAGAAATGTAATAACACAATGAAACTCAACCCCCAGCAGACGGCAGACGCTTTACCCTGCCAGTTGCTAGCGCAAGAGATTGAACTTTTATTAGGTGACACCTCGGTCGTGGTTCCGCCGCGCTTGGTACAGCGCTTGTCGGACCAAAGCAGTTTATTTGTCATGCCGGCATCGGATGCGAAACTGGCTATCACCAAACTCATCACATGGGTGGCTGACAACCCTTCGCGTGGTTTGCCGGCTATTCAAGGTGAGGTCATGGTGTTTGATGTACGTGACGGCAGGTGTTTGTACTTGCTCGACGGTCCAACCGTGACTGCGCACAGAACGGCTGCGGTTTCTTTGCTTGCTGCGCAAAAGCTCGCGCCCAATCCTTCGGGTAAATTGTTGTTGGTAGGCGCAGGAGTTCAGGCACGGGCGCATTTGCATGCGTTTGCTCATGGCTTGGGTGTCAAGGATGTCGTGGTGGTCTCACGCACATTTGCCAGTGCGCAGTTATTGGTGGACGAGGCACGTGCCATGGGTTTGCAAGCAGAAATCGCAGACAGCGCCGACGATGCTTTGGCTGATTGCAGTCTGGTGGTCAGTGCAACCAGTGCCCAAGATGTTGCCTTGCACGCACGTCCACGGGAAGACGCATTTGTGTGCGCAATTGGTGCATTCACACCCGCCATGGTTGAGTGGGCCCCCGAGGTTTGTACTTATATCGCTAACCATGGCCGAGTATTTGTCGATACCCGCGACGCTGACCATGAAGCAGGTGACTTGTTACAAGCAGGATTGGATGTGACTGAATTTCCCACTTTGCAAGCGCTGATAAGAGGAGAGGTTGCAGAAGCTTGTTCCCAAAATGGCCCCGTATTTTTCAAAAGCTGTGGTTGGGCCGGTTGGGATTTGGCTGCTGCAAGGTGCGTGGTGCAACAGCTTGTTTAGAAACCCCCAAGCGCTTCATTGGGACCCGTTACCAGCTGTTACCAGCCGTTACTGCCGGGGGCGCCCTTGAATGGCCCAGCCAGATCAGGCGTGACCCAACCGCCGTAGAACCCTCCCGGTTGTGCGCTAACAATTGCACCGTCGACTGTGCAAGAAAGATGGTGTGCGTAAAAAGCGATGCAGTCAGCCAGTGGCTCCGCTCCAGCCAAGGGATGTGGATAGCTCCAAGCAACCCGCGGCAAGCAACGCTCGCCATGCACCAAATCCCAATAAAGCGCAGGCCCTTTCCACTCACAAAACGAGCCTGTTCCTGCTGCTTGCAATAGCGAAGAATCTACGTCGGTCAGTGGAATATAAAAAGTAGGCGGGTGTGAGGTCTCACGCACGGCCCAAGCGCCACGGGTTTGAGCCACCAGTGTGTCTCCCCAGCGCACAACGATCTCGCGCTGATCCCGCATGAGCTCTGGTGGACGCGGAAAATCCCACACTGAAACTTGGTCCTGTTTGGGGACATCCGCAAAAGGGGGCCTGTCTGATCCACGCCAGCGCCATTGGGCGCGGGCTCGGTTCAATGCTTCAAGATCATCCACGCCAGCAACTTACTGCTTGGAACCTTCCGAGAGTCTGCGGCCGATACCAACGGCATAAGGCGCTGCTCTTGCAGCGAGCATAGGATCATTGGATGGCTCTACACCTTTTGGCAACACGGTGGGTATAAACGTAATGTCACGACAGGCGCCGCCTGAATCTTCAGAGACTGCTGTCACTTTCAAGCTGCCAAGGGTGACTTTGCGACGGCTTTCGGGCAAAGGCACTGTGGCACTGTCCAGCTTGTCACCAGGCTCTGCCAATTGAAGGTTGAAATTGAAAGCAGCTTGGCCATCCTTGACGCGTTGACGAAGCTCATCGAACAAGAAACTGCTTCCTTTCGCCTTGGCTTCTTCATCGCTCAAACCCATCACGCCGGAGACAGGCTCAAAAATCCATTTGCCAAATTGCTTTTCTCCCTTGCTGTTGACAAACGCAAAGGCATTCACGCCCCAGTAATTAACCGAGCCAAAGCTGGCTGGCACCGGCTGGCTTGCAAAGTATTTGCTTTGTAACAGCACTTCAGGGTTGGCTTCGGCAAAAGCTTTGACCTTTTCTGGATTGGGCGCTTTGGTTGAAGGGTCTGGCGTGAGCGACTCTAAGCGGCCAAGCAATTGTGCTGGTGTTGATGATCCAAACACAGGCGCTGAGATATTTCCCATTTGCCATGTTTCACCATCGGGGAGGTTGAACTGCAGCGCCATATTGCGTTGACTCTTTGCATTGTCTACAGCTTTTGGGTTGCCCCCGCCCACAGAAAAGCGAACGATCACAGGGATTTTCTGGCCATTAAAGGCGGAGGCAGTCGACAAGTTGCGACCATCTGTGCTGCCTACAAACTCCCCCGTTGCGCATATTCCCTTAGCACCCGAGCGGCGATATCCTTCAAATTTCCCACCGGCTGCCTCGAAAGAGTCCACCATCTTTACAGGGTCAACAGTTTCAGCGTTCAGGGTAGTTGCCACTAGGAGGTTGCTTAAAGTAAAAACAGCCAGAGCGGATAGTTTTGGATAGGAATGGATTGACATGATGAATAAATTAAGTTGATAAATATTTACTATATATTGAAAAAAACAAAACCAATGAAGCCCATGAGAAACCCCAGCCATTCAGGTGCTAATTTAATTTGGCTTGGTATATTCCAAGACTTAAAAGGGTGCGTTGAAAAACCTGAGCTGGGAATTGGAGATCTTGAATGACTTTGCCCCTTGACTTTATTCAAACCACTGCGGTGGGTGCCGTCGCGATGTTTATGGGGGTGTTTATTCTGCGCCGCATACCCGTGCTGCGACGCTACAACATTCCTGCTGCAGTTATTGGCGGCTTGGTGATTGCAATCCTTGTGACGGCATCGCGTGAATTCAGTCTTGCAACCGTTAAGTTTGACACCACCTTGCAAGCGCCATTGATGACGGCATTTTTCACATCCATTGGCTTGAGTGCCAGTGTTGGTTTATTGAAAGCTGGGACCCGACAAGCACTTGTATTTCTCGCGCTTGCAACATTTTTGGCTGTCATCCAAAGTTTGATCGGCATAGCCACAGCTGTCGCCTTCGGTCAATCCCCATTGCTGGGGGTGTTGATGGGCCCAGCTGCACTGACCAGGGGGCCTGCAACTGCCTTGGCATTTGCGCCGCAGTTTGCAGCTGCTGGCGTAGCTTCAGCTGAATCGGTGGCAATTGCTGCTGCGATGGCCGGTATCGTTATGGGTGGCTTGGTCGGTGGACCTATCGTGACACGATTGATTGTGCGTTACCAACTGCACTCACCCACAAGCTCACCAACCCCTTCTGCACAATCAACCACAAGCATACCTGTTGATTCAAGCAGCGATGAAGAGCGCGACTTACTGACAGTACTTAAAGGTGTTGGCGTGTTGCTTTTCGCTATGGGAGTTGGTTCTTGGTTGGGAAGCGTGATGAAGTCGGCTGATTTAACCCTGCCTGGCTATGTGGGCGCCATGCTCATGGGCGCAGTGATTCGCAATATGGATGATCGGACCCGATGGATTCAAATTCCACACGAACTGACAGAGCGCATGGGTCTGGTCTGCTTGTCTTTGTTTTTGTCTGTGGCCTTAATGAATTTAAAGCTGTGGGAATTGACTTCCATTGCAGCACCTTTGCTTGTGAATCTTTTCATTCAAGTTATTGCGGTAGCTGTTTTTTGCTGGTATGTGGTTTTCAGGGTCATGGGCCGCGATTACGACGCTGCTGTGATGAGCGGCGGCTTCACCGGCTTTATGCTCGGCACAACAGCCAATGCCATGGCAGTCATGCACTCCGTGGTGCAGCGATATGGGCCATCGCCACGCGCATTTTTGGTGGCGCCCATCGTAGGTGCTTTCTTCATTGACTTCACCAATGCATTGCTCATCACAGGCTTGTTGAACCTGCTGAGTTAGCTTTTAAGTGAGCGAGTGGGCCTGAGACTGATTATTTATTGCCTATGCAATCTTCTTACGCTACAAGTTACCGTCCAGACATAGACGGGCTGCGTGCCATTGCTGTACTTATGGTCATTGCATTCCATGCTTTTCCGGAAAGGGTTTCAGGCGGCTTTATTGGAGTGGATGTTTTCTTTGTAATCTCTGGTTTTTTAATTACCCACCTACTTCAAGTTGGCCTAACTAAACAAAATTTCAACCTGAGATCTTTTTATGCAAGCAGGGTAAGGCGCCTTTTCCCATCCTTGATTTTGGTATTGATTGCCTGTCAAATATTGGGTTGGTTTGCTTTACTGTCCGACGAATACAAATTACTTGGCAAGCATATATCGGCGACTGCACTGTTAATTCCGAATTGGATTATTTGGAGTGAGAGCGGTTATTTTGATCACGCCGCCTATACAAAACCATTGCTGCATATGTGGAGTCTTGGTGTAGAGGAACAATTTTATTTATTGTGGCCTTTGACATTGTGCTGGGTCTTTAAGTACAAATTAAATGCAATCAGGTTAACTTCAATACTTTTGTTTGGCTCTTTACTTTTGAACCTGCTGATGGTTGAAAAATTTACATCGGCAACATTCTTCTTGCCCTTCACCCGCATGTGGGAACTGTTATCAGGAAGTTTGTTAGCCTTGCTTACACAAGCAAAATTTCTGGAATCCAAGGCGATCCAAGCGGAGGTCAAAAATTACAAATGGATAAATCACGGACTCTCTTTTGTGGGGTTGTTGCTGTTGTTGACGAGCTTGTTTTTTATCGACCAAGACCAGCTCTATCCCGGCAGCTGGGCGCTGTTGCCAGTCGTTGGAACCTTGTTGATCATTGCTGCGGGTAATCAATCATGGTTTAACCAATCGGTTCTCTCCAACCGAATTCTGGTTGGTATTGGTTTAATCAGCTACCCTTTGTATTTATGGCATTGGCCATTGCTGTCATTAGCAAGAATTCTTGAACAAAGTCAGCCTGATTTACAAATTCGCCTTTTGTGTATTGCCATTGCGTTGGGCTTGTCTTTGCTTACCTATTACTTTTTTGAGCGGCCAATTCGTTTTGGCTTATATCTTAGAGCTAAAACATATATGTTGATCGCAATGATGTCGATCACCGCAAGCTTGGGCTTTGTTACTTATATGTCTGATGGCTTCAAGTCAAGATTCACCAATCAGCTGATTGAATTACAAATCGCAGATTTGGAATTCAATATTCCGACCAGTCAAGATTGGTATTGCGGTGACGCCAGCAACGAGGGTCCCCGCTGCCTTTCTAGTGGGCCTGATCCATCGACTGTTGTTATGGGGGACAGCCATGCACTGACTATTTACGCTGGTCTGGTTGAGCTATTCAAAGCCAAAGGTCAGACCATAGGTCTTTATGGTGGTAGCGATGGATGCCCCCCCCTTTTAAATGTGGTCATCCAAGACCTTGGTGGAGACACCCGAAACTGTTTAAAAAAAGGTACTCAAGCTATTTTGCGAGTGATTAAAGACCCGGCAATCAAGCACGTGATATTGACGAGCAGGGGGCCCATGTACACAACGGGCAAAGGTTTTGGAGATATCGAGTCATCACAATTTGGTACTTGGGTTTTGCACTTTGATGGTGAAGATCGTGGTCTGCGAACCAATGAAGAGGTTTATCGGAGGGGCTTGGCAAATACCTTGGATGCATTGCTAGCCGCCAATAAAAAAGTAAGCTTTTTGCATGATGTCCCAGAACTTGGATTTGATATCAGAAGCTGCTTTAGTTTCCGCCCGCTAGTGATTACCCATAAGGTGATGGACCCATGTGCTGTTAGCAAGAGTGACTTTATGCAGAGAACCGAAAATTACAGGGCTGGAGTAAATCAGATACTTTCAGAAAGGCCGGACATAAAGGTTATTGATTTAGCCCAAGCTTTGTGCGATGAAAATTGGTGTTTTGGTTCAAAGAACGGCATCTTGTTTTATTTAGATGATGATCACCTCAGTATCAGAGGCGCAGAGTATGTTGTTCGCCAACTATCCGAAAAATTTTGACTCACCATGTAGTTAAGAAAAGCTGATAGAGTTTAAAAATATTTTGTTGATTAAATGCACGGAGAGCAGACTTGCAAACAACCCTGATTTCGCGTCGAAATATTTTGCAGCGTTATGGACGCCTTGTAATTTCTTGCGGTTTAGTCGCGCCTGCAATTCTCACCAGCCGAAAGTCGTTGGCTCAGCAGTCAGCTCATCATTTGTGCGGAAAACAAACGCCTGCCCAAATGCAAGGGCCTTTTTTCAAACCCCTATCACCCGAGCGCATGAATCTTGCGGAACCAAAAATGAAAGCCCCCCGCATGCGTTTGACGGGCTTGGTTGTTGATACAGCATGTAAACCTATTTCAGGCGCCATGTTGGACTTTTGGCAATGCGATGAAAAAGGGCAGTACGACACAAAAGGCTTTAGTCTGCGGGGGCATCAGTACGCCAATAGCAAAGGAGAATTTTTTTTAGAAACTCTCATTCCTGGTTCATACCCGGGAAGAACACCGCACCTACATGTAAGAGTTCAGCGCAAGGGGGGGCAAGTTCTTACGACTCAACTTTATTTGCCAAATCATGCAGGGAACGCGCAAGATTTTCTTTTTGATCCCAGCTTGTCATTGGTGCCCCAAGGGCCGGATTTCCACTGGCAATTTGTGCTGCCAAATTTGACCTAAGCTGCTTTTATTCAAAACAAAGCGTTCAAGTACGGCTTCATGATGCACCAAATTCCTCTTTTTCCTCTTTCTCACGGCTTGTTTCCTGATGGCATGCTCGCACTTCAAATTTTCGAAGTTCGCTATCTGGACTTGATTAAACGTTGCCATCAGCAGCAAATACCATTTGGCGTGGTGTGGCTGAAAAAAGGCAGCGAGGTACAAGTGCCTGGCGAGGTGCCTATGCTGCACGACTTTGGCTGCCATGCCCACATTCGCGATTTTGAACAGGTACAACCCAACTTATTTCATGTCATTTGCCAAGGGGGTCTTCGCTTTAAGTTAAATGACATACAGCCTGGACCATTTGGTGTCTGGCAGGGAGATATCTCCATCCTTGCACAAGACCCTGAGGTTGAATTGCCTACCCATCTAGAGCACCATGCGGGTCGTTTGGGCAAAATCATCGCTACTGCTCAGAAACAGGGGCAAATCAGCCGTCTGCCTATTTTGCAGCCCTATCTTTTAGACCAATGTGGCTGGGTAGCCAATCGGTACGCTGAAGCCTTAGAAATCAGCGCCGAATTAAAAGTTCAGCTTTTGTCCGAACTTGATCCATTAATGCGATTACACGAAATCGATTCAATGATGGGTCAGACAGGAGAAACTTAATTACTTCTCTGGGTGGCCGGCTTTGATGATGTAAATGGCGTCTTCTAACACTTTGTTACGCTTGCTGTTGACAGCAGTTAAAGCATAAACATTGCCTTTGCTATCTTGGGCAAACGCCAAGATAAAGGGTAATTTTCCGTTCACAGTCGGCTCACTCATTTGTATCCGGGTGTTAACCATGGACCAAGAGCCTGTCTTTGTTGGCGAAGCCACGAAAACTTGACCATCGCTTTGGTCAAACCGCTTGCTCCAATCGCCAAAAATATATTTGCCATTCAATTGTGAGGAACTGCCTCGGTATATATAGCCGCCGGCCACGGAGATACCTTTGCAGCCGTTAGGTACAGCTGAGCAATTGGGGTACTCAATAACAGCAGGATTGATGGCGGATTTGTCACAGTTATCTTTGTGGGCCAGAGGGTTTTCCCAACTAAAGCAACGCATATGACCCTCAACTATCGGTCACCCCATGTTTTTGCCTTTTTCAATGATCTTGATGGACTCGAAGCTGTCTTCTTGAACATCCCCACAAATCAATTGTTTGCTTCCTTTGGTGTCAAAAGAACAGCGCCAAGGATCGCGCAAACCAAATGACCAAATTTCTGGCAGAGCCAGGGGAACATTGACCATAGGGTTGTCAGCGGGAACCCGGTAAGGCTTGTCTTTGGTACTTTGTGAAACATCAATGCGAAGAATTTTCCCAAAGTAGTTGTCTAATTTTTGGCTGTTGTAGTTGGTTTTTTTGTCTGTCCATTCGGCCTTGTAGCCACCGTCGCCCGTCGATATGTAGAGCATTTGGTCTGGGCCAAAACCTATCCAATGCCCGTTGTGGTTGAAATTTGGCCAAGGCAGAGAATGTATACGCTTGCCTGAATTGGGGTCTACTTGGTTTTTTTGATTTTTACTCACCACAAACTCTTCCACCACATTGAGGTGCGAATAGCCGGGCGGGGTGACGGTATTGTCAGACCCCAAGGGCGCAGAATACGCTACATAAAACTTTCCGTTTTTCTGAAAGTTGGGATGAATTGCCATGCCCAACAAGCCAGTTTCGCTGTAGTCTGAGTTAAAAGGTAACACTTTGGAAGTTAAGTCCAACAGTGTGTGAGTGATTTTTCCATCTTGAAAAATTTTGATCAAACCCTCTTGCTCCATGACAAACATGCGCGAGTCGCCTTGGGCTTGAACCATGGCCAATGGTTTATTTAAGCCACCAACGACTTTGACCATTTGGATGGGTATTTCAGCCCAAGCACTGGACGACGCAAATAGACAAGCAAGAAGAAGCAGACAAATTTTAGAAAAAGACATGTTGGCTATCGTTGGGTTGGATGTTCAGGCGCTGACGTGATTCACGTCAGCTTCAGCAAAGTTTTCTTTAGACAATTCTTGTCTGCTGACATACAAATTGATGGAGCAAACCACCAACATGATGAAAAGTCCGCCAAATTCTCTGGTGTTTTCAATCCAAGGTGCTGAGGCCAGCATGGAATGGGTCAAAGAGTCGAAGTTGTGGTCCACAGCCCAAGAAATTACGCCGTCTTGCGCTACAAACAAATAAACAGCGTAAGCTGAATAAACCGCAATGTTGAATATATTTAACCGTAAAGCATTGATTCGTTTGAACGCGTAAGCGCATGACAGTGCTGAAAGAAGATACAGTGGCATCCATAAATAAGGGTCTGGGTCATTCCACTGCAAACCAGCGCAGATTAGGAAAAGAACAGCAAAAACCAGATTAAAAATTTTGAACATTGGACCACTCCCAGGTGTTTGGGGTTTAAAAAAAATTGCTCAATTTTTTAATACAAAAATAAAGAAAAAGTGATTCGATACTTCTACTTTTCTATCAGCTTACGACAAAAAATAGCCACCACGTAATAAATAGTGAAATAAATCATCTAATTGA
>Ga0187843_10000963_pt1 | contig 18795 bp, 13 predicted proteins | sample SpaLakP09_SKY_43_FD_134516 | JGI IMG/M metagenome (GOLD analysis project Ga0187843, IMG submission 134516) | Oligotrophic lake water microbial communities from Sparkling Lake, Wisconsin, USA - SP09_SKY_43 | ecosystem: Environmental > Aquatic > Freshwater > Lake | place: USA: Sparkling Lake...
GTGGAAGACCTGGAACGCCACCTTGGGCGCGTAGCGGTGCAGCGAGGGGGCGTTGATGGCGGGGGCGTCGTCCTCGATCTCGCCAGCCTGCTGCACGACCAGCAGCGCCGCCGCCTGGGCGAGGTGGCTGTCGAGCAGCTCATCGAGCTCATGACGCACATCCAGCCAGGTCAGCGCCGCCGTGACGGCCCAGACCGCCGCCACCACGCCCAGCACCAGCGCCAGCAGCCGGCCTTGCAGCGAACGCGGGCGCTGCATCACGCTCGTGGCTGCTCGCGCGTGACGACGTAGCCGACGCCACGCACGGTCTGGATCAGCGCGCTGCCCAGCTTGCGCCGCAGGTGGTGCACATGGACCTCGACGGCATTGCTCTCCACCTCCTGCCCCCAGCTGTACAGATGCTGCTCCAGCTGCTCGCGCGATAGCACCCGGCCGGTGTTGAGCAGCAGCGTGTGCAGCAGGTCGAACTCGCGCGCCGACAAGGGCACGGGCACGCCCGCCTGCAGCACGGAGCGGGCCGCCGGGTCCAGCACCACGTCCTGGGCCGTCAGGCAGTCCTGCGCCTGGCCGTGGGCCCGTCGCACCAGCGCGCGCAGCCGCGCCGCCAGCTCGTTCATGTCGACGGGTTTCACCACGTAGTCATCCGCGCCGACATCCAGCCCGCGGATGCGGTCGGGCAGCGCGTCGCGTGCGGTCAGCACCAGCACCGGCAGCGTGATGCCGGCGCGGCGGATGGACGCGAGCAAGTCCATGCCGTCCTTCAGCGGCAGGCCCAGGTCGAGCACCGCCGCCGCATACGGATGCGCCCGCAGCTCGCTCTCGGCGGCCATGCCGTCGCGCACCCAGTCGACCAGAAAGCCGAGCTGGCGCAGGCCGGTGCGCAGCCCGTCTCCGAGCAGCGGGTCGTCTTCGGCGAGGAGCACGCGCATGAAAGGATTCTCAATCGTCGTCGCGGTCGTGGTGGCTGGCAGACATTGCAGCGCCTGGCGCAGGTGCGCTCTGCCACTGCAACGCCCAGAAGCCCAGCACCGCCGCCAGCATCAGCACGGCCACGCTGCGCCATGCGCTGCGCACGGCGTCCTGCGGCAGCCCGGGCTTGCGGCCACTGAACATGGCGCCGATCAGGTTGTCGCGATGCATCCAGCTGCCGATCAGCACGCCCGCCACATGCACGCCGATGACGGCCAGCATCGCGTTGGCCGCGCCCTCGTGCAGCTCACCCAGCCACTCGCCGCCCAGGTCGTTGTAGGTGGCCCAGCCGGCCGCCGTCACCAGGCCGGTCAGGCCCAGCAGAGCGACGATGGCCACCGCGCCCGCCGGGTTGTGCCCGACGTGATGCTCGGGCTGGCCGCTGGCCAGGCTGCGCAGATAGCCCACCACGGCCGCCGGGCCGCGCACGAAGCTGGCGAAGCGCGCATGGCGCGTGCCGACGAGCCCCCAGACGACGCGGAACACCAGCAGGCCGGCCATGGTGTAGCCCAGCGTCACGTGCAGCAGGCGCCAGCGTTCGCTCTCGGCGGTGAGGTAGGCGCCGGCAAAGCTGAACACCATCAGCCAGTGGAAGACGCGCACCGGCGCGTCCCAGACCAGCACCTTGCCGGCTGCGGCAGAGTCGGCCGGCGCCTCAGCGCGGGATGCGGACGTTGTGTTCATTGAAATCTCCTCGGTCGGCGCCGGCGTGGCAGGCCATGCAGTTGGATGCGCTCTTGATGGATGCGCGCTTCCAGGTCGCCGCAGGCACTTCATCGTGCTCGCGCATGAACCAGGCGGAACGGGTGATGCGGTCTTCAGCGGGCGGCGGCGAGGCGCGCCGCCCCTGGGCGGCGTTGGCCGTGAGCCAGGTGGACAGTGAGGCCACCGTGGCGGCGTCGAGCGACGCGTCGGTGCCGAAGTGATGCGGCAGCTGCGTCATCAGCCGCTGCCACGCTGCCGCCGGCAGCAGCCCGGGCGGGTAGGCGATGTGGCAGGCGGCGAATTCGGCCTTGTAGCTGGGCAGCAGCGGCAGCTTGGCAGCGCGCGAGTCGCCGTCGGCACTGGCCGGCGGGCACAGACCGATGCCGGCTGCACAGGCCAGAACGCAGCGGGCGAACAGGCTTGATGGACAACGCGGACGGGGTGTCATGTAGGTCATCTCACGGTTTGATGGTCAGCAGCCAGCTCAGCACATCCGCCTTCTCGGCGGCCGTGCATTCGCGGCCCACCACGTCGTTGCAATTGCGGCGAAACCATTTCTCGGTCTTGGCCGGGTCGGTCAAGCGCTCGGGGTTGAACGCGGGCGCCAGCGGCGCGATGGACTTGCCGGTGGCGGCATGCTTGCCGCCCTGGTTGGGCACCGCGCCATGGCAGGACGCACAACTCCATTCACGGCCGTGGCTCGCGGTGAAGAAGCGCTGGCCGCGCGCCGGCTCGGGCGCCGCGCCGGCCTTCGCGCTGTAGGCGACCAACAGATCGACCGGTGTGGCCGATGGCGCGGCGAGCGTGGCGCCGGCGGCGGCAAGACCTGCGATGGCGGCCAGCAGGGTTCGCAAGGGTTTCGAATGGTTCATGGCTACTCCTTCATCGCCATGGTGGCGGCCGCGCCTTAGGGTTTGCTTATCAGGCCCGGTCCCGGTTGACTTGAGTCAAGCAGGCGTCCGATAGCCCGTGCTGAACTGAAGTCCCCTGGTGGGATGCCGCACCGACGACTCACGCCGAGCCGACCGATGCTGGCGCTTGCGACATGAACCTCAACGACATTGCCGACGCCCCCGCAGCCGCCGACATTCGCGCCTCGGTAGAAGCCCTCAGCGCCAAGGGGCTGAGCGCCGCCGAGGCCACACAGCGCCTGACCAGAGACGGCCCGAACGAGTTGCCCGTCTCGCGGCCGCGCAGCCTGCTGCGGCTGGCCCGCGAGGTCGCCTCCGAGCCCATGTTCCTGCTGCTGGTGGCCTGCGGCGCCATCTACATGGCGCTGGGCGACCGGCAGGAGGCGCTGATGCTGCTCGGCTTCGTCTTCGTCGTCATGGGCATCAGCTTCGTGCAGCAGCGGCGCAGCGAGCGCTCGCTGGAGGCCTTGCGCGACCTGTCCAGCCCGCGCGCGGTGGTGCTGCGCGACGGCCAGCCCGGGCAGATCGCCGCGCGTGAGCTGGTGGTGGGCGACCTCGTGCTGCTGGCCGAGGGCGACCGCGTGCCGGCCGACGTGCAGCTGCTGGAGGTCTCGAACTTCGCCGTCGACGAGTCGCTGCTGACCGGCGAATCGGTGGCGGTCGATAAGACGGGAACGGGCGCAGACCAGGCCTACTCCGGCACGCTCGTCACGCGGGGCACCGCGCGCGGCTGCGTGGTGGCCACGGGCGAGCGCAGCGCCTTGGGCCGCATCGGCCAATCGCTCGCGGGCATCGTGGCCGAGGCCACGCCCATCCAGCTGGAGACCCGCCGCGTCGTCAAGCGCGTCGCCGCGGTCGGGCTGACGCTGGCGGCCGGGCTGGCCATCGTCTACGGCATCAAGCTGGGCGACTGGCTGCATGGCCTGCTGGCCGGGCTGACGCTGGCCATGGCCATCCTGCCCGAAGAGCTGCCGGTGGTCCTGACGCTGTTCCTCGGCCTGGGCGCCTGGCGCCTGGCGCGCGAGAAGGTGCTGGCGCGCAGCGTGCCGGCCGTGGAACTGCTGGGCGCCACCACGGTGCTCTGCGTCGACAAGACCGGCACGCTGACGGCCAACCGCATGACCGTGCGGCGCCTGTGGTCGCAGCAGGCGAGCCATGACACCGCCCAGGCGGTCGAGGAACCGCTGCAGGAGGCGCTGCACGGCGTGCTGGAATACGCGGTGCTCGCCAGCCACCGCCGCGCCTTCGACCCGATGGAGACGGCCATCCTCCAGGCCGGCCAGCGCCTGCTGGCCAACACCGAGCACCTGCACGGCGACTGGACGCTGATCGACGACTACGCGCTCTCGCCCGAGATGCTGGCGATGTCGCGCGTCTGGCAGTCACCCGACGCGGCCGAACGCCTGATCGCCGCCAAGGGCGCGCCAGAGGCCATCGTCGACCTCTGCCACCTTGACGCAGCCACCGCCGCCCGCATCGCCGAGCAGGTCCGCACGATGGCCGCCGATGGCCTGCGCGTGCTGGGCGTGGCCAGCGCCACCTTCCCGGCGGGCACGCTGCCCGACATCCAGCACGACTTCGACTTCGCCTTCCTCGGCCTGATCGCGCTGGAAGACCCCGTGCGGCCCGACGTGCCGCAGGCCATTGCGGAATGCCGGGCGGCCGGCATCCGCGTCGTCATGATGACGGGCGACCACTCCGCCACGGCTGTGTCCATCGCGCGGCAGGCCGGCCTGAGCGGCGACGCCCCGGTCATCACGGGCGCCGAGCTGGCCGGCATGACGGACGAGGCGCTCAGCGAACGGCTGGCCGCGACACACATCTTCAGCCGCGTGCAGCCCGACCAGAAGCTGCGCCTGGTGAGGGCCTTCCAGGCCCGCGGCGATGTGGTGGCGATGACGGGCGATGGCGTCAACGACGCGCCGGCGCTGAAGGCCGCCGACATCGGCGTGGCCATGGGCGCGCGCGGCACCGAGGTGGCGCGCGAGGCGGCCGCGCTGGTGTTGCTGAACGACGACTTCGCCTCGCTGGTGACGGCCGTGCGCTACGGCCGCCGCGTCTTCGCCAACCTGCGCAAGGCCATCGTGTTCGTCGTCGCGGTACACGTGCCCATCGTCGGGCTGTCCATCGTGCCGGTGCTGCTCGGCTGGCCGGTGCTGCTGATGCCGGTGCACATCCTGTTCCTGCAGCTCATCATCGACCCGGCCTGCTCGGTGGTCTTCGAGGCCGAGCCGCTGGAGCCGGGCGCCATGACCATGCCCCCGCGCCGGCCCGACCAGAAGCTGTTCGACAAGACCGTCATGGCACGCGGGCTGTGGCAGGGCGCCGGCCTGCTGTTGCTGCTGCTGGCCGTCTATGCCGGCGCGAGGGCCTGGCTGCCGGCCGACGCCGCGCGCGACGACACCGCACGCACGCTGTCCTTCGTCGCGCTGGTGCTGTCGAACCTGGCCCTGATCCAGGCCAACCGGGCCTGGGGCCGCACGGGCTTGTCGGGCCGGCCCGAGTCCAACCAGCAGTTCGGCTGGATCGCGGCGGCGACCCTGCTCGTGCTCGGCGCCGTGCTGGGCGTGCCCGCCATCAGCAGGCTGTTCTCCTTCAGCTCACCGCAGCCGCTGCTGCTGCTACTGGCGGCAGGGGTGGCGGGGCTGGGCATGGCCTGGTTCGAGGCCGTCAAGCGGCTGCAGCGCTGAGCGCACAGCCGCCGCCGATCAACGCAGCTGGCGCCGGGGCGGCACCCTGGTTCCTGACGCTGCGGAAGTAGCCGTCCACGCACAGCAGCATCTCCTCGCCCAGCCGGCTCCAGTAGTTGAAGCTGTGGCCGCCGGCCTGCTCGCGGTAGTCGGGCTGGGCGCCCTGCTCGCGCAGCAGCTTGAGCAGCGCGTGGTTGCTGGGCAGCAGCGGGTCCTCGGTGCCGCAGCGCAGCACCCACTGCACCGGCAGCGCGCCGGCGGCCTTCAATTCGGCGAGCACTTCTTCCGGATACCAGCCGCTCAACGCGACGGCATAGCCCCAGCGCCCCGGCGCCGCCGCCGGCAGCCGCACCGAACCCAGGCCGCCCATGGACATGCCGGCGATGGCCGACTGCGCGCGTGACGGCGCCAGGCCGTAGCGCGCCTTCAGCCAGGCCGGCAGCTCATCCAGGATAAAGGGTTGGGCCGGCGCAGTGGACTACCTCGTCAAGCCGCTGGATGCGGCGCGCGTGACTGCGGCCGACGAGATCTGCTGCCTGAAGGCCGAGCACAAAGACGTGGCCGTCGTGACCGCCCACAGCGAGGCCTTGCTGTCCACGCCGCTGAAGGAGTTGCACGCGCGGCTGGACCCGGAGGTCTTCTGGCAGGTGCACCGCGGCACCGTGGTCAACATCCAGGCGGTGCGCTGCATCCACGGCGGCCTGGGTGGGCGGCTGAGCCTGTCGCTGCGCGGGCGCCGGGAGACGCTGGCCGTGGGGCCGGGCTGCGCGCACCTGTTCAGGCAGCGGTGCGGCTGCTTGCAGCTCTGGCCCGTCTCGCTCGTCGGCAGCGCCACGACGACTGAACCGTTGCCGACATCGCGGCACAGGCTGCCCCATGTGATGCGAATCGTCGTTGGTATGCAAACAGGCAACGATTCGCCGGCTGAGCTTGCTGCTGCCCGCGCATGCGCCAAAAGCCTCGCATAGCCGTCGAATATGTCGGTTATAAGTTCCCGCAGCCTTCTTGTAGTGGCAAATTACCGGTGCCTGTGCGCTCGTCGCACGCATGCCAGCGCTTGAGGCTGGTCCGACAGCGTCGGGAAGGCGACATGACAAGGGAGACATACCAATGATTGAGCCCAACCTGCTCGAATCTCGAATCCTGCTCGTCGACGACGAGCCGGGTGCGATCCGGGTCATGCGCGGCATGCTGTCCGACCTCCGGCAACTGACGTTTGCTCGATCGGGCGCGGAGGCGCTGCGCCAGATCCGGGCTTCGCCGCCTGACCTGGTCATCGTGGACATCAACATGCCGGGCATGTCGGGCCTGCAGCTCTGCGACCAGTTGCAGGCCGACCCGGCGCTGAAGGACCTGCCGGTCATCGTCGCCACGGCGGAGCAGTTGACGAGCGTCGAATCGGCCGCCTTGCAGCGGGGTGCGGTCGACTTCGTCACCAAGCCCTTGGTGCCGGAAACCTTCATGGCCCGCGTGCGTTGCCACCTGCGCGCCCGCGAGCTGGCAGAGCGGGTGCACCAGAGCGTCGCCGGAGCGCAGCTCGCCAGCGCACCGAGCCAGGCGCCCGCCCGGCTGCTGATCGTCGATGACGACGTCGGTGCGATCACCTTGCTGCAACGCACGCTGACCGACCTCGGAACCATCCACTACGCCACCACCGGCGCTGAAGCCCTGCGCCTGTCTCACGAGATCCGTCCGGACCTGGTGATGCTGGATGTGCACATGCCCGGGTTGGACGGTTTTGCCGTCTGCGCCGCGCTGAAGGCACAGCAGGAGTTCAAGCATGTGCCGGTCGTCTTCGTCACCCGTTTCAGCGACGCGGCGAACGAACAGCGTGCGCTTGACCTGGGGGCGGCCGACTTCGTTCGCAAGCCCATCGAATCCAGCGTGCTGCGTGCGCGCGTGCGCAACCTGCTGGCGCTCAAGGCGCGCATCGACGGCGAGTTGCGCGCGCTCAGCGAGCACTGGCGCCGCCTGGCCGACGCGCGGGTGGCCGACGTCGTCAGGACGGCCGGAGATGGTGTGGTCAGCTGCGACGCCAGCGAGCATGTGCTGCTGGCGAACGCCGCAGCGGCGCTGCTCCTTGGCAAGCCCGGCGAATCGCTGGTAGGCATCACGTTGAATCAGCTGCTGCCAACCTTTGCGCCGCTGTTGGATCTGGCGCTGGCCATGCCCGTGCGGCTCACGGTACCGGGCCCGAACGACCGGGGGCGGCCGCTTGAAATCCGGGCTTCACGCTCGGAAGACCGGCTGCTGTTGACGCTGGTGATCCGCGACATCTCGGAGCGCGAGCAGCTGGAGGCCGAGCAGCGCGCCCGCGCGGTGGCCGAGGCTGCCGCGCAGGCCAAGTCCCGGCTGCTCGCCTTCGTCAACCATGAGATGGGGGCGCCGCTGAACGCCGTGCTCGGGTTCTCTGAGGTGATGCGCGGCGACGATCTGAACCCGCTGCCGCCGGCCCAGCTCGCCCGGCTGAGCCGCATCGTCGAGGGGGCGCAACAAGCCCAGTACCTGATGGCCGACTTGATGGACTGGTCGCGGCACGAGGCGGGCAAGCTGTCCGTCGACCTCGGCCCGGTGGATGCGCAAGCCTGCCTGCAGCAGGCCATCGAATCCGTCCGGCCCGCCGCCGAGCGTGCCGGTGTTGAACTGCTGGTGGCCGAGCCCACCAGCGTCGAGCCCATGCTGGCCGACAGTCGGCGGCTGGTTCAATGCCTCACCAACCTGCTGACCAACGCCATCAAATACAACCGCAAGGGCGGCAGCGTGCGGGCTGAACTCTCCCGGCTGGGCTCGGACCTGCGCATCGATGTGCGCGACCACGGCATTGGCATGACGGCGGCTCAGTTGTCCCACCTGTTCGAGCCCTTCAACCGGCTGGGGCTCGAGACCTCGGCGCTGCCCGGCACCGGCCTGGGGCTGGTCATCACCAAGGGCCTGATCGAAGCCATGCAGGGCAGTCTGCTGGTCGAGTCTCTGCCCGGACAAGGCACCCGTTTTTCCATCGTTCTCAGGGTTGCGGCCCGCTAGAAAATCGCAAGCGGCGGATAGAGTGGCTCAGCCCGGCAACCGCATCAACCAGGAGCCCTGACATCCATGCCTGCTTTGCTGTTGTTGGTCGATGACGACCCGAAGCTGGTTCAGCTGATGGGGCGGCTGCTGGGCGATCTGGGGCGCATCCGCTTCGCGACCAGCGGCGAGGCGGCGCTGCGGCAGGCCCGCGCGGAGCGGCCCGACCTGATCCTGCTGGATGCCGAGATGCCGGGGATGAACGGCTTTGACACCTGCGCCGCGCTCAAGGCCGCGCCGGAGTTGAACGATGTGCCCGTGATCTTCGTGACCTCGCACACCGACCTCGATCATGAAGTGCTGGGCTTCAGCGTCGGCGCGGCCGATTTCATCCACAAGCCGGTCAGCGAGCCCATCCTGCGCGCCCGCGTCACGACCCAATTGCGCATCAAGCAGTTGTCAGACGAATTGCGCCGGCTGGCGAGCACCGATGCGCTGACCGACCTGCCCAACCGCCGTGCGTTCGATGCGATGCTGGCCAGGGAATGGGCGCGTGCGCTCCGGGAGGCCGAGCCGCTGTGCGGCCTCATGGTGGATGTCGACCGCTTCAAGGACTACAACGACCTCTACGGTCACCCGGCGGGCGACGTCTGCCTGCACAGCGTCGCCCAGGCGCTCAGGGGCGCCTTGCTGCGCCCGACTGACCTGGTGGCCCGATACGGCGGCGAAGAGTTCGCCCTGCTGCTGCCCAACACCAGCCGGGAAGGCGGCTGCCTCGTCGCGGAGCGGCTGCTGCAGGCCGTGTTCGATCTTCGCCTGCCCCATGAGCGCGGCGTGGTGGACGGCACCGTGTCGATCAGCATCGGCGTGGCGTGTTCAGACGAGACACCCCTCGGCCCTGGCGACCTTGGCTCCGCCCCGGGGGAAGGCTCGGCCGAGCTGATGCTGCGCGCCGACCGGGCCTTGTATCTCGCCAAGCAACATGGCCGGGCGCGCGCCTGGATGGCGGAGCCACGTCCAGAGGCCAAGGGTGTCACGGCGGCCCCCGCCGATCGACGGTCATGAGGGCTTGGGGCCAGCCACTGCGAGCCGGGCTGCTCTGCACCTTGGCAGGGCTGGCGATAGCGTACTGGGCCGCGCTGGCACAGGAGCGGGCCAACTCCGAGGTGCTGGCCGAGCGCTTCGGCGTGATCGCGCGCGCGGTCACGAACGACATCGCGGCGAGCATGGGGCGCTTCGAGTACGGCCTGCGCGGCATGCGCGGCATCGCGGCCGCCCAGGATGGGTTGCCCACGCTGGCACAAGTCAAACGCTACGGCAGGACGCGCCAGGTCGACAAGGAATTCCCCGGCGCGCGCGGCTTTGGGCTGATCTGGCGCGTTTCGCCGGCCGATGAAGCGGGGTTCATTGCGCGCTTGCGGGCCGATGGGCGGCCGGACTTCGCCATTCGCCAGCTGGCACCGAACGCGGGCGAAAGGCAGGTCATCACCTTCATCGAGCCCGAGGACCGCAACAGCCAGGCGATCGGGCTGGACATCGCCTCCGAGGCCCATCGCCGCGACGCCGCCCAGGCCTCGCTGGCCACGGGGCAGCTGCGATCAGCGAACCCATCACGCTGGTGCAGGCCTCGGGCAAACCGCAGCGAGCGTTTCTGCTGGTGCTGCCGATCTATCGCCTCACGGCCGACACAGGCAAGAACCCACTGGTCCTGGGCGAGGCGCTGGGCTGGAGCTACGCGCCCGTCGTCATCGACGACGTGCTGGCCACTCTGCCGCTCAGGGCGAACGAACTCTGGCTGGAACTGAGCGACGCCGCCTCAGCGGGGGCCTTCTACCGAACGCCCGGCACTGTTTCCGAAGCCGCCGGGCTGCCCACAGCCGAGATCGGCTTCGGCGTCTTCAACCGCCGCTGGACGGCCCGCCTGCGTGCGACTCCGGCCTTTGTCCAAGCCCAGCATCTCACCTCTCCCCGGGCAGTCGGGGCGGGCGTGTCCGTGCTGGCGCTGCTGATGGGTGTGGTGGCCTTTTTGCTCACCCAGCGGGCTCACCGTGACCGGGCGCTGCGGCTGGAACAGGCGCGGCGCGCGGCCATCGTCGACAACGCCGGCGACGCCATCGTGGGCGTGCTGCTGGACGGCACGGTCACCGAATGGAACCCAGGGGCCGAGGCGCTGTTCGGCTACGCGCCGCTGCAGGCGGTCGGGCGCAAGGTGGCGGAGCTGGTGCTGCCACCGGACCGGATCGCCGAAGACGCGGCCATTCGGGAGCGCATTGCGAGCGGCCAAAGGGTCGCCCCTCATGAAACGGTGCGCTGTGATCGAGACGGCCAGCTGCTTGATGTTTGGGTCAGTGCAGCGCCCGTGCAGGATCACCAAGGGCGTTGCATAGGCCTCACCAAATCCTTCCGCGACATCCGCCCGGCCAAGGCCGCCCAGCGCGCACTGGAATCGCTGAACGCGTCTCTGGAGGCGCAGGTGCAGGCACGCACGCTGGAACTCGACAAGACGGCACATGACTTGCGCAACATCGTCGATGCCCTGCCGTCGATGATCGGCTACTGGGACAAGGACCTGCGCAACCGCATGGCCAACAAGGCCTACGCCCGCTGGTTCGGCGTCGAGCCTGCCGAGTTGACTGGCAGGACGCTGCGCGACCTGCTTGGCGCTGAGCTGTTCGAGCGCAACCACCCCTACGCCGAGGCTGCGCTGCGTGGCGAGCCGCAAACGTTCGAGCGCAGCATCCTCAAGCCCGACGACGCCGGCTTGCGCCACTCCCTGGCCTACTACCTTCCGGATGTGGTCGGCGGCGAGGTCCAGGGCTTCTATGTTCTGGTGCATGACGTCACCGAGCTCAACGAGGGCCGCCTGCAACTGACAGCGGCGCTACGCGAGAACGAGGCCTTGCTGGCGGCAATCCAGCAGCACTCCATGTTCTCCGAGATGGGTCCGGACGGCCGCTTCATCACGGTCAACGACAACGTCTGCCAGCTCACCGGCTTCTCGCGCGAGGAACTGCTCGGGCAATCCCTTGCCGTGCACCAGCCCCAGCTCGGCTCGGGTGACTTCAACAGCGAGATCTGGCCCGCCTTGCGCGCCGGCCGGGCCTGGCAAGGGGAGATCGGCGGCGTCGCGAAGGATGGCAGTGCCTATTGGACCTATGCGGTGATGGTGCCCGTGAAGGCCGCGGACGGTTCGATTCGCAAGTACGTGTCGATCTGCACCGACATCACGGCGCGCAAGCGCCTCGCGCAGGAAGTCCAGCGCAGCAAAGAGCGCTTCGAGCTGGCAGCCACCGCCGCAGGCATCGGCGTTTGGGACTACGACGTCGTTGCCGGCACCCTGGTCTGGGATGACAGGATGTACGAGTTGTACGGCCGCCATCGCTCGGGCGGGCTGGAGCCCTACACGCTGTGGAGCGAGAGCGTGCACCCTGAAGACAGGGCCACCAGCGAGAAGGCCCTGCAGGACGCCATCGACGGGCATGGCGACTTCGACCTCCAGTTCCGCATCGTCCGTCCAGACGGCGAGGGGCGACAGCTCAAGGCCATGGCCCGCGTTGTGCGGGACGCAGACGGCCGACCGCTGCGCATGATCGGCGTCAACTCTGACGTGACCGAAGGGCTGCGAACCGAAGCCGCCCTGCATGCCAACGAGAGCCTGCTGCGCAGCGTCGGGCGCATGGCCCTGGTGGGTGGATGGCGCGTCGACCTCCGGACCAGCGAGGTGCACTGGAGCGAGCAGACGCGCGTCATCCACGAAGTGCCGGCCGACTTCGAGCCGACGCTGGATGCCGCCGTCACGTTCTATGCGCCCGAGAGCCGCCCGGTGATCGCCGATGCTGTGAGCCGGTCGATCGCCAGCGGCCAAGGCTGGGACCTGGAGTTGCGCCTGATCACCTACACCGGCCGATCGATCTGGGTGCGGGCGATGGGAGAGGTGGAATTCGCCCCGGATGGCGAACCGGCACAGCTGGTGGGCGCCTTCCAGGACATCACCGAAAGACGGCGCATGGACGACCTGTTGCGCGAGGCCACCGCCGCAGCCGAGGCCGCCAGCGAAGCCAAGAGCGGCTTCCTGGCCAACATGAGCCACGAGATCCGCACGCCGCTGAATGCGGTGATCGGCCTGGCCCACCTGCTACAGCGCACCCCGTTGAGCGCCGAGCAGGCGCACTATGTGCAGAACATCCAACTGTCTGGCAAGTCGCTGCTGGGCATCGTCAACGATGTGCTGGACCTGTCCAAGATCGAGGCTGGCGAGATGGGGTTGGAGCGCACCACCTTCAGCCTGCGCGACGTCGGCTCGTCGCTGTATGCGCTCTTCGAGGCACAAGCCAGCAACAAGGGCTTGGTCCTGGCCATGGCGCCTGACGTCTCGCTGCCGCACGCCCTGCAAGGCGACCCCACGCGGCTGCGCCAGATCCTCGTCAACCTGCTGGGCAATGCGATCAAGTTCACCGAGCAAGGCCAGGTCGCCTTGAGTATCCAGGCACTGGCGGCGCCGGCCGGCCACTGCCGGCTGCGCTTCGAGGTGCGCGACACCGGCGTGGGCATCGCCGCCGATGTGCTGCCCATGATCTTCGCGCCCTTCTCGCAGGCCGACGCTTCCACCACGCGGCGCTTTGGCGGCACGGGGCTGGGCCTGTCGATCACCAAGCGCCTGGTCGAGCTGATGGGCGGCCAGTTGGGCGTGAACAGCACGCCGGGCCAGGGCAGCTGCTTCTGGCTGGAGCTGCCTTTCGAGCTGGGTGACGCCGCCCAACTCGCGCACGCCGCCCAGGGCCATGTGGACGGCCCGCGCCTGCAAGGCGTGCGCGTGCTGCTGGTGGACGACAGCGACATCAACCTGCAAGTGGCGGGGCGGCTTCTGGAGCTCGAAGGCGCGCTGGTGCAGCCCGCACGCGACGGCGCCGAGGCGCTGCGCTGGGTGCAGCAGCGCGCGGACTTCGACATCGTGCTGATGGACGTGCAGATGCCCGTCATGGACGGGCTGGAGGCGACGCGGCGCATCCGCGCCATGCCCGAGCGCGCCGGGCTGCCCATCGTGGCGCTGACGGCCGGCAACACCGACACGGAGCACCGCCGCGCCCGCGAGGCCGGGCTGCAGGACATCCTGTCCAAGCCCATCGACCCGGAGCTGCTGGTGCAGGGCGTGCGCCGGCTGCTGGGGCGCGCGCCCGTCGAGCCCGTGGCCGCCCCGGTGGTGAACGACGCGCAGGGCTGGCCGCAGATCGAAGGCATCGACGCCCAAGATTCGCACCGGCGGCTGGCGGGCGACGTGAAGCTGATGCGCAGCATGCTGCAGCGCATGCTGGTGCTGTGCCAGGAATGCCTGGGCGTGCCGGCCACCACACCCGAGCAGCGCCAGGCGCTGACCGCGCTGATGCACAAGCTCAAGGGCAGCGCGGCCACGCTGGGGGCCCGGTCGATCGCGACCCTGGCCGGGCAGATCGAGGTGGCTTGCCAGCAGGACCAGGCCGAGGCGGTGGCTCCGCTGCTGGCTCAGCTCGGCAATGAAACCCGGCAATTGCAGGCCGCCTCCTCCGCCTGGCTGCAGGCTTCACCCGAGCCGCTACGGACCGAGGTCGGTGCACCGCCGCTGGACTCCCAGCGCTTGGCTGAACTCACGCGTGCGTTGCGGGTCGCCGACCTGGACGGGCTGGACCTGTTCGAGACGCTGGCGCCATCGCTGCGCCCCTTGTTCGATGCGCCCACGTTCGAGCGCCTCAGTGCGCATGTGGAGAACCTCGAGTTCGACCAGGCGTTGGTCGTCATTCGAAGTCTGAACCTGCCGGAGGCAACACCCATGGACGACGCGACATGACCCCTGCATTGCCCCCGGCGGACGAATCGCAAAGACTGCAGGCCCTGCGCGACCTGCATGTGCTGGATACGCCACCCGACGAGGCCTTCGACGCGCTGGTGGAGGCGGCGTCCATCGTCTGTGGCACGCCGATCGCTCTGGTCAGCCTGGTCGATGAGAGCCGGCAATGGTTCAAGGCCAACCGCGGCCTGGAAGGGGCAACGCAAACGCCGCGAGACATCGCCTTCTGCTCGCACACCATCCTCGACTCTGACATCTTCGAGGTTCCGGACGCGGCCCTGGATGCCCGCTTTGACGACAACCCGCTGGTGTCGGGCGACCCCAACATCCGCTTCTACGCGGGCATGCCGATCGAGCTGCTGGATGGGTCCAGGGTCGGCACCTTGTGCGTCATCGACAGCGTGCCGCACGTGCTGAATGCGGAACAGCGCCGCGTGCTGACCTGCCTTGGCCGCGCCGCAGCATGCGCCTTGCAGGACCGGCGCGACGCCCAGCTTCTGGCCGAGAGTGAGGCGCGCTCCCTCCAAGCCACGAGGGCCAAGACCCGCTTCCTGGCCAACATGAGCCATGAGATTCGCACGCCGCTGAATGCGGTGATCGGACTGACCCACCTGCTGGTACGCACGCCCCTGACCGCCGAGCAACAGCCCCATGTGCAGAACATCATGCTGGCCGGCAAGTCACTGCTGGGCATCGTCAACGACGTGCTGGACCTGTCCAAGATCGAAGCTGGCGAGATGACCGTGGAGCGCACCACCTTCAGCCTGCGCCACATCTGTTCGGGGCTGCAGGCCATGTTCGGCGGCCAGGCACAGAGCAAGGGTTTGCGACTCCAGCTGACTCCCGATGCGGACCTGCCGGACGTGCTGGAAGGCGACGCCACGCGGCTGCGCCAGATCCTGGTCAACCTGTTGGGCAATGCGATCAAGTTCACTGTAAGCGGCGAGGTGAGCCTAAGCATTCATGGGCTGCCCGCCGAGTCTGGGCAAAGCCGGCTCCGCTTCGAGGTCATCGACACCGGCGTGGGCATCGCTGCGGATGTGCTGCCCACGCTCTTTGCGCCTTTCGTCCAGGGGGATGCTTCCACGACGCGGCGCTTCGGCGGCACGGGGCTGGGCCTGTCGATCACCAAGCACCTGGCCGAGTTGATGAGCGGTGGGGTGGGCGTGCGCAGCACGCTTGGTGAGGGCAGTTGCTTCTGGGTTGAACTGCCATTCGCACAGGGCGACCCGGCACAGCTGATCGATCTGCGCCAACTGGTGCTCGACGGCAGGCGGCTGCAGGGTGTGAACGTGCTGGTGGTGGACGACAGCGACATCAACCGACAGGTGGCCGGGCGTCTGCTGGAGCTCGAAGGCGCACAGGTGCACCAGGCAAACAACGGCGCGCAGGCCGTGCAACTCGTGCAGCAGCACAGCGACTTAGACATCGTGCTGATGGACGTGCAGATGCCCGTCATGGACGGGATGGAGGCAACCCGCGCCATCCGCGCGCTTCCCGACCGCGCGGGTCTGCCCATCGTCGCGCTCACGGCAGGCAACACGGACGCGGAGCACCGACGCGCGCGCGAGGCCGGGTTGCAGGAGATCCTGTCCAAGCCCATCGACCCGGAACTGCTGGTTCAGGCGGTGCGCAGGCTCATCGGACTGAAGTCGGCGGAGGCTGAGTCATGGGCATCGACTTTGGGCACACCCGAAACCTGGCCGGATATCGAGGGCATTGACGGCGCCGAGGCGCGCACACGCCTGGCGGGGGACGTGGATCTGTTTCGCAGCATGCTGCACGGCATGCTGCGGCTTTGCGATGAGTGCTCGAGCGCGCTGATCGGCACGCTCGAGCAGCGCCAGGCCCTCGCGTCGCTGATGCACAAACTCAAGGGCAGCGCCGGCACACTCAGTGCCAAACCGATTGCGGCGCTGGCAGATCGTCTTGAGCGGGCTTGCCTGCGGGATGACACCACGGATCTCACGCTGGGCATGACACAGCTTTCGGAGCACACCCGCAAGCTGCGCATCGCCACGGCCACCTTGCTCGCTGCGCCGGCGCTCCATGCGCAGGAGCCGGCTGCCCCCGCGCTGGACGCTGCCCAACTGGCAGAGTTGGTACGGACGCTCAAGCTCAATGAGCTGGGTGCCCTGGGCTTGTTCCAGGCGCTCACGCCGGCACTGCGCGGCGTGCTTGACGCGCAGGCCTTCCAAACGCTGGCTGCCCGTATCGAGGACCTTGAATTCGAGCAGGCGCTCGCCGTTTTGCAGGAGCTGTCTTAGACCCTGACGGAGCCGTGCAGGTGAGCTTCCTGTGGCTGGTCGATGCCCTGCAATTCAGTAAGCGGGTTTCGCAGCATTCAAGTGCGGCTGCAGCTCATTGCATCGTTCACCGGAAACAGCTGGCACCGAACCGGACGAAGGCACTCAAGACCGCCGGCCAGGAGGCGCTGCCCGCCGCCCCCGCTCACCAGACCTTGCACCGCTGCGCCGCCGGCTTCACCAGCTTGGCGCCCGACTTGCACGCAAACGCCTGCTCGAACTCCGGCATGTTGACGACCACGCCGTTGATGCGCCATTTGGCGGGCGAGTGCGGGTCGATCTTGGCCTGCACGCGCATGGCCTCGGGGCGGGCGTCGGCGCAGTCCCATTGGGCAAAGCCGACGAAGAAGCGTTGCTCGGGCGTCAGGCCGTCGCGGCTCTCTTGCGGCTTGCCGACCATGTGCGCCTTCCAGGCCTCCCAGGCCAGCACCAGGCCGCCGAGGTCGGCCAGGTCTTCGCCCAGCGTCAGCTGGGAGTTGATCTTGATCTCGTCGACGACGGTGTACTTGGCGTACTGGTTGGCCACGCAGGCGGCGCGCTTCTCGAACTCGCGGCCGTCCTTCTTCGTCCACCAGCTCTTCAGGTTGCCCTGGGCGTCGAACTGGCGGCCTTCGTCGTCGAAGCCGTGCGTCAGCTCGTGGCCGATGGTGCCGCCGGTGTTGCCGTAGTTGGGCGCCTCGTCCATCTTGGGGTCGTACAGCGGCGGCTGCAGCACGCCGGCGGGGAAGTTGATGTCGTTCATCTGCGCGTCGTAGTAGGCGTTGACGGTCTGCGGCGTCATGCCCCATTCGCCGCGGTCCAGCGGCTGGCCGATCTTGGCCAGGCGACGCTTGGCTTCAAACGCATTGCCGCGCACGACGTTGCCGAGGAAGTCGCCGCGCTGCACGGCCAGGCCGGCGTAGTCGCGCCAGCGGTCGGGGTAGCCGACCTTGTTGACGATGGTCTTGAGCTTGGCGTGCGCCTTGGCCTTGGTCTCGGCGCTCATCCAGGCCAGGCTGTCGATGGAGCGCGCCATGGCGGCCTCGATCTCGTCGGTCATCTGCACCGTGGCGGCCTTCAGCTCGGGCGTGAAGTTGCGCGCCACGAACTCCTGGCCCAGGGCCTCGCCCAGTTGCAGGTCGACGAGCTGCACGCAGCGCTTCCAGCGCGGCTTTAGCTGCGGCGTGCCGGTCAGCGTTTGGCCGTAGAAGCTGAAGTTGGCCTGCACGAGGCGGTTGTCCAGCGCGGGTGCGAGGCTGCTGGTGAGCTGCCAGCGCAGGTAGGTCTTGAGGTCGCCCAGGCTCATGGCCTTCAGCCGCGCACCGAGGGCCTTGAAGAAGGCCGGCTCGGTGACGTTGTAGCGGGCCTGCGCGGGCGCGGTGCCCAGGGCGGCCTGGTAGCCGGCCCAGTCGAAGCCGGGCATGAGTGCCTTCAGGCCGGCGGCGTCGACGACGTGGAAGGTCTTGTACGGGTCGCGCTTGTCGACCTTGGTGAGCGACGCCTTCGCCAGCACGGTCTCGGTGGCCAGCACGCTGCGCGCCGCAGCCTGGGCGGCTTCGGGCGATTCGCCCAGCAGCGTGAAGACCTGCGCCACATGGGCCTCGTAGGCGTTGCGGATCTTGAGCGTCTTGGCGTCGCGCTTGAGGTAGTAGTCGCGGTCGGGCAGGCCCAGGCCGCCGGCCGAGGCGAAGGCGATCTGGCGCGTCGCGTCGGCAAAGTCCTGGCCGGCGCTGAAGCCGAAGAAGAGGCGATCGTTGCCGGCGGCAAGCTGCAGCTCGGCCAGCAGGGCCGGCAGCTCGCGCTTGTTGTTCAGCGCGGTGATGCGGTCCAGCAGCGGCTGCAGGCCGGTGAGGCCAGCGGCCTGCACGGCGCCTTCATCCATGCAGCTGGCGAAGTAGTCGCCCAGCTTGGCCTGGTTGGCGCTGCGCTCGGCAGCCGCATCGCCCAGCTTGTTCAGCACGCCCCACAGGTAGCGCTGGTTGTCGTTGGCCATCTTGGCGAAGACCGACCAGCGCGACTGGTCGGCCGGGATGGGGTTGTGCTTGCTCCAGGCGCCGCAGGCAAAGCGGTAGAGGTCGTCGCAGGGGTCGGCGCTGCGGTCCATGGCCGTCACGTCGAGGCTGGGGGTGTAGGGCAGCGCGTCCAGCGGCGTCTCGTCGGCGGCGTGAGCCAGCGTGGCCGCCAGCAGGGCGGGGAGCAGCAGTCGTTTCATGGCAAAGCTCGATATGAAGTGCGTCAATTGTGGGCGCGCCCGGCGGCTCAGCCATTCGTCAGCGGCATGATGAGCGCATGAACGACACCCTGCTGCTGCTCGTCCCGATTGCCGCCCAACACAAGGCGCCGCTGCTGACCCGCTTTCACGTCATCGAAGCCCTCGACCCGGCCTCCCGCGCTGCGGCCATCGCCGCCCA